>Ga0307516_10006122_pt1 | contig 14180 bp, 14 predicted proteins | sample 19_EM_MG_FD_203310 | JGI IMG/M metagenome (GOLD analysis project Ga0307516, IMG submission 203310) | Populus trichocarpa ectomycorrhiza microbial communities from riparian zone in the Pacific Northwest, United States - 19_EM | ecosystem: Host-associated > Plants > Roots > Unclassified | place... | reverse complement strand
GCGGCAAGCCGAATGCTCTCGCCTACAGCATGGCGCGGGCCCTTGGTCCGCACGTCGGCGAGGAGCAGCTCCGCCGCCGCGCGCGCATCATCCAGGACCTGCTGGTCACGGCGGGGCCGCTGGCCGGTGTGGTGGTGACGGCGGGTGGTTCGCTCTATGCGGGCCTGAAGGCGGTCTTCGGGTGGTGAGCGCGAGCGGACCCGGCATCGCACGGCGGCAGCGTTGATCTTGCGCCGCCCGCCTTGCTATACGGCTCCGTCATGACCTGGAGACCAACATGAAAGCGTATCGCTACCTGACCGGGACGGACGATGCCGCCTTCTGTCATCGGGTTACGGATGCGCTCAATCGCGGTTGGCAGCTCTATGGCCAACCCACGCTCACATTCGATCAAAAGCGCGGCGAGGTCATTTGCGGACAGGTCATCACGAAAGAGATCGAAGACACGCCCTATGATCCCAGTATGGATCTGTCGAAGCTCTGATCCCGGCGCGCTGGCTGCATGCTCCATCACGACGCAGCAACATGATCGGGGGGCATTGGTCTGTGCCTCTGATCCCTCTCCACAATCGGCGGCGATAAGCAAGACCGTCGAGCGGATCGTGATCCGCCATCCTGGCTGCACGAGCCGAATCTCGCTGCACGTGAACAAGAGTCCTTCGCCGGTGCACTTCATCGGCACGGTCAGCTAGGTAACGTGCAATTAAGTGCACTGGCACCGTAACTCCTGCGCAAACACCGCTCTTAGTTTGCCGGTTTCTGGCGGGAGGCCAGCATATTGCCAAACCCTATTATTGGCATCTCAAAATATCTCCAGTTCGTTATGGAGACCGAGAGAATCAACACCAAACATCCGGCTCGGATTGGTTCTTCAGCCCAACTCGGAGGCGTTGCTTTGCTAATCAGCGCGGATACGACAAGGAACACCAGCGGGTGAATCAAATAGATGGAGTAAGAAGCATCCCCGATCGCGCTGACCGATTTCAACCACCGCGATTCCTTGTCTGGAATGTTTGAAAAACCCACGGTCAAGAAAAACAAAGCTATCGGGACGTCATGATGGCCGCCCCATACAGTGACAAAAAAACATAGGCTCGCGAAGCCGATTGAGAACGGGAGCCAAAAGCCAAGCTTGGCAAGCTTAGATCGTGCCATAAAGGCAAGGACACCTGCCAGAAATTCAGGGTGGTACATCGCGAGACTAGAGAAATACCAAGGCATTTGGACAGTGTGAAACGCAATCGTTGACGCTGCAAGAAATGCGGCTATCCCGTAGATTCCGAAGATAGGTGCGATGACTGCGGCAATGAGATAAAAAACTATCTCATGCTGGAGACTCCAACCGATTTGGTAGAAAGGGAATTGCTGGGTAGGCAGGAGGGTTGCCGAGTAGAGGAAATATCCCAACGTCTCTGTTTCTTTTGGCCCGCGCCAGAGAAGTGCAAGTATGGCAAAAATTGTCAGCGTTGCAAGCCAGAGCGGATAAAGTCGAAAGACCCGCTTGATTAGAAATGATCCAATTCTGAAACCGGGCCTCGATACAACCAGACATATGACGAACCCGCTGATTGCAAAGAACAGATCAACTGCCAACCATCCATAACCTGTCAAGATCGGAAGCGGGAACGCGGTGTTCTTCGGGAAACGCGAAATCGCGACCCAAGAATGAAAGTACGCGATGCTCATCGCAGCGACAGCGCGCCCGACTTGAAGCCCCGGCAACCTATCGCGTTCCACCGAGTGCGCTCCGTTTGAGAATAATGCTGCTTCTTGGTGACCAAGTTCTGCGGTGCAATCAAAAATTGTAATGTGCCAGGAGGACTCACTCAACCGAAGTTGTCAATCCTCGGCGGTTTTGCGCCCGAGCCAAGCCTCACGGGTGAGTAGCCAGATTTTGCCGATCGCTTTCCCCGGAGACGTACGAGAACGGCTCGCGTGCGATTTCGATGGCTCCCTGCTTTTCCTTCACCCGAGCGGATGCGCGGTTCGGAACGGCATTCGTCAGGTATAAGAATGGCCACTTCAGTTCCTCGAAAGCGTAGGCTGTCACCGCGTTGGCGGCCTCCATCATTAGACCGAGACCTTGAAGCTTTGGATCGAGCCAAAAGCCTCGCATGTCACGAGTTTTGCCATCGAAGGGCCAGAGATCAATCCTGCCGCGCAGTTCATAAGAGTCTTTCAACGTGATCGCCCAATAGAATTTCTCGCCTCGCCTGAGCTTGGCTAACATCTCGACAATATTCTTGGTTGCGTCGTCAGAGGGGTAAGGCCAAGGTACTGAGGCCGAGAGCCAACGCACAATTTCCCATTGCGGGAAAAGCCGTTGGATGACGGCCGCATCCCGCTCTTCCAACGGCCGGAGAATGAGCCGCTTAGTTTCTAAGATTGGTATAGAAGGTAGCTGCACCAGGGCCATACCTTCGATGGTGCAGTCACTTGACGTCCCATCCAATGATGTCGCGGCAATGCGACTCATAGCAGCATTCAAGCACAGATAGCGCGGATCGAAAAGACCCGCTCCTAATCGAGTGCGTTATTTGTCCGCCGTAGGTCACTCGTTACACGTCACTTGCCGCCGCGCCGAACATGAAGTCTGCATTGGCTCGATTGCGACCGAGTTGCGTTGCTCAAAAGTGCGCAACCCCGAGCGTGCCCAACCATGTTTTCGGGCCTCCTGTAAGCAGTCGTTTGGAAATCTCTGATAGGTCGGCGGCATGCAAGCTGCTCTAGACCTGATCCGGGCTGAGCCGTGGCCCTTCATCGGCGCCGGCATCGCGCTTGCCGTCATTTTCAATTCCCGGGCATTGGCGGCGACTGAAGATGCCGCGCCACCTCAATGACGATTGCCTGACGGACAAATCACTTCGAGTGCCGCCGATGTCACGTCGCTCGCGCGCCCGACGGGCACGCAAACCGGCATGGTGCCTGCGTGCCGCAAGGTGTTGCCGGGCGAACGGCTCTTCTTGACAGCGTCAAAATAATAAGTATTCTTTCTATTAGAAATCTTACGGTGAAGCTGATGGAGCAGGCGCGTGCAGAACGACTTGAAAAGTCGTCGGTGTTGGGCTCTCACCGTGTTCCGGCTCATTTGGCCCGCCGCTTCAATCAAATTTGTCTCGGTGTAACTGCTGAGATACTCGCCCGGGAGGATCTAACGCCGTTGATTTTTGGCGTTATGGCTGCCGTTTTGGAGGAGCCGGGCAGCGGCCAACGGCAGCTTGCGAGCCGGATGGGCATCGATGCGGTCAGCTTGGGTCAAATGATCGACTTCCTAGAGCAGAAGGGCCTTGTCAGACGCGAGTTAGATCCAGATGACCGGAGAGCACGGCGTCTCTTTGTCACGAGGCGAGGGGCTGATTTGCGCCGCCGGCTGCGCCCGGCCCTGCTTGCCGCGCAGGAACGGCTACTGGCCCCACTCTCAAAATCCGAGCGCGTTGCCCTGCTGGATATGCTCGTCCGCGTAATGGAAGCCAACGATTCCTACGCCCGTCCCGGTAACGGTCGACGAAAACCGCGCCGCAAATCAGGTGCAAAATTGATAGAGTAGGAACCGATGCGATGACGATTCGGCAACAGCTGACGACGATTTCGCTTTCCAACTCCCAACTATCAGATGTGGAGACTTGGCCGCCGGGAGAGGGCGTGGCAATGCGGCCCGGCATCACCGCTTGGCTTGCGGCATTTGCTCTCGTTCTTACTCTTGTTTTTCCGGTTGCTGTTCAAGCGGGTTGGCCGGAGCATACGGTGAAGTTGATCGTCACGTTCCCGCCGGGAAGTGGCAACGATGCGGCGGCTCGAATATTTGCCGATGGGCTTTCCAGAAAGTGGGGCAAGCCGGTCGTAGTCGAGGACAGGCCCGGGGCCGAAGGCACGATTGGAATGGGTGCTTTCCTCTCGAGCCAAGATGACCATACGTTGCTCTATACGGTTGCTGGATCAGTTACCGTCGCTCCATTGCTGATCGACCACCTCACGTATGACGTCGATCGGGATTTGGTGCCGATCGCGGCCACGACGGCGATCGTTTTGACGCTTGCCGTGAGTAGCGACCTCCCGATCCGCAGCATCCCGAACCTGATAGACGCAGTGAGATCGAATCCAGGCAAATATGCCTGGGCGTCCGGGCCAAGTTTACCCAGATACGTATTTGCAGCTTTCCTGAAACGGAATGGCTTATCAATGAACTTCGTCGGCTATCGAGACGCTTCGCAGCCCCAAGTGGACCTTGGCGAGGGCCGGATCCAGGTCCTGGTGACGTCGCTGACAGCCTCCTCCTCTCCGGTACAGACCGGAAAGGCGCACTTTCTCGCGGTGATGAATCCGACCCGCTCCGCCGCATTGCCGGACCTTCAGACCGCTCGCGAGCTCGGCCACCCAGAACTGGAAATTGATGGCCTAGCCGGGATTTTCGCGGGCACGATGATCTCAGCAGAATTGCGTAGTCGGATTGCCGCGGATGTGGCCGCGATCTGTCAGGAGCCGGAGGCGCGCCGAAAGTTGGAAGCTGCCGGTCATAATGTGCTTGGCGGTACGGCTGACGAGTTGAAGGCCGGAATAGCCAAACAAAGAGCATGGCTGAGCGAAGTTTCCGGGATCATCGACGTCAAGAACGCGCAGTAGCACAAGGTGATGGAGCTAAGCCGATGCCCTCTTCAGCAGGTACCAAGCTCCTTGACCTGATCCAATCGCATCGGATCACCTCCGTCATTTACGTCGCCACGAAGCTGGGAATTGCTGAATTGCTCCGGGACGGACCCCGGTCGCTCGACCAACTTGCGATCGCCACGGGTACTCACCATGGTGCCCTGGGGCGCTTGCTGACCGCGCTTTCGACCGTCGGCATATGTGCACGGAGCGCTCCAGACGGCTATTCGCTAACGGAATTGGGGATGGCGCTCGACGAATCCGCTGATCAGTCATTCAAGGCGTGGGCGATCTTCGAAGGCGAAATGCTCTCCAAATCCTGGTCCGGAATGCTGGAGACGATAGTGACCGGAAAAACCGCCGCGCAACTCCAAGGTTTCGACAATAGTTTCGAGCTGATGTCCCGCTCACCCGGAAACATCGCCATATTCAACGCGGCTATGGCCGATCTCACACGATTGGTAACACCCGACGTTCTACGCGCGTTTAATTTTGGCAAAATCTCTCATCTGATGGATGTCGGAGGTGGCTCAGGCGAATTGATTGGAGCTATCACGAGACAATATCCAGGGATGCGCGGCACTGTATTTGATCTGCCCAGATGCGAAGCTGCAGCACAGGAATATCTTCAGCGGGTCGGAGTCAGCGACCGTGCCCAGTTTGTTGCTGGCAACTTCTTCGAAGCCATTCCCTCCGTCGCCGACGCCATCATACTGAAGAGCGTTATTCACGATTGGGACGACGAACAGGCCAGTGCCATCCTTCGGAATTGTCACCAGGCGCTTCCGAAAGCTGGAATACTCTTGTTGGTGGAGCGAACAATGCCGGAAACACCAACAACGAGTGAAGTGGACAAAGCACATGCGATGAGTGACCTGAATATGCTCCGTGGCCCAGGCGGCCTTGAACGCTCCGAGCGTCAGTACCGGCTTCTACTCGAACAAAGTGGCTTTTGCCAAACGTCCCTTCGTTCTGCCGGACGCTTCGGCTTGATCGAGGCGCGGGCCAATTAAGCTGTTAAAGTGTGAGAATTACTACGCAAGGCCAGGCTCCGGCGTCCTGATAGATCGCTTCCTGCGTGAGCGTCGGGGAACGGCGCTTTCGAGAGCCTCACGGGGCCCTTGGTCCGCACGTCGGCGAGGAGCAGCTGCGCCGCCGCGCGCGCATCATCCAGGACCTGCTGGTCACGGCGGGGCTGCTCGGCGGCGTGGTGGTGACGGCGGGCGGCTCGCTCTATGCAGGCCTGAAGGCGGTGTTCGGGTGGTGAGCGCGAGCGGACCCGGCATCGCACGGCGGCAGCGTTGATCTTGCGCCGCCCGCCTTGCTATACGGCTCCGTCATGACCTGGAGACCAACATGAAAGCGTATCGCTACCTGACCGGGACGGACGATGCCGCCTTCTGTCATCGGGTTACGGATGCGCTCAATCGCGGTTGGCAGCTCCATGGCCAACCCACGCTCACATTCGATCAAAAGCGCGGCGAGGTCATTTGCGGACAGGTCATCACGAAAGAGATCGTAGACACGCAATATGATCCGGGCATGGATCTGTCGAGGCTCTGACCGCGGCGCGCTCGTGATGGCTGCCTGCTCCATCACGACGCAGCAACGCGATCGGGGGGCATTGGTCTGTGCTTCTGATCCCTCTCCACAAGCGGCGGCGATAAGCAAGACCGTAGAGCGGATCGTGATCCGCCATCCTGGCTGCGCGAGCGAAGAGCGAGGCAGACGCATTACGTCAACGTGTGTCCGCGGACACCGCGTGGCGTGTCGCCGAAGCGAGAGCGGAACAGGCGGTTGAAGTGCGAAATATCTGTAAAGCCGGCCTCCAAGGCGAGATCGGAAATCGGGCGCTTGTTATTGCGTGCTTCCGTCAACAGCGCGAAAGCCCGTTGCAGGCGCAACTCGGTGACGTGCGCGGTGAAAGATGTTCCCGCAGTCTCCAGCAGGCGCTGCAGATAGCGCGAGGAAATTCCCATCTCGCCTGCGACCGCCACGACGCTGAGCCCAGGATCCCAAAAGCGTGCGGCAATTTGATGGAGCGCGGCGCCGAGATGGGCGGCTGCGACCGCGCTCAAGCTGCTCTCGCCGATGGCTTGATCAGTGGCAACAGCGAGTGCAACGAGGTCGACGACATGTCGGCAGATCGTCTCGCGTCCTTCAACACAAGGGCGCATCTTACTTTGTTCAAGCGTTTGGATGTAACCTCGGAGCAGCTGCAGGGCGTCCGATTGCCGAGGCAGGTGTTGCATCAGCCCGCCGTCGAGGCGTACGCCGCGTCCCGCGATTTCCGAGCTTGGAAGCAGAGCTCCGACATAGTCAAAGTGCCGACGTGAACCGAAGCTCCCTGTCTCGCAGAGATGCATCACGGTAGCATCGCCACGGCCGAGTCGCAGATCGCGTCCAAGTTGTTCTGTATCAAGACTCGTCGATTGGGAGATCAGCAGCCAGAAACTGTCGTCGCCATCCCGGACCATTTCCCTGTCGCGAATCGCGACGCCGGGGCTTTGCGTGGTTCGTGCGATATGCAGATCTTCAAAGATTGGAATGACCGACGCGCGAAACGGCCAATCTGATAGGGGCTTGAAATCAACCCTGCGCCACGCGGATCGCTCGCGCCATTCTCGAATAGAATCGAACGCTACGGCCATCTCCGAAGGCTCCCCCTCGGTTATCGCTATTCCAGCAAGCCGCGTGGCGATACCACATTTAGAAATTGTGGGCAATTTGCGAACCGAGCCTTCGCTCCGCTGTTCGTCACCGGCCAAGAATTATGCAGGCTATCCTGCTATCGTACCTCATAAGCAAGAACAAACGGACAGCCACGGAAGCTGTATTTCAACACCTCTTACCGAGGGAGATCACCATGAAGAAATTATTGCCGGTCACCGCCGCCGCAGCCCTCATGGTGAGCGGAGGCGCTGCCGTTGCTGCAGAACTGCCAACTTATGAAGTCATGGGCTTTCCGATCACGCGGCATCAGGTTGCGCTGATGGGGGGCTCCGGTGTTGAGGAACAGTCGGCCAGCCCGACGCTGACGTCTGCTGGCATGCCTGCGTCGCCCCATCAGGTGACGGTTTTGACACCGCGCCCAAAAGTGGCCGAGGGGGCCGCACGCGCGAAGTTTACAACGGTTGGCTTCTCGGCGAAGTAGATGCCAGCATGTGGGGTAACCCGTTCGCTCATCTTGGTATCAGCCTCGCTCACTGATTCCATTTTGGAATAGGCATGGCTTTGGGACCCGCCTCCGTTCCACCCCGGACTTGGAGGCGGGTTTTCCTTCGAGAATTTGCGGCCCCAGCACGAAATCCGTGATCGGGATGCACAAGCATATTGCGTAAACCCTGGACCAGCTCGATCTTCAAATGCGTTCGTGCGCATGTTGAATTGGGCATGAACGGATGGCGGAGGAGCTTTGATCCGTCTCGCCTTGTCGGACCGCCCGTGCATTTTTGGGAGAGATCGATGGGGTAAATAAAAAGTTGTTTAGACGGACTCTGACGACAAGCACGCTCGTGGGCTGCGCCGCGCTCGCCGTGGGGCTTGCCTGGGCCCGCGACGACGGCAGGTATGCGAACTCGCCGCTGAAGCCGTGGTTCGAGAGCCCGCACAGCAAGCGCGGCGAACATTGCTGTGCCGACGTGGACGGCATTGCGATCTCGGACGTGGATTGGGGCACGACGGACGGCCACTATCGCGTCCGCATCAAGGGCGAATGGGTCAAAGTGCCCGACGACGCTGTGATCACCGAGCCGAACCGCGCCGGGCGCACCATGGTGTGGCCGTTTTATCTCGACGGCCATCCGATCGTACGCTGCTTCATGCCCGGAAGCATGACCTGAAATTCGCGGTCAGCCATTCGGCGCTAATCAAGTCAGGGCCATAATCTTGCTTAAGCGTGTCTTGCATCACTGGGAATGCATGCGTCGCTTCAAGAAAATGCCGTTTCGGCCGCGTCACGGTCGACCGGCCGCGGCTGAGAGGAGGAAAGCCGTAACCTTTTTTCTGTCGTCGGGCGATGCAAGACCGCCATAGGGCTTCATGGTATTGCCGGGCACGACCTCATCGGGATTCGCGATGAAGCGCTCGAGCTTTTCCTCGTCCCAGACGAAGCCTGCGTCCCTCATCGCACTGGAATAATTATAGTCCGGCAGCGAGCCGGCCTTCCTTCCGATGATATTGTAAAGGTTAGGGCCAAGCCGATTGTCGCCCCCCTTGATCGTGTGGCAAGTTCGACAAGCATTGTTGAACAGCTGTTGCAGTGATCCGGCGTCCATCCCTTGCGACAGCAATTCCTGAGACATTGTGGAAGGCGGCGACAGTATGCAGGCCATCGCGCTCAACGTCGCCATGAGGTGAAGCCGATTGGATTGCTTCGCAGGCGCGTGCTGCGACCAACCAGACTTTGAAAGGGCGAGAAGTGCGGTGGATTGCCAACGCCTCATTCAATCACCTTATCGGCCACGCGACTGTGCCGCTCAAGACGGCTTCGGGAGTCAAATTAATGGTATCATCCAGCGCTCGAACCGCGAGGCCGAAAATACCGATGCGCAGGCTGGGGCGGACTGCTTCGTAGTAGCGATGAAGCGGGTGTAATCCCCGTGGAGCGAAGAGAGCGGGCCATCGTCATTTGGCTTTGGTCAAGCGGCAACGGGAAGAACCCGATGTTCAAGGGAAGGCGGCAACCCTCGCGCGGTGGCATGAGCCGGACGACGCGAGAGTGTCAAGTCCGGTTCTGTGAGGGGCTCGGGGTGAAATTCCCCGGGCCTGCTCGGCATTTGCGTCGTCCTCACTATGCGCCGCTCACTTCCGGTCCACCCCTATCACCGGACATTCGCAGGGTACCTCGGCATGTCTCAAACGTGCCACAGAACATTTACGTAGTCGCGAGGCTCCGGTCACGCCTCGAAAACCAAGCGAGTACCGGTGTAGGCGCGAAGGACTTTCGCGGGCATCGCAGCACGCGCGATTTCGTAGAAGGGTTCGCCCGTACAATGCAGCGGAACCACGTAAGTCGGATCGATCTCCTGGAGCGCCTTGACCGTGTCCCGAACGTAGTCCTCCGGATAAGGCGCGAGATGAAAGCCCCCGATCACAGCATGAATTTTTTCCACACCGGAGGCGGCTTGAGCTTGCCTGATCGCATTGACCACGCCGCGATGGCTGCACGACGTCAGAACGACAAGCCCGCGTCCTTTCAGATTGAATGCGGTGGCGATTTCGTGCTGAAATTGATCCGGCACAACGGGCGCACTGCGTTCCGCCTCGCTGAGGCGCTCGGGATAACAGCCGACGCCTCGGTCGAAACCAATGGTCATCGCGCTCGGCGATAGCACCTTCTCGAAGCTCTGCTGGCCGATCTGCCCCGTGGTCACGGCGTGATCGGCAACCAGGGCGGGTCTCTCGGTGGAGGTTACGGCGACGTCGGCCTGCTCGAGCGCTTTGCGATCGATGACGCCGAAGTTACCGCGCACCGGAGGTGCAGTCCATTGTCGCGCGCAAAAGCATCCTTCGCCGCCGACAAATAACGGCAGTTTGCGCTTGAGCTTGCCGCTGTGCGCCTGCAGGAAACCGACGAGACCGCCAAAGTGATCCTGGTGCCCGTGGCTGAGCACAAGGGCGTCGATTGCTGCGGGATCAATGCCAAGCAGGCCGGTATTGTTGAGAAGTGCTTCCGGCGTGAACCCGAAATCGACCAGGATATTGCGCGTCTCGTTGCCGCGTCGTGACTCGACCTGCATCGCAAGGCCGAATTCACTGACCAACGTTCTGCCCGGCGGCTTGTCGCTGAGACCCCAGCCAAAATGCTGGATATCAACATTCGGCAGCTTCCTGCTCGGCGCGACAGCGAACTGATAGCTATCGATCACGATCCGAACCGCTATGTGGTCAAGCTCAGGAACCGATCCGGCGACGGCCTCGGCTCTTGCCGGTTTCGAGCCAGCAAGGAGCGTGGCAAGTATCACACTCAGGATGCCGGCGCCTCCGCCGCAGACAAATTCCCGGCGCCCAATCTCATCGCAGAAAAACTGCCGTCGAGAAGGGCTTGCATGAGATCGCGCAATTGAAGGTGAAATGTATTCGACTGCCATTGCTACCTCCCATTCCCGCCAACAAACGTGGCCATAAACAGAAGGCGCGGGACCGCTCGGACGTATTTCATTCCGCAGGGTCGGGCGTCCCAACTTGGATACAGTTCTACCAACTTGCCACTACGTCAAGCAAAATTGCCGGTGGGCAGAGTCCGTTAGGGTCATTCGCGACCGGATCGAGCCGGCAGCATGTCAAGCCTTGTGCGCTTTGCCCTGGAAGTTTCCGGAGCGCTGGCTTCGCGACCCAACAGGATTTCGAACCCTTCAGATGAGCTGAAGCGTGTAACTGGTACCGCCTGTCGGAAGTCCCTGCATCACAAGCGGCGAATTCGATCCAGGGATTTCAGGTAGCGAGGCGGTACGAGAGTCAAAAGCTTGCCCTTGGCTTTCCGAAGTTCGCTCGAGAGCTTGCGGCTTTGACGAACTTCGGAAAGCCGACCAGGTGATATGTAGGCGGCATGTGTGGGAAGCGATGCTCACCCTTCAAGCTGCGTTGCCTGGGGGCCAACCATGTCTCGCATCTCGGCGACATGATCTCATGGCGCGTTCCTCAGCGGATATGCAGGGCGATGAGATTTTCAGGCAAACCTCGGGCGCGTCGCGCCGCGAGAACGCGAATATATGTGTGTTTGGCGTCATTCCGGGATGGTCCGAAGGACCAGACCCGGAATCTGGATGTTTATTCTGACGTCATTGCGAGGCGCTTGCGACAAAATTGCCAAGCAATTTTGCGTTGGAGCGCCGAAGCAATCAATCTTCGAACTTGCCGCGCGATGGATTGCTTCGGCTCGCGCTCGCAATGACGCCGCGGAAACGGATTGCTCTTTGAGGATCGAATCGGAATGCGAAGGCCGGCCACGCTCTCGACGTCACGTTTCCCGGACAAGTGGGCCGCCCGCAGCGCCCATGCGCTGTCCGTCGCGAGTGCGATCCGGGGCCATCCGATGGTCGGCATTGGGTGGGCCGGGGGGCTCCGGTCGCGCATGGCAAATTCATGCCAGTGGTTATGGCTCCTCGCGTTCGCGAGACGGCTCGGAAAAGGGGCCGAAGAAGGGCGAGGGGACAAGAAAGGTCAGCCTCTCTGTCTCTCTTTTGGCGTTGCGGTTTCGTGTCTTTCTCGTCTAAAACGATCGCGGTGGTGCTCACGGCAACGAACCGTCAACGGTTTGGGCCGAGACTGGTGAGCGTTACCCAAGGGTCCGGCAATGTTGATTCGCAGCACAAGGTTCGGAGTTCGGGGAGGGGAGGCCAGCACGGCTCGTACCCTCGCGATTCCGGCTGCATCGCTGCCCACCCTGCTGATTGGCGGGCTTCTGCTTCTTAGCTGCCCCTGAGGGCCGGCTGGGCGGTTTGCGCCTGGGCACTCAGGGGTTGAGCGAGATCATCAGACCCTGAAGCCGCCCGAGACAAACGGCGCACCACCGACAAGGAACCAAGCAGATGGCCACCCCGACCAAGTCCGAGAAGGACCGCGTTATCATTTTCGACACCACCCTGCGCGACGGCGAACAGTGCCCCGGCGCCACCATGACCTTCGAGGAGAAGCTCGAGGTCGCCGAGATGCTCGACGACATGGGCGTCGACGTGATCGAGGCCGGCTTCCCGATCACCTCCGAGGGCGACTTCCAGGCCGTCAGCGAGATCGCCCGCCGCTCCAAGAACGCCGTGATCGCCGGCCTGTCGCGGGCGCATCCCAAGGATATCGACCGCTGCGCCGAAGCCGTGAAATTCGCCAGGCGCGGCCGTGTTCACACCGTGATCGCGACCTCGCCGCTGCACATGCGGGTCAAGCTGAACATGACGCCGGAGCAGGTGCTGGAGCTCTCGATCGCCAACGTCACCCGCGCGCGCAACCAGATCGACGACGTCGAATGGTCGGCCGAGGACGCCACCCGCAGCGAGATGGACTACCTCTGCCGCATCGTCGAGGCCGTGATCAAGGCCGGCGCCACCACGGTCAATATTCCCGACACCGTCGGCTACACCACGCCCGAGGAATATGCCGCCTTCATGCGCACCCTGATCGAGCGGGTGCCGAACTCCGACAAGGCGGTGTTTTCCGTGCACTGCCACAACGACCTCGGCATGGCGGTGGCGAATTCGCTGGCCGGCATCGCCGGCGGCGCGCGGCAGATCGAATGCACCGTCAACGGTATCGGCGAGCGGGCGGGCAATGCCGCGCTGGAAGAAGTCGTGATGGCGATCAACGTCCGCAACGACGTGTTTCCGTGGTGGAACAAGATCGACACCACCATGCTGACGCGGGCCTCCAAGGTGGTTTCGGCGGCGACCTCGTTCCCGGTGCAGTACAACAAGGCGATCGTCGGCCGCAACGCGTTCGCGCATGAGAGCGGCATCCACCAGGACGGCGTGCTGAAGGACGCCTCGACCTACGAGATCATGCGGCCGGAAATGGTCGGGTTGAAGCAGTCCTCGCTGGTGCTCGGCAAGCATTCCGGCCGCCACGCCTTCGTCCACAAGCTGGAGGAGATGGGCTACAAGCTCGGCGCCAACCAGCTGGAGGACGCCTTTACGCGGATGAAGGCGCTCGCCGACCGCAAGAAGGACATCTATGACGAGGACATCGAGGCGCTGGTCGATGAAGAGATCGCGGCGTCCCACGATCGCATCAAGCTGGTCTCGCTGACCGTGATCGCGGGCACCCATGGGCCGCAGCGCGCCACAATGAAGCTCGATGTCGACGGCCAGAACCGAATCGAGGAGGCCGAGGGCAACGGGCCGGTCGATGCCGTGTTCAACTGCATCAAGGCGCTGGTGCCGCACGAGGCCAAGCTCGAATTGTACCAGGTCCATGCCGTGACCGAGGGCACCGACGCGCAGGCCGAAGTCTCGGTGCGGCTCGCCCATGAGGGCCGTTCGATGACGTCGAAGGCGGCCGATCCGGATACGCTGGTGGCCTCGGCCAAGGCCTATCTGGGCGCGCTCAACAAGATCGTCATGAAGCGCCAGCGCGACGTGCCGGCGGCGGCGGCGAGCTGACCGCGAACCGGTCATTCCGGGGCGCTCGCGACCGCGAGCGAGCCTCAGATGTGGAATTGCGCATCGGGGAATCTCGAGATTCTCCAATGTGCAACCGTACGTTGTAGTTCGGCGCGGAGCCTGTCATCGGGCCGCGCTTCGCGCGGACCCGGTGGCACCGCCCCGGAATGACAACGTTGATGAAACGCGGCGCACAGCGCGCCGCGTTTTTGCGTTGCGGTAACGGTTTCTCGAGGACCCCTGCTAACGGGCAATGGCGTTCGCGCCGGCTTCTCGCTATTCATGCATCTGGCATACAAGGTCGGGCGCGGCGCTATCTGGCGCGCGCGCCCCAAGATCACGCAGGGAGGACACATGCGTAAACTGATTTGGGCCGCGGCAGCGATCGCGGCTTTGGCCGTGACCGGACCGGCGATGGCGGACGGACCCATCGTCATCAAGTTC
>Ga0307516_10006120_pt1 | contig 14184 bp, 12 predicted proteins | sample 19_EM_MG_FD_203310 | JGI IMG/M metagenome (GOLD analysis project Ga0307516, IMG submission 203310) | Populus trichocarpa ectomycorrhiza microbial communities from riparian zone in the Pacific Northwest, United States - 19_EM | ecosystem: Host-associated > Plants > Roots > Unclassified | place... | reverse complement strand
TCCGCTGGGTGCACGCGGGCGAGGTGCCCCACATCGCCTCACTGCTCAAGGGCGGCGAACTGCTGCTGACCACGGGCTACGGCCTCGGGACCCGCCCGGCCGACCAGCGTGTGTTCGTGCGCACTCTCGCCGAGCGCGGCATCGCGGCCCTCGTCGTGGAACTCGGCCCGCGCTTCACCCGCCTGCCCGCGGCCCTGGTCGACACGGCGCGCGCGGCCGGTCTGCCGCTGGTCCAACTGCATCGCGAGGTGCCGTTCGTGACGGTCACCGAGGAGATCCACACCGAGATCGTCAACGGCCACTACGCCCTGCTCCAGCGGGCGGAGGAGGTGCACCGCCGCTGCACGGAGGCCCTGCTGGGCGGTGGCGGGATACCGCAGGTCCTCGGCATCCTGGCCGACTTCGCGGACGACCCGGTCTTCCTGGAGACAACGGACGGCCTGCTCCTGTTCGCCGCCGGGGCCGGACCCGAGGGCGCGGATCCGCTCCAGGTGTGGGAGGGGCTGCGCGGCCGGCACAAGGACACTCCGCCGGCCGGCTCGGTCCTGGTGGACGTGCCGGGCGGCGGGCCGGGGACGGGGGCGGTGCGGGCCCGCCTCGTCCTGCTGCCGGTACGGGCGCCGCTGGCGGCCGTGCACCGCATGGCCGCCGAGCGAGCCGCGGGCATCCTGGCCGTGGTCCTGATGCAGGCCCGCCAGGAGGAGGAGTTGGCGGCGCGGGGGCGCGGGGACTTCCTGACCGACCTCGCCGAGGGCCGGGTCGCGGCGGAGGACGCGCCCGCGCAGGCGCGCGTCCTGGGCTTCAAACCGGGGGCCGGGCCGCTGCTGCCGGTGGTGATGGGACTCGGGGACGCCCTGTCACCGGGCGGCGGCTGGGCGGTCCTGGCGCGCGCGGTCGCGGAGGAGCTGGCGTCCGTGGGGGTGCCGGTCCTGCTGGGCGTACGACCGGTCGAGGGCCGTGTCCCGCTGTTGCTGGGCCTGCGTTCGGAGTCGGAGAGGTCGGCCGTCGCGGACCGGGTCGCGGCGGCGCTGCGGGCGGGTGTGGAGCGGGCCGGGATGCAGCGGCCGGGGGCGCAGCCGCCGGTGGTGGTCGTCGGGGTGGCGGGCGGCTGGGCGACGGCCTCGGCGGGTCTCAGGCACGCTGCGGAGACGGCGACGGCGGCCCAGGGCCTGTCGGACCGTCCCTGGTACGACGCCCGGCGCCTGGACATCGACCTGTTGCTGTGGCGGCTGCGCGAACACCCGGACCTGGCGGCCTTCGTGGACCGTGCGATCGGCCCCGTCCGGGACCACGACCACAGCTCCAAGCCGCCGCTGCTGCCGACCCTGGAGACCTATCTGGCGCACGCGGGACGCAAGGCGGAGACGGCCCGCGAACTCCACCTCAACCGGCAGACGTTGTACAACCGGCTGGCGCGGATAGGGGAGTTGCTGGGAACCGACCTCGACGATCCGCAGACGGTACTGGCGTTGAGCCTGGCCCTGCGGGCGCGCCGGCTCGTGCCGTAGCCCACGGCACTAGATGAACGGCCTGGTCTGGGTCAACTCGTCGTAGACGCTGAGGACTTGGGCGACGGTCTCGTCCTCGGTCGGCCAGGTGGCCGCCTGCCGGGTGCCCTTCTCCCGGAGCGACTCCTGACGCTCGGGGTCGCCGAGGAGGCGTACGACGGTGTCGGCGAGCGCCTCGGAGTTCTGGGGCGGGACCAGTTCGGCCGCGTCGCCCACGAGTTCCGGGACGGCGCCGGAGTCGGTGGCGACGAGCGGCACGCGCGCGTGGAGCGCTTCCTGGACGAGGACGGACCGCGACTCCCCGCTGTTCGGCAGCAGAGCGAGGTCGGCGGCGGCGAGCAACTCGGCGATGTCCTCCCGCCGTCCGAGGAGCCGGACCGGCAGCCCCTCGCTCTCGATCCGCCCCTGCAACTCGGCGCGCGACGGCCCCTCTCCCGCGATCGCCACCAGCGGCACGGGGTCGAGGCGGCGCCACACGCGCGCGGCGTCCAGCAGCGTGTCGTATCCCCGGTGCCGGTCGAGGGAGCCGACGGCCATCAGCAACGGGCGCCCGATGGCACCGAGTTCGGCCCGGACCTTGGCCCGAAGCCGGTCCGGGTCCTCCGGTTCGACGGTCTCGCGCGGTCCGGGCAGCGCCACCGCGGCGAGTCGCGCGTCCCGTGCTCCGGTACGGCGTGCCCGGTCCACGAGGGTGGAGGTGGTGCCGAGCACCACGGTGGCCGTCTTCACCACCCGTCGCTCCAGCAGCCGCAGGAAGTGGGCGCGCGCGCCCTCGGCGTACGCGCGGTCGTGCCAGGTGACGATGAGCGGGGTGCGCCGTCCGCTGAGCGCGAGGACGGCGCGGAAGGAGGCGTGCAGTCCGTGCGCGTGCACCAGGTCCGCGTGAGTGCACGCCTGCCGCAGCGCGGCCACGGACCCGGGGTCGCTGCTGCGCGGCACGTGCACGTGTTCGGCACCGGCGCCGCTGAAGTCGTAGGCGCGATCGGCCTCGACGGGGGCGCACACCGTGACCCGCACGCCCCGCGCCACCAGTCCGGAGGCCAGGGAGCGCACATGCGCGCTGCTGCCGGCGTTGCCTCCGCCGAGCACCTGCACGGTGCGCAGCGGCGACTGGCCGGGCGGTGAGTGGCTGCTCACGGGGGTCACGTGGCCGGGGCTCCTGGTTCGGCGTCGGGCGGTCACGAGGAAACGTACAGAAGGTGTCGGGCGGAGGAGGATGTACCGCGCGCTTCCTACGCGTACTGCGTTCTGCCCCAAGGATGCCAGTACGTACGAGTGTTCCGGGAACGCCGCCGGCCGTACCCCCCGACAGCACGGCGGCCCGAGTCACCCACACGAGTGAGGGAGGACATGATTCCGCTCACATGTGCCCACGCTGTTCACTCGGGGGGACGCACGGGTCAGGCAGCGTTTCCGGCCTGGCGCCCCGTCGCCTCCCAGGCCGCCGAACGCGCCACCTCGCTCACCCTGCGGGTCTAGCCATCCGCCCTGGCCGTGGCCAGCAGCTCCTCCGCGTGGGCCCGGGCCGTCTCCGAGTTCTCCTGGCCGGCGAGCATCCTGGACAGCTCCCGGACCCGCTCCTCCCCCTCCAGGACCTTCACTCCGGACCTGGTGACCGAGCCGTCGTTGGTCTTCTCCACCAGCAACTGCCGGTCGGCGAAAGCCGCGACCTGCGGCAGGTGCGTCACGACCACCACCTGCGCGGTCTTCGCGAGCCGGGCCAGCCGTCGTCCGATCTCCACCGCGGCCTTGCCGCCGACGCCCGCGTCGACCTCGTCGAAGAGATAGGTCGGCACCGGCTCGTTCCCGGCGAAGACCACCTCCACCGCCAGCATCACGCGGGAGAGCTCACCCCCGGACGCGCCCTTGGCGATGGGCCGGGGCGGCGCCCCCGGATGCGGCGCCAGCAGCAGCTCGACCTCGTCGGCACCGGCCGGCCCGTACGCGACCGTACGCCCGCCGACCTCGACGCCCTCCGGATCCTCGGTCTGCCGGATGTCGAAGGACACGCGCGCGTGCGGCATGGCCAGCGAGGCCAGCTCGGCGGTCACGGCGGCTGCGAACCGCTCGGCGGCCTCGGTCCGCGCGTCGGTCAACGCCTGTGCCAGCCCGCCCAGTTCTCCTCGCAGGGCGTCCCGTTCGGCGGTCAGCTCTCCGGTGCGCTCGTCGTCGCCGTCCAGTTCGGTGAGCCGCGCGGCACTGTGCTCGGCCCACGCCAGCACCGAGGCGACGTCCTCGCCGTACTTCCGCGTCAGCGCGGTCAGCGCCGCCCGCCGCTCCTCGACGGCCGCCAGCCGCAGCGGATCGGCGTCCAGGTCGTCGGCGTACCCGGCGAGTTCCCCCGCGACGTCACCCAGCAGTATCCCGATCTCCCCGATCCGGTCCGCGAGCGCGGCCAGCGACGGGTCGTGCGACCGTACGGCGTCCAGGGCCCGCTGTGCGCCCGCGACGAAGGTCGCCGCGTCGATGCCCTCGGGATCCTCCGGATTGCCGGCGAGCGCGGCGTGCGCGGCCGTGGCGGCGGACGACAGCGCCTCGGCGTGCCCGAGCCGCTCCGCCTCCTCCGCCAGCTCCACGTCCTCCCCGGCACGCGGTTCGACCCCGGCGATCTCGTCGAGCCCGTACCGCAACAGGTCTGCTTCCTGAGCCCGCTCACGCGCGCGCGTGACGATCTCCTCCAGCTCGACGGACACCGCCCGCAGCCGCCGATAGGCCTCGGTGTACTTGGCCAGCGGCACGGCGACGGCACCCCCCGCGTACCGGTCGAGGGCCTGCCGCTGCCGGGACAGCTTCAGCAGCCCCTGCTGGTCGGTCTGCCCGTGCACGGCCACCAGGTCGTCGGCGAGCTCGGCGAGCAGCCCCACCGGCACGGAACGCCCGCCCACGTGCGCCCGGGACCGCCCTTCGGCGGAAACGGTACGGCTGATCAGCAGCATCCCGTCGTCGAGCTCGGCCCCGGCCTCCTCGGCACGCACGACGGCCGAGTCGTCGGCGGACACACTGATCCGCCCCTCGACGACAGCGTTCTTCGCCCCGATCCGCACGAGCGCCGCATCGGCACGTCCACCGAGCAACAACCCGAGGCTGGTGACCACCATCGTCTTGCCCGCACCCGTCTCACCGGTGACGGCGGTGAAGCCGGGCGACAGCTCGACCACCGCGTCGTCGATGACTCCGAGCGACCGTATCCGCATCTCCTCCAACACGGACACGACCTTACGAGGTCAGGGAGGGGAAGTGCGACGGCCCCCGCTCCTGTTGTGTGAAGGTGCAGGTAACGAATGCGCACAGCGGGCACTTGTCACCCAGGCGAGTGGAGGACCCCGGGGCGCGGGGCCGTATCGATGTGCGGCTCCGCCACACGGGCGCGACCAGCCCCACACGTGCCCCGGCACCCCTCGTAACCGCTAGTGCGGCGCCCCCCGCCACCCGGAAACCGGCAACGCGAACTTCGCCACAAGCCGGTCGGTGAACGAGGCGTGATGCAGCCGGGCCAACCGCACCGGCACGGCCCCTCGCCGCACCTCGACCCGCGCCCCCGGCGGCAACTCGACAGTCCGCCGCCCGTCACACCACAGAACCCCCGGCGGGATATGAGGCAGCACCTCCACCGCCAGCACGGAATCCGGCGAGGTCACCAACGGCTTCGCGAACAGCGCGTGCGCACTGATCGGCACCATCAGCAACGCCTCGACCTCGGGCCACACCACCGGCCCACCCGCCGAGAAGGCATACGCGGTCGACCCGGTCGGAGTGGACAGCACGATCCCGTCGCACCCGAACCCGGTGACCGGCCGCCCGTCGATCTCAAGCACCACTTCGAGCAGCTTCTCGGCGGACACCTTCTGTACGGCCGCCTCGTTCAGCGCCCAGTCGGTGTGCACGATGTCCCCGTTGCGATGCACGACGACATCGACGGTCATCCGCTCCTCGACCTCGTACGCCCTGGTCGCCACCCGCTCGACGACCCTGTCGAGGTCGTCCCGCTCGGCCTCCGCGAGGAAGCCCACGCGCCCCAGGTTGACGCCGAGCATCGGCACCCCGGACGCCCGGGCGAACTCGGCACCACGCAACAGCGTCCCGTCGCCCCCGAGCACGATCAACAGCTCGCACCCGTCGAGGCACTGCGGAGTCGCCTCCTTGACCAGCTCCACCTCCTCGGGCAACGGGAGGTCTGCTGCCTCGTACTCCAGGACGCGCACGCCGATACCCTCGCGCAGCAGCCCCTTCACCACCAGTTCGGCGCTGCGGATCGCCGCAGGCCGCCCGGTGTGGGCGAGCAGGAAAACAGTACGAGCTCGGTTCTGGCTCAACGCGGCCCCTCCGCTACTGCACGGTCAACGTCGGCCGGGTCCAGTTCGGGTGCCCCCGACCGCAGCCACAGAAAATACTCGACATTCCCGGACGGGCCGGGCAGCGGGCTGGCGGTGACACCCTTCACGCCGAGCCCCAGGTCCCAGGCCCGCCCCGCCACCGCGCGCACGGCGTCGGCGCGCAGTTGCGGACTCCGTACCACTCCCCCACTGCCCAGCCGCTCCTTCCCCACCTCGAACTGCGGCTTGACCATCATCACCAGGTCGGAGTCCGGCTTCACGCACCGCGCCAGGGCGGGCAGTACCAGTCCGAGCGGGATGAAGGACAGATCCCCCACGACAAGATCCACTGGTTCCCCATCAATCACTTCGAGCGTCAACTCGCGTACGTTCGTACGGTCCTTGACGGTGACGCGTTCATCACTGCGAAGAGACCATGCGAGTTGTCCGTATCCGACGTCCACGGCGACCACGTGCGCGGCACCCGCCCGCAGCAGCACATCCGTGAAACCCCCGGTCGACGCGCCGGCGTCCAGCGCCCGCCGCCCCTCGACGACGAGTCCCTCCGGGACGAACGCGGTGAGCGCGCCGGCGAGCTTGTGACCGCCGCGCGACACGTAGTCGGGGTCGCTGTCGTCGGTCGAGACCACGATCGCCGCCGCGGTCTCGACCTGGGTGGCGGACTTGGTCGCGACGGTCTTCCCGACGGTGACCCGCCCGGCGGCGATCAGCTGCCCGGCGTGCGCGCGCGAGCGCGCGAGCTTCCGGCGGACCAGCTCCGCGTCGAGACGGCGACGTGCGACTCCTGCCACGTTCGGTTCAGCTCCTGTTTTCGTACTGACTGTTCGTACTGACTAGAAGGTGTGGCCCGAAGGGCCTCGTTGAGGGGCGGTGCTCGGATGCCGGGCCGGCGGGGGCACCGGAGGTCCCGGACGGGCGTCGAGCGCGGTGAGCGCGTCGCGCAGCCCCCGGTGTACATCCTCGTACACCTCGATGTGTCCGTCTGTGGCGAGGTGGTCGGTGTCCCCGAGCCGCGCCAGCTGAGCGTCCACCTCGGCGTTCCCGGTGGGGGTGCGGGGCACGTCCAGCGGGGCGGGCGCGGCGGGGCCGTAGTCCGGTTCGGCCTGTCCGTCCGGGCCATCCGGCACTTCGAGTACGTCGGGTACGTCAGGTGCCTCGGGTGTGTCAGGTACGGCCGTCGGAGCCGGTACGTCCGACGAGGTCGGTACGTCCGCCGCCGGAACCTCCGCTTCCGTCCGGGCCTCGACCTCGGGCACAGAGTCGCTCATGCCAAGACGCTACCGCGAAGCCCTGGGGTAACGTCGATCTCGATGGCCACGATCGAGGAGTGCCGCGCCGCACTCGAGAAGCTCTCGGACACCCTGCAGACCACCGAGGGGGACGTCCGCACCGCGGCGGCCCTGGACCGCTCGGTGAGCTGCCACATCACCGACCTGGACGTCACCTTCGTCGGCCGGCTCATCGACGGCCGGATCGAGGTGGCGGACACGCTCCAGGGGTCGCCGCCGGACAAGGCCCAGATCAGGCTCGCCATGGCGGGCGACGACCTGGTGGCCCTGGTGAACGGCGAGCTGAACTTCGCCAAGGCCTGGGGTTCGGGCCGGGTGAAGCTGGAGGCGGGCCTCAAGGACCTGTTCCGGCTCAGGAAGCTTCTGTAGCCACCGCACCTGTCCGGGCCTTGCGCGCCGCCGGCACCACCAGCGGCGTGCCCGTCTCCGGGTCGTCGATGACCTGGCAGCGCAGTCCGAAGACCTCCTCGACCAGTTCCGCGGTGACGATGTCGTTCGGCGCGCCCTCGGCGATGACCGTGCCGCTCTTCAGGGCGATCAGGTGTGTGGCGTACCGCGCGGCGTGGTTGAGGTCGTGCAGGACGGCGACCAGGGTGCGGCCCTGCTCCTCGTGCAGTTCGGCGCACAGATCGAGGACGTCGATCTGGTGCTGGATGTCCAGGAAGGTCGTCGGCTCGTCGAGCAGCAGCAACGGCGTCTGCTGGGCGAGCGCCATCGCGATCCACACGCGCTGGCGCTGGCCGCCCGACAGCTCGTCGACATAGCGGTCGGCGAGTTCGGCGACCCCGGTCTGCGCCATCGACTCCTGGACGACCCGCTCGTCCTCGGTCGACCACTGCCGCAGGATCCCCTGGTGCGGATAGCGGCCGCGGCCGACCAGGTCGGCGACGGTGATCCCGTCGGGCGCGATCGACGACTGCGGCAGCAGCCCCAGGGTGCGGGCGACCTTCTTCGCAGGCATCGACTGGATGACCTGCCCGTCGAGGAGCACCCGGCCCCGACTCGGCTTGAGCATCCGTGACAGCGCCCGCAGCAGCGTGGACTTGCCGCACGCGTTCGGGCCGACGATCACGGTGAAGGAGTTGTCGGGTATCTCCACCGACAACTGCTCGGCGATGACCCGCTGGTCGTAGGCGAGGGTCACGCTCTCGGCGGACAGGCGGTTCACAGTGCTCCTTCGATTGGTCAGCCCGTTGCCGGCGCTGCTGTCGACGCTCATATCCGGCCCGCCTTGCGCTCGATGACCAGCAGCCACAGCAGGTAGACCCCGCCGAGGACACCGGTGACCACGCCGACCGGCAGTTGGTCTGCTCCGAACGCGCGCTGCGAGAGCCAGTCGGCGGTGACCAGGAGGGTGGCGCCCATGCACAGGGACGGCAGCAGGTTCGGCCCGGGCGAGCGGGTCAGCCGACGGGCCAGTTGCGGCGCGGTGAGCGCCACGAAGCTGATCGGCCCGGCCGCCGCCGTGGCGGTCGCGGTGAGCAGGACGGCGACCACGAGCAACATCATCCGGAGCCGCTCGACGCGCACTCCGAGGGCGTACGAGACGTCGTCGCCCATCTCCATCATCCGCAGCCCGCGCGCGTTGGCGAGGACGAGGGGTACGAACACGGCGCACAGCGCGAGCAGCGGCCAGACCTGGTCCCAGTCACGGCCGTCGAGCGACCCGGTCATCCAGACCACGGCACGGGTCGCTTCGGTGAGGTCGGACATGGTGAGCAGATAGCTGTTGAGCGCCGTGAGGATCGCGGACACACCGATGCCGACCAGTACCAGTCGATAGCCGTGCACGCCCCGCTTCCAGGCGAGCAGATAGATGCCGAGCCCGGTCACCAGACCGCCCAGCAGTGCCCCGACGGTCACCTGGGTCGCGTTCCCGGACATCAACACGATCACGATCAGCGCACCGGCCGCCGCTCCCTGACTGAGGCCGAGTACGTCCGGACTGCCCAGCGGATTGCGGGAGATGGCCTGGAAGAGCGCACCCCCGACTCCGAGCGAGGCACCCACCAGAAGTCCGACCAGGACCCGCGGCAGCCGCAGCTCGTTGATGATGAACTCCTGGCCCGCGTTGCCGTCGCCGACCAGCGACCTGAGCACGTCGGCGGGCGGGATCGGGAAGTCGCCGGTGCCGATCAGCACGACACTCGCGGTCAGCGCGGCGAGCACCAGGAGTACGACGACGGCGACGGCACGCACGTCCAACCGGATCGAGAGACCGCCGGGGGTCCTGAGGGCACGGGTGGTCTTCACAGCTGGGCCAGCCTCCGCCGACGTACGAGAAAGATGAACACGGGGCCGCCGATGAGCGCGGTGACGATCCCGACCTGCACCTCCGCGGGGCGCGCGATGATCCGGCCGAGGATGTCGGAGCCAAGCAGCAGCACGGGCGACAGGATGGTCGCGTACGGCAGGATCCAGCGCAGGTCGGGTCCGGTGAAGGACCGTACGACGTGCGGGATCATCAGCCCCACGAACACGATCGGCCCGCAGGCGGCGGTCGCGGCCCCGCTCAGCACGGTCGCGGCGAGCATCGACAGCGCCCGGGTGCGGTTCAGGTTGGCGCCCAGTGCCTTGGCGGTGTCGTCACCCATGGCCACGGCGTTCAGCGGCCGGGCCAGGGCGAGCGCGAGGACCGAGCCGGCCAGCAGGAACGGCAGCACCTGCGCGATGGTCGAGTCGGTCGCCGAGGACAGCGAACCGACCGTCCAGAAGCGCATCCTGTTCAGCGCCGCGTCGTCCAGGATCATCACGGCCTGGAGATAGCCGTAGAGCGCGGCGCTGATCGCGGTGCCGGCCAGCGCGAGCCGCACCGGCGTGGCCCCGCGGCTGCCGCCCAGGAACCAGACCATGGCCCCGACAGCGGCCGCTCCGAGGAAGGCGAACCACACATACCCGCTGAGCGAGGTGACGCCGAGGAACGAGATCGCGGTGACGACCGCGGCGGACGCCCCCGCGTTGATGCCGAGCAGCCCGGGGTCGGCCAGCGGATTGCGGGTGAGCGCCTGCAGCACGGCCCCGGCCAGCCCGAGCGCGGCGCCGACGAGCAGGCCCAGCACAGTCCGCGACACCCGGTCGGCGACGACGACGTCGGCGTACGTCCCCGAATCCTCGAACAGGCCGTGCCAGACCTCTCCCACGGAGAGCGCCTTGGCACCGATCGCGATGCTCGCCACCGCGACGAGCACCAGCATCACGACCGAGACGAGCAATCCGACGACGCGTATCGCCCTGCGGTTCGGGGGCGCGGGGGCGGTCTCCGCGCTCTGTTCGGGGGGACTGTCGACCAACACGCAGTTAGGTTAGCCTACCCTGGCATTCAGCCACGATCCCGGTGGCAAGAACGTGCACGGGTTCAGGGGTTCAGTGGGTTCACGGGTTCACGGGTTCACAAGCCCAGCCGTGCCAGCGCCTTCCCCCCGTCCAGCTCGCACACACCGTCACCGGCCGCCGTCCAGGCCGCCGCGCACAGCGCCCGCAGCCCGTCCAAGGCCTCGCCGCCACCGTCGAGTTCCAGCCTCCCAGTGGCCCCGGCCTTCGCCGTCCAGCCGCCGCACCGGAAGCCGTCGCCGTCACCGGTGACTTCCGGCTGCCCGGTGAGCAGCCCCCGCAGATCGGCGTCGACATATGTCGGCCGGTGCTGCGGCGGCGCGGCCAGCAGCTGCGGCCCGTCCGTGACGCCGGTCAGGACGAGCAGTGAGTCGACCTCCCCGTTGAATGCCCCCTCGATGTCCGTGTCCAGCCGGTCCCCCACCACCAGCGGCCGCTCGGCGCCGGTCCGCAGAATCGTCTCCCGGTGCATCGGCGGCAGCGGCTTGCCCGCCACCTGCGGATCGGCACCGGTCGCGATCCGTACGACCTCCACCGCCGCGCCGTTGCCCGGCGCGATCCCGCGCGCGCTCGGAATCGTCAGGTCGGTGTTGGACGCGAACCACGGCACCCCGCGTGTGATGGCGTAGCACGCCTCGGCGAAACGACTCCACGTCAGGTCGGGACCGCCGTATCCCTGCACGACCGCCACCGGATCGTCGTCCGCCGACTCCACCGGCTCGAGGCCGCGCTCACGCAGCGCCACCCGCAGCCCCTCGCCACCGATCACGAGAACGCGCGCACCCGACGGCACCTGCTCGGCGATCAGCCGTGCGACCGCCTGCGCGGAGGTGATGACATCCGCCGAACCCGTCGGTATGCCCAGCTCGGTGAGGTGCTCGGCCACGGTGTCCGGCGTGCGCAGCGCGTTGTTGGTGACATACGCGAGCCGCATCCCGCCCGCACGCGCGGTCGCCAGCGACTCGACGGCGTACGCGATCGCGTTCCCGCCCGCGTACACCACCCCGTCCAGATCGAGCAGCGCCGTGTCGTACGCCTCGCTCAGGGCCTGCCCACTGGCCTCGGGCCTCGTCCTGACACGCTGGCTCATTCCGCATCGCTCCTCGTTCGACAGCTTTCCCCCGATCATCCCGCATGCCACTGACACACGTACGATGCCGGGATGAACTCAGCAGGTCACTCGGAAGCAACGGCGCCCCGAGGCCTGGAACTCACCCCGTTCCGAGGCCTGCGCTACGACCCCGACCGGGTCGGCAACCTGGCCGCCGTGACGTCTCCTCCGTACGACGTCGTCGTACGTCCCGACGGAGTGCACCACCTGCAGTCCGCCGACCCGCACAACATCGTCCGGCTGATCCTCCCCCAGGCCACGACTCCCGCCGAACGCAACGCACAGGCGGCCCGCACCCTGCGCCGCTGGCTGTCCGAGGGAGTCCTGACCACCGACTCCCAACCGGGCCTGTACGTCTACGAACAGGGCGACGGCGCCGGCCTGCTCCAGCGCGGTGTCATCGGCGCGCTGCGCCTGTCGGAACCGTCGGAGGGCGTGGTCCTGCCCCACGAGGACGTCATACCGCATGTCGTCGCCGACCGCGCCGCCCTGATGCGCGCCACCTCCGCGAACCTGGAGCCACTGCTCCTGACCTACCGCGGCGACGACGCCGCGTCCGCCACCACCGAGGTCGTCGAGCGGCTCGCCGGACAGCCCCCGCTGCTCGCGACGACCACGGAGGACGGCTACAGCCACCGCCTGTGGTCGGTCACCGATCCGGCCGACGTGGACCGCGTCCAGTCCGACCTGGCCCGCCACCAGGCCCTCATCGCCGACGGCCACCACCGCTGGGCCACCTATCGGCGTCTACGCGCGGAGCATCCCTCCCCCAGCCCCTGGGACTACGGCCTGGTCCTCCTAGTCGACACGGCCCGCTACCCCCTGCGCGTCCGCGCCATCCACCGCCTCCTGCACGGCCTGCCCCTCGCGGACGCGGTGACCGCACTGGACGGCCTGTTCCGCGTGCGCCGCCTCGAAGTCCCCTTGGCGCAGGCGCTGGAGAGCCTGGCGGACGCGGCCCGCGAGGGCAACGCGTTCCTGCTGGCCGGTGACGGTGCCTTCCATCTGATCGACCGCCCGGATCCGGACCTGCTGGCCCGCACGGTCCCCGCCGAGCATCCCGCCGCCTGGCGCACCCTCGACGCGACGGTCCTGCACGCCGCTCTCCTCGACCACGTCTGGCACATCCCCGAGGACGACCCCACCCGCATCAGCTACATCCACGACACGGCGGCCACGGTCGACAAGGCCGAACGTGACGGCGGTACGGCCGTCCTGATGCACCCGGTCCGCGAGGAGGTCGTCCGCGATCTGGCCCGCCAAGGTGTCACGATGCCCCGCAAGTCGACGTCGTTCGGGCCGAAGCCGGCGTCGGGCCTGGTGCTGCGCGCGCTGGACCGGTAGCAGCCCGACAGCCGAAAGGGCGGGACCCCGGCCCGGGATCCCGCCCTTCACACAAGGCGTCAGTCCTTGTCGCCGTCCTCGGCCTTCTCCACGGAGGGTTCCTGGGGCTCGACGTCGTGCGAGCGCTCGCTCTCGACTTCCCGTTCGACCTCGGCCTCGACGTCGCTCTCGACCTCGACCTCGACCTCGGGCTCAGCCTCGGGCTCGGGCTCAGTCTCGGTCTCGGTCTCGGTCTCGGTCTCGTCAAAGGCGTCGACGAATTCGACCCCGTCCAGCTCGGCGAGCCGGTCCGAGGCGTCCGTGCTGCCGTCCTTGTCGGCCTCAATGGCCTTGGCGAACCACTCCCGCGCCTCGTCCTCCCGCTCGGCGGCAAGCAGGGCGTCGGCATACGCGTACCGCAGCCGCGCGGTCCACGGCTGTACGGAGTGGGAGGCCAGCTCGGGGCTCTGGAGCGTCACGATCGCCGCGTCCAACTGCCCCATGTCCCGCCGGGCGCCGGCCGCGACGAGCCGCATCTCCACCTGTCCGGCCTTGTCGAGTTTGTGTACCTCGGGGGCACCGGCCATGTCCAGCGCCTTCTCCGGCCGCCCGAGCCCACGCTCGCAGTCGGCCATGACGGGCCACAGGTCCACGTTGCCGGTCATCCGCCGCGCTGCCCGGAACTCGGCGAGCGCCTCGCTGTACTTCTGGTTCGCGTACGCCGCGAACCCGGCCGCCTCTCGTACGGCGGCGACCCGCGACGCGAGCCGCAGGGCCACCTTGGAGTAGCCGTAGGCGCCCTGGGGGTCCTCGTCGATGAGCCGGGCCACCATCACCAGGTTCTTGGCGACGTCCTCGGCGAGGCCCTTCGGCAGGCTCTGCAGCTCCTGCCGTACGTCCTTGTCGATCTCGTCGCCCGTGACGTCCTCGGGGATCGGCAGCCGCCTGATCGGCTCCCGGTCCCGGTCACGCTCGTCACGGAAGCGACCGCCACCGCGCCGGTCGTCCCCGCCGCGCCGGTCATCACGTCCACGGAAGCCGCCTTGGCGGTCACCCCGGTCGTCCCGGCGGGGCCCACGGGAACCACGGTCGTCCCGACCCCGGAACCCGCCCCGTTCACCACGGTTGTCATCGCGACGGAAGCCACCGCGATCGCCACCACGGTCATCGCTCCGACGATCATCGCGACGGTCACCACCGCGGTCACGGTCACGATCGTCACGGCGGAAACCACCACGGTCACCCTCGCTGCGACGGTCGTCTGTACGGCGGTCGTCCCGGCGATCGTC
>Ga0307516_10006119_pt1 | contig 14184 bp, 18 predicted proteins | sample 19_EM_MG_FD_203310 | JGI IMG/M metagenome (GOLD analysis project Ga0307516, IMG submission 203310) | Populus trichocarpa ectomycorrhiza microbial communities from riparian zone in the Pacific Northwest, United States - 19_EM | ecosystem: Host-associated > Plants > Roots > Unclassified | place... | reverse complement strand
TGCATGCGTCGTGCTGCGCACCGGCTGCGGCCGTGCGGTGTGGGTCACGCTGTGCCAGCGCGCCGAGTTCGTCGACCACGCATGGCCGAACTCCTGGGTCAACAGCCTGTTCAGAAACGAGGGCGCCCGCTTGTCGTCGGAATTGATCCGCGAGGCAATCGCCGCGACGCTGGCCGAATGGCCGGTGCCTCCGGTTGGCGGCATCGTGACGTTCATCGATCCGAGCAAGGTGCGCCACAAGCGCGACCCTGGCAGGTGCTACCTGCGCGCCGGCTTCCGCCGCACAGGAACAACGAAGGGTGGGCTGCTCGTGCTGCAGCTGCTGGCTCATGAGATGCCGGCCGCGCGCTATGCGATCGGCGCTCAGCAGAGACTCGAGGTCGCGGCATGACCGTCTTCCACGTCGTCAGCGTCAGCAGCGGCAAGGACAGCGATGAGACGCTGCGGCAGGCACTGGCCAGGTTCCCGCGCGAGCGCGTGATAGCAGCCTTCTGCGATACTGGCAACGAGCACGATCTAGCCTATCAGCACCTGGACTACCTTGAAACGCGGCACGGCATCAAGATCGTCAGGCTGCGCGCCGACTTCTCGAACGAGATTCTCGCCAAGCGGCTGTTCATCGCGCGCGACGTGCGCACCGGCCGAGACGGCAAGGGGCGGCGCCTGCGCTGGTCGAACAAGGCCAAGCGGCGCGCCCTGGCTGCGCTGCACCCGAGCGGCAATCCGTTCCTGGACCTGTGCATGTGGAAGGGCAGATTCCCGTCCCGCAAGGCGCAGTTCTGCACGCAGGAACTGAAGACCGCGATGCTGGTGCAGTACCAGCAGGAACTCGTTGAGGCCGGCCACCGCGTGGTTTCGTGGCAGGGCGTCCGCCGCGACGAGAGCCTCAATCGCCGCTACGCCAAGAAGTTCGAGCGCATCAACCCGCGCACGTACGCCTATCGGCCGATCGTCGACTGGTCGGCGCCGATGGTGTTCGCAAGTATCGCGGCGCATGGCTTGAAGTCGAATCCGCTCTACACGCTCGGCATGACCCGCGTCGGCTGCATGCCGTGCATCAACGTCGCCAAGCCCGATCTGCGCGAGATCTCCGCGCGTTGGCCTGAGCACATAAACCGCATAGACGACTGGGAGCGCCGCGTCGGCGATTGCTCGAAGCGCGGCTATTCGACGTTCATGACGGACGCCAACGACGCGAAGGACCGACGCGACATCTTTGCGCGGCTGAACATCCGCTCCCGCGTCGAATGGTCTAAGACCACGCGCGGAGGAAAGCAGTACGACCTGCTGATCGAAGACGAACCAAAGGCCTGCTCTTCTGCGTACGGGCTTTGCGAATGACAACAGCCTCGGAACTACCAGACCCGCTGGTGCCTGCAGAGGTCGACCTGCGCGACTTCGGCTTCATGCCGCTCGATGTGCGCACGCTACTGACGTCGTCGCTGTGGATCAAGGCGAAGAAGGATCCGCGCGTCGCGCACGCCGCGGTATCTCTGTGGTGCGAGGCCTGGCACCAGGTACCGGCTGGATCCCTGCCAGACGATGACGAGGTTCTCGCCGACCTTGCGCGCTGCGACGAAAAGGAATGGAAGCGGATCAGAGAAAGGGCGCTCGCGCATTTCGTGAAATGCTCAGACGGCATGCTGTACCACAGGCTGATCGCTGAAAAGGCGATCGAAGCCTGGGAGCGCCGGGAGGACTTTCGCGAGATCAAGAGCAACAAGGACACCAGGCAGCAGCGTTGGCGGGCAAAGGTGAAGCGTCTTTCGTCACTGCTTCGAGACGCCGGTGTGACGCCTCCGATGAATCCGTCGAAGGGTCAGCTCGAAGAACTGTGCCGTCTACATGTAGACGGCTTTGTAGACGCAGATGTAGACGCTGTTCAGTCTACCAGTGCGTCTACAGGAGCGTCTACGGTAGACAAACATGAGACAGCTAAGACAGGGACAGGGACAGGGACAGGGACAGAGAAAGAAATACCAGGGCGCGCCGCGGACTCTCCGAAGCTGTTGCGCGCGCCCGACGACGACCCCCCCGAAGCCAACGGCCACGGACCGACCCCAGCCGGCGCCGTCTGCCTCGCCCTCCGGGCCGCCGGGCTGCAGCGAACGAACCCGGGGCACCCGACCCTGCTGGCGCTGCTCGAAGCCGGGGCGACGCAGGCGGAGTTCACCGGCCTCGCACCGCAGGCACTGGGCAAGCGCGACCCCTTCGCCTGGCTGCTCACCGCCCTGGTGGGCCAGCGGCAGGACGCCAAGGAACTCGCCGGGACGATGGCGCAGGGGTCGATCGAGCCCGACGACCCGGACGCGTGGCGCAAGAGCGATGTCGGCCTGCGGGCCATGGCCGAGCAGCTCGGCGCGGCGACGTTCGTCGACGCCGACGTGGACTTCGCGGCGTGGCAGCGCCGCATCACGCGGCAGTGGGAGCGCGCCGGAAAGCCCGCGCTGAACGCCGGAGGAGCAACTGCATGAAAGCCGTCACAGAAGCCGCGAGGAAGCTCGTCGAGCAGCGCGAAAAGCACGACGAGGGCGCACGCCTCGCGCGGTCGCCGCGGATGTGCCACGTCGGCGATTGCCCATGCGCCGGCACCGTCGACGCCGGAAACAGCGGCCGGTTCGCTTGCCCATGGCACGACCGCGTGCCGCCGCCGCGATGGACCGAGGTCAGCGACGCGCTGCATGCGTCGCGATGGCTGGTCGACGCGATCGACGAGGTGCTGCGGATCTCGCGCGGCGCGAAGCAGCGCACGGCCTGGGTGGCCTACGCCAAGACGGCTTTCGCGAACGATGCGCACCTGCTGCCGACGGAGCTCGAGCAGCGATGGTCCGAGGCATTCGTCTGGCGCCTTCGTGGAGAGATTTCGTTTCGATGCGGAAACATCCCGGCGCGGCCCGAGCCGCGTGTCCCGCAAGGCAGGGACGCGGAATGGAAGCGCCCAGCAGGCGCGGCTGGCGATGATATGACCCCGGAATACCTGCGGCGCGAGACGCCAATCGAGCGCTCGGAGCGAATCAGGCGCTACGCCGAAGAGAAAGGGCTCGGACTGTGAGCGATGCAAGCATCATCCAGGACGTCGGGCACGAGGACCGTTGCGAGCCGACGGACTGCCGCCAGGCCTGCGACTGCGAGCGCGCGCGGATCGACGCTCGCTACGTCCGAGGCAGCCGCATGGTGATCGACGCCAGCGTCATCCATCGCACCTCGAACGGCTGGTGCCCGATGTTCATCGATGCGCGCGGTGCCGCGCTACGAAAGGCAGCCTGATGCGCAAGTCCATCCACGCCCCGACAGCCTTCGCGCTGGCTCAGCGCCCGAACGGTGTCAGCGGGGCCGAGCTCGCGGTGGCCGGCGACCTTGGCCGCGACATCGCCGGCGCCATCCTGCGCTGGATGCTGGCGTCCGGCCCATGGGTCAGGCCGCGCGTCTGCAGGAACGAGTTCCAGCGCGGCTACTGGGACGCGTACACGCCGCGGAGCTCGATCTGGTCCGCAACCGCACCGCAACCGAGTGAGGCCTTCTGATGCGCAAGTCAACCCATTCCCCGGCCGCCTTCGCACTTGCCCAGCGCCAGGACGGCGTCAGCGGCGCTGAGCTCGCAGAAGCCAGCGGACTCAAGCGCGACATCGCCGGGTCGGTCCTGCGCTGGATGCTGGCCTCTGGGCGCCTGCTGAAGCGCACCGGCGAGCTTGGTTCGCACCGCTACTACGCCGACCCGGCCGCCAACTGCGACGCGGTCGAATTGCAGATCCGCCAGCGGCATGCGCAGAACCGGCGCGCCCAAGTCAAGAAATCGAATGCCCGAACGAGCGGAGTCTTCGAGGCGACGCTGTCAGGGTCGGCGATTCGGACGATCGAGATCATCGGCGCCGCCGCGTACCGGTGACGCGCGCCGTCACGCCGTTGGATGCACGCTTCGCTCCTGGGTCCGCGGCGCCAATCTTCGGAGCGATGGCGCCGTCGCGCTACCTCGAGCACGACAGCTGGGCGAGTCGGGCATATGCCGTGAGGCCCGCATGATCCTCGCCATCGACCCAGGTACGCGCGAGAGCGGCTTCGTCCTGTTCGACGGCCGGCGCGTCTGGCAATCCGGCGTGCTGGCGAACGAACTCATGCTGCGCGCTGTGGAAAGCGGTGCCGGCCTCTCTGCTCCAGCCGACTCGATGGCGATCGAGAAGATCGAGGCGATGGGCATGGCTGTCGGCGCCGAGGTCTTCGAGACCGTGCACTGGTCCGGACGCTTCATGCAGGCCTGGCAAGATCCATCGCTCGTGCGGCGCATCACCAGGCGCCAGGTGAAGATCGGGCTCTGCGGAAACATGCGCGCGAAGGACTCGAACATCCGACAAGCGCTGATCGACATGCTTGGCGCGCCAGGTGTCAAGGCCAAGCCGGGCCCAACGTACGGCGTCACCTCGCATGCATGGTCCGCGCTGGCGGTGGCGGTCATTGCGATAGGCGCCGAGCATCTTCTGCCGCGGCCGTTCGAGATGCGCGAGCTGCGCGCGGCGGAGGTGCCGTTTTGATCCCGGACATCATGGCCCCGATACCGCGCTCTCTACGCGTGGTGGTCTACTTCGCGCAGAACCCGGAAGAGGCGCTGACTGCCGAAGATGCCGCGACGAAGTTCGCGATCCCGGTCGCAGATGTTCCGGCAGCTCTACGGGTCGTCGTGCGCAAAGGCCTGCTTGACTATCAGCCGCTGTTCGAGGGGCGAGAACGGCCGAAGGTCTACCGGGCTGGTAACGTGCTGCTCTGCATGATCGGCGCAGTTCCGAAAGAGACGATGATGGCGGCGGTAATGCAGGCTTGCGCCCCGCTGCTGCGCGGCGAGGAATCAGGATTCTACGAGGTAACCATCCGATGACGCACGCAAAAATGACGCAAAAGGATGGCGCCAATGATCTTCCCGAGGATGGGGGCCGATTCTTCTTCCGCCAGATCGACGAGCTCGTGCCGTACGTGCGCAACGCACGGACGCACAGCCCGACTCAGGTCGACCAGATAGTGGCGTCGATGGTCGAGTTCGGGTTCACAAATCCAGTCCTGGCGGACGCCGATGGCATCGTAGCCGGGCACGGCCGGGTGCTCGGCGCGGAGGTGCTCTATGCGATGGGCAAGACGATCCGTCTGCCGGGAGGTCAGGTGCTGCCCGTGGGGACGGTGCCCGTCATCGACTGCTCCGGATGGTCGCCGGCGCAGCGCCGGGCCTACATAATTGCGGACAACCAGATCGCGCTGAACGCTGGCTGGAATGAGGATATTTTGGCGCTTGAGCTGCGCGATCTCAAGACGGCAGAGTTCGACCTGCAGGTGCTCGGTTTCGGAAGCGATCAGCTACTGGCGCTGCTCGACGATGGAAGCAAGGGACCGCGAGAGCCGGACTACGCCCCGCCTATCGAGCCAGATCCAATCACCCGCGATGGCGAGTGCTGGATCCTCGGCGGGCACCGCCTGGTGTGCGGTGATTGCACGGTTGAGAAGGCTGTCGCCATGGCGCTAAATGGCGTCAAGCCGCATCTGATGGTGACGGACCCTCCATATGGGGTGGAGTATTCCCCGGGGTGGCGGTCCGCCGTAAACAAGGACGGTCCGGCCTCCAAGCGCGCCCTCGGAAAGGTGAAGAACGACGACCGTATCGATTGGACTGAAGCGTGGGCGTTGTTCCATGGTGACGTTGCCTACTGCTGGCATGCCGGTCGGCATGCCAGCAGTGTTCAGGCATCGTTGGAGGCGGCGGGTTTCAGCATTCGATGCCAAATCATTTGGGCGAAAAGCCAGATCGCGTTCGGGCGCGGCGATTACCACTGGCAGCACGAGCCGTGCTGGTACGCGGTCCGCAAGAGCGCGGTTGGGCATTGGGCTGGGGACCGAAAGCAGACAACACTTTGGCAAATCGACAAACCGAAGTCTTCCGAGACCGGGCACGGAACTCAGAAACCAGTCGAGTGCATGAAGCGCCCAATAGAGAACAACAGCAACCCTGGACACGCGGTCTACGAGCCATTCTCGGGTAGCGGAACGACCATCATCGCGTGCGAGATGACAGGGCGCTTCTGCCACGCGATTGAGCTCAGCCCGAATTATGTCGACGTCGCGGTTCGACGCTGGCAGGGCTTCACAGGCAACGCAGCAAGGCTCGATGGCGACGGTCGAACATTCGACGCAATTGCTGCCGAGCGGAAACGGGAATAGAACGCACCGTGCGCCACAACTGGGTCGAGATCAGGAGACGCTACGTCGAGGGCATCGACGACCAGGGCGTGCGCCGCTACCCAACCTATGAGGATGTCGCTAAGATATTTGAGGTCGGCGCGAAAATGATGCGCAAGCGGGCCGGGCCGGCGCGGGAGGACTGGGCTGCGCAGCGCGCCATGTTCCAGGCAAAGCTCTCCGCGGCGCAGCGCGACAAGAAAATCGCGACGCTAGCCGGCATCGGAGCCGAGTTCGACACCAAGGCGTTGCGTATCGCCGACGCGCTGCTGCAGCAGGTCGCGGCGCAGCTCACCGCGAGCGCTATCGCGAAGACGGCGCTTGGGCCGAAGGTGATCCACACGCTGACCGCTGCAGCGAAGGCCTCACACGTCATGGGCCGGCTCGCGATGGGCGACTCGACCGAGAACCTCGGACATAGCGGATCGCTTGATGTCCGGCGCGACCTGAGCAAGCTATCGCTCGTCGAGCTCGAGCAGCTCCGCGGGCTGCTTGAAAAGGCGCCGCCGGTCGCCGATCCGTGATCATCGCCGGCCCGCCGGGTCTCGACGAGATAGACCGCGAGCTCGGCCGGCGCAGCCTACACCAGTTCCTCCGCCGCTTCGCCTGGCCGGTGCTGTGGCCCGCGACGGAGTTCAAGGACAACTGGCACATCGGCGCGATCTGCGAGCACCTTGAGGCGGTCTCCCGGGGCGAGATCCGACGTCTCATCATCAACATGCCATTCCGCATGCTGAAGAGCACCATCGTCTCGCACGCCTTCCCGGCCTGGGACTGGATCGGGCACCCTTCGCGGCAGTTCCTGACCGCCTCCTACGCGGCCGAGCTCGCGATGCGCGACGCCGTCGATGCCCGCCGCATCATCGAGTCGGACGCATACCGCCGAGCCTTCGGAATCATCTTCCGCCTCACGACCGACCAGAACGTCAAGACGCGCTACGAGAACGACAAGCGGGGCGCGCGCACGATCACCTCGACCGACTCGGCAGGCGTGGGATTCGGCGGAGATATCCGCATCGTCGACGATCCGGTGAGCACCAAGAAGGCCGACAGCGCGCTATCGATCGCCGGTTCGATCGAGTGGTGGCGTGGAACGATGGCAACGCGCGCGAACGATCCGGCGACTGGCGCGGCCGTTGTCGTGCATCAGCGCATCAACGCGCGCGACCTGACCGGCTATCTGCTGGCCGAAGAAAAAGGGTGGGACCATCTGCCGCTGCCGATGGAGTTCGACCCCGATCTGCGAAAGACGACGAGCCTCGGATTCGTGGACCCGCGTCGCGTACCCGGCGAGCTCCTACATCCCGAGCGCATTCCCATCGATACGGTGAATGAGCTCAAAGCATCGCTCGGCCAGTACCACACGAATGCTCAGCTACAGCAGAACCCGGCGCCGCGCGGCGGCATCATCTTCAGGCGCGACGACTGGCGCTATTGGAAAGAACTGCCGCAGCTCGAAGAGGTGGCGCTGTCGGTCGACTGCACATTCAAGGACTTGGAGTCCAGCGACTTCGTCGCCATCCAAGCCTGGGGCCGATCCGGCGCCAATCACTACCTGCTGCGGCGCAAGAAGGAACGCATGGGGTTCGCAGCGACAGTGCTCGCAGTGCGCGCCATGAAGGCCCTGTACCCGCATGCGGTCGCCGTGCTGATCGAGGACAAGGCTAACGGTTCGGCCGTCATCGAGACCCTGTCCGGCGAGATCGAAGGCGTGATACCGGTGAACCCGGAAGGCGGCAAGGTGCCTCGGGCCTACGCCATGCAGCCAACGCAGGAATCTCACAATGTGTTCCTGCCCGACCCGAGCGTCGACCCGGAGATTGAGGTATTTCTCACCGAGGCGTCTTCATTCCCGGGCGGTGCCAATGACGACGAGGTCGACGCGATGACCCAATACATCAACTGGGCGCGCGTGCGCAGCAAGACGATGGGCATCCACGACTTCATGCGCCAGCAGGCCGAGGCGCAGGCCGCAGCACGGCAGGCTCAGAATGCGCTGCGGGCTGCCTAGGTCAGACTACCCGCCAACGGTTCAGCCGTGTCCCCGCTGGCCAGCCAGTCTCGAAACTCAGCCATCGTCAGCGCCGTTACCTTGCCAACCTTGAAGCCACTCGGATAGTTCGCCGCGTAGGCCCGCACAGCCTCGCGCTCACTGTCGTAGCCGATCATGCACTTGTGCTCATCGAATGCGCCGTCGGCGTCGACCTGGTCGATCACGAAGACGGCGCCGTCCCAATCCTCCGATGTGCTCGGCTGCACGAACACATCGACGTGATCTCCGTCAGCGCCTTCAGTGCCACGCACATAGCCGTAGTGCGCGCTGAGCGCTGGCCATTCAGGCTTGCGACGGCTGCCGGCCGGATTCTCGATCGTGATGTCGAGGCCGCCGACCTTGGTGTGCCCCTTGCGGTAGTTCCCGGCCTTCGCTTGAGCCTCGGTCGGCTTGCGCAGCAGATTAAGATCGCTCGTCGCCGCGCTGTGCGCAGCAGCATCTACGTTCTTGCGGAGCAGGGCGAGCAGGTCGGCCACGGAACTACGCGGGCGCCAGGCCGGCGGAGTCGCCGACCGCGGCGTTGATGACCACCGGCTCGGAAAACAACGGCTCAGCAGCGGGGACGTTGTCTTCCACGACGGACCGCTCGGCCAGCAGGCGCAGTCCGCTCACCACAGCTTCCGCCAGGTCCTCGGCGCAGACCAGGAAGACACCGTCGGCGGCGTTCGGCAGGTAGACGCCTCCGCTCGCCGTGCTGAATTGGGGGCGGCCGTCAGACGCCGTCATCTTGTGCATCGTCTTCTCCAGTTGTGTCGTCGCTCAGGACAGGCTCGATATCGCACACGCAGTTGGTGTGAAAAGGCGGGTCGTCAGCATCGTCGGTGAACGATTCGTCGAGGCCGACGACCCCTGCGGCAACTGCTTCGTCGCAAACGTCTTCGATAACGTGATTGTCGCCCAGCACTGCGCGCTTGCCGACGACTTGCCCCGTCTCTCGCCATCCAGTCTTGTTGCCTTGGACATGAGCGAATGCCAGCTCTGTTCTGGCAATGGCCATGGCCCGCGCTTCGCCGAACGCCCCCATGCCTTCGATCGCGTCCTGCAACTCGTCCGTCGACATGCCTTCCTCGATCGCGCGGCCGAGCAGAGAACGCATGTCATCCTCGGTCGTTCCGGCCAGGTCCTTGATGAGATCGCCGCCGCGCTCCTGGGAATAGTCGCGGGCCTTCGCGTCCATCTGCTTGGTGATGTCGGCGTCGATGCGAAAGCCGACTTGCTGCATGCCGACGGCCGCCGCCCGGCGGAAGGCGGATTGCATCGCGGTCTCAAGCTCGTCCGTCAAGTCTTCGGAGATCGCTTCTCCGTCGAGCGCATCGAGCAGGCGGCGCAACTGCGCGTCCGGCATGTCGCCGGCTCGGTCATCCTTCGCGACCTCGGGCGGCGTGTACTTGGCGGCGATTGCCGCCGCGGTGCGCTCGCCCCACTTACGCAGCACCGCGGCAAGCGCGCGCGCGGTCTTCGGCGCCTTGGCGTCGACGTAGCGCTTGACCGCGGTTTCACGTGAAACCGCGCGTGCCTTGCCCAGCGGATCCGGGTTGCACCCGCAGAGCTTGACGCTGCCCAGGCGGGCGTAGATGCCCTCGATCAGCATCAGGCGGTCTCCATCAGCATGGCGAAGAACTCCTCGAGATCGCGGTCGCGCGTGCGGATCGTGGCGCTGCAGGTGTCCTGGCCCGCGGCCTGGACTGCCTTGACGAGCATGCGCCGGCGCGGCCAATGCGCCTTCATCGCCACCGTGGTAGAGGCGACGCCGGCGAGCTCAGCCAGGCGCGCGGACTGAACGGCGACCGACAGCGGGGCCTGACCGATCGTGATCGAGGCGGTGACCACGTCGCGCGTGCGCTGCGTGAGAGCGATGCGCATCGAGCGCTTGACCCGCGGCTGAGGCATGACGACAAAGGCCCCGACGCCGTCGTAGGGTGCGCGCGAGGCGCCGCCGGCATCAGCTGGCAACCCGGCAGCGCCTGCATTCCCGACCGCGCAGCCGATCGTCGTCGTTTCCGTGGCGGTGACCGCAGCGGCAATGCCGGAAGCGCCGGCTGGCCCGGTCGATGCCAGGACGCCGGTCCCGGTAGACACGAAAGCCGACCGCCCGGCCGCTTGGGCGGTCGCCTTGGCCGCGGCGACGCTTGTGGCCAGCCCGATCTGCGCCGGCGCGCCTGCGGCGCTCGCAGGGCCTCGGGCTGCACCGACGGTCAACCCGACCGAGATCGTGGCGCCACGGCCCGCTGCAGTGGCTGCGCCGGGCATTGCGTCGACGTTCGTCCGGTCGGAACGGACGTCGGCGGGTCTGCCGGCAGCAGAAGCGGTGCCGCGCGTCGCGTTGACGGCGGTGTACGGCAGAACTGACGCAGACCGCCCGGCCGCGCTTGCGACCCCGACGACGGCGCCAACGGCCGTGCTCGCGGCGATGCGCGCCGAGATCCCGGCGGCTGATGCTGCGCCGACGGCCGCGGCAATCCTTGTCGTCAGCGATACGGCGGCCGGCACGCCGGCAGCGATCGCGCCGCCTCGAACTGCGGCCACGACCGTGCTTGCCGAGACCGCAGCGCCGGTGCCAGCCGCACCCGCGTTGCCGCGCCCGGCGTTGACGCTCGTCGTCAGCGCAACCCCGGCAGCTTTCCCGGCCGCGATGGCGGCGCCGACCGTCCCGGCGACCGAGGTCTGCAGCGCGATCCGCGCCTGAACGCCGGCCGCCAGCGCGGAGCCCGGGCTCGCGCTGACCGTTACGCCAGCGGTGACGGGGTTCGGGCTGAAGTACCGCGGACCGAAGAAGTGAGGTCCGAAGTAGCGCGCGCCGTTGTACGAGCCATCAACGACGGGCGGCGTGAGGCCGACGCCCCAGTAGTGGTGCCCGAAGTAGGCGCGACCGAAGTAGCGAGGGCCGAACACGCCGGCCTCGGCTTAGCTCGCGTCGCGCGTCACCGCGGTGCGGTTGCCGTCCGTATCCACGGTCGCTGTGATGCGGTCCTTGCTGTCGGCCAAGTTGCGGTAGATGGCCGTCGTCGTGCCGAGACCAGACGCCTTGCCAGCGAGCACCGCATTCTGTAGCCGCACCGACTGCTCGAGCGTCGTCGTGCCGTCCATCGAAGCTTGCGCCACCGCGGCGTAGATCGCGGTGTTGGCGCTCGACGCCAGCGACGCGCCGGTGATGCCGTTCGCCGAGACAGCAGTCAGGGTTGCCACCGATCCGGCGACGTTGCCCTGGACGTTCCCAACCAGGCTGCCGCCGACGTTTCCGGTGACGGAACCGATCGAGCCGGAGACGTTGCCCGTCATGTCGAAGGTCTGCGCCGCGGCGAGAGAGACCTTGCCGCTGGACAAGCTGACTTGCCCGGTTCCGGTGCCGCTGCTCAGCAGCACGCTGGCGCCGAGGTCGCGCCCGGTCTGTGAGGTGCCACCGACTTGCGTTGTGTTGACCTCCGGGCGCCCGCCGCTAAAGGTGCCGGCGACGCCCCCGAACTGGGTGACGTTGACTGATGCCGGGGAGTTGTTCGCCGCCGGCGGGACCGCGAAGATGACGTAGGTGAGCGTGCCTCCGGGTACGACAGACCATGGCGGATCGACCGTGACGACCAAGTTCGCCAGGCCGTTGTCCGTGATCTGGCGCTGCTGCGAATAGCCCTGGTTCGACCCGGTGACCGCGATTACGGCGCCGGCGAGCGTGCCGTTGGCGAAGGTCGCAGCTGCGTCGATCGTGAAGTTCGCGGCGCTTGCCGCGGTGCCGACGCCCTGCCGGATGATGCCGAGCTGCGGCACCGCGGTGTTGCCGCTGAACAGCGCGACGCTGTTGGCCTGCATCAGGTTCGACTGCACGATGCCTGCTGCGATCAGCAGACTGCCGACATCCTTCGCGGTCTGCGCCGTCGCCGCGCCGGATGGCCCGAGCTTGACGACTGTGGCGTCAGCCAGGCCGGCGGCGTCGATCACCATCGAGGTGAAGCGAATCGGGAAGGTTTCGACCATGCGCGGGACGATCGCGACGTTGGCTACCGTCGACGCATTGCCAGTGAACAGCAGGTGGTCGGCGTTCGACTCGGCCGCGGTCATCAGGCCGGACAGGTACACCCCCGGCGCATTGGCCGAGCTGATCTCGGACACCGTTGTGTTCCCAAGCGCCGCAATTGCAGCGAAGTCCTTGCCGACGAAGATCGCGATGTTGGCGGAGATGCCTGTCTTCGGCGCGCCGGTCGTGTAGTCGAAGGCGAATACCTCGATTCGTTGATTCGCTTGATTCTTGAACATCAGGAGGCTCCGATCATTCTTCCGTAATACATGCCAGCGCGAGAGGCGGCCGTACTTCCACCTCCGGCGCCATTGAGGATTGCGAATCCAAGCGTAGAGAATCTGTCGGTTCCGGTGATTGCCGTAGCGGTCGATGCGCCGTTGGCGGACGCCGCTTTCGATGACAAGCGCCAAGCCCCGACGATTGAGTTTGAGTTGTTGGCTCGTGATGTGAATCCAGTTCCGACTGACGGCTCTTTCGTTACGTCGTCGACACTCGTGTCGTTGGAATAGCAGTATTGCGTGGCCGCCGCTGTGACCGTGACGCTTCCGGACGTGAGGGCGTTAGCGCCCGTGCCTGGAGAAGCCTGCACAGATCCATTGGATCCGGAGAACGCGGGGTTCGATGTCGTCCCGGTTTCGATCGCTATTGCGAAGAGCGCGCTTGATGCGTCGCTAGTGAATGTGATCGTGTGCGTCCCGGCGCTTGCATTCTCCAAGACGAAGAGCTGCGTGTAGACGTTATTCGTCGCATCTTGAAGCGGAGAACCCTTTGCCGTGTAGGCGCCATTAGGCGTATCCGAGACGGTATGAATTGTCGGATTGTCGGTGCTTCCGCACTGCGCAATGACGGAGATATTGTTGCCGGCGACGACGCTGTTCAGCGTCACCACGCAGGTGGTCGTGCCGGTGTTTGATGCAGCCTGGACGAAGTTGTCGCTCATAGGCTGCCACAGGTCCAGTCGGACCAGCCGTAATTTCCGGGAGTGGCGGAGTCGACAGGCCAAAAGCCGATGCCGGGCTGACCTTCGGACCACGTGCCGAGAGTTGAAACTCCCCCGTTCGGCGTCTTCTCGACGCCATTGAGATAAGCCTTCAGTACCGTGCCGATGATCTGAACCTCGAGCACATCGCCATTCACTGGCGCTGGCATCAGAACCCCGCCGCCCGCAGTGGAATCGTAGATCGTCGTGTAGTCGCCAAGCGGTCCATTCCAGCGCACCATGGCCAAGTAAGCGCCGGTCGATGAAGATCCTGGCGACATGCCCCACATCGTCTCGTAGCCGCGCGCGCTGTTGGCCGTGATCTCGAATCGCGTCAGCAACTCGATCTCATGCGCGCTCCCGCTCGGCGGCGTATAGCCCTGGGCTCGATAGACAGTGCCGCGCGAAAACTGGTTGTCTCCGAAGTCGATGAATGACTTCGAGAGGTGCCCGATGCTATCGTCGTACCTCGATGCTCCGAGTCCGGACAGGACGGCCGCAACAGCTTGTCCGCCAACGGTCTTAGGGTTGTTCCACTTCAGCCCGATGGCCTTGCCGTCAACCCACTTACCGCCTTCGCTCAGCGGATTCTCGGCTGACCCGAACGTCGTCGAATAGCTGCCACCGCTGCCGATGTTCGAAGCGCGCGATGACGCCGACGCCGATCCCTTGTTCGCGCTGATGGTTGTCGGCGCAGGTGCTGGCGCAGGGGTGGGCGCCGCATGCACTCGCAGAGCGCTTCTTGATGCAGCGCTGGTGGCGATCATCACAAGCCAGCGGCTCGATCAAGCCGGCGTGATCGCGAGGATCGGTCCCGACACGGCGCTGCTGTTCCAGTTGATGGCGAGCGGCCCGTTCTGATTGCCGACAGGTCCGCCGAGATCGACGAAGGCGAAGGCCGGCTTGTTGGCCGCGGTGTCGTTGTAGATG
>Ga0307516_10006118_pt1 | contig 14188 bp, 12 predicted proteins | sample 19_EM_MG_FD_203310 | JGI IMG/M metagenome (GOLD analysis project Ga0307516, IMG submission 203310) | Populus trichocarpa ectomycorrhiza microbial communities from riparian zone in the Pacific Northwest, United States - 19_EM | ecosystem: Host-associated > Plants > Roots > Unclassified | place... | reverse complement strand
CCCTGTGGGTGATCGGCAACGCCCCCACCGCCCTGGAGGAGCTGCTGACCCTGGACGCCTCCCCCGCGCTCGTCATCGGCCTGCCCGTCGGCTTCGTCGGAGCGGTCGAGTCCAAGGCCGCGTTGCGCGAGAGCGGGCTGCCCGCCGTGAGCAACGTGTCCGAGAAGGGCGGTTCGGCGGTCGCCGCCGCCGCGCTCAACGCCCTGCTGTACCACCCCGATTCGCATCCCGAGGAGCAACAGTGACCACCCCGCCGCCCGCCCTGCTCATCGCCGGCCATGGCACCCGGGACGATGCCGGAGCCGAGGCGTTCCGCGACTTCGTTCGGCGTCTGGGCAGCCGCCACCCCGAACTGCCCGTCGCGGGCGGCTTCATCGAACTGTCCCCGCCGCCGCTGGGCGACGCGGTCACCGAGTTGGTGGAGCAGGGGGTACGCCGGTTCGCCGCCGTTCCGCTGATGCTGGTGTCCGCCGGTCACGCCAAGGGGGACATTCCGGCGGCGCTGGCCCGCGAGAAGGAACGGCACCCGGGGATCTCGTACGGCTACGGCCGTCCGCTGGGCCCACACCCCGCGCTGCTGAGGGTGCTGGAGCGACGGCTGGACGAAGCGCTCGGCGAGTCGGCGCGCACGCCCGCGGACCGGGCCGACGTGACCGTGCTGCTGGTGGGGCGCGGGTCCACGGATCCCGACGCGAACGCCGAGGTGCACAAGGCGGCCCGGCTGCTGTGGGAGGGGCGCGGGTACGCGGGCGTGGAGACGGCGTTCGTGTCGCTGGCGGCGCCGGACGTGCCGAGCGGCCTGGACCGGTGCGCGAAGCTCGGGGCGCGGCGGATCGTGGTGCTCCCCTACTTCCTGTTCACCGGGATCCTGCCGGACCGGGTGCGGCAGCAGACGGAGGGCTGGGCGGCGGCGCACCCGGAGACCGAGGTGCGGTCGGCCGATGTCATCGGTCCGGAGCCGGAGTTGCTCGACCTGGTGTGGGAGCGGTACGAGGAGGCCGTCAAGGGCGACCTGCGGATGAACTGCGACTCGTGTGTGTACCGGATCGCGCTGCCCGGCTTCGAGGACAAGGTCGGTCTGCCGCAGCAGCCGCACTTCCACCCGGACGACGACCACCACGGGCACCACCAGCACGGAGGACATACTCACTCCCATGCGCACTGAGGGACATGATCTGCGCCACCACGGCGACGCCGAGGTGCGTGACGCCGGTTCGACGGTCGTCGACCTGGCCGTGAACGTGCGTGCGGACACCCCGCCCGGCTGGCTGCGGGAGCGGATCGCCGCGTCGCTGACCGGTCTCGCCGCCTATCCGGACGGGCGGGCGGCGCGGGCCGCGGTGGCCGCGCGGCACCGGCTGCCGGTGGAGCGGGTGCTGTTGACGGCCGGTGCCGCCGAGGCGTTCGTCCTGCTCGCGCGGGCCCTGAGGGTGCGTCGGCCGGTCGTGGTGCACCCTCAATTCACGGAGCCGGAGGCGGCGCTGCGGGACGCCGGTCACACGGTCGGCCGGGTGCTGCTGCGGGAGGAGGACGGTTTCCTGCTGGATCCTACGGCCGTTCCCGAGGACGCGGACCTGGTGGTGGTCGGCAACCCGACGAACCCGACGTCCGTTCTGCATCCGGCCGCCGTGATCGCCGAACTGGCGCGTCCCGGGCGGACGTTGGTGGTGGACGAGGCGTTCATGGACGCGGTGCCGGGCGAGCGGGAGGCACTGGCCGGGCGGACGGACGTCCCCGGCCTTGTGGTGCTGCGCAGCCTGACCAAGACGTGGGGGCTGGCCGGACTGCGGATCGGTTATGTGCTGGCCGCGCCGGAGACCGTCGCGGAGCTGGAGCGGGCCCAGCCGCTGTGGCCGGTGTCCACGCCCGCCCTCGCGGCGGCGCAGGCATGCGTCTCGCCACGGGCCCTGGCGGAGGCGGGCCATGCCGCCCACCGCGTCGCCACCGACCGGGCCCATCTCGTCGCGGGGCTGGAGGAGTTCGCCCCCGACGGGCTGCGGGTGACAGGGCCCGCCGAGGCGTCGTTCGTGCTCGTTCGACTGCCGCGCGCCCTCGCCGTACGACGACATCTGCGCGACCTCGGGTTCGCGGTCCGGCGCGGGGACACCTTCCCGGGGCTTGACGAGGAGTGGCTGCGGCTGGCGGTTCGGGACCGGGTGACCGTCAACTCGTTCCTCCAGGCGCTGGACCAGGCGATGGTTCTGGCGCAACGCTGAGCCGGGGTACCACCCGCTCCCGGGTGCCGTCCGGGAAGCGGATCTCCACGGTTCCGTCCTCGGCGACCGACGCTCCCGCTCCGGTACGCAGCGCGTCCGGGTCGGCGCTGAGCACCACGAGGGTGACCAACAGGCGGGCGCCGCCGCCCAGTTCGAGTACGGGTGTCGCCGAGTGGTGGCCGACGGCGTTGGTGTCGACGGCCGCCGCGACGGTGCCCGCGGCGCCGTCCCAGCCGTACAGGCCGGTGATCGCGCTGGTCAGGCCGTCCGCGCGGCGGGCCGACGCGCGGCACGGGCCGGTCCTGGCGATCGGCGGGGCGGTGTCGGCGGCGACGGCCCAGCCGCCTTCGCGGACCGGGGTTCCGGGCGGGACGTCGAGGTGATGGACCCGCACCTCCCACGGGCCGTGGACCACGCTCACCGTCTCGACGCGGTGTCCCCGCGCCCGGTGCCAGGAGGCGGCACGGCCGCCCGAGGCGCCGAGCGGGTGGATACGGCCGCGTGGGGACGGCGTGCCGTCGGGGGCGAGCAGGGCGAGGTGGTTGTCCGGACCGGCGCCAGGGGCGTTGGGGGTTTCGGGGGCCGTCGCGCTGGAGTACGCGAACCGGGCGTAGTGCGGGCTTTCCTCGCCGGTCGCCGGCGGCGGCGGGAAGCGGTCGCTGCCGTGGTTGACGAGCCGTACGATCCCGTCGGCGGCGGTGGTGTGCAGGAGCCAGCCGGGGGCCGGGAGCGCGAGGCGTACGTCGGCCGTGTCCACGGGGGCGGGCTCCTCGGGTGCCGTCCACACCGGGTGGTTCTCGGGCAGCAGCAGGCCGAGGAAGGCCTTGCTCGCCCAGTACGGGGAGGCGGGGCCCGAGTAGCGCTGGGTGACGGGCGGGAAGGGGCGGTACCAGCCGAGGGTGAGCAGACCGCGCTCGTCCGGCACGCCTCGCTCGGCGAAGTGCTTCAGCGCGCCCGAGGCGAGGCGGCGGGTTCGGCCGGGCGGCAGCGGGGTGGCGTCGGCGAGGGCGCCCGCCCACAGCGGTGCGGTGGTCGCGAAGCGGTAGGTGAGGGAACGGCCCTGGTGCACCGGCGCGCCGTCGGAGCCGAAGAAGTGCTGGTGGACGGCGAGGAACTCACGCAGCCGGGCGCGGTGCCGGGCCACCGCCTCGGGGTTCGCGCGCGGGCCCGCGATGCGTGCCCACAGCACCGGGTACAGGTGCAGCGCCAAGGCGTTGTAGTAGTCGAACTTGCGGCCGTCGCCGTCGGTGTACCAGCCGCCGCCCCGGTACCAGTCGTCCAGGCGGGCGAGCCCCGCGTCGATCTCGGCACGGTCGTGCGGGGCGCCTACAGAGGCCAGGAACTCCTCCGCGATGACCTGGAACAGACGCCAGTTGGAGTCGTTGACGTCGGCGCCGACGAAACCGCCCAGCCAGTCGGCGACCTGGTCGCGTACGCGGTCGTCGAGGTGGTCCCACAGCCAGCGGCGCGACTCGTGCAGGGCGATCGCGATCGACGCGGCCTCCACCATGGGCTGGGCACGGTCGGTGATGGGCGGCCAGCGTTCGTCGCCGTGCGGGTCGGTTCCGGCGGCGAGTCCGGCCGCGTACCGCTCGATGAGAGCGGGACCCACACGACCACCCGAGCCCGCGACCCGGAAGGCCGCGAGGAGAAACGAACGGGCGAAGCCCTCCAGCCCGTCCGACCAGGCCCCGGAGTGGCTGGGCGGCCCGGGCAGCCGGTACTGCGCGAAACCCGGCGAGGCATACGGCAGCAGCCCCTCCAACAGCCGGTCGGCGGCCGCCTCCCAGTGGGCGCGGGTCCAGCCGGTGATCGGCGAAAGCAGCGGGGCGGGTGCGGGAAGCTCGGTGAGGTGCGGCGCGGTCATGCGGGGGTGGGTCCTCCGTCTCGGGGTGAGTGAAGCGCCCATAGGGGCGCGGGGCTGCATCGCAATGCGGCTCCGCCGCGTGGGCGCGACCAGCCACCACGCACCCGCAGCGTCACGACGGCTCTCCCGGCGGAGCCACACTGCGGCGCACCACGATGTGCGTGCCCAGCAGATGGTGGCTCCCCGCCGCATGCTCGGGATCCCGCAGAGCGATCCGCACAGCCGCACGCCCGAGTTCCTCCGCGGGCGTACGCACAGTGGTGAGCGGCGGATTGAAGTCCTCGGCGAGCGGGATGTCGTTGTATCCGACGACGGACATGTCATCGGGGACGACGAGCCCCGCATCGGCGATCGCCCGCAGCGCACCCGCGGCCACCATGTCGTCGCCGGCGACCACCGCCGTGAACTCCCGTGTCTCCTTGAGGAGTTCGGTCATCGCACGCAGGCCGGCCGCTCGACCGAGGCCGCAGTCGACGACCCGCGCGGCCGCCGGAGGCAACCCGTGCTCGGCGAGCGCGGCCCGGTAGCCGGTGACGCGGGCGTCGAGGGCGGTGTTGCCGGGCAGGCCCCCGAGGAAGACGATCCGACGGTGTCCCGCCGACAGCAGATGCCCGGTGACGGCCCGAGCCCCCGCCTCGTTGTCGAACTCGACGACGAGCGCGGGTATGTCAGGCCCCGGTGCCGGCCGCCCGCACAACACCAGCCGCGCCCCGGACGCGTCCAGAGCCTGCGCGTAGTGTGTGACGCGCGAGCGGTACGCGTCGTCCTCGACGACCCCGCCGACCAGGATCACCAGCCGCGCGCCCTCCTCCCGCATGAGCTGCACGAACTCCATCTCGCGCTGCGGGTCCCCGCCGGTCGCGCCGACCACGCACAGCCAGCCCCGGTCGGCGGCCTCCGCCTCCACGCCCTCGGCGACCTGGGCGTAGAACGGGCTGGTCACCTGGCGGACGACGACCGCGGCCATCTTGCGGCCGCCGCCGACGAGGGCGCGGGCATGCGCGTTGGCGACGTAGTCGAGGTCGCGGGCCGCGCGCAGGACACGGGCCCGGGTCGCGGCGGGCACCGGGTGGTTGCCGCTCAGGGCACGGGAGGCGGTAGCCGTCGACACGCCCGCCCGCTCGGCGACCTCCCGGATCGTGACCCGCCGCCTGGACTCCATGCCGTTTCCCATCCCCCGCGTCTCCTCTTCCACCGGCACCCGGTCACGTGTTGGCCGCGTAGTCCTTCGCGAACTCCTCGGCCATTCTGTCGCCGCCCCGGGACCGCCACTTCTTCACCGCCCCGTCCCACTCCGACAGCGGGATGCGCCCGGCGACGATGCCGGTGACAGTGTCCTCCAGGAGCGCCTTGAGGGTGGTGCCCTGGGCGTTCTTCGTGCGGGACCGCAGGCCGTAGGAGGCGTTGCGGATGGCGCGCGGGACGGTCTCGAGCTGCCAGGCGTGCAGGGCTCGTACGGCGTCGGGCATGCCCGGCACGAACAGCACCTGCGGGCCTTCGGCGAGGTACTTCAGCGGCAGGTTGGTGTTGTTCTCCACCTCGCCGAGCTTGGTGGGCTGCGGGGAGCCGTCCTTGCCGCGGGTGAAGTGGGTGCCCTCGACGCCGTAGTGGACGAGTTCCCACTCCTCGCTGCCGAAGGGGGCGGCGAGGTGGTCGAGGACGCGCAGCAGCAGTTCGATACGTTCCTTCTTCGCCTTCTTCAGCACGGTGTAGCCGAAGGAGCGGCGGGCGGCGACGATGCCGCCGGGCTCGCCGCCGACGCTGTAGGGCAGCGCCGCGGCCGGGGTCAACTTGCCCTGGGACTCCCGGTACTTGGGCAGATAGGCGCCGAAGCCGTCCTGCATGGAGCCGACCGTGCCGTTGTAGTAGAGGGTGGTCAGGTCGATCTGCGAGATGGACGTGGCGTCCGGATGGAAGGAGCCCGCCTCGCGCAGCCCGGCCTGGAAGGCGATGGCCGCCTTGAAGCGCTCGTCGGCCCAGCCCGGCTGGAAGGTGCCGTCCTTGGTGACGGCCCACTCCTGGGGCGCGTTGTGGGCGGCGGAGTGCACGGCGTTGCCGAACAGGGAACCGGCGGCGGCGCCGAGCGCGTACGTCCGTCCGCCGGTCGCCCGCTTCGCGACGGCGGCGAAGTCGTCGGCGGTCCAGCCCTCCCGCATACCGGCGTCGGCGAACATGCCCTCGTTGAGCCAGAGGGTGGAGCCGGGCAGCGGGCGTTCCAGAGGGATGCCGTAGATACGGCCGCCGATGCGGCCCATGTCGCGCCAGGCATGGGTGGGGACGTTCGCGAGGTTCGGGTAGTCGGTGATCGCCTCGCCGGACAGGTGCGGGGTGAGGTCCTCCGCGCGCCGCCGCACGAACTCGGCCTCTCGCGGCAGCACGAACCCGGAGAAGAGGTTGATGATGTCCGGCAGGGTGTCGGTGTCGCCGGCCATCACCGTGGCCATCTTCTTCTGGTAGTCGGCCTGGGAGATGACCGTGTACTCGATCTTCACGCCGAGGGCCTTCTCCACGGCCGCCCAGAACCGGTTGGCGGAAGCCGACTTGGGCGGGGTGCCGAAGGACACCGACATGACCTTGACGGTGGAGCCGTCTCCGGGGGTGCGGGAGACCGACTTGACCAGGTCGGAGGGGTAGGCGGTGTATCCGGCCTGGACTCCGGCGTCGGTGGGGGCCAGGTCCGGCTTGGGGCCGTCGGCTGGGCGGTACGCGGGCCAGGGGGCGAGTTTCTTGCCGGCGTTGGAGACGTCGCTGTCGCCGGAGCTCGTGGAGCAGGCGGTCAGCAGGGCGGGGGCGGAGGCTGCGGCGCCGACGACGGCCGCGGAACGCAACAGGGTACGGCGGGAGATGCTGGGCATGAGCGGATGACCCTTCTGGACACGGCTCTTGACGATCTGTCAGCTCTCTTGGGTCTTGCAGCTCTTGATGCCTGGGTCAGATCTTGATGGCACGTCATGTCTTGATGGCGCGTCAGTTCCTGATGGGACGCGTCAGCTCTTGATGGGACGTGTCAGCTCTTGATCGCGCCGGTGAGCACGCCCCTCGTGAAGTACTTCTGCAGGAACGGGTAGACCAGCAGGATCGGCACCGTGGCGATCACCAGCACCGCCATCTGCACGGTCTGCGGGGCGGTGACGGTGCCCTCACCGGTCGTCGCGTCGGTGAGTCCGGAGCCCGCCACCACGTAGGTGCGCAGGACCTGTTGCAGAGGCCAGTGGTCGCTCTCCAGGTAGAGCGAGGCGTAGAACCAGGAGTTCCAGTACGCCACCGCGTAGAACAGGCCCACCACGGCGAGCGCGGCCTTGGACAGCGGCAGGACGATCGAGACCAGCACCCACCAGTCCCCCGCCCCGTCCAGCCGGGCGGCCTCGTACAGCTCCTCCGGGATGCCCTGGAAGAAGCCGCGCAGGACGACGAGGTTGAACACGTTCACCAGGACGGGCAGCACCAGCGATGCGTAGTTGTCCAGCAGGCCAAGCTCCTTGACCAGCAGGAAGCTGGGGATCATGCCGGGTGGGAAGAGGAAGGTGAAGAGGATCAGCAGCAGCGCGGGCCGGCTGCCGAAGACGCCGGGGCGGGACAGCGCGTAGGCGAGGGTCACCGTGCAGGCGAGGCTGAGCAGGGTGCCCACGATCGTGACGCCGGCGCTGACGCCGAGAGCGTGGGTGACGATGCCGCCGTCGAGGATGTCGCGGTAGGCGTCGAGGGTCGGATCGGTCGGCCACAGCACCCAGCCGCCGTTGTCCACCACCTCGTCGGTCGAGGCCAGCGAGGTCGACACGATGACGAGGAACGGCACGCACACCAGCAGGACGACGGCGGCCAGCGCGAGGGCTTTGGCGGCCTGGGTCAGCGGCTTCGGCTTCTCCAGCCAGCCGGGCCTGACGTGGGCACTCACTTGTAGACCCCCTGTTCGCCGAGGCGGTGGGCGACCTTGTTGGCGGCGTAGACGAGGAGGGCGCCGATGACGCCCTTGAACAGGCCCGCGGCGGCGGCGAATCCGTAGTCGCCGCCGACGATGCCCTGGTAGTAGACGAAGGTGTCGATGATCTCGGCCGTCTCGGGGCCGACCGCGTCGCGCTGGAGCAGCATCTGTTCGAAGCCGACGGAGAGGATGTCTCCGAGTCGCATGATGAGCAGCAGGACGACCACCGGACGGATGGCGGGCAGGGTGACGTGCCAGAAGCGCCGCCAGGGGCCGGCGCCGTCGATCGCGGCGGCCTCGTACTGCTGCTCGTCGACCTGGGCCAGCGCGGCGAGGAAGATGATCGTGCCCCAGCCGGCGTCCTTCCAGATGACCTGGGCGACGACCAGCGGCTTGAAGGCGTCGGGGTTGCCGATGATGTCGGCCGTGTGCAACCCCATGCCGTCCAGCGAGGAGTTGAGCAGGCCGGTGTCGCCGAGCAGCTGCTGGAAGAGGGCGACGACGATCACCCATGAGATGAAGTGCGGCAGATACGCGACCGACTGCACGAACCGGCGCACCGAGCTCCAGGTGAGGCTGTGCAGGAGCAGGGCGAGGCCGAGCGGTACCGGGAAGTAGAAGACCAGCTGGAGGACGGCGATCCAGACGGTGTTGAGCACCGCGTCCCAGAAGGCGCCGTCCTCGAACATCCGCTGGAAGTTGCCCGGGCCGACCCAGGGGCTGCCCCAGAGGCCGTCGAAGGGGACGTACTCCTTGAAGGCGATGACGTTGCCGACCAGTGCGCCGTAGTGGAACAGCAGGAAGTAGGCGAGGCCGGGCAGCATGAGCAGCGGGAGAGCACGCACTTGTAAGCGTTTTCGCTTCGGATGTGCGCCATCTTCTCGGCGAGGAGCTGCGTCGACCTCCTCTGTACCTGCATCTTCCCGCAGTACCGCGGCCACGGGTCCCCCTCATGTCTCGGAGTCGGAGTGAGGGGAAGTTAAAACGTTTTCATCGCACCGTCAACAGCCCTGACACAGAAGGGTCGTTGGCGGCGGGAACCCTGCGCCGGTCAGCTCCGGCCGCGCCGCGCCGGCCCCACCGCTCCTCCACCCGCCGTGACCAGGACGGTCGCCCGGTGGTCGCCCCTAGGGCCCTAGCCCACGACCCGCCCGTTCACCACCACCCGCGACGGCGCCCCCAGCACCCGGACATCCGTGCGGGGGTCCCGTTCGTACACCACCAGGTCGGCCGGTGCGCCCTCCTCCAGGCCGGGTCGGCCCAGCCAGGCGCGAGCATCCCAGGCCGTCGCCGCGAGGGCGTCCAGCGGGGGGATTCCGGCCGTCACCAGTTCCGCCACCTCGGCCGCGACCAGGCCGTGCGGCAGGGTGCCGCCCGCGTCGGTGCCGACGAAGACCGGGATGCCGGCGTCGTAGGCGGCCCGGACGGTGTCGTAGCGGCGTTCGTGGAGCCGGCGCAGATGGGCCGACCAGCGGGGGAACTTGGCCTCGCCGCCGTCGGCCAGCTTCGGGAACGTGGCGATGTTGACCAGCGTCGGGACGATCGCGACCCCGTGGGACGCGAACAGCGGGATCAGCTCCTGAGTCAGACCGGTCGCGTGCTCTACGCAGTCGATGCCGGCCTCGACCAGGTCCCGCAGGGAACTCTCGGCGAAGCAGTGGGCGGTGACCCGGGCGCCGAGGCGGTGTGCCTCGGCGATGGCCGCCTCGACCGCCTCCCGCGGCCAGCTGGGCGCCAGGTCGCCGAGGTCGCGGTCGATCCAGTCGCCCACCAGCTTCACCCAGCCGTCGCCGCGCCGCGCCTCCTGGGCGACGTACGCGACCAGGTCCTCGGGTTCGATCTCGTGCGCGTAGCCCCGGATGTAGCGGCGGGTGCGGGCGATGTGGCGGCCCGCCCTGATGATCTTCGGGAGGTCCTCGCGGTCGTCCACCCAGCGGGTGTCGGAGGGGGAACCGGCATCGCGGATCAGCAGGGTGCCGGCCTCGCGGTCGGCGAGGGCCTGCTTCTCGGCGGTGTCCTGCGGTACCGGACCCTGTGCGCCGAGGCCTACGTGGCAGTGTGCGTCGACGAGGCCGGGGAGGGTCCAGCCCGCTACGGTACGGACGTCACGGGCGCCGACGGGACGATCGTAGGAGATACGGCCGTCGACCACCCACAGTTCGTCGCGGACGTCCTCCGGGCCCAGGAGGACCCGTCCCTTTACGTGCAGCACCGCCTGATCGCTCATGCCACGCACCATAGTTTGTCGGGATCGGGTGCGGGTGCGGGTGCGTTGTGGCTGGTCGCGCCCGCGCGGCGGAGCCGCATATCGGTACAGCCCCGCGCCCCTCACGGGGCGTTGTCGTGCTCCTCCACTTCTGCCATCGCCGGGTCCAGCAGACGGGACAGGAAGTGGCGGGTGCGTTCATGGGCCGGGTTGCCGATCACCTGGGCCGGGGATCCGTCCTCCACGATCGCGCCGGCGTCCATGAAGACCACTCTGTCGGCGACCTCCCGCGCGAAGGTCATCTCGTGGGTGACGACCATCATCGTCATGCCCTCCTGGGCCAGTCGCCGCATGACCGCGAGTACGTCACCCACGAGTTCCGGGTCGAGGGCCGACGTCGGTTCGTCGAAGAGCATCACCTCGGGCCCCATGGAGAGCGAGCGGGCGATCGCGACGCGTTGCTGCTGCCCGCCGGAGAGGGAGGAGGGGTAGGCGTCCGCCTTCTCGGCGAGACCGACCCGCTCCAGGTTCTCGGCGGCGACCTTCGCGGCCTCGGCCTTGCCGCGCCCGAGCACCCGGCGCTGCGGCAGTGTGAGGTTCTCGGTCACCGACAGGTGGGGGAAGAGGTTGAACTGCTGGAAGACCATGCCGATACGGCGGCGTACGGCGTCGATGTCGACGTCCGGGTCGGTGAGTTCGGTGCCGCCGACGAAGACCCGGCCCTTGGTGGGTTCCTCCAGCAGGTTCACGCACCGCAGCAGGGTCGACTTGCCGGACCCGGACGGACCGATCACGCAGACGACCTCGCCGTGGCCGATCTCCAGGTCGATGCCGCGCAGGACCTCGTTGTCGCCGAAGGACTTGTGCAGGCCCTGGACCTGGATCTCCGGTCGGCTCATTTCACGGCCTCCTGGGCCTTCGCCTCCATGCGGCGTACGACGAAGCCGAGCGGGATAGTGACCAGCAGGTAGCACAGTCCGGCGACGAGGATCGGCGTGGAGTTGGCGGTCGTACTGGCCAGGTCGCGGCCGTACTTGGACAGTTCGCGTTCCTCCAGTGTGACGCCGAGGAACAGCACCAGCGAGGAGTCCTTGAAGAGCAGGACCAACTCGTTGGTCAGCGGCGGGAGGATGATCCGGAACGCCTGCGGGATGATGATCGAGACCATCGCCCGCGCGGGTGAGAAGCCCAGCGAACGGGCCGCCTCCAACTGCCCCTTGGGCACGGCCTGGATGCCCGCGCGGATCGTCTCCGCCATGTACGCGGCGGCGACCAGGCCGAGCGCGAGGGCGACCTTGCCGTAGGTACCGCCGATGATCTCCGTGCCCGGGAAGGCGAGCGGGACCGCGACACCGATGAAGATGAAGATCAGCAGGGCGGGCAGGCCGCGGAAGATCTCGATGTACACGCCGGCGAACCAGCGGTACGGGCCCACCGACGACAGCCGCATCAGGGCGATCACCAGGCCGAGCACGAGTCCGACGACGAAGCCGGACAGCGTGTAGAGCACGGTGTTCTTCAGCGCCAGGGTGATGACGTCCGGGAACATCTGCTCGGCGATGTCGGCCTGCGCGAACTGGTTCTTCAGCCGCCCCCAGTCCGCCGAGACCGCGAAGGCGATCACGGCGGCGACGAAGACGACGTACTGGGCGCCGCGCGACAGGCTGCGCTTCTGACGCCGGGTCAGGCCCTTTTTCCTGGGCTGGAGTGGTACGTCCGTGTCAGTCATGGGGTCAGGACGCGGACGGCGAGGCGGACGGCGAAGCGGCGGATGCGTCGTACGGGCCGATCCACTTCTCGTACAGCTTCTTGTACGTGCCGTCGGCCTTGGCCTCCGCGATCGCCTTGTTGACGGCAGCGAGGAGCTTGGTGTTGCCCTTCTTCACCGTGAAGCCGTACTGCTCACCGGTGTTGAGGTTGTCGACGACCTTGAAGGCGTCGGCGTTGGCCTTCGTCTTCAGCCAGCCCTGGACGACCGGGTAGTCGATGACGACGGCCTTGACCTGGCCGGAGCGCAGGCCGTTGAGGACGGCGTCGGAGGACTCGAAGGAGACCGGGTCGAAGCCCTGCTTCTGGACGTACTCCTCGCCGGTGGTCTGCGCCTGGGCGCCGAGCTTGACGTCCTTGGACTTGACGTCGGCGAGCGAGTTCACGCCGCTCTTCTTGTCGACCAGGACGGCCTGGGTGGCGTCGAAGTACGGGTCCGAGAAGTCGACGTTCTTCTTGCGCTCCTCGGTGATGGTCATGCCGGCCGCGGCCAGGTCGCACTCGCCGGAGTTGAGGAAGGCGCCGGTCTTGAAGTTCTCGAACGGTGTGTCGAGGACGTCCTGCTTCACGCCCAGGTCCTTGGCGGCCAGATCGACAAGGGCGACGTCGAAGCCCTGCACCTTGCCGTCGATCTCCGACTGGAAGGGCGGGTACGGCAGGTGGGTACAGGTGGTGAGCTGTCCGCCCTTGACCAGTTCGACTCCGCCGGCGGCGGTCTTGGAGCCGCTGCCCCCGTCGTCGGTGGACGTGCAGCCGGAGGCAGTGACAGCCACGAGCATCAGCCCGGCCGTCGCGGTTATGGCGGCCAGGACGCGGGTCCGGCGCCCGAGAGGCGTGTTCACGGCGGGCCTTCCTAGGGGGGAACTGTGGGTGCCGATTATAAGGAGATGTTTGAGTATCTCAAACCAAAACGATGGTCACGCGGCTGCCCGACCTAAGAAGTAATCGGTCTCAGGGAGACGAATGGTGCCGGTTACCCTCGACTCGTCTACCCCGTGAGTGAAGAGAGCACCCCCGTGACACATCCGTTTCTGGACCTGGCCCCGCTGACCGCGGCGCACTTCGCGTCGATCGAGGACCGTGTGGCGCGGCTGCTGAGTACCGGGCAGGACGTGGTGATCACGCAGGGTGAGGCGCTGCTGCCGCTGGAGGGCGCGATCCGTTCCACCGCCGGGCCGGGCACCACGGCCCTCAACGTCATCACGGGCCCGTACGGGCAGACCTTCGGCGACTGGCTGCGCGACTGTGGCGCGAGGGTCATCGACCTGACGGTGCCGTTCCACACGGCGGTCTCCGCCGAACAGATCCGGGAGGCCTTCGCCGAGCACCCGGAGATCGACTTCGTGTCCCTGGTGCACGCGGAGGCCGCGACCGGCAACACCAACCCGGTCGCGGAGATCGGAGAAGTCGTACGGCGGCACGGTGCCCTGTTCTACCTGGACGCCGTCGCGTCGATCGGAGCCGAGCCGGTGCTGACGGACGCGTGGGGCGTGGACCTGTGCGTGATCGGGGCGCAGAAGGCGATGGGCGGGCCCGCGGGTGTCTCGGCCGTGTCGGTGAGCGAGCGGGCGTGGGCCCGGATGGCGGCCAACCCGGGGGCGCCGCGACGGTCGTACCTCTCGCTGCTGGACTGGAAGGAGCGGTGGCTCGACGGCGGCCGCGAGGCACTGCCGCACGCGCCGGCCCAGCTGGAGATGCTGGCGCTGGAGGCCTGTGTCGAGCGGATCGAGGCGGTCGGTCTGGACACGGTGATGGACCGGCACCGTCGTGCCGCCGAGGCGACGCGGGCGGGCGCGCGGGCGCTGGGCGCGGGCCTGGAGCCGTATGTGTACGAGGACCGGGAGGCCGCGCCGGTCGCCACGACTCTGCGGACGCCGCCCGTGGCGGTGGCGTCGGAGTTGGTGGCCCGGGCGCTGGAATGGGACCCGGCGCTGCCGCTGGTCGCGGGCGGGGGCGCGTTGGCCAAGGAGATGATCCGCGTCAACCACTACGGGGTGGACGCCACGCAGGGAGCGGTGCGGGCGTGTCTGGCGGCGCTGGGGGGCGCGTTGCGGGAGAAGGGCCTCGGCGTGGATGTGGAGGGGGCGTTCCGGGCGGCGGAGGACGCGTGGCGATAGTCGTCGGCCGTGGCGGAGGACGCGTGGCGACAGTCGTCGGCCGTGGCGGAGGACGCGTGGCGACAGTCGTCGGCCGTGGCGGAGGACGCGTGG
>Ga0307516_10006117_pt1 | contig 14190 bp, 24 predicted proteins | sample 19_EM_MG_FD_203310 | JGI IMG/M metagenome (GOLD analysis project Ga0307516, IMG submission 203310) | Populus trichocarpa ectomycorrhiza microbial communities from riparian zone in the Pacific Northwest, United States - 19_EM | ecosystem: Host-associated > Plants > Roots > Unclassified | place... | reverse complement strand
GCCGAGCACTCAATGCCTGTTCACAGGTACGCCCTTGCCCAAGGACTTGGTGCTGGTCCACGAGTTCAAGGACCATTACTCCATCCAACCTGCGAAGACAATGTCGCTAGATGGTAGGCAGCATGACGAAAAGTTGTGATTCTCACATTCATATTCCTTTCCACCCGAACTACTCGATCACATCGTTCTTTGAGAGTCACGCCACGAAGTTCACCAAAGAACAGTGGCTTGCGAAATACACCACCAGGCCAACCAAACCAGCCTGGCATGAACAATCCCCAGACTCGCGCGTCTCGGTGGACGGTGGCATATACCACTGCGGTGTGCGTATCTCATTTTCGTCGGCGGGAGGTTGTAACCTTCACATTTCCATCAGCCAAAGCAAGGACATCGTCGTTCACCACTTGAACAGGAAAATCAAAGCGCTGATCCCGGCCACGGAAGATGAGGATCACAAACCCCCACCGTCGTCCTCCTTGCAATAGTGATCGTACGAGTGGATAGATTCTTTGGACGCGGATCATAGAATGACTTGAAGTCGAAGTTGAAGGGGGGTCGCCGCACAAGGGGCAGAAGTACTCTGGGTGACGATCTGTCTTTTGGTCAGGTGAGAGACATATATAACCTCTGCATGATCTTCCAGCCTTTCGAGGCGTCCTCTCCAATTCACAATTTCCAGTTTGTGTAGCACCTTCTTCACCCGCAATCGAAGTATCCTCTGCATCCGACCGGTCCTCGTTATGGCTCCGCGCTTTCCTCGTGGGCCAGCTCTTTCCGCCTCCGATCCACCCCACCACCGTTTACTTGAAACCCTCTGTGAAGTCTGTCCGGTACTATGGGGAGAGCATAAAGAACGAACCGCCACGGGCGATAAAACAGGGTCGATCAGCGACCATCACATTTTCCATTTTGTTCTCGAACTTGCCGTGTACATATTCAAGTGGGGCCTTGGGCTCGCGTGCCCTCACCCACATCCCCCTTGGCCTCCCCATCTCCGCGGCCTCAACAACCAACGAAGTCATACCCCACCCTGCTGCTCGACCACCCACAGACATATCACCTATCGCTACGGTGAACCGATGTCCTTCAAAGAATCCTCTACTCCCGCCCCTCCACTTCCCTTCATCGCCCCTAATCAGGGGCAAGCCACTACCCCTTCGAACCCCAAACAGGTCGGGGCAGCCGAGCCGTTCGAACCCCCTGCCCGCCAGCGAGCCCGATACGAACCTTACCGTGGGGCCGAACCGACCCCAGAGCGAGAAGCCAATTTCCCCGCTGACCAAGAGGAGCTCAAGGCACTCGACGCGACCGCCAAGACGCTTTACAAAAGTGACCGAGAAGTGCTCGAGTACGTCGAGACCCTCAAGCGTCGCGCCGACGCCATGTTAGAACACATGAACCGGTCCGACTCCCAGTTGCGTGTGAGCAAAGGCGTGACGGAAAGGATAGATCTCTATTTGGTCCAATGGCAGAAGGTGGAAGAAGATCGGTGGACTCATAAACAGCTGTTCGGCAACTCTGGAGTGAAGAGGGTGGATGATAGGATGGAAGCATTAGGTCCTGATGATGCATAGTTTTTTCTCTCTCAGTCAAGAACAATCACAACACGCTCACAATCTCAACTCCACCCGAGGATACTCGGTGACCGCAGGTTGCGCCCATTCCCCCAGACATTATTACCCCGTGAGAACGTCACAATTCACCCGGGGGTGGCGCCCATCCTCTGTGATCTGGAAAGCGAATCTGAGATATGTACGTGTATGTGGCACTGAAATAGCAGACCTCACGTAAAGGATCGCCAGTGGCTATGCCACCCTTTCATCTCCGGCGAAGGGTTGTCGAAAGCGATGGGTCGATCTCGGAGTGAAAGGTGCGCGTCTCAGTTAGAGAGGCCGAACGAAGCGAGAAACACCATGGGTCGAAGCGAACCCCACACCCAACTGAATCGCGATTGTGTTGAGGCTTCGAAATTTATTCAATTTGCCCGCCCACGGTTCAAGAAATTGAAACAGAAACAGTCGAACCGGATGTCTATCAGAAATCGAGCACAGATAAAGGTACTACACATTCCAGGTCAACTGCAAGCGAATATATACCGCAAAACCGTGTGCTCGGTTTGCTATGGGTGGGGCAACAATACCAACACTGATTCGAGCATCCAGTTCTCCTTCGACGGACCCGCTCGCCTCCAATCAAGCTTTCCTTTCCACCATATGGCTTGACAGGCGGGTAGGACAAACGACAGAGGGAAACCGTAAGAACAAAACAAAGTAGGGGAGCAAAGCTTCGAGAGAACAAACCAACAGACCAAGACGGGATGATGGTACAATATATAATAAACGAGTGAAAGGTTCCAGCTCAACCGTGGGTCGAGACGAGAGGGGTATACGGGGGCGTTAAGTTGCTCAGAGGAGAGCAGCCAAAGCGCCAAGAGCAGTGACAACGACAGCTGCACCGCTGAAATGGAGCATGGAGGCACTATTTCCAAGCACTCCAGCATTGGCGGCACCGAGAAGGGTGGGAGATGGCGTGGGAGCGGATGGGGGGGCGGGGGGCGTGGTGGTGGGCCTAAAAGAGCAGGTTAGCAACGGAGGAACCCGTAAGCGATGTATACTAACGTGGGGGGAGTCGCGGGGGTCAAGCAGGACTTGTCGTCGCTCGACTTGACGGTAATCTAGAAAGAGAATATAGGCAAATAGCCCAATCAGGAGACATTTTCGCGACTCACAGCACCGCTCCAGCCTTCCTCATCTTTGTCGTCCAAAATGGAGATCATGACCTTAGATCCGGCAGCGACGTTGACCTTGGACCAGTCGAACGTGTTGGTGTTATGATCCCCAAGGTCGACGCTAAATCCCAATGTTGTTAGGTCGGCAAGGTCAGGAGTTTAGGGGGTCACTTACAGAGCGTCGCCGCAGGGCTTGTCCGAAGGAACAATGATGACATTGTAGGGACCATTGGTCTTGGCCCAGTTGAGGGTGACAGGTTTGCACTGTGATCCAGACGAGACAAATGAGCGGGTGAAAACGGAAAAAAGGAGAAACCATGGGAGAATCACTGACCTGGGTGAGCTCGACAGTATCGACGTCGAAGTCAGCCCGGACACGGAGGGCGGCAAGAGCGAAAACGAGGGTGGTGGTGAAAAGAGTGGGGTACATCGTAGAGATATTTCGCGGCGTTAAAATAAGGGAGGGAGGCGAGAAGGGATGGACCTTCAGAAAGCTCGACGTGCAGGGGAGATGAAAAGCTGAGGGAAGGGGCTTCTCTCAAACTCATCCACCTCCGTTTTAGAGGGGCGCTACCATCAACTTTCCCACGGTATCGCATCAATGTCCTCATTCGGCAAGAGAGGTGAGTTACATAATCGCTACCGTACCCCATGCCCTACAAAGCTCCCCCCAAGCGAACAATGGCCGGTGGCCCAACTAAAACCCCTACAGCCTGCCTTTGAATGTAGCGAGCATTGTCCTCTTCGTTATCCTGCATTGCGAGCATAGTCGTCAGAGGGCGTGGGGGGAGCAGCGAGAGCACCACCCGCAGGAACTCACCCTGAATGTTCGACAGTCGTTGCTACGGTCCTTGGCGAGTCTGATCGCCCTCGGCTGTCAAATGGTTCGTAGTCCCGTTTCGCGGACCCGACGTAGACCTTGATGGCACCGGATGTGCATCAGCGACGGCCCCATGAAGCGCGAGAACACACACCTGTCTGGGTCGCCAAATCTTCACCCCACCTTCTTGAAGCATCATCTACGGAAACGAGCTCGGTTACACGTTCTGCTTCTCTCGGCGGGCGCTGCGCACCTGTCGCCAGTGAGCTAGCCAGCCTACCACCCTCGGCACGGCAAATAACACTGGGAAGAAATCAAGCGGGAATCCTGTGTCTAGACGTCAGTCCGATCACCGCCAGCAGTGGGCCACACGCACCCATTGCTCGGTAGATCAGGCCGCTGGGAAGGCGCATAAGCGGGATTCGAAACTTGGAAGTCACTCTTACCTCCTGGGGACGCGCGAACATCAGCCGCCCTGAATCGTTCCATCAAATAGAGCACTCACCAAAAATCAACGTTTGGCGCGAGCTTGCGTTTGATGAAGTACTCATCGTTCATTGCGGCCTCATGCAAGGCCATAGCAGTGTCCAGGAGCGCGTCGCGTCCGGTCCTATGTGAAGTGGTTAGCATCTCTCGAAACCAAGGAGGCGTCCCTCCTACACTTTAAACACCTCATCGGCTGTCTTTCGAACGATGAACGACCGGGGATCAGACTACGACCAGCGGGGATAGGGATCAGCTACAGCAATGGGGTTGAAAGTGCCTTGGACGCACAGTCTTGTACACCCTAAAAACTCTATAAGCCTTCGAGAAAAGGTAGAGATTTTCAGACTCACCTGTGACCGAATCCGGACAAGGTCTTTTCTCGCCTTTTCACCGCTTCGATGAATGCCGGCACGTTCTCGGGGCTGGGGAATTTTCGTGAGTGGATCCGCCGTTGTGGATGTTGTACACCAACCTCCCAATGGAAATCAACATCCTAATCACGGCCTCGTTGGCGCCGCCTGGTCTCCGATGAAAATCGCACGTGGGTTCGGATAATACGTCACATACCGTGAAGCGGCCCGCTAGGTCCGACTGGTATCAGTCACAGAACAACGGTAAATCAGCGAACACTGACTATAGAGAGGCACACCCAGCTCTATCCGTGGTGTCAGCGGGAGCTGCGATGCGAAGGGCAGAAAACGTACGCAATTGCCGAGTATGGATCCACCAACGAGCTTGCGGTTTGCAAGACCGTGGTACTCGAAGCATTGAGCTCGTGGTCGGCATGCAAGAGGAACAGAACATCGAGGGCCTTTTCCAAAACTGGATTTGGAACGTAGTCCTGTTCTCCCATGTGGTCCATCATGTACAGGAAGCTTGCAGTGCGGGTTTAATGTCACAACGGAACCAAAGCACAACGAAAGGCTCACGATCCAGTGTAGCTGAGGTGGGAGGGAGGGATGACAAATTCTCGACCTTGGCGAACTCGGTACGCCATACTGGGTGGACCCTTCAGCGCCAAAGTCACGCACTTGGGTATAGTACTCACGCAGCAAGGGTTGTCGCCTTACCGATCAGTCGGTATATTTGTTTGTCAATCATCGCCAAGGATTCTGCATCTCCTTTGGTATACAACTTCTGGCCTAACGAAGTGTTTAATTCGCGGCCCCGTCGGAAAATGGGTGCTAGTACCTTGAAGCGAAGGGTTGGCTTCACTGTAGTAAGATCCCAAGTAAGCGAAGGCACTCGTCAAAATTGCCATGGGGTGCGCATCGTAACTACGTGTCTGTCAGTCCTAGCAACAAAAGCCATGAAGTGTGAACACACCGGAAGGAACGGAAGAACCCGTCAGCATCGGAGTGCACAACCCTGTGTTGGGTAATCTCGAGTCGGAACTTGTGGTATTGTTCCTTGGTTGGCAGAACGCCATAGATGAGGAGATAAGCGGTTTCAAGATGGTTAGACTTGAGAGCCAACTGCTCGATGGGGTACCCTCTGGGTGAGTCGCATCAGTTCACGCGGCAAGAGCGTTTTGGGATAGTTCGACCTGTAACGGAGAACTGGGATGCTTGTGTTAGCAATGGCAACGGGTACACAACAATGTGAAGCTCACTCCCAGCATCGCCATCAATATAGGTGACCTCGCTCTGGATGACAGCGGTGTTCAAGAAACCCTTGTCCGAGACTCTCAACCCCCGGGTGGTCTCATTCTCATCGCGTTCACCCGGTTTCTTCGGGGCAGCTATAGACTTGAATGCTGTTGCAGATACTGTGTTGTTGAGAATGCTAGAGACTACGGTTCAGCCCGTGGTCACAAAGATGGGCCGGAAGCCTGACGGGATGCTGTATGACTTTCCAGTCCGGTTGTCGGTGACCGTCAGAGATTCTGTGCTGGCACTCGAAGTTGCTGGTTGTCCCATGTCGTTAAGTTAGGTCGGAGCGAAGGTGGAACACGGGTTAGATGGGAGTGGAGAAGGAATCGTGGAGAGCAATCGTAAGCGCTTCCCCGGGAACAAATCCCGGTGATGCACTTCCGCGCAATCACGTGTTTGCCTGACCGGTCGGGTCGCAAACATCCGGGCCTTTCGACTTCGCCCTGGGCTTTTTTTTTTTCAGACCGACAGCCCGACATCTACCGATATGCTGTTGGTAATTCCGGACGTATGGGAACCGAACTGCGACTCCAAGAAATGTGGCGGATTGTGATCATCATCGCGACTGCCAGGCTTTGTCTGCTCGACACCGTGAGGCGGAAATCAGATTCGCCTCCCGACATGCGGTCCACGAATCGCGGAGAGGATTCAGCCGCCGCGGCTGATGGGGCCGTGCTCAATGACAGAGACCGCCTTGCCATCAGAGGCGTTCTTATTCTCCTTCAGGAACCCTTCGCATGCAAACCCCCTGTCTAACCTGAGCGCTACGATGCATACAGACTGCGGGTTCCAACAGGTTCCCCTACCAACAAGTTTCTATGCCTGGACTCTCTCGAACATTATTTGTCAACAAAGCGTAACAACAAACGGCGACCCGCTTCCGGCCACCCCCCACGACGAGCGCCATTTTGTGACTGCGGCATTCTGGGGTAAATTTGCACACAGCCCTTTTGTGACAACTGTGGGGGCCCTTATCTCACCCATTCACAACCGATTTAAGGCAACCCGTTCGGGGCCACTTACTCCAAAAACCTCTCTTGTTCCCCCCCTTCTCCTCCGTGACACTAGCGACCATGAGCTCCGTCGAAACTTTCCACCAGAGCTTTTACAACAATAGGTCCATTCCTCCGATTACCCTCGAACAGGTTGATCTTTCATCGCTCACTGCGAAATCTGTGGCCGACCTGGTCGCCACGTTACCGGGAGCGAGGCTCGGAGTCGCAGCATCGTATGGAGAAAAATGCGTTCTGGTGGCTTTGGCTTTTTCGTCTGAATCTCGAGTCTTGTTGATCACAATGAACGGCACCTCGGGGTCAGCGAAACGGCAGAAGAACATTTTGAGGGATGGGCTCCTTTGTAATATCTCGCTGGAAAAGCATGGCTACTTCATGGAGCGCCTCGCTGCAGCGTTATTCCTGGATTTGGGGCTCTATATCCGCCACGCGTTCGATCTTACCTCAGATGGCGACAGACGAGGTTCAATGGCCGCATATAAGGGCGTTCTTGCGCGAGCGCGGACCCAGGACCCGTTGAATGAATCTGTCGTGGAGTCCATCTTCTCTGAACAGGCATTTATTCTGTCTCGAAAGAAGGAGTTTGCTCTACGTGCCTGGGCGTGCTACGTTGGAGTGGAGGGAATCCCCGACAAACCAGACATGATCGATACATCAGCTAAGAACCCGCAGGCACGTTTCTCTCACTAGCCGTCTCTGCGTTTCCTTAACCGCCTTGACCGATAGGAACTGGAATGGATGTGCAAATGCGTCAGAGACGCGGACCGCTTGAGCTCCTTGAAACCACATTACACAGTGAATGACGTCAGTCCCGATATCAGTGTTAAGAAGGGAGCTGTGGACCTTTCATGCACGCGATTCAAGACCCGTATCCGAGAGTCGCAGTCGGGAAGTCAGGTGAGGCTCACCCTTCACATCCCCTCTGCATCGTGTCAGGGCTGATGGAACGTTCCTTGCAATTACAGCACATCCGGTTCCAGACTGACCAAGGCCAGATCAAGGGGCACGTGAAGAAAGTTCAAGGCAAGGCAGTCAAAATAGCCCCTCACGCTCAATTCACCGCGAAAATCAAATCGGTCGTCACGATTGGAAAAGATGATCTCACTGGTGCCGAGGCCTCCCGGGCGGCTCTCATCCTGGATACATTCAAGGGATTCGATTCCCTCCTCTCCAGTCCCTTCGTAAGGAAGATATTCTTCCCCGACTTCCCGATTCATACGTTGAAGTGGCCCGAGTTCCCCACGAGTCAACCGAAGATCAAGTTCGCCTACCGTGAACTGAACAAATCGCAGCGGAGGGCGGTAGAGAAGTGTTTAAGTAATAAGGAGCAGGACCGACATGTCGTCGTGGTCGTAAGTTCCACTTCCTCGTCTCTTTCTTTCCCTCACTATGGGTATTAGGGTCCGCCGGGGACTGGGAAGACCACTGTAATCGCTGCAGTTGTTCATAGCAAGGCCGCCGAACACGAATCGAACACCGTCTGGATCATCGCACAATCGAACGTCGCAGTCAAGAACGTTGCGGAGAAATTGGTCGATTCTGGTTTTGTGGATTTCAAACTCCTCGTCTCAAAGGATTTCCACTTCGAATGGTAAGTTTTCCCGGCCACAAATTTCTCGCCCACTGACCTGAATCCGGGTGATTCAAGGCACGAGCATATGTACGAGATCATCCGCCTAAACGTGATCGAAACCGGGGAATTCAAGCACACAGCACACGACAATGCACGTATGCTATTGGGAGCTCGAGTCATCCTTTGCACGATGAGCATGTTGTCGACGAATAGGCTCGTGGACTGTGGATTCACGAAGGTCGTCCCGGTCCAAACTGTCATCATCGACGAAGCGAGTCAAATCGAGGTCGGAGATTACCTGCCGATCTTGGCCAAGTTTAGGACGACGCTGAGGAAAATGGTGTTCATTGGTGACGACAAGCAATGTAGGTGTGGGGGACGAGGGCAGACAAAATCGTGGCGTACTGACAGTGGGCCTACGCAGTGGCTCCTTACGGGCAAGAGGACGTCCCGGAACTAAGGAGCGTATTTGAGTGGCCACATCTCAGACAGAACGCTGTCTTCCTTGATACCCAGTGTACGTTTCTTCTTCTCTCTCAAGCCGAGTACCGTGTTGAGTGCTCTCTCTCGGTAGACCGAATGCCAACAGTCATCGGACACTTCATCTCTCGTCAAGTCTACAACTCGAAGCTCGGAACCAACCATCCCATCAACACTCTCACTTGCTGTCGCTTCGTAGACGTGAGTAACGGAAAGGAGTTAAAGAAGGGACTTAGTTGGACGGTACGCCTCCCCAACAACACAGGTCCATCGTTTGTACTGACATATACCTACCCAGAACGAGGGAGAAGCGAAAGCCACCGTCCAAATGGCCCGGCGCTATATCCAAGAAGGAAAAGAGTTCAAGATCATCACTCCCTACGACGCTCAACGCAACGCGATCGAGAATGCCTTAAGAAACGCGGGTCTCGCCTGGGAAAACACGGTGTTCAACGTCGACTCCTTCCAGGGTAACGAAGAAGATCATATCATCGTTTCGATCGTTCGGACTGCGGCTCCGGGGTTCTTAAGGAACCAGCGGCGGACGAACGTTATGCTATCGAGATGCAAGAAGAGTATGATGATTTGTACGCACCGCGAGTTCTTGCAGAACAAGGCCGTCGCAAGGACACTCTTTGGGAAGCTTGCGAAGGAGCATGTGCCGAAAACTGGGTGGGTGACTTTGGAAGCTTTGGCTACTCTACAGTGGTAGGCGATCTCACTGAGCACCACAATTCCTCTGGCTGCTTGGACGTTACCGTGCTCCCTTTCCAGTATTCCCTTGTAGATTCTAGCTTTGTACTGGCACGGATCATCGTTGTACGCTTCAAATGTAGTATATGTGTATACCTTGGCAGCAAACACATTCTCCCGTAGGGGTTACAACCAGGGAGCGTGGTCGCTTTGACTCCCGGGTGCGAGGGCGGATGTCTCCCCAGAGTTATGATATTCGCTGAGTGAGATATGATGATTGCAGCACTTGGGGTTCCCTCCACGAGATGGTGGTAGGGGGACGAGCATAGGTAGATAGGAACAGATTCTCTCGGAACCCCAGCAGTGTCGGATCAGAGAAAATTTCTGGGCGTTGGGTTTGCATTGAGCCCAACTGCCCAGACCATGCCTTCCCGATGCCCGAAGGTCGATGTTCCTTCGCCTGGAAGTTTTTGGGTTTTCAAGCTTACCCTGCGTCCCTGACCGCCCAAATCTTGATTTTGATTTTCGTTCGATCCCGGACCCGGAGTCGTGGCCGGGTGGGAATTCTTCCGGGTTGATCTGATCGGAGACGCCCCGGGATCGTTTCCTGTGGTCGTGGAGGCCATACTTCTCGATGCATCTCACCTACTACTATCTTGCGCAATTCCGACCCACATTTACAATAGGCAGAAGGAGAAGGAAGGGCGCAACTGTTCAAACCAGTCCGAGTATGGATATCTTTCTCTCCATTCCCTCCGTGAGGTTATCCCACCACCCTCTCACCCCTCACGCGTTTCCTGTATCCCCACAGTATTCCGGCTGCCATACGAACCTTTTCAGGAGATCCTTTCTAACATTTTTCCGTGGCCGACGGCATACTGCCAAATCGTGTATACCACCTGGTACCGACCCGAAGCTGAGATGTTCTTGGAACGAGCGAGGACCTTGCTGGCTTTAAGCGTGACGTGTAGAGCGATGCGGCAGATGGTGCTGACGGAGGCTTGGAAGGGCTATTTCATGCGTAGGATGAGGCTGAAAAACAACCACAAGATTTGGACGAAGTTGCGGTCCGAATGTGGGGTTTTGTTGAGGAATCCTCATCTCGCTGCCTACGTGAGGTACAGTTCTCCATCTGTGCACCTGGAATACCTTGACACTAGTTCTGACCGCGCATAGGACCCTGGTGGTAGATCTCATACAGGGGACCCCCAGACTAACGAAACTGTTCGCCAAATGCCTCACCGCCCTTCCCAACCTCCACTCTCTCGAAATCGTTTCGGCGTGGGACCACAAACTCGCCGAGGTCTTAGTAACCGCCCTGGGGAAAGAGAAACCGCAACTTCAGCGGGTTCGGACACTCGTCTTGCCTCCCCAGGCGTATGGGTTATTGCGGTACTGCCCGAATGTTGAGGACCTTACGTGCTGTCGTTCACCTGACGAACATTTCATCGAGACTCTTGTTGAAAGCAGGTCGAACCATCTAACCAAGTTTTCGGCTGTGTATGTGCGTGAACTGGGTGATACTTGGTCGAGTGCGGCCTATTTCGTTTCTCGTTCACCATTGATGAGGTGAGCTCACGAGAACTCTCACAGGGATGACGAAGGCTTATCCGGGGATTCGTGAATTATCTGCCATGCTTGTGAGCCTACGTTCCGTGACCCTCCTTTCAATCACTGACACAGATGTCGACCTCGTGTCAACCACAACAGGCTGAAGGTTGGGAGCCAACCGAATTCCCCGTATTAAAGGAGTACATCTCCGCATTCAAGAACCTGTCGACGATCCAACTTGTATATCGCCTCTCTGAAGCCCCGGGTCATCCAAGTCGGCTGAGTGAGCCAAAGGAGGTCGTGTGGAACGATCTGAAGGGCGTAGCGATCAGTCAGTTGGAGAATTCTTACACCGATGGCCCCAAAAAGTTGAAGACCGTCGTATTGTGGGTTGGGGAAAACCTTGAACCCAATATGGTGGAGGAGGAGATCGCAGTGTACAATAAGGCCACTTACCAGCACAGGAGTGCCACCGAATTGTTGTGACTATTTCCCCTTGCGAAGTTCATACAGCGCATGGTTTGCACGTCATTGTAGTATACCGGCGAGGGATTCACTGTGTCGGACCCGTTGGGACCTCAGGGCCCTAACATGGTATAAACACTTCTCGGATCGCGGTGGACGCCCACAACAGATGTCGTCCCCACCCCCGCCACACACCAGGCGGTCAAATCGAATTCCTCCATCCGCCACACCTTCGTATGACCCTGTAGGCGTCTTCTGGGACTACGGTCAGCTCATTCTCACCCAACTATGTATTCCCGAGCTGAATCACAGTTAGAGAACTGCGAACCGCCCACCAAGGCCTCTGGATACAACATCGCTGACAACATCCGCACCCTGGCGAGCCAGTTCGGGGCGGTCAACATCTTCAAGGCGTACCTCCAGCTTCCAGACAAATCCTCTTCGAGGCAGTCTGCCCTCCGATCTGAACTTCAGTCCTGCGGAGTGTGTCTGACGGGTTCGTCCGCCACACCTCCGGCCGTCTCACCTTGCTTACCTCGCATTCCAGACTGCCCGCACAATGGGAAGAACTCGGTGGACTTGACGATGATAGGCAAGTCGTTTCTACCGCGTAAGAAACCGCACTGCAGTTCCTCATATCTTGCTCAGTGGATATTATGGCGTTCATCAAGGACAATCCGCCTCCAGCCACAGTTATCCTCATCTCCGGCGATCGTGATTTTGCCTATGTTCTGTCCACGGTCCGATTGAGGAAGTACAACGTCGTACTCATCGCCAAATCATCCGACACGACCCACGATAGCCTATCTACCCCAGCCTCCGTCGTATATGACTGGAAATCTGACATATTGGAACCGCGCCCTCCGCCAACGTTGCTTGAACCTCAGACTTCGTCCTCCGTCGCTTCTCCCCCCATCCCTCGAAAGTTGGATAAGACATCGGGGTCCGGCACAAACCCTGTTGGTCTTCCGAAAAAGCGCGTCGTTCCCGCCGTCCGAAAGTCGACTCCGCCACCCCGTCCGTTCAGCACTGCTTCTACCAGTATAATCAGCCCTATACGCACAATTGTAACACTGGAAGCTCCATCCGCGGAGTTAGAGGCCGCAACTCTCCCTCCAATAGGAGGAACTCCCACCGAGGCTGCGTTGGCCAGCATTCCGATGGGCTTTACCCCCGACGACTGGACAGCGATTGATTCTGCAGGTGGACCCCCCACTGTCTGTCTCCCGGTTGTTCGTGGTGTCGACGTCGACCTCGCGTTCCAACAGGATCTTGACTCGCCTCACACAATTGATCCTCTTGATGATGACGGATTCTACACTCCTGCACCAGTGAGCATGCGTGCCAGAATGTGCCCCTACCGAACCGCTAATTCCACTTTCTTAGAGTTCTCCGGATAGTACTGTCGGCCCCACACGTTTCCCCCGTGCCGAGGCCACAAAGCCCCCTCCAAGAGATGGCGCGGAGCGTAGTTTAGAAGGTCTGATCACCATCGTCAAACAACGTCGAGACGGAGGTGCCCCCCATTACCAACGGGATGCCGACCCAAATAGCCCACCACAACAAACCTTGTCACAACACCACCAGCCGCAATTCCGTGATTCCACTCAGATCTCGAACGATTTACAGCTCGCGGGGGACCCTGAACCTCAGTCCTTCACCGTTGGTCCACCTTCGACGTTCACGAGGACCACCGGCAATTCACAGTTACTCACAGCCAGTGCCACACCTTCCTTCCCTCCACTGGTTGAAGCCTTAAAATCCAAACAATCGACGAGTGGTCAACCAATCCCATTCTCCGGGGTTGTTGCCCACCTCATCTCAACCCTCGGCCACGGAGGCTTCGCTTCCTTATACACTAGCGTCCCTGGTGCGACGATCTTTGGTCAGTATGTTGTCGCCGCGGTTGCCTCCGGACCCGTTCCACTGGTTGGGGGGACGGCTACCTCCAGAATTGCCCTGGTCTCCCCTTGCAATGTGGGTCCGGCTCGGGGCATGGGACAGTGGTTACCAGACAGTTCATCACCCCCGCAGCAACCGAGTGTCTCTACTGCGCCTCCTCCGTCCCTCCGTCCCTTCCTCCCAAGGAGTTGTGGTGGTGTCCATAAAGGCTCCTTCATGCACTTCGGGCCCTCACCGCGGTTCCTACGGAGCTCCGGGCGTTGGCCGGGCGTGGTCCCATTGCTCCTAAGGAGGAAACCAAGCGGTCTCGTACCTGTTAGCGTCGCGAGGTTTATGGGCTACTGTATCCTTGCGGTGGAGAACGCCATAGCTATGGCCGGGTGGATGGATCAAGCCGGCGGATGGATGTCACTTAATGACTCAAGACCCAGAGGACCAGCTTTTTCCCCCAGTTCCAGTTCAGAAAATCATCGGAGGATGGAATAGCCACCGCTTCATCTTGTTCGTCAGCTCAAAGAGGGGTGGGGTTGGTCGAGACGTTGGGGGAGGGGGCGAGGACGCTGAGACTCTGGTATTGGAGAGTTCAAGGTATACACAGAGCTCGCGAAGGGTATGGAAATTGAGATCTGCTACGGGCGGCCCGGGAAAGAAACAATACCACTGGATCCGACGATTCCAATGACGGCCGGCTACACCTGAATTGCTGAAGGGTCCAATTACGCTGGCCCTAACGCTGGGACGTATTTCGACCCGTGTGGGTTACTTAGTTTCTTGACAGTGGTAACCCTTGTATTATACCGAGTTCTGTAGCATACACTCTCAAAGTA
>Ga0307516_10006116_pt1 | contig 14192 bp, 16 predicted proteins | sample 19_EM_MG_FD_203310 | JGI IMG/M metagenome (GOLD analysis project Ga0307516, IMG submission 203310) | Populus trichocarpa ectomycorrhiza microbial communities from riparian zone in the Pacific Northwest, United States - 19_EM | ecosystem: Host-associated > Plants > Roots > Unclassified | place... | reverse complement strand
ATCTCGTGTGATTTTTGGCGGTGTATCCATGACGACCGCAGGTGATCAGATTATGGTTATCTATACAGGTATGTGTACAAGTCTGACTTGTAATGTTTCCTGCCAGCGGTGCAAGGCTGACTTGTAACATCTCCCAGTGCCAGCGGTGTGAAGTCCAGAGCGCAAACAATGCGGCAGCAGCATCCATATCACTCTCCACCATCGGCCGCAAACTGGACATTTGACAGACTCAGCTCCAACTTTGGCTCGTCCGACTCTGCCTATCCAGTATGTTCTCCTTTCTGCGGTTTCTTCCCCTCTTCCGTCCCAATGTCCGTTGTCTTTGGGTTGCCTTCTCGTCTTCAGCCGCACGCAGACCTTTATGGCAGCAAGAGGATATTTACTCCAGGCTCGTTCATCCTTGCGGCCTTCACACTAGGGTGTGGTTTTAGCAACAGTCCGTTGTCCTCCCCCGCGTCATTTTCCGATGCACATGTCATCCCTTTAGAGGCTTCCAGGGGTAGGTGGCAGCAACGATACCCTCCGTTGTAAGTCCGACTCCTATCTAGGCCCATTTATTACTTATACAGCGGTTACACCAGCACCACCTCCGGGGTTGACGTTGAGCGCGGTCTCAACAACCAGTAGCTTGGTTGTAGCGGCAATCCCGGCCATTCCAGCAGCAAGACGGACAACGTATGCCCCCCCAGCACCACCCACACTCGCGGACGCTTCACATCCATCCTCGCTAGATTCGCCTGAACCTCCGTCGGAATCGCCTACCTGCGTGGGTACGCCTTCACCTGGGTCGAGGTCACCTACCACCCTCTTGGATACTCCTTCCCCATCTCCTTCTGCAAGCCCTGAACCCAAACCGGCCGCACCTCGGTACCATCAGCATCTTGCAAACCAATGGCTAATTCTACTCCCGTGCCCTCCTCGCAGGGGAACTCAAAGCAAACAGCACGCCTGCGCCGGCACCTGTGGGTCTTCATCCAGCAAGCACCCGCTCAGCCTATCCTCCGCCCGAGCCTCCCTTCCCCTCAAGAGATGGAGCAGCTTTCAAAGCACCCACTCAAGCGTCATCATCAAGTGCCTCGGGCTCTACAGGGACCTATGCTTCGGAAGCGGTCGACATATGAGTTTGCCATCATTAGAAGAGGACACGTAGCGGGAGTGGGATGAAAAGGAGAGGAAGCGCAAGGAGAAGCAGGAGAAGGTCCAATCCGATAGAAGAGCGGAGGAGATCGGAGCGAGAGTTCTCAAGGTACCAAGCGAAAGAAAGAGTGATGAGCCGGTTCGTTGGGAGCGAGGAGGCAAGGAAATGAATGAAGAGAATATTTGTGTATGTGAAGGCGAAGTGGATGATCATTGATGGCGGGAGTGGGGAGAGTGTCATGTATGACTGGAGATGCATTTTGCCTCCTAGAGAGAAGGTGTGGAATACTAGTAAGCGAGGAAGGACTCAGAGAGCGAGGCACATGTGCCATGACAAGGAGGAGGGCGAGCAGGTTATTCGAAACTAGCCTCAGTGAGAGTGGGAGAAAACCTGAAGAAGCAAGTGCGAGTTCCAGACAGCGCTGCAGGAGGCGGCGGACACCAACATTGTCGAGGAGTCTTCCCAGCGCCTTCAAACGAATGTGAACGTTCGTTGGCCGATGGCGGCGATGATTGTGCTTGGGGCAGGCCCGGCGGAGTAACGGATCCAAATTGGTCCTGAGTTGTGTACGTGCCACGTCAGGCGGTCCTTCAAGTATTTGCTTGCATCGCGGATCAGTGCCACGGTGCAGTCACGGGAGGTTGTTAATCAACCTAGGAAATCAACCTGAGGAAGGTTGAAATCTACACGTAGTTAGGTTGAAAACCATCGACATTAGGTTGATGATCGACTGATTTTGCATACCCTTTCCTTTCCATCTCCTCATCTTTCTCTATCTTCCTCGCAAATGATTTTCTTCGCAGGGGTTGTCGGAAAACTTCAACTCGCAACGCTTTGAGGCCGCGTTCATCCCAGCACCAATTTTTTCCTCGCCGACCATCTATTTGGGCCGGAGATCCTTTTATACCTGATTTCTGTGTTCCCACTTTTTCCAACTTCCACACAGGAATGGAAACTTCCCGATCACCTAGTTCGTCTGAATCGTTTCAGTTTATTTCGTCACCTCCAATCGTTCGACCCTTTGTTGACCCTTTGTGCTTGTGCTTAATCGTGTCGGATGGTTAGGGATGTAAATGACAGGATCTCCTTGTTGGAATTTGTGATTGATGCGAGCGTGCGTGATGCATTGCCCGCACCTTTCCTTTTCTAGGTTTTCCCCTTTGTCGTTTACATTCTAGGTACATGTTTCATATTTCTATTATCCTCGAACATATATAACTAGTTTAGGTACATAGTAGCACCCCATCCGTTTGCCTCTCGAGCTCACCGAGGCCAAACGATAATACCATCTTCGTCTGTTTTCGTCGTCGTCCGTCGGATCGCGTCGCTTATCCCAACACTCGTTTGCTCCAAGAGTTGTGATTAGCGATATCGATGTGAGCCGTCGATGTGAGCCGAAGGTGTGACCAAATTGCGACTAACTCGACGAGTTGGTCAGGACGTTCGGCAGGGTTTTGCTAACTTGACCTAACCTAGCCTAACCGTAACCTAACCGCGTTGCCGAGCAGGGCCTTATTGTGGCTTTCGTGATGAGATGAACATCATAAGTTGGGTATTTCTTCGGACAGTTAGTCGGCATGCTTTACGACGATCTGGTAAAGCATTCAAATCAAGGTACCAAAAACGGAGAAAAAATAGTGCGATATGGTCGCTGGTACATAAGTCTGATAAAAATGGAAATGAGCAGCAGAACAGGGAAAATATTGCCGACAACACTCGAATATCTATCTCCAGAACGACCTAGGCTGGTATGTAGTCCCCCTACATTTCTCTTACTCCAGCAGCTCTCGCATGTGGGAAATGACAGTCGTAACATCTGGAAAACGGGGGGTAATCACACAGTCAAAGGGTAAAGGGCGTCTAAAAGAAAAAGAAGGGCGTCATCTACCGGGAGGAACGAGATGGTGGATCAAGGCTAACACGACCAGTCCAACGTTAACAGCCTCCAATGTGTTTGGGACGATCGGTTTCCCCCCTTTGTCCTTCGGGGCACCAATGTTCGCCGCCCAGAGGATGGTCGCGATATTTATGAAGACCGAATTATTCGCCATGTGCTGTCCCACGCAAATTCTATGTGTTAGCTCGATATTTGTAAAGGGTAACCGACGGAGGCATCGGGACCATACGTACCTCGGTCCGAAGCCCTGATGCAGAAGCTTTTAGAGTTGGGGTATACTAAAAGTATTTCGACCACTTACAAAGGATACATGTCCTATTCGTAGAGGGAATTCAACGATTAGGTACCGCCATCATACTGGATATAGAAGAACGATCACCTTCTGCGAACGTGAAGCAAGTGAATCAACGAATGACCAAAGCCGGCCGTACCAACCTTCGTGTCTGCTAGTGCAGGAGTCACCTGGCCGTTTGCATCAATGAAGCGGTCGGGATTGAAATCGTCCGCATCGGCTCCCTGCGAGAGAGCGAACACGAGGAGATCTCCGGTAGGGAATGCATTACGCACGAAGACCGTCTGTTCACGGCCGACACACCTGAAACAAACAAACACGTTGAATAGGAAAGGATGACATGTGATATTACACATACCATACAGTCGCAAGATACATCAGGATAAAAAATCCTTCATACCAGTCATCCTAGACGATAACGTCAGATAGGCATCCAAGACATCTGCAAGGGGGAGCGAGAGGGTTGCCTCTGAGGTATAGTGCTGTACGCCTGCCTCACCAATCTCGCGGTAAACACAGGAGATGGAACGATTGATATAGGGCAATAGCTCACCAACTTGAATAGGGGCAACAGTCCGCCAACGAAGCGACTTCGGAGGGTAGCTCGGATATAGGGAAGGCTCTCTCTCTGTCTTTGAACGTGGGATGACCCTATCCAGCACTTCTTGAAATTTTTTTGAACTGTGGATACGCGATCATGGCTAGCATGAACCAGGTCATCATCGTAGAAGTCTGTACAAATTTAGGAAAAGCGATAGCTTTGGCCTAGAATCTCTACAGACCGTTTCAGATCCTGCACCGCTGATGAATGTGTACGTGGGTTGATAGGTAGAATCTCGGATTGAAAGGAAAACATACTACATCGTAACGGTTGTCCACACTGCTTCTGGTGTGTCAGGCGATGGCGTCGAAGGGCATAATCGAGACTCATTCCGGCGAACGTGTTGATCTGCGTTCACAGATTGACGAAGGTTGAAGGTAATTAACCAGTTACACTCACCGACGCAAATCTCCATCCCAGTCGTTGGGGTTTTGTAACATGCCATCGATTAGGATGACGGCCTCCTTCTCGTGAAGAGGATAAAACTCGGTTGCGCGGGTCTTGTTGAGTGCCTCCTGACTAGCATGCCGCATTCTTTGCCACCTTTGCTCTGCATTAGTCGTCACGTAAGACCAAACCGAATAGCCCTAGGCGCACATTTCGCCGTAGTTCCTCAAAGATATCATCAACCCGTTGCAGAGTATCTCATTTAACACTGAAGTTCATACTTCGCAACGAGATATGAGATGGTGCTGACGACAAGATATACACTGACTGATCATACGAAGTCTATCGTTATAAATGTATCCCCGACGATCCAGCAGGTCAACTGTGGCATAGACGTCCCATATTGTTTCTTCCAGACCTCGCACTCCTTCCACGGCCTCAATGATAGCTGGAAGAGATTCCCGACGAACGGGAGACCTTGGGCCGCCGTGGCAGCTTTCCTTTGCGATAGCTCTTGATGGTTCGGATTGGGTAAATCGAGACAAGAGCGACGGACACGCAGAGTGCGACAGGGTGGGCTTGAACATCGAAAACCATTGACGTTCAACTTCAACTTTCAAATGACGGATATGGATGGCCTTGGTTTTCCGAATTCCCCCGAATTCAGATACAGAGTCCCTTCAGATGCAGAGTGTGTCTAGAGCGTCGTGACCATTCGAAACCCTTACCCTCGGGCCTTGTATACGTATACCTCCTTGCATGTGACATCGGTTCGACGTTCGACACTGCCAGTGGGTTTGGCGCCATCCACGATCCAACAAACGTCGACGACGTCCGGCAAGAAAGGCAGGATTTCTTGGGAGGAGGAGAGTATTTACTTACGGTCTCCGGATGGCGGCCAAAACGGTGGGGTGGGATTGAATGTGAAAAATTGGAAAGAAACTTTTTCTTTGGGATCGTTGCTTATCGGTGGGATTCTCGTACTTCAATGGGAACACGTACACCTATCTTGCCATCTTGCCGTTCCGCCCACCGCGTCAAAGCGGTGGGGTGCGTGTCTCGACATTTCAGTCCCCCCTCCCGATTTGGCCCCGGGTGTGACGATGATTTTGATGGTTTCGGTGATGACTTGGTAGTTCTAACCACGGACCAGATGCCTAAAGCGCGTACTCGGACTCTTGGAACGAGCAGCCAACAACGGCTGGTTAGGAGCCTGGCTGGAATCGTGGTTCGGACAAAAGCACCAAGTCCGTCGGATCTAGCCTCTCCTAGTATGGGTATTGGGTTGGCCGATGGACGGCCCGGGGTGCAGGGGTGAGGGTTCCCCATGTACGATGTGCAGTGGGATTATAATCCTATAGTACCACCGTGGTAGGGTGAGGAACATACATACAAGGTAATCGATGGATTACTCACCGTTTCAGCACTAATAACCATCATCGTTGGTGTCCGGTCTTCGACTTCACAATTAAACATCCCACTGGCACGAGATAATTTGGCGGGGTGATGTAGGTCAAACCGACGAAACTATGCGGAACTCCGAATATTCAACGGAGAGCACGGCAGATACCACGGCTCTACATTCGCGGATCGCTGGTCAGCAAAATTTTCCATGGTGCATGGACGGTCAGACTAACCGACGGAAGCCTGGGCCCGTCTGGATTTGGGGCGTCGTCAGTGGGAGCCGCGTCTTCCTTTGCGGGAAGGGGATGAGTTTCAGTTACGTGTCCTGTTGAGAGCCTCACAACGGGCGCGACGCATTCTCCGCCAACGAGCTTGAAGAAGATCGGGGGCGGGCCACACCACTTGGTCAAAATCATCCGTGTCGTCCAGTGCTTTTGACAATCTGGACGTGGGGCTCCGATATATCCATCGATACGCGTCCGCTGCGATTATGCTCGTTGTGGACCCAGTTCATGTCTCGAGGTTGTGCACATTATTAGCACCGACGCAAATAGACCCAAATTCTAATCTTGAACATGAACCTTAACATTGAACATCCAGTGTTCCGTCCTACATTACTACTCGTTGAATCCTATTCTATGACATCTGGAAAGAAACCTGACTCCTATAGGACTCTGAAACCTCCCTGGAGCGGCTGACGATCAACGACCATGATTATGCAAAATTCGTAACTTGACCGTCTCTTGGTTGCTTTCCCCCTCCAGCCATTCATGTCGACAATGACTCCACGCCTCGAGGTGACGACCACGACTTCGGGATCGACCATGGCAAGCGACCGCATGAGCCAGATAACGAGAGTCGGAGACGAAAAGGATACACCATGCGGATCTACTTCAACACCAGTGACGAACAGAAGCAAGTTTAGGTCCATCATTCTCGTGATGACATGCACTTTTGCAATGATTGTCAACGTACGTCCCTTCTCAGAAGCCTCATACTACTACGTCCATTGATGAATTCCAGAGCGCAAATAATACGGCAGTATCCATATCACTCTCCACCATCGGCCGCAAACTAGACATTCGACAGACTCAACTCCAATGGCTTGTCTCTGCCTATCCACTCAGTTCGGTATGTTCTCTCTTCTGCGGTTTCTTCCCCTCTTCTGTGTCAATATTCGTTTTCTTAGGGTTGCCTTCTCCTCGTCTTTGGTCGCATCGCAGACCTTTATGGCCGCAAGAGGATCTTTATCCTAGGTTCGGTCATCCTTGCAGCCTTCACACTAGGATGCGGTTTTGCCGACAGTCCGTCGTCCTCACTCTTCCTCGTCGTTTTCTGATGCACATGTCATCCCTTGAGATTCCGTGACTTTGGATATCCTACGAGGCTTCCAGGGGATAGGTGCAGCCGCAACGATACCCTCCGCTGTAAGTCCAACTCTTGCCTTTAATAGGAGCACTACTTACACCATGCAGTTAGGCATCCTCGCCCATGCCTTCCCCCCATCCCGCGCTCGTTCTGCAGCCTATGCTACCTTCGCGTCTGGGGCTCCTATCGGTGCTGCTTTAGGCAACGCACTTGGTGGTGCACTTACACAGAAAACACAGTATGTTGAATCTTCTCCATAGCGCGCCCATGTTAACATAATTCCCGTTAGTGAAACGTGGCGCAGTCCTTTCTTTCTTCAAACAGGCATTACAATCCTTTGTCTTCTCGGCGGCTTGTTCTCCTTCGACACTGACAAGCTCTCTCCCGACATTGACCGCCGGATCGACTGGCTCGGCACCCTCTTGGTAACCTCTGGCCTGGTCTTGATCGTCTTTATCCTCGGACAGGGAGCATTCGCACCGAGGGGATGGAAGACACCCTGTATGTATTTATTTCCTCCTCTTTTTTTTCGAGATCTCAAGAGCGAGAACTAGATATAATCGGCCTCCTCATCACCGGCGTATTATTCCTGATGCTTTTCATCTTGTGGCAGGCTTTTCTCGAGAAAGTGTCATCTTCCTCGAGTTCGGTCACGAAAGGCTGTAGCAGCAGTGGTATTTTAGCATCGAAGGCTGGCGATTCCGTGACGGTAAATTTCTCATGGCGAATGCCTCCGCCGTTGATGAAGCTCTCGCTGTGGCGCCGCGCAAATGGTCGTTTTGCGGCAATGATGTGCATCGCATTCTTGACCTGGTGTACCTTTTGGTCGTGGGTGTTTTGGGCACAGGTCGGTCGTCACACTTCTCTAGGTCGTAATGGTCCATGAACTGAGATCTTTCTTTCTCCGGTCAAGCTGTATTATCAGAAGTTTCTCCGCTATACCCCCCTTGAAACCGTCGTTCGCCTCCTCCCCATGTTTGTCTCCGGCATTATATGCAACGTTATTATCGCTTCCGCTGTCACACGTGTCCCCATTGTCTATATTATAGGTAAGTCCATATTGTTTCGTCCTCATCTCTAGAGCCACCGCCATCGACTAATCCTTTTCGTATCACCAGTCACTGGCACCTTTGGTTCATCCCTCGCATGCCTCCTCTTCGCGACCATCGTTCCCAGCGCTCCTTACTGGGCATTTGGCTTTCCAGGGGCGGTTGTCGCCGTCATCGGTGCCGACTTCGTCTTTGCGACCGGGACCTTGTTCATCTCGCACGTTGCGGAGCCGCACGAGCAGAGCCTGGCTGGGGGTCTGTTCCAGACGATGACACAGGTAACGTGGTTCCTTTCTATTTCCCTTGGCAAGGTTTGGTTGATGTTCAAATCTGGGGTGTTGACAGCTGGGAACCTCATTTGGTGTGGCAGTGACGACGGTGATCTTTGATGCCGTCACGGAGGGACAGACGAGGGATAGAGAGGGCGGAAGGCCGTTCCGGGCTGGGTTGGAGAGTTATCAAGCGGCGCAGTGGGGGTGTTTTGCGTTTGGGATGACTAGTACGTTTCATCCTCCTTTGAAAACTTTTGCGATGGGAAGACCGTTAATGCTTATCGTTTAGGTATGCTTTTGGCTGTTTTGTTCTTTAGAGGTGTTGGTGTCTTGGGACACCAGGACGTCAAGGGACCAGGTGTCGGCGGTTGTTGTGAGGCGAATCTAGGTACGGAAGGAAGTGTAGAGGCTACGAAGGGAAGGCCGTCACGTAATTCCTGTCATTTCTGATCTCACTGTTGTCGTATCGTTTTCGGGTCGTTCTGCCTGTTGTTTTCGTCGGCAATTATATCCCCCTAATGTATGGTGTATTATCATTAGTTAATTAACTCTAGGTCTAGACTGCGATAGCTTGCACATCTCGATTATAATTCCGCCTTTCCGCCTGTTACTCGCTATGTTGTCGACTAAGAAATATTGTCCGGCGTTTCCGCTTCAAGCTGATCATTTCCTCTTAATTTGTCTTCACCGACGGACGGACGCACTCAATGCGCTGGACTGCTTCGAACACCGCAGATCGAAGATCCCATGCTTGAGCTCACCTGCCAATTCGTCGTCGACTTCTACATTATAATTCAGTGACGATTCAGCCATGACTGGTGTCTGAATATCGAAAGATGATATATAAACGAAATGAACGTGGTTGCCTAGGAGACTTTGAGAACCTCATATAAAGTGTAAAAGAAATCCAAGGAGTGTGTGTGTGCCAAAAGCCCAAGGATCGGCTGGTATAAAGAAGAGATATTCTTATCAAAAGACCTGCAACAAATGAAGATAATACTGTCCTAGTCGTTATTCGAGCAAGAAAATTTCAATGATAGCCGGGAAAGAGTTGCATCCTTCGAAGCTTCTTCAATATTCTTCGCCACCAGGCCTGTGGACCCAGCGACTTAGCTTCGACTGCCGTATCACCCCTCTCCGCCTTTGTGCTGGTCATCGATCTTTGTTCAGACCGGCCGATAGAGGGCGGACGAGATGGTGATGGACTTGGAAGGTGTGAGGAATAGAGGGAGGGAGACTCGCGACCAGACGTGGACTCGCTGGTGCGGGTTCCCCGATTGAGCCAGCTCATGCGCCCGGCGACGCCTAGATCTAAATCCAGGGCTTCGTCGATGCCGAGGTTCATGTCAATCCCGGTATCCAGCTGTCCGATTTCTTCCGGCGTCATGAGCGGGTTCGGGTTTGGGGTCGGGGCTGACTCGGGCTCTTTCACTTGAAGAGGCAGCGCGCTAGAGGACTCGGCATAATTAGAACCCTGAGCAGACGTTTCCGCTGCTGATTCTAGGACGGTGTGTACGAACGATCCCCATTCTTCCTTCTCCTCACCGAGTCCTTCGATCTGTATTTCAGGAGTAGGAGTTTCCAAAACATTTGCTGTAGCGAAAGACCGGCTTCGGCTGCGAGCTGGCAGGGTGGACGGGCGACGAGCGAGGATGGAGTGGGGGAGTAGATTCCAATCAGGTGAGATAGACCGCTGCGATGGACGACGCGCCAACTCGAGGGAAGTGGCGCGCACTTCTGAGACCAGAAAACCGTCCTCGCCTGCCTCATCTGCGCTAGGCCTGCCCCATTCGATTCTCCTATTTTTGTCGATAGGAGTGCCACGCCCTATATATCTCTTTAATGGCAACGAACCACGGATCGTGTGGACGGAAGGTGGGGATAGTGGAGACAGGCTTCGCGGAGAATGGATAGGGGAGCGGGACGTAGCGATGGAGTGGCCTGAGAAGGATTGTGGCGATGATGGAGAAGCGGTTGGCGACGGAATACGGAGCTCAAAGTCAATGACAGATTGTGAAGGGGAAGTAGGAGGGGAAAGACAGGACAGGTCGAGTTCAAAGTCTTTGAAACCCTCGAAAGCAGGGATGTCTACGGTAGGCTCCTGGGGAAGGTGGCCAGCAACATGATCACCTGCGTCGTACTCTCGAAGAGGTACGGCCGTGGCTTGAGCCTGTGCTGCTGTTATAGCATCTTGAATTGCTTTCGCATCGACCCTAGTACGACGGAATGAATAAAAATGACACCATGTTACCTGTGAAAGCGAAAAATATATACATTTGTGTCATCCGTTATGTCTCGTCCGCGAATGTACTTGACGTGGTTTTGTGGCGTTTCTGTCTTCCGGGATGGACAATATCGCAGGGACGAGTGGAAACCAAGGGAAGGCCTACTCGGTGCAAGCAGTGAACAAACAGCCAGAGGTGATTAAGCCATCCACCATGCGCCGTGGAGTGCCAGGCCATCTATGACCGTTGGCGTTCTGGAAACATAATAAAAACGGCGATTACGTCCCCAACATCGTGTGCCTGACGTCTAAACATCTCATTTCAATTACGCCGTGTTTCGCCGGAGCGGGAGAAGAAACCTTAGAGGCAATCTAAGGACGACGTGTGAAAAAAAGGTTGGAACGAGGCGGCTACATGGCCATAAGTTAGGATGTTGTGAAGACGGTGGATATCACGGCTGCGATCGTTCAGAGAGGTCAAAGGTCGAGTCGCGAGAAAAGCACTGAAATGGCCGTTTGGCGATGGGTTATTTCCGAGGAACGTAAGAAACTGGGAAGACTTTTCAAGTCATTACGGCGTCCCATTACCTATTAGTAAATTAATGGACGACGTCGCCTCGGGCACGGGGCAACATTCTCGAACATTCAGTACTACAGGCACCAGCGCTTTGTACTCAAGTGGCCCTCCCATTCAAGTTGAAGGCATCCGAGTCCCCCGAAAACCTGACAGGGAAACATCTTTTAGCGGTAAACACTCTTGACCAGGCGTAAGTCGCTTTCTCTCTTACGTCGTCTCATGTACCAGGTGGCAGGCACTAGAAGCCGAAGGGAATATGTCGTAGCTCCTAGCGCCAGATACGGGAGGGTGCAGAAGTCGAGGTACCCAAGTCGCCCAGTCGCAGCCGCATCGTAGCGTTATCTATGACGTTGAGCACACACCAACGTTAAAAGACCTGTGAAAAGACCCGCCGTCGCACTTTAGCACACCAATAAACGAAGGGGGCGATGTGCAAACACACGAAAGAGGCCAGCGCATTCTTGCACAGATAATGATTGTCCACTAGTGCATCGAATACTTACCGTAAGTTGATGGTAGACGCATGTCGCCTTATCCACTGGACCCTCGAGTTCCCAGACCAAGCTGGACCTGCCGTGCCGTAAAGAAGTCGAGTGAAGTGACCTAAGTTACGAGTGCGAAAACTCCAACACATACCTAGACTCCCTGGTATGACTGAATGCATCTCTATTGGCTAACTACCTTGCACCAACCCCCGAAGCAGGTCCCGAAACCCCAATAATATGCAAGAAGTCAAGGTAAGGTACGACTGCCCATTTAATAACGGGAGTGACTTATCTCGCTTCGAGCTCTTCTTCTCAGTCATCCGGGGTGCTTGTCTGATCAATTCCTATGTGCAATGTAGGACATGGAAGGCACTCGGAAACACCTACTTCACCTCGGCACACTGGGCGAATAGATCGCCATAACCACATCAAACGTTCTTTGGACTGAGAGAGCGCAAATGTGATTCGTTTTGGAAGCGGTCATTCGGTGGTGACGACGGCGAGTTCCTGGGGGATCCAGTTGCCAAGTGGAGAATCTGGAGATCCACATCTGGCTGTCACGGTACACGTGCGGCGGTATCTTCTTGGGCATTTCCTGTGAACTCGATGGTCGGTGGTTGTCAGTCGACAATGTGAGTTTGAATAAAAGGAATAGTACCCCCAAGAAGAACAGGACGAATGAATGAAACGACTCGGAGGCGACTTGAAGAATTCAAAGAAGAATTTGTCTTTGCGGTCCTCAGAGTCGTCCGTTTCGACAGCCCTTTTAATGGGGATGCAGTGGCTTGAGAATCACCACGATTCGATGAAGGATGCTCATTGCTCACTGAGGTGACTCGTCACGCGTCTCGCGACGCACGACGCACGCGCTAAATTGCTTCACCTCACTCACAGGCACGTGATTCTACACATCTTCAATCCTTTCTCGTCTCGCAGGGTGGCATGGACGAGCTCGAGCGCCGAACTTCAGAGATATGTCAGTGTTCTCGGAGACACAGAGATCGTCGCTGAATGCTCCTTCGCAGTCCAGTTTCCAGACGCCGATCTGGTCATTCAATCTTCAGATGGCGTTCGATTTCACATTCACTCCAAATATCTCGAAAACACGAGTGGTGGTTTTGCGCCTTCCGAATTTCCTGTAAAGGATGAAGTCATAACACTTCCAGAGACGGCGGAGACGCTCGAGCTCATGTTTCAATTTGTTTATCCTCGCCGACAGCCTGTATTGGCATCGCTGTCCTTCGGCACCCTGGCAGCCCTGGCGGAAGCATCAGAGAAATACGAGATATTTCCTTCGATGCAAATCTGCAACATATACATGACGTACGTGGATCGCCACGTTCTTAACAGAATCCCAAGATTCTGACTTCGGAGTGTTCACAGGAATGCTGCGTCGCTACAACCAGCCGCTGTCCTTGACTACGCACTGAAACACGATTATCGGGAATTGATGGATAAAGCGGCGCCATGTGTGGCTCTTACTGACATGATCAATACAGGATCTCTTCCTCCGTCTTACCTTCTTCTTAGCACATGGGTAAGTGGTCCGCATACTTCCTCCCGCGCCGATTCACCATATATTTCTAGATCCGTTATCACAACGAATGGGAAGCCGCCCGTCGCAACATAGTAAATTCCATTCCCCCGAGTCACTATACCACGTTGGGAAACACGTATGGCTCGCCTCAATCGTGCTTTTCTTGGGCAAATAAGAAGAACGATATTTTCCGTGGTCTTGGTAAATGCACTACAGAAGAGGAATTGTCGAACGTGATGATGTCCATCAATGACGTTCCGAATGAACAATCATGTTGCCAACAGGCTACCAATGAGCTGCGTCGGATCTTCATATCTGCCCTTGCAGGCATCCCTCCCTTTAGCACCTTAGCTGCCCAGTCTTAGGTCGGGCGCCTTGGTCGTTGTCGGTGCCCCTCTGCCCACGAATTCAACTGGCTGCCACATATATATTGCGACCAAAGACTTGATTTGATTTTCACTCAATACACACTTATTCGATTGTCAATTCGCCGGATTGATGATGAATGAATGTACGTTATATAAGGGCGGTTGGCTTTGGTTCACAAAGAGGGTGTCAGTGGTCAAGGTACTGTATCAATTCAACAGTCACACATCAGGTTTTCAGTGAGGGTCTGGTATAATTTGGTACTCTTGACCATCAGTTCACACACTGAGGTTGAAAATAAGGCCTTATCTGGCTGTATAATTAGCTGCCAGTCTGGGGTTGAAGTATCAGTTGCTGGTGCTTTACCCCTCAGACTGGCACCTCATGAGCAGTGCATATAAGTATTGAGCTAAAAAATAAGAGATTATAAGACCTTACACTTGGCTACTGGTACTGAATTCAATGATCAGTTACTGACACTTACCCCAACAGAATGGCACCTCATGAGCAGCACATGTACTTATGAGTCCAGAATATAAGGTATTATCAGAGACTTGCAATCAATCACCAGAATTGAATTCAATGATCAGTTACT
>Ga0307516_10006115_pt1 | contig 14194 bp, 14 predicted proteins | sample 19_EM_MG_FD_203310 | JGI IMG/M metagenome (GOLD analysis project Ga0307516, IMG submission 203310) | Populus trichocarpa ectomycorrhiza microbial communities from riparian zone in the Pacific Northwest, United States - 19_EM | ecosystem: Host-associated > Plants > Roots > Unclassified | place... | reverse complement strand
CTCCCCCTCCTCAGCACATCCTCTCTGGACACCACGGAGGCAAACCACCACTCGCACTTTTTCATAGTCCTTTGTTGGTGTTGTGTTTGGGTTATTACTCCAACCCAAATCCACACTTTGACTCACACCGCGACCACCCCCAGTACTCGACCAGAGCCACTGAGCACCATCAATGCAACGACAGGTAAGCACCCCATCAGGTCGTCCACAGCCCACCACTGACAACACCAACCACCCCCCAGCGACAATGACAACGGCAGCCACCACCATCATCCCCAGAGATCACGACGGCGACAGTGATGGCAATGTCAGCAGTAAGCCCCCCTCATCACATCATCTACACCACTGACGATCCCAACCACCGCCACCCCCAGTGTCATCCAATGACGGTGTCACCCCACCCCTCGTTGTTTGACGACAACGATGATGATGACCCCCAGCTCCAGCGTCGTGCACAACAACAACAATGACCGCCTCCGACACCATCCAATGATGATGACGACCTCCACCACCCCCAGCAGCAATGGTGGTGAGGCATGTCACCTGCTGGTCCTGGGTACAGCCCGAGCTCGCTGAATGCATATTCGCCCACATCGCCCTATGTCCCACAGTCTCTGTATGCAGGTACTACTTCACCATTCGGCACATTGCCATATGTGGTGTTGCCATTTTACAATCAGAGCTGAGGGGCTACATTCCCTACCTACTCGCCAGTGACTTTGCCTGCACTCAGGATGTCTGCAAATGTGCCAGACAGTATTCCCTCGGACCAGCAGCACCTTATCTTTGCAGGCAAGCAGCTTGAGGATTCAGAAGGAGTCCACCTGCCACCTTGTCCTCCATCTCTGACGGTGCACAGATCTTTGTTAAGACACGGTCACCCTCGAGATCAAGTCCTCTGACACCATTGACAACGTGAAGGCAAAGATCCAGGACAAGGAGGGTACCCCTCCTGACCAACAGTGTCTCATCTTTGCCAGAAAGCAGCTCGAGGATGGCCGCACCCTTTCTGACTACAACATTCAGAAGGAGTTGACCCTCCATCTCGGCTTGCGCCTCTGGAGGGATGCAAGTTTTTGTCAAGACTCTCACGGGAAAGACGATCACCCTTGAGGTCGAGTCTTCTGACACGATCAACAATGTCAATGTGAAGATTCAAGACAAGGAGGGTATTCCACCGGACCAGCAGTGCTTGATCTTTGCTGGGAAGCAGCTCGAGCTCGAGGATGGAAGGACTCTCTCCAACTACAACATCCAGAAGGAGTTGATGATGCGCACTACCCAGCTGCACTCAACAACACCCACGGAAGTACCATTATCAACATAATGGCCCACTGACACACCCCCAGTGATGAACCTCACCCCAGCACTAGCACGTTGACAATGACAATGGTGCCCACTCCCAACCCCATTCTCCCGATGGATGACGACGATGGCTATCCCCATCCAGCTTTTCCTGACGACAACAACACCCAGCCACCCTGTATCAATGCCAGCACGCCAACACTAGCAGGTACATTTTTATCATTCATTTTTTTCTTCTCTACCCCAGTTTTGCTGATGATGATGACCACTCTCAGCTCCAGCTTCACCTGACAATGCAACAACGGGCCTCACCCAATGATGATGATCCCCCCAGCCACGCCCAACAACAATAGTGACAGCTGTTGAGAAAGTAAGTGCTTAGTCATCACTAACACATGACTTCTCAGGAGCCTTGACACGTGATGTGTCTGGACTCTTTCTCTTCCATGTGATTGTCCAAGTCACATGACCGGTTATCAGAGAGTACCAACTAACCGGAGTCATATCTCTTATCTATGACGAGGTCATGATAAGGAGATAACGTTCGTACTAGAACGTTCTTATGGGTCAATCTAGACCGTTTCTTATCTCTTATCTCACATATGACTCACTGTGGACTTCTTCGAGGTTCTACAAGCTTCCACAGAACTACTATGTTAGGAAGGTACTTATCTACCGTCCGTTTATGGACTCTTAGGAAACACTCTACTTTACATGGTCTGTGCGCAGCTCAGACGTATAAATACCCTTACACTACTTGGAGTGCTAGAGAGTTTTTCCCACCTACGATTTACTCTCTGTTCTATCCAAAAACTATCAAACCACCTTCGGTTTATCACTTCAAGTTTGAACCTTCTATTCAAGTGAGTTAAAGACTTCATTATCATTTGAGTAGAGCCCACTGCGCTGTGTCCACATTCTCCATATTGTGGACATTGCCTCCCGATAACAGCAGCCATCTGGCCATCCCCAGCCTTGCCCAATGACAGAGACAAACTGATTTAGTGTATTTTGGTGTATTTTTTTTTGACTTTTTTGACTATATAACTATTTTGACTTTAAGCTGTTGGCTCGCCTTTGAAAAAAAGTGGAACAAGTAAGAAAAGTAAGAAAAGCCATAAATAATATGTAGATAGTAAAATTAATATTTCGTCAGTAAGAAAAGTTGTAAATAGTATGTAAATAGTAAAATTAGTATTTTGTTAATTTGCTGATGCTAGAACAGTAAAGGCCACACCCACTAATATATCCTTGCACTGTAATGTAGGTGGACCACGGGTCCGTTATGTCCGTAGTGACGTACGTTACTATGTCATCAATCCATCCGAAGGTCTCCAACATGCAGTCAAACCTGTTTCACCATCATCCTACCTAAGGCACCCACCCATCTCTGGTTGTTCGGCCATGGGCTACAAGGCGTTCAAGGCTAGAATTACCCGGAGCGGAGAAAGGAATGCAATACACATATCGCGACCTAGAACTTATCGTCCTCGCCCACGCAGAAGATATCTCTAGGGAAATCGAGCTCATGAAGTTCTCGCATCATTTCGACTCCGTTGTGATCTGGCTCGTCAAGGACAACAAGATTTACGAATGTGAATGCAACAAGTTATTCTGGCTGCAGGGCCTTCCGAGGTACATTGTCACGCCAAGCTTGAAGACCCAAAAAACTTACACTATTCGGAGCGTCCCGATTTCGAAAAGGTCATTAAAATCGGGTGCGTTGTTCTTGCTAGCGACAGATTTAATGTCGATGCAAATAATCCAGTGATCCTTTGCCTTCACTCTGCTTGCGACCTCTCAGCACCTTGATCCGATATCAAGACTACCACCTTACACCCGTATGACGATGACGATAAGTATCATCACACACACTATGCCATATTATTGAGGATTACAGTACATTCGTGCCGACCGAATTGTTCGCAAGGACCAATACCTCGCTTACCCCAACGGTTCTTACATTCGTCGCCATCATGGCACCGGCTTACTCCATACAGCCATCGATGAACATTACGGAAACTCATTACTGGTATGAGCATCTACTTCTGACGTCTCGCAGACCCCTTCTACATTTAAACATGACTCGCCGCCCCACATTTCCTCAACTACCTACATACATACTGTGCCAGTGACCTGAACTTAGCCACATACGAGTTTCTGTGCACTCCGATGCCGAGAACAAGTTTTCATGGGATTGCTAATGTCAATTTCAGGCATCGTTGGAAATTGGGCTCAGATCCGCTGTTACTGGGTCAATACTATCGAATCAATGGCTGCCACTTAATCCTGGGGTATGGGTCGACTTACGGCCTTCGCAAGGCCCACTAGATCCTGTGTATCTTCATCTTCGTTCCAGGCACCTGTTTTTGAACTTCCTGCAGGGAGCTTGTCGGGAATTATCATGATGATAGTACACGGTAAGTGATTTGACGATGTTGTAAGGAGAGCTAGCTGGTGGGGACCGTGACAATGGAATACACGCCCAGTCTGCGCATGCCAGTAACTCAGACATTCTCCAGCAGCGCCCCGTTCTATCACCTTCCTCGTGCGGTCTCTCTATGTCACCATGTACGTGAGCACTGGAACGAGTCAAAAGCACATAGACGAGGTCTTCTCAACTTCAGTTACCCTCCTCGCGTGCTCCTCCCCATGACATGCCCTATCTCTTCGAATTACAGATAACACAGTACCCTGTTGCACCGGTCCCGCCCAGACACTCCCGGTCCAGAACCTACAGTCCATCCACGCGTATATGCACGCCGTTCGTCGGCTCGTCAATGCAGCCCGATTATCCATAGACCACTAGCGACTCTTCGTACAGGTCGCCCACACGGATACTACACAGCCAGACACACAGCGCTCTGCGAGTCCGAGCCTCGGGCCGACACTTGGAACTAGGTGATCAGGTGCTCACCGTCGTCTGCAGGCGGCACCGGTGCACCGGGTACAACGAATCCCGCAATGCTCCGTGCTCGCACATTCCCAGCGCATTGTGTACGCATTGGAACTCTGCTCTGCTGGTGGAGTCTTGTAGGTAAGTAAACAAGCACGGTTTATTCCGGGTCGAGAATACGACATCAACTTGTCAGGTTATTTCTGTGTCTCGGTTGATTGAGTCATGAGGTGCGTTCATGGATGTGAATGGGAAGTGGGCGACAAAGAGTGGTTGAGTGCTGTGGGTAGCGTGCGTATCTTCAGAAGATATGGTATACATGCAAGAATACATAGATGGACACTCAGATCCACTACCCAGAACAACGGACGAAAAAATAGCGCTTCACAACTCCACCTCATCCATACCATTAACTCTCATTTGGTCACCTTGCGATTCACCTCACCGCTCCCCCCAGACCAGACCAGCGCTTTCATTTCGGTGCCAAACAAATGGCTTTGCAATATTGTACCAACGTGTTGTGGTGCCTGAGCCGGGATGACGGTAGTCGGAGTCACATTGTATGACCCTTGTGATGAGATATTTGTCGGTGAATCGAGCAGAGGGCTCCAACAATGATTTAAAGTCATCGTTAATCGGAAGCGACAGGCCACGTGGATTGTATAATTCGATGGGAACACCAAGGTTGTGGTACACCTCCACGACGTCGCTCTCGCTCTGGTGCTGACCCTTTGCAGATATTTTGTGCTGCCTCGGGGTAATGTTCACCCTTGAAGAAAATGACCTGAGGTCGGTAAAGAGGTTTCCTTCGTAGTGGAAGTCCTCAGAGTCCGTAATGCGACCATAGTCCCCCAGCTGTTCTCGTAAGACTCGAACAGTGTATGGAAGGTATGTGTACTCACTTCTATGTCACTGGGTGCGTGTAAGAACTTCATGGAGACCCCATCCACGAGTAGCTCACAGCCATGCTGCTGACTGGGAAAATGTATCATGAGACCCCGCCAGTCACGGTTGGGATCGTCTGTTCCCTGTATAAGCAGTGACCAATGAGATAGTAATCTGCGTGCACAAAAAAGATCTGCTTACATCAACGTCGAAGCCTGTCCATTTACCTGATACATTACCGAAATTGCGATCCTGAAATACCTCCAGCTTAACTCCACATATCCTTGAACTGTTCCACATGACACAAGAAGTCTGCAGGATCCAGTTTGATTGAGGGAGAGAGGTTTGCAAAATGTAAACCTGACAGCGCACAGGTCCAGAGCATGCCTTCTTCATGGACTGGGCATACTCTGGTGCTCTCTCCAGCATTACGGCATAGGTGGTACGGGAATCCATGTCAGGTTCCCCATCGACATGTATCCAGTTCTGGCCAAAGCATTGTCCAAACCCCACTGTGAAATGATGTTCTGGTCTGCAAGAATAACCTATGACGCAAAGAGGATCGGTGATGCTCAGAGTGACCGTGTTCTTTGTGACTATATCGTTTGGGTACGTGGTCGTGTGGGCGAAACCCTTCTGGACTGCACTGTCGTCGATTTCGAATGTGGAGTTGCAATGCAGTGGCGTGCCTTGATATCTGAGATAAACGTGACAAAATTGCAGACGACCTTCATGATGTATAGACCCCGTATACCGATAGTAATTGGATTCCCACCGAGCCAAATTGATGGCCACTGGTGGACCCGATGGAAGAGAACGGCATGGCAGCAGGGCTTGGAAGACTGAGTCAGAGCCAACATGGGGACGGAGGAACAACCAAATTTGGATGCCGCGATTGGTGATGGGGAATGCACCAAGTCGATCGTCCTTAATCGAATGGAGCTCTTCTTCCGGGATGTCACGTCTGAGAGATTCGATGAACTCGTCTTGAGCCATCAGTTCCATCTCAGCACAATCCCAGAAGCACCTCGGGTCGTCCGCGAGGATACTGCCAGTCCGCACATTTGTTTCGTTGCGACTCCACGCAAAGATGCTTTGGTCGTCCGACGCGCGGATGATCTCCAGCTGAAGGCGGTGAAATGCCTTCTTCCCCTCCCCATATAACATCGGCATATTCACGTCCAGCAGACCCATCAGAGAATAAGCCCTGTCCTCCACCCGAGTCGTCGTCCGATGGGTAGCCCACGACATGATTTGGGCAACGCACGGACGGTTTGAGGAAAGTCCTTCCTTCAGTATATCTTGTGGAACTCGAGTGATATCTTCCAAGATTGGTGAGAGCGTCCTCTTGTCACCGATGCGATCCCAATCCTTGTTGAAGAATCGGACATCCCTCGGCGCTATCATCTCTTGCAGTGTCCACCCACGCGAGAACCACACCGGCCAGCCGTTCGACTCGGGATACTTCTCATTGTTACGCGCAGTGGGAAAGGATAAACCAGGGAGGTCGTGGAGGTACGCATAACATATCCTTGAGTTTTCGTACCACCGGTACATGGAATTGATGGCCTCCGATAGCTCTGCGCTGCTTCCCTTGTCGATACAGCAAGTGTCGACCCACAACCACTCGTACCCATCCTTCTTCGCCTGCTCGCAGCTCTGGAGGATCTTTCGATAACCACCACTCTGGCGAATTTCACTTCTCTTTTTCTCATCCATCTTCGCGAGCTCGACTATCTCGTTATAGTCCACTTCTTGCCCGACGATCCATCGATGGGATAAGATCGCGTATTCTGTTACTTCGTCATCACCGAACTCGAAGACTTTGGCTCCAGGGTCAACTTTCTTTCGCCATCTAGTAGTAGTAAGCAATTCATCCCTTTCAAGAAAGGCCTTTACGTTGATCAGGCGCATGCTGCACAAGTACATGTCAATCACGACCGTGATCATCAACTGTAGATAGTATCCACACCTCCTCTAAATGAATTGGTGACAATATGGTTGTGATGATACAATCAAGTTGGTTCTCTTGGTTGGTTAACACCTTTATATGCCAGTGCGGAGTCGGAACAACTGATGCCGTGATGGTACACGGATAGCACGTGATTTCTAGCCGAAAAGTAGTACATAGTAGGCCTTGAGGTGACGTGAAGTGACAGGGGAAGTTGCGTAACGTGTTCCGTCCATCTGAGTTACCGAAAGAAGCAAGTATTTAGCCGATCGGCCTGCCTCACACAACACTGCAGTGCACGTCTGTAGAACAGCAGTATGTACATACTTAGTCGAAGGTGGTAGTCAGATGTGACTAAGAAGGTATCACTTGACACTTGTATATCATCTACGACGACTGTACTTCTATGCCACTCTAACTAGTTTCTTTTATCTCCTTTGCAAGACCTCGTACAATATCGTATGCTATCTCCGGTCCTTTTGCGAACCTTGTGGAAACCGTAGCCTTCCACTGCCTGCGGTTCACACTGCGCACTACGGTTTCCAGCATCCTAACGCGCGTATCATCGACCGATGAGGATGTATCGAGGGGTACGCTCGGCACGACGTGGATACTGGTTGGTATAAACCACTCGGGACATGATCGTGCGAACTTCTCGATGTGGTTTGGCAGCCTCTCTGGCTCCATATTTGTAGGGTGAATGTAGAGAACACCAGATCGAATGCCCAGCTTCGAGAACCTATTATAATATTTAGAATGGACACGACTACAGTTTTACTGTCCTCACCCTGATGCTCGTGACCAACTCTTCATGTTAGTATCTTGAGCGTGTGCCTCGTCGAATGATGGCACAGCAACAAACACGATGTTATCCAACATCCACCCAAGTGAATACACCCACGACTCTATCCCATACACAGTGGGAACTGTGACGAAGACATCTTTCGCAGCTCTGAAATCCATGTCCAGTCTCTGTATAAACTAGGAACGGACTTAGAAATGTTGCAGAGAAAACAATGCTGATATTACATAGCGCTTTTCTTTATCAGATGGTCCGACTAAGCTGGAAATCTGCTTCAGCCTTCTGACAATCAAAAACAAGCCCGTAGTCCATGTCATCACTTACAATATTATGATGTCGCTGGCCTTAATGCCCTGGGTCTGTGTATTCCCCATTGAACACGAGCTATAAGATGTGTAACAAACGTTGTGAGTGTTTAGAACGCACTCGAGGCTCTTAAATAACTTGTAATAGGGTACAGGGCGCTGTGTGGGCTGTAATATCTGGACTCAGCATGTGGCAGTCTGCAATACGAACGCAGCTGGCCCACACTCCGGATCAAGATAACGCGCAGGCAGACAGCCCAGCATGTGCATTGGCCTGTACGCCTTCTCGTGTCAGCCTGCAGGCTCCAGGCAGAACTTTAAGGAAACCTACCGATCTGCTCACACCCTACACCCCATGAGGGGAATACAAATGCAGCCAGCCCACGCCCTGCATTGCAAGATAATGCGCAAGCAGACAGCCCACACACCATCTCGTGTCAGCCTGCAGGCCTACGGCGTGGGGTCTGCAAGGTCACCACGTTCTTCATGTGGAAACCTTGTGATAGGCCGTTGACTCAATTAATACCTGCTGCTACTGTGGAGGTGGTGTCATCTCGTCACTCGTGTGGATATCGTAGCATGTTCTTCTGTGTCGTAGTTCTTATAGAGACGGATTGTTTATGTTTATCGTACTATGTAGTAGTGCGTTCGATGTGGCCTGCAGTGGTGTCATTTCCTGCGGAGTCTGAAAAAAAGAAAGAGTTCATTCAATCTCAGCACCGAAGTATGGCAAAAGCCCCCTGTTGATCAGGAACTCGACACTCGACACTTGCTCGATCCTGCCGCATCACCATTTGCATCTACATACTTACAAATCTGAACCTACGTGCATTGCGGAGATATGTCAGGGTCTGGGCTCAGGCAAGCCGACATAGGTCAATGGGTTCAGGTTTTAAGTATTGTCGGAACTGGAATCTTCGGTCATCGCTCCCATCACGCAGCGTGAAAAGTGATGATGTTTTTGAATTTCTCATCCTCGTGTAGGACGTGCGTCCAGGTCACATAAACAGCCATCTCCCAGCCTGTTTCAACCACTGGTAGAGCTCGTACATCCATCCCAGGTCACGGAAGATTGTCATCCGCTTTCCCATGGAACCATTAATTGTGTAAGTCCATTCGACATTGATATCGTGCTTGCTAGTGGACCGTCGTACCAGTGTCGTAGGCCAAACAGGGGCTGGGAAATCATCTGTGAGTTCACTCCCTCGGTCTCGTCGATACCAGTGTCCATCATCGGTATCCTAGTTTATTTGCGATTTAGTGCGCGGCTCCACCAAGGTCGGACAGCGCAAAACAGAGAGGGTGCAGCACATCGTCTGGACAAACAATGGAATCAAAGTCATCCTTGTGGATACCCCCGGCTTTGATGCCGTTCGCGAATCCGACGAGCAGAACCTCGAAAAAATAGCGACATACCTGACAGAGTAGGATGTACATTGACGCTATTGCCAATACCGTCTTATCCCTCTCCTAGACAACGATTACAAACATCCCAGCATTGCGTCCTTGTATACGTGCACATGATTACTGATTTACAGGCGGGCGTCGCATCCAAACGCATCGAAATGTTTCAACAGTCCTGCGGCTTGCACTCGATAAAGAATGTTGCTATTATCACGACCATGTGGGATAAGGTCACTTCTCAAACTGGAGAACAACAGGAGGAAAAATTAAAGGCTCTATTCGAATCTTCGCTAGACTTTGGCGCTGTCACTATGCGTCATGACGGAACTCTCAAGTCTGCAACTGCCATTATCAACCAGCTTCTCGAGGAGCATACTACTCTGGAAATCGCTTATGAAGTCGAGAACAACAGTTCACCTCTAGAAGAAACAGCGGGAGCGGAGAAAAATAAAATCCCCATCAAGATGGAAAATAGCAGAACCGTAAACGGGAACACAACTCCATCGGCGGCTGAGAAGGAACCCTCCAACGAGCCGCCAGGACATGGGATGATGGAAGGCCGCAAACGGAATGGGACTGGGTGCGTGTTGACAAGTAACTCAGTCAACTTGGAGCAGTAACACTAATGAGTAGATCGTTGCCCTCAGCGACTGCCCTCGTGTGCAAGGAAAACGGATATCCGGCAAAAAAAGCCCGGAGAAGGCAAAAAAGGTCGCACGTGACTCTTTTAGCACCCCATCCAAACCTAGCACCCTGTTTAAACCTAGCACCCTGTCCAAACCTAACTCGACATGCATCGCTGTTTGTGTCGAGCTGCTTACATTCGTGAAGTAGGCTACCAAAGACTCCTCCGGTTGAATTCTAAGCTGACTGGCAAAAGGGTCTCAAAGTCCACTCTAGGATCTACCCGCAATGTTGTTTCACAGAATATAGTCCTTCGAATTCTCGAATTTGCGCACAAATTAGAAGTCGATGTTCAAAATATGAAACAACAACGGCAAACCTGCAAATCGATCCTAGACGATAAAGGTCTCCCTAAACTGCCCGACTTTCTGAAAGAGTTTGAGGGTTCTCTGTCGGAGACCCGGCGTCTCTGGTCAGGTGCACATAATCTTGCAAATATTGTGGGTTGGCTCCGTTCACCGCATACGCATTCATTTATTTTTGCTTCCAGGGAATCAGCGATATCAATGGGCATTTGGACACACCGGGAAAGTGGTATTCCTTTATTGAATGGCCATTTGGAAAAGGGAAAAAAAACCGCAGTAAGGCAGGTCCATCTCGCCCTCTGCATCGCTAACTGTTATAAACAGTCATGAGCAAGATTAAGAATTTCTTGGTAAAAATTGCCGGTGGTATGCAGGACGTGATAGGCTGGTGGGTCCCCGAATTCGACGCCATGGAAGAACTACAGGACATGGTTGCCAAATACTCCCGTGCGACAAGAGAGTCCATGTTAGAGCAGGACAAGGTTGCCAATTACTCCCGTGCGACAGGAGAGTTCATGTTAGAGCAGGACATTAAGAATTTGCTAAAGCGCGTTTGCGCCGTGTTGGATTTATACTGCAGTGAGGTAAGTATACAAGTTTCTGTTTATACGGGATATCATCTGACTTTACTCCCCATTTAGTTTGAGTCGGTGAAGGAGATGAGGCTCAAGGTAAGAAATGTGCAAGTTGTTGTAGGAACTCGGGATATCATCTGAATTTCCCCCTTGTGCAGTATGGGATCTCTGACGAACTGCGCCAGGCAGTAAGTGTGCAAGTTTCTGTAGGTATGGAATACTATCTGACTTTATTCTCTATCCAGTACGAGAAACCTGTAAAAGAACATTCTAAGGACACAGGAAACAAGTCCTAATTTGCTGTGCATATCTGCACAGTGGACTGCTACGGGTGAATATGAATCACATGTATATCTGCCGTTCCATACAATGTTACCGTCAACCGCCACTGAGAAGTCCGTGAAATATAGTGTTTCGTCCTGCGGGTTAATATTTGTTTGGAATGACGACGATTATGGGACTTGCTAGCTGTTGTTTTTGATTGAAGCAGAAATTAGAATTCATGGGTGACCGGTCAAGGGCCTAACTCTTTACATACAATTGTCAATTGTTATTGGTACGTAGTAGTCGGGGTTCGAAGACGAGAGAAGTGGGAACTCGACACCTTGTCGCAGGGAGTTACCTCCACGCCCTGGGCGACGAGAAGGGAGGTGTTCTTCCAAAAGGATCGACTCCGTTCTGGCAGGTTTGGAGTGTGGTCCCAGGCCTGGGGTTGTACTGTAGAGCATATATCAACCGGTGTCTTAGTATAGACTTCGCTTCATCGAGTCATCAGCAGCCATACCGCGTGGACGCCATTCCACCTCGGTTGACCTTGGGCGTGAGCCCCGTGCTCGCAGCACATCAGTGGTCAACTCCTTATTCACCATGTCATCAAGGAACAACAACTACAAACATCTCGAAGGTGGCATGGGCCCCACCTGTCCTGGCGCTGGCAAAAAGCTGCAGTGGAAGAAGCTGGCCATGGCCTGCACGATGCTCATCGTTTGGTTCGAGGAGATGGAGGAGATGGTCTCTTGCCTGGTAAGTCCTTGTCAGCAATACCCTTATTCCTCAGACCCATCTGCCCTCCCAGACGATGTATATCCATCAGGAAATCGATGAGAGTCTGCTCAACCTTTATATAACATTACCATTTTTTCCATGTGTATCCACATGCATCATGTCAGAATATATGGCCGCTACATGGCAAACTCACAAGACTAATTGATAGTTATTAGTTTTGATATATTAGCTGTCCTACCTACAAGATAAATAGTTTGTAGTCGTACTGTGTATATCCATCGCGTTTGGACCTGGTTCGCACCCATCCACCCATCGTGGTCACCCCGATCGACTCAGCGCGTGAATTCTAACACATCATTCTGATATACACTTGGGTCATGTCATATACTTTCTGGGAGTGTTTTGAGTGATGGTCATCTTTATCAGTCTACTTGATTATGATCAATTTAGACAGGTAGCTTCTTTTTATCATGCTGGATCACCAGTATATCTGCTGATATATATGACCAAAAACCCAACCCCTGCTAAATGTGTTCAAATGTATATATAATTATACCTGCTGATGTACATGCTCAGATCAGTTTCATTCTGATGCTCCAGATCAGATTTATCAGAAAGTTATTACTGTCCCAACTGTCCCAGAAGTACTTGTACAAAAGAGCATCCAAACCAGTCTCATCCAGACTTGATTGATGAACAATATAACAGACATCTAGAAAGCTTGCAAGGGCTTGTACCATTTGACCAGGTACATACCCTGCAATAGCTGGGAGGTAAACCTAGTAAACATGAGCTCTTACTATGAAGCTGAATGGTAATACTAATAGTATTCCAACCTTCATTAAAGCCTTGGAATCATTTCCTGTCCATTGCTTGAATCCACGACCTTCTGGAAATTGTCTGAGTCCAGGAAAAGGTGGTACAGCTGCAATGCTATAACAAAATTAATACAAGCATAAATTATTGATTTTAACATACCGGCGATCAATATCAGCCATAACAGCTTCAAAGTTATCCTTATAGTTTTTTAAATATGCCTCCACCCAAGCTACAAGATGATCCTTGAATGTCCCTTTAATGATTTGATGCAAAATATCTGGAGCAAGAAGCTCATGAATATTTGCATGAGGAAATCCAGCAGTGAAGGGCTATAATACAAGAGTGCCATATAAGCTGGTATGTTATCATTGTATCACTAGTAGGAGGATAGGTTTTACCAAAATATCATCAACTATCCCATATTTTTGCCATAAAATATAAGAGGCAAATGCATTCATTAAAGCCTGTGTATATTCATGATTGTGCAATATAGCATCAGGATCATTATCCAAATCAGCACGATAAGCAGTACATCTAAATAATGGTGAAATCATTATATTTAGCAATAATTGTCATCACTTACTTTGGACACCACCCTTGAACTATACAAGCTAACAATGCTTGTTCAGGATAGTCAGCAAGATAAGGACCAAATCCATATATTGCTTTGAAATAATGACCATCAGCACACATTTGACTATCCGAGGCTTTGACATTGCTGGGCGCATAGCATGAAAGATAGCTCCCAAAGAAGTATGAAAAAGGTGCCTCTGAAAGGTGCGAAATTCTGGATCAGATTCAAATTCTTTGTCCACTGGAAGTCATGTCTTATTAGCAAAATATCATATAATATACTGTGATATAATTTTAATGACTTACTCTTAGGTATTGAAAGAAATCCTAGTAGGCTCACAGCCTCACCATGTGCACATCTCATCCCATTGTGTACATTCCCTGTAGAAATGTACAGTATATAAATATATCATATTGTGCTCACACATTGATTCCATGCCCAATTTCCTGTCATGAGATCAGTCCAAACACTCTGTCATGCACCAAACAGGTTTGGTACAGTGAACATGGAAGATAACGTCAATATCAAACGATCCTGATGTGAAGGATGAGCACAATGGAGCCTCCATCAGGAAAATGAATAGAATTTGATAATACTTTATATACACTTATCTTCCCTTGTCACTTTAATAATCCCAATCATTAGCACCATTATGACATACCAATGGATCAAGGTATATATTCT
>Ga0307516_10006114_pt1 | contig 14196 bp, 6 predicted proteins | sample 19_EM_MG_FD_203310 | JGI IMG/M metagenome (GOLD analysis project Ga0307516, IMG submission 203310) | Populus trichocarpa ectomycorrhiza microbial communities from riparian zone in the Pacific Northwest, United States - 19_EM | ecosystem: Host-associated > Plants > Roots > Unclassified | place... | reverse complement strand
TGCTTTCTATGGCTTGGTGTGGTGTGATTCACTAAATATAAAAAGCATTAGCAAATGTAGTGTTTTGAAGCTAAATGTTGAGCTTTATTTTTTTAATTAATAAAATAATGAACTTCATTAGTAATATTAAATAAAACTAAAATGCATCGGTTATTTTTTATCGTTTTCTCCCCCATTGTGGATTGCATGTCTTTTTTTTAATGGAAACCTTCATTTTTTGTCCTTCAAGTTTTCTATTTTTATATTTTAGTCCTTATGATTTTAGGTTTTTTTTTGTTTTGATCCTAAAACTTCATTTTTCATCACGTTTGATTTCTTTGATTCTAAAAGATAAGAAAGAAAGTCATAGAAAAAAAAGGAGAGAGAAAGGTTTTGATCAACCTTATTCCAATCACAAAAAAATAAAAATCTTGGTTTCAATGCATTCGTCTTGAAGAAGGGAACTCAATGAAAGTAGTTTTTTTCCCGAACCATGCTGAAAACAATAAATAAGAGCCCTTAATTGTTTTTTTTTTAAATTCTGTTTGATTTTGAGTTTTAGAGCAATTAAAAAGTGTTTTAGGGCTGAAATGGCTTTATAGAGGTTTTTAGAATATTGTTAAGGTGTTTTTAGGTTAAAACAAGTTTAGTTTTAGTTTTTTAAGTTCTCAAAACTTGAATCCTAATTTTTTTTAGCACTAGAGATAGCTGAAATTTGAATTAGAAGAAAAAGTGTTGTCTATCGCGTCATCTATTTTATTAAAAAAATTCATGCAACAATATATCATTCACCCATTATAAAAAAAAAAAAAAAAAAACAAATAGGCAAATAGACCTAGCCTTCTATACCAATGTGCACTTGATCGTTTTTTCTTGGACAAAATATGTTGGCCTTTCTTCCAAGCCTAGGCATGATTGGCCTTTTTGTTAAATAATCCTTAATTGTTTTTTTTTTATTTATTTTATGTTATTAGCTTTAGAATAAAATTCTCATCAAGTAAACTTGTAAAATTAATATTTAAAGAATTATCCAATTATGTTATAATTTTTAAGAAATATGAAGCCTTTTATGGTTATGTTAACATTTACTTTATTAGTAATTATGTATTAACCTAATATAAAGAGTTTTGTTTTTTAAATTGCTTATAAATATTTAATGAGAATAAAACATTTATTTTGGTATTTTTTATTGTGAGTTTTTTTTCTAGATATATTACTCCTATATTTTTCATAGAAATACATAAAAATGGTTGATGTATGTTTCCTTTTATTTCTAATCCAAACTTGCTTTCATAATTATAATAAAATTTTATCTAAAAAACAATACTTCTAATAACAAAAAACATTTTTGGTCAAAATAAAAAAGAAATACATGAATAAGGAAAGTAAAGAGAGTTGTTTAATTAAAAAATATGTTTTCCTCTCTAATTAAAATCATTAGGATTCTTATGAATATTTTTTTAATTGTTATTACTTTTATTCAATGAATTATGATGTTAATAAAATATGTTATTGTAAAGTGTGTGTGTGTATCAATACAAAAAATAATTTCGACTAAAAATAATTTTTTCTCATAATATAATTTTATTATAGGAATATCTATCTTAATTGTTATATAATTAAATGAAGATATATTTAAAAAAGTACTACACGGGGAGACTTGTATTAAAAAATAAAAAAAGAGAGTAAGTTCTTTTAACCAAAATCAAAACACTTTTTAACATTTCTTAACCATAAACAGATAAAAAAAATTAAAATCACAAAAATACCAAACAATCACTTCCTAGGCATTGTTTATTTGATGGAAACCAATTCTCTCGTCTTTTCTTTGTTTGGTAAACTTTAAAAAATTACTTTTCAAGAAAGTTGTTTTCAACAAGACACAGCCCTTTCTCAAAAGGAAAGTGTTTTTCTCTACACTTTCCATTTCTTTAACAAAGAATAAACCCCACACCTTAAAGGAAACAAGCCATTCTAAATCTTAGGGGTAAGAAAAAAACCGAAAAACTGTTTAAACCAAGAAAACCAGAAAAATAATAACTGAAAAAACCGAACCGTGAAAAAAAACCGATCAAACCGATTAAAATTTTGAAAAAAACGACCGGTTCGGTTTCATAAGCATGAAACCGAACCAAACCGAACCGAACCCAAACCGAAAAAACTGAGTCAAACCGGTTCGAACCGGTTTTTGCATAAAAAACCGAACCGAACCGAAACCGGTCGGTTTTTTTTTTTTAAAAAATTTGGTTTGGTTATATTTGTTTTTTATAAAAACCGAACCGAATCGAAAATGATCACCCCTAGTAAATCTCTCTCTATGGCCTTTTTTTCTTTTCTTTTATGATATTTGCAAAATCTCCATTGAAGCTTTCTTGAATCCTTTTTTCTTTGGTAATTTTTTCCCTTAAATCTTGCTCTCTATCACACTTTTCTCTTATTTTTTCTATTTTCCTCTTCTTATAGGTGGTTTTTTTGTGATTATGGTGTGAATCTTCTAATTTTGTTTTTGTTTTTTTTTTGGGTTTTGTTTGGTTTCAGGAAAGTTATTCATATTCTTTTTTTTTTTCATATTCTTTATTAATATGAGTAAAGTGCTTTATCAAATAAAATAGCACAAGAATTTCCTTTTAGAAAGGAATTGTTTACTGTAAAATCTATGAGATGTCATTGGTGGTAATCCCCACATACATTCAACTTTATTGTAATCTAATTCTTAAAATTATCAACAAAATATTATATTATTAGAATTGATGAAAATGCTAGCTCTTGTTATATTATTAATCAAATTTAATGTTTAATATATGCTAAATAAATTTTCAAAATAATAAGATATTAATAGTTTATTTTTTAACGTATTTTTTATGATATTATAAAATATTGAAAAGTATTTATTTATTTTTTATAATATTATCAAATATTATAAAATAATTTATTTTTCATAAATTAAAAAAAAAATTCTTTAGGCATTCGTAATATTATGTTTGTGATTGGAAGTGTATTAACGATTATTTTTTAAAATATTTTTTATTTTAAAATACATTAAAATCATCTAAAATATTAAAAAATATTTATTTTAAACCGCTTTTAAATAATGCCAAACACACCATGATGTAGGGCGGGGTAGTGTCGCATAAATAAATAAAAAGCTTCACCCTCTTACGCCAGTCTTTCCCGCCACTACAATCCCTTTCACCTCTCTCTCCGGAAGAATCAAAAGAAAGATGTTGTGGGTTGACAAGTACAGACCCAAAACCCTAGACCAGGTCATCGTTCATCAAGAAATCGCCGAAAACCTCAAGAAACTGGTACCTCCCCATTTTGTTTTAATCTATATTTAGTGTTAATTTGTGGTATTTTGATTAATGTTCTGTTTATTGTACTCTAATGCCTCTCTTTTTTGGTATTTAGGTCACTGAACAAGACTGTCCACATTTGCTCTTCTATGGGCCCTCTGGTTCTGGCAAGAAAACCCTAATCATGGCCCTTCTCCGCCAGATCTTTGGCACCAGTGCCGAAAAGGTCTCTCGCTTCTTTCTTTCTTTTTTTGTTGTTTTTTACTGTTGTTTCTTTTAATGTTTGTTTCTCTACTTGTATTTGTGCTGCCTCATGCCTCTTGTTTGGTTACTGAGAAAATAAATGATGGGAAAAATAACACAATCTGGATTTATGGGCCCTTTTTTGTTGTAATATTCTGCATTTTTTAATTAGTCAACGGTTTTTGTTGTTTTTTATCCTGGGTTTTAACTTACAACTTGTGGGGTGTTAAGACTTTTAGTTAACTCTGGTAATTGTTTGGTTGCAGGTGAAGGTGGAAAATAGGACATGGAAAATCGATGTAAGTCTCACCTCTTTCTATTTTATTTTTAAAAAAATTTGGTTGCTGATTTTTTTTTTCACATGTTCAATAATCTTTTATGGGATGTGTGTAGTTTGTTTGCTGTTTCCAGAATGCACTTGTTCTCTGACATCTTACGTTTCACTGAGGATAGAAGTTGCCGCATGAATAGGTTTTTGGTCAGATTAATTAGAGTTCTCTGATATGTTTTGCCCATAGGGATGGGTACTAGTGAAAGTGTTTTATTTATTATTTATTTAATTCAAATCTATGGTAATGTTTTGCTCCTTACTTTATACAATGATAAGGTAGTTTTCTTACATGGTTTAAGTTCAGACAGTATTTTGGCATTGCAGCTGAGTTAGCAGTACGAACTCTAATGATCAATTTTTTTTTTTTAAATCAACTATACCTTTGCTAATTCTTTGTTTTCTATTCTCATTTATGATTTCATTTCAGGCTGGAAGTAGAACCATTGATCTAGAGCTGACCACATTGTCAAGCACAAATCATGTGGAGCTGAGCCCTAGTGATGTAGGATTCCAGGACAGATATATAGTTCAGGAGATAATTAAAGAGATGGCTAAGAATAGGCCAATCGATACAAAAGGAAAAAAAGGATATAAGGGTAATTTTGGATTGTTTAATCTTTCTTTCAACGTCATGATTCATATATAATTTTACATCTTCTGTACTTTGTATCTGATATTCATAGCAAACCAAAATGCGTACTTAATTATGACCAGTTGAGAAGAATATGTGAATGTCTGAGATGGATGCTGTTATTGTGAAGATTTTGCTACAATTTATTATTCACTGTCTCTGAAAACTAGAACATAAAATAAATGTTCACTGTCTTCATAGGTTCAAGTTGCATCTGCATATCTTTAGGTGATCACTGACATGCAAGTGGCTTCTGAGGCAAACGACCAATTCCAATTTGATTCTTTATTTGCAACCTTGCAAGTGTTCCTCTTTATTTGCTTACATTTTTCAGTTGGTTCTCTCTTTTTATTTATTTTTTTTTTCAATTTTTTTTTGTCCAGTTGAATGGCTGGGATGGTTGTAATTAAAGCATTCATTCTCATTGACTAGCTATTTCTGGAACTTTACTGTTGATATTTTACTTTGTGAGGGCAGTACTAGTGCTCAATGAGGTTGACAAGCTTTCAAGAGAAGCACAGCATTCTCTTCGTAGAACAATGGAAAAATACAGTGCCTCCTGCCGTCTAATTCTTTGCTGCAACAGTTCTTCGAAGGTTACTGAAGCAATTAGGTCTCGCTGTCTGAATGTGAGAATAAATGCACCTAAGGAGGAACAGGTTGGATAAGTTTTGTTTTCTTCTTGGAAACTGATATATGTTCCAGATTAGTTACATTTGAATAGCCCATGCATTTGCCAACACATAAAATAACAATTATTTGTTTATTTATTACTAGGGGATGGAATTTGACTTGGAAATTCAAACATGCATTGGTCTTGTGCCTGGATAGAGTTTTTAACACTAATTATCTCATGAATCACTTCCTATCACTTTTTTCTTACTTATATTTTGTGGAATTGGCCATATGAGACAATAGCACTTAAGGAGTGTTAGCTGAGATAGTCAATTTTATTATTATTCCTTCTTATATAACTAGTTTTATGAAATTCCATTGTCCAGATTGTTAAGGTATTGGAATTTATTGGAAAGAAAGAAGGACTACAGCTTCCACCTGGATTTGCAGCTCGCATAGCAGATAAATCAAATAGGAGTTTGAGAAGAGCTATACTTTCATTTGAGACTTGCCGTGTTCAACAGTTAAGCTCCATACCATCTCTATCTGATTAGTACTGCTGTTTCTCATTTTCTTTTTGCAACTCTCTGCTGGAAAAGGTTAGCATCACATGGCTTCTAGTAATGCTCTTATATTCCGTCATTGTGCTTGTAGATATCCGTTTTCAAGTAATCAAGCAATTCCTCCAATGGACTGGGAGGAGTATGTTTCTGAAATATGTTCAGACATTATGAGGGAGCAGAGCCCTAAAAGGTTTGGTATTACAAACATCCTATGTCGTGTAATGTCTGATAGAAAATGAAGATTTGATTTTTATAGCCTTTTAAATCATTTTTCTTCATTTAAACTTTCTAACCAAACACATTCCCCATATGCTTTAGGCTGTTTCAGGTTCGAGGGAAATTGTATGAACTGCTTATTAACTGTATTCCACCAGAAATTATTCTGAAGGTAAGGAACCTTCAGTGTATTTTTCCACAACTTCCATTTTCTTGCTTTATCCTTGGCTTGAAGTTTATTTTATTTTTTTATATCTTGTCTCAGAAGCTACTTTCTGAATTATTGAAGAAATTGGATGAGGAATTAAAGCATGAAGTCTGCCATTGGGCTGCATATTATGTACGTTATAATTGCTCATTTCTTGTTTTATCTGCTTTTGTTACAATCCTCCTTTCTCCCTCTGAGAAAATTGATTAGGTAGTTGCATTTGCTTCATTTGATTTGTGCCAAGTTACACTCAAATGGTCTGCACGATTGGTGAATAAAATTAAACACCGACTTTAATCATATTGATCTCAACTCAGTTCTTTAACTGTAAACCAAACTGATTTTGTTCACTTACTGTCTAGATCATTTTCTTTTTACATAGATATTTTTTATTGATTAGAAACATCTCACTGCACATATGCGTGCAAGCACCACAATGAGAGACTTTGTGCTAATAACTACTGTTTATCACCTAATTGATAATGAACCACCACAATGAGAGACTTTGTGCTAATAACTACTGTTTATCACCTAATTGATAATGAACCTACCGGGAGGGGGGGGGGGGACATAAAGTAAAATACAAGGATATGGCTTACATTGTTGTTTGATTCAACATCATAGCAGAAATGTTTGTGGTCTCTTCGAACGACCTCTAAAGAATTAGGCAATTGCATGCACGTAGTTGGTTTCTGGTTGTCTCAGTTGCTGATTCCTCATGCATGACGTGTTACAAGTGATGCTCAGAAACCTTTGAAAAAGGAGTGAGATATATGAATGTATAGTAACAAGAATGTGAAAATTTTGATTATAATGATTTATTTTGGATCTAGCATTTATGAATTTAGACCCTGTTTGTTTTTGCGTTTCAAAAGCGCTTTTGAAAAAATTTGAAATTTTTTTATTTTTTTCTTTACTTCAAATTAATATTTTTTTGGTGTTTTTAGATCATTTTGATACGTTGATATCAAAAATAATTTTTTTAAAATAAAAAATAAATATTATTTTGATATCTTTTTAAGTAAGAAGCACTTTGAAAAGCAACCGCAACCACACTTTAAACAGGCTTACTAGTGAAAGGGAAGCGTTAGCTACTGTTGACAATGTGAATGGCTTGGGTTGTTTCTTAGATATAATAAAATGCATCTCATGGTCATTTTTTGCCCTTTCCTGCCATTCTTCTCTGAATATTTTTCATATTCCAACAGGAACATAGGATGCGAATGGGACAGAAAGCCATATTTCACCTTGAAGGTACTTTATTTTTCTTGAAATCAATTTGATAGAATCAGTTGTCACACGTACAAACTAATTTGCTTTGTTGGTTTCCATTTCTTTCCAAGTATATTAAGATTGCAGCACGAAGCTTACTCCATCCCAAAATGTTTTTGGACAGTTTCTCTGTTGAAGCTGGAGTACTCAAAGTATTTTTAGGAAATTGCATAGATGAACACATGGCCTTCTGTACTTGTTTTTTTACCTCAACTTGCTGAATTGCATAAAATATTAACACAGGCATCATCATATTTCTTAACATTTCTGAGTCATCTAATTGTCCACCATTTTTTTTCACCATTTTCTCTTGAGATTTGTACCCTTTTCATTTGAGTTTTACTTTTACTAATTCGAAATCTATCTACTTCAGATCACGATCTTTGATATAGAAAATTGTGAGCCTGTGCTGTTTTGTTGTCCTAGCATCTTGGTTTGCGAAGTGTGAATGCTTGAATATGGATTTCATATCTATTCCCTTGACTTGCGGAAGATATCACTGCACACTTCATTAGAGAAGCACTCTGTTATTACGATTAAATAATTGTGTTAGGAAATATTTCAGAGAGATATATGATTGCCTGAAACCGAATGTCAGCTCCCATGTGTAGAAACAGAATGTCTTTTCATAAAGCCTATTGAGCTCAAATAGCTCTTTGACACTTTATTTTATGATTTATCTTCCAGCGTTTGTGGCCAAGTTCATGAGCATCTATAAGGCTTTCCTCATTGCTACATTTGGCTGAAGAAGGTTGCAACATCTTAGCGCGCATGGTTTAAAGGCGTAGGGAGGAGGAAGAGGGAGCAACTCTACTCCTATGGAGACGTTTTCTCGCAGTGTCTTCTTGTAGCTGAGTTTGTAGTCGTATTTATGATCTATGAAAAATGCAAAGATTGCTGGCACTGTTACATATAATCAATGTGATTGCAAATCATGGTTATCGGTTCGCTCTCTTGTCACCTGCTGCCATTTTTATTCTTCTTCCCAAGTTAAGAGCCTTTCAATAAATTTGGCTGGGTATCCTGTACCTCATTGGTTTGATACTTGTCTTTCTTGAAGCAAGGTTGCAATCTTGGCGTTTGTATAAAAATGAAAAATTTGTTTGTAGAACGGGCGCATGGGTCTTGCGGAACCCAACCCTGGTTTCAGCAATTTTATCATGATAATGGCTGTGGTTAATTTTTTTATTAGAATTTTTTTTGGTTGATATTTTGATACTTCATAAGGAATCGTGTACAGGTTATATGTTATTTAATTAGCTATCATGATTAGTTGAGTTAAATTTTTTTATTTTTTATAAAAAGATATATATGCAATTTTTTTAAAAATTATTTTCATAGTTTAAAAATTTTAACAAATAAAAAGTTTATGGATGAATTAGAAAAACCTCTTTTAAAAAGTAAACATATAATTAAAAAATTCATATTATTTAAAAGAAGTTTTCTAAATAAAATAAAAGAAAGAAAGAGTATTAATGTAAATATAATAAAGTTTTTTTTTTAATAAAAAATTTGGAGAAAAAAGGGTTAGAAAATCAGGTTAGCTTGCCTGACCTATTTAATGAGGGTTCACATACAAGCCCGCTAGGGTAGGGCTGGGTGACCAGTTTTTTTTTTTTTTTAATTTGTGCATAAGGTGAACGACATGTCGTCCATTTTTTTATAAAAAAAAAAACAGATGACATGTTATCTGTTTTGATTAGATTTCAATCACTGTGGTAGCTGGAAAATCAGAACTTATGTTCTATTGACCCAAAAACTTGTTTTCCAACCTGTTTTTTTTTATAACCAAAAACACCTTATAAATCATAAAAAAAACCTATCAATAACCTTAAAAAACCGTTCAAAAAACCAAACTCAACCCAAAAACAAAAATCAACCAGAGTTCATATATGTTTTTTTCACAAACTTTTAAGGTACAAAAACACCTAATATGAACTCCCCTCATCAAATGGAACAATTGGACACAAATCTTTCATTTTAGTGGCCTAAATCAGTGCTAACGACAAGTTTCTCTCTACCGCCAGAATTCAATGAACCCTCTCTCTCCTCTCTTAACCAGGGACCAAAATGGAATTGGAACAATTTTGAGGAATCAAAATTGTATAATTTGTGTGATTGTTTAAGTTGGAGGATCAAAATGTATTTTTTTTACACTTATAATACATCATTCATATTTGACATGTTTTTCATTTCGATCCTTTCTTTTCTAATTCTATCATTTTATAAAAATTTAAAATTAATTTCTTCTTAAATAAGACTAAATCACTTCAAAACAAAGTTTAAGGAACAAATTATAAAAAAAAGAAAACAAAATTTTATATACTGACAAAAACGCAATGAAAATCCCACGGGTTTTAGAATATAGTATAATAATAAATAAATAAAAATGACGATAAGAATGTCAACCAAATTTATAGGTTTCTTTTTAGAATTTTATATTATTATTATTATTACTATTAATTCATTGGCTAAGCATTTTCTCTTAAGAAAACAAGAAGAAACGCCGCCGTTTTTGTTTCCTCCTAATGTTGTATTAACTATTAAGACGCTAACTGGAAGGAGCGACGGAAGCAGAAAGAGTGATGTTGGTATATAAAATATATCGCAGCAAAGCAAGCCATCCCTGAAATTGGAAAATCAACAAACCCTAATCTCGCTAATAGCAGGTAACTGAATCCCACTCTCCTTCATAACTCTTTTTCTTAAGCAAAACTGAGCTACCGGGGATTAGGAAGGGAGGGAGATCTTCAGTATGTCGGTTACAGCAGGTGTTAGTGATACAGCGTTAGCAGTTAGGGATAAGCTTAGGGGTAAAATTGGACAGACCAAGGTTAAAAGGTATTGGCCTGGTAAAGCACCGGAGTGGGCAGATGATGCGGAAGAAGATGGAGATATTAGGATGGCTAGGGTGGCTTCCTTGGAGAAAGCTTTCCCCAGCAGGGACGATTCGGATGTTGTTTCCAGGAAAGATGATCCGAGGCTGCGTCGTCTGGCGGAGACTAGGATTGATAATCGCGATGAAATGAGGGCGGATCATAGGAGGATTCGGCAGGCTGAGATTATTTCAACGGAGGAGGAAGAGACCCGGAAGCAAGAATGGGCGGATATGGAGGAAGACGACGAGGATGCGTTGGAGGAAAGAAGGCGAAGGATTAAGGAGAAGTTGCGGCAGAGGGAGCGAGAGGAGGCTGCGCTTCTTCCTGTAGAGGAGGAGGAGGAGGAGGATGAAGTGGAGGAAGAGGAAGAGGAGTCGGAGTATGAGACTGATTCTGAGGAGGAAATGACAGGGATGGCTATGGTGAAGCCTGTTTTTGTGCCCAAGTCGGAGAGGGATACTATTGCTGAGCGTGAGCGGCTTGAGGCTGAAGAACGAGCACTCGAGGATAAGGTGAGGAAGAAATTGGAGGAGAGGAAGGTGGAGACCAAGCAAATATTGGTTGAGGAGATAAAGAAAGAGGAAATGATTCAGAAGAATCTGGAGATGGAGGCAAATATTGCTGATGTGGATACCGATGATGAAATGAATGAGGCAGAGGAGTACGAGGCTTGGAAGGTCAGAGAGATTGCAAGGATTAAGAGGGATAGGGAGGACCGTGAGGCAATGGTGAAGGAAAGGGAAGAGATTGAGAGGGTGCGGAACATGACTGAGGAAGAGAGGAGAGAGTGGGAGAGGAAGAATCCGAAACCTGCTGCACCACCAAAGCAGAAGTGGAGGTTTATGCAGAAATATTACCACAAGGGTGCTTTCTTCCAGGATGAGCCCGATGACCGAGCAGCAACTGTTGGATCAGATGGCATTTTCAAACGTGATTTCTCAGCTCCGACTGGAGAAGATAACATGGATAAAACCATATTGCCCAAAGTTATGCAAGTCAAACACTTTGGTCGTAGTGGAAGAACAAAATGGACCCATCTTGTCAATGAGGATACCACTGATTGGAACAATCCGTAAGTCCATTCAAATCTTTCTTCTTATTTTGTAAAATTGACTTTATATCATATCTGCTGTTACATGAGCACTCGATGGTCTCATTCATTCCCCTTTAGTTTTAGGTTTGAAGGTAGATACTTGCACTTGTTGAAATACACTAAAAGCATTTTACATAAGCTAAAGGACATTGGTAGCATTTATAACAAGAAACAGAATTGGTCCTTTGCATGTTCCTGATGCCAGTCTTTGAATATTATATATGCTCGTAAACTCTGATTTTGTTTGAGTTTTAGTCTCAAACTCGTAAGTGTTTTGCATTACATTCTTGTTGATGAAGAAATTGAAATCCAAAATTTGAAGATGATGCTTTATACTAAATTGTAGAAGATGATCGCAATCTAATTCAAAAGCATCGCCAAGTATAAGTGAACCATTTAGGCTATTAAGGTGGCTTATAGTATGAACAATCTATTCTCTACCGTTTTTTTATTTTTTGGCAAAGAGGCATTGACTCAAAGCTGAGGCCTTGGGAATTGGTGTCGCAAGGTTCAAATGCTCCCCCTGAAATATAATAATAATAATAATAATAATAATTCCTCTTTTCCATGTGTTTTCATGCACGTCTCTGGTGGGATAATATATTTACTCCTTTTAAGGGAAATTAGAGTCTTTCTCTTTTGATAGCAAGGGTAGTTACTATCACATTCTTCAGTTTTATGACCCTTGTCTTAAATTATAAATAGGTAAGGGATTTGGAAATGACAATTATCTCACTGTTGTTTTTTGGGGGGCGACTTTTAAGTTTGTATTGATGGGCCATTTTGAATTAAATTACTCGTGACGGTTGTGAACAGCATGTCCTGGACATTTTTGTGCTTTTATATTGTTTTGCTCGTCGCTAGTTTATTGAATTGGCCGCCAAATGGATCCTAAAACAATCGTTGTTGTAGTGACAATACCAATCAATTGTCAGGATGGTTCAACTTTTTTTTGCATCAAAAGGTTATTGAACTAACAAAGAAACAATTCGGAGATGCTGTTATGTATGTCTCTGAAACAAATGCTTGCTGTGTTTTTATTTTGCAGGTGGACATACAATGATCCTTTGCGGGCAAAGTACAATGCAAAAATGGCTGGAATGAATGCTACTATAGCTAAACCCAAAGGAAGCAAAAAGTTGAAGGATTGGGAATCCCGGTAACCTATATTTGTAATTGTTATCAAGGTCAGAGAAGAAACCCTTTTATTGAACCTTCTTTAACTAGAGATGCAAATTCTACAATGTAATTGTTGAATATACAGGTATCGATTGCATTGGTAAATGGGTTCTCGCTTTTGTCTGCCCTAGTAGAGGCGTATGGCTCTCTTTAATTATGGTGCTGATTGCAGGTGGCGATCTTCTATCATTTTCTCAATTGGCTTTATTATTCATCATTGAAGCCGATCCACAAATAGCTTGTATGTACCTTCCACATGCTACTTTGTTGAGAAAGCAGACATATCTCTGTTTTCTCCTATGATTCTCTGCTTTTATTCGGTTACTTGATAGGTAGTGGTGGTAAATGGGTTGGGTTAAAATGAGTATGGGTGGGTTATGTTTTACCCATTACCCATTTGCAGGTAATAAACAATAATTTAAATTGGCATGGATTTTTTTTGCATAAACTTTTAATCTTATATTATTTTTGTTTGTTTGTGAAGAGAACACTACAAGTTCTTTTTTTTTTCTGGATAAATCAAGAAGATAACATTATGGATAGTGCGTTTTATATTATCTATTGATTTGAGTGATGAATTTTGGGAAGGGCCTCGACAATTTTTTGAATGAAAAAAAATATTTGAGTTAAGAAAAATTTTCATGACTATATGGACTAGTTTTACAATTAAAAAAAAAAACCCTAAAAGCCAAGGTCATTTTCATGTGGACTCCCTCACATTGCATTGTTCGATTATTTTTTTAATTTGATCTTTATAAATTAGGTTAAATAGAAATAGCTTCTTATAGTTCTCAAGATGTTAAAAAGATATTCCTGCGTTAAATTAATTTTTTATTTGATTAGATAGGATTTAGTTTTGTTTATTAAAAAAATTAAAATTTTAAGAGCCAAATTTCACAATAAAACAAACATGCAATCGTTTTTTTAAAATTATTATGCTTTCAAGGCCTATTAAAAAAAACATCTTTTTTACAAAGTCTTTTTATTTTTTGGTCTTTTAGTTTTAGTGAGAGTATCATTGTAAAATATTGGAAGGGAGAGAGATGGTTAGCGAGATTTTGTTAACAAAAGAAACAATTTTGTGTCAAAGTGTTTCTCCAGGAGTGCTATCAAGATGTTTTTGAATTATTATATTACTGAAAAAATAGGTAAAATTTGAGATTTTCTTGGGTTTAATTTTGTGTTTTCTTAACTGATTTTGGGTTTTTTTTAGTGGAAAAATTAGTTTATTGAGATGATAAGAGTGTGTTTGAGGTGTTTTCATATAAAATGGGTCAATTGGTTTTTAGATCCAAAAAACCACATTTTGATTTTTCAGCCACCTCTCTAGTGATTTTCTAACTATCTCTCAAGTCTATCCATGATGTCTTCGTCTTAATATTAAAAAATTCTTGTCTAAAACTTTTTTTTAAAGTCAAATTAGATTTTTACTAGTTGTTCAAGTTCTCTTTAAACACTTCAAATCAACTATGTCATATCAATTTAATCTCATACAAGTAATTTAAAATTTAAGCTAGATAAAAAGTTATGTTGATATGTTTTAAAGTTAACTTGTTCGTTCATAGCATGTTGTTTAAGAAATAAATATATTTAAAAAAAATTCAAAACAAAAATTAATACATTAATGAGACAGAGGCTTTAGTTAGAAATATGTCCCTTTTTTTTTTTATCTTTCTTTTTAATCATCCTAATTT
>Ga0307516_10006112_pt1 | contig 14202 bp, 10 predicted proteins | sample 19_EM_MG_FD_203310 | JGI IMG/M metagenome (GOLD analysis project Ga0307516, IMG submission 203310) | Populus trichocarpa ectomycorrhiza microbial communities from riparian zone in the Pacific Northwest, United States - 19_EM | ecosystem: Host-associated > Plants > Roots > Unclassified | place... | reverse complement strand
ATTGAAGCATCTTCGATGAAGGAGGATGAGACCGTTCCACGATGAGCAGAGACACCTCAAAAGAAGGTGTGCGGGCCACAATATGAGCCCAAGTTTAGACCGCCCCATGACAATGGGCGAAGACACCATAGAGAGAAGGTGTGAGGGCCATGATATGAGCCCAAGATCAGACTGCCCCACGACAACGGGCGAAGACACCTTAGAGAAGGTGTGAGGGCCATGACATAAGCCCCAGTTCAGAACGCCCCAAAGCCAATGTGATGACTGGATATGAGTGGACAAGTGTATGGATAGCCAATGAAGTGGCTATGATGAGTATGAAGACAAATGCAGGATTGACTTTCATGGATATTGCCTCCACGCTAAAGATCAATGAGCTAGAAGACATTTGCCTTGGATAATAAGTGGGTGACTTGTGGAGCATTAAGACGCGACTGCTAGGATGAGCAGAAGGCATGCACAAGTTCCGAGAACAAGTTGACTCTTGTCAAGGTGGTGAGCTCGGTAATGACATTGTAATACTTAGAGTATGAAGACAGATATAGATCAACCTTTAATGGGCTGCCCCCATGGTTAAAGGTGGAGAGCTACCTGGACTCTTAGGACTAAGAGTGAGAGACTCACGGAGAAGTAAGGCGTGGTTCCTAGGGTGGAACAGAGGGCAAACGCAACTCCTGGATGAGTAGACTCTTGAAAGAGTGGTGAGCTCGTGATCATATTGAGATACTCAGATAATAACTGTCGCACTTGGAAATGGAAATTTTCGTTTGAAGGGGTGTTGTAAGCCTTGATGTGAGGCTTGATGAATCATTCTGGACCGAGCATGGTTGATAAGCTTGAAGGGGAATGTTGTGTGTCCCAGAGACAAGCGTTAACACTCTTCAGATTTGATGTGAGAGACCATCTGGTTGAAGTGATCATTTGGTGTGAGTAAGGGTGTGCTTTGGTGACTCTGGTGATTGAAAGATGTGGCAAGTACCTGTAAATTTGGCCAAAGACGCTCTCGAAATGGTAAGCTTGGAAGAGCTGCAGAATGCAAGCATTTGCTGAAGAAGCAAGAGGATAATTGCCCCATATAAATGACAATGAGGGTGATTGTTGGGATATTGCCACTTATGTGGCAGCATCTGCAGCCCTACTCTAGGAGAGGGTTGCCATTGTCAAAAGGTTACAATGGTAGTTGCACCAACCATTGACAAAATGGTGCAACCCATGTGCAGCCACCATTGTTGAAGAAGAGCTGGAGCTAGTGGCACCATTCTTGCCTATAAATAGGCACCGAGAGAGAGCAGCAAAGTTTGAGTAGAGAGAGAGAGAAAAACAGTAGAGAAGAAGAGAGAAAGAGGGGCTGGCAAGGGCAGCAGCCTTGCTGCCATTGCAGTAGTTACAAGTGCAGCAATGAGAGCTGGGATAAAGTTAGAATGAAGTGATCCTCCTCCTCCATGTATTTGTATTGTATCCTTTCTCTATCTCTAATAATATGGATCCTCTCTCGTGGATGTAGGCGATTTGTCGAACCACGTTAAATATTGTGTCTTAGTGTGCTAAGCCTCTAATGGGTAACTATCAGAACACCACCGGTCCGTGCATAGGAGAACCGGAATCCCCTACACTCAAATCTCGGGAGGGCCCCAAGAACTAAGCACATATAAATTCTTTGTAGGACAGTTGGGAGAACTTGATTATATCCAGTTTATGGAAGATTCCTGCAGAAATAGAAGTGTTGGGCTGGGTAACTTGAGGATCAATAGAGATGTGGAATTTCAGGTTATGTTCCCAGATAACATTGAAGAACTGGTGATTCGATACTGTAACGATGCGAGCAGTTTATGCGATGTTTCATCACCAATAAAGTATGCAGCTTCACTGGAGTGCCTTAACATTTGGGATTGCAATGGCATGGAGAGCTCGGTTTCATCTTCTTGGTTATGCCCCGCTTCACTACCTTTGCCATCTTATAATGGTATATTTTCTGGTCTTAAAGAGTTGTGTTGGAGTATAAAGAATTTGTTCCCTCTTGTCTTGCTGCCAAACCTTGTAAACCTGGAAGTGATTAGTGTTTCCTATTGTGAGAAAATAGAGGAGATAATAGGAACAAGAGACGAAGAAAACAGCAGCAGCAACGACCATTCCATCTCGGAATTCGTGGATCTCTCAAAGTTAAGAACTCTGCGCCTAATGGATTTACCACAACTGAAAAGTATTTGTTGTGCAAAACTGGCTTGCCATTCTCTCGAAGAAATTGAATTAAGGTGCTGTTCGGAGCTGAAGAGGATAACAATTTGTCTTCAGTTGCTTGACAATCGCCAGCCATCTCCTCATTCTCTTAAAAAAATCAAAGTATATAAAAAAAAATGGTTGGAATCAGTAGTGGAGTGGGAGCATCCTAACGCTAAGGATGTCCTACGTCCCTTTGTAATCCTTGAGGTGCCCTGGTTGTGAATGTTAATATGCCTCTTTGACAAAATAGTGAATTGCGGGTAAGTATTATGTCTCCATTGCTCACTCTGTCTCTCTTTGGCCTTAATTTTGAAGAATTTGAAGATTGGCCTCTTACAGGTATCTCAGATTCTTACACATTTGTAATTGCAGATTTTCTTTGGGAAAGAAATAAATCCCAATTAATGGGCCAAACTTCAGAACTACAATTTAAAGTTTTAATGATCAAGATATACAAATGCCTTTGTAGGGTATGGACCTGAAGATTCTCACTTCTTCATAGAACTCACTTGTTCCTAAAATAGGTTTCATGTGCCCTTTGATTACGCTGCCAAGACCATTTAAGTCATAAAGGCCAAGAGTGGCAAAGTGACCAGGGAACCTGGTCTTGGTGGCAGTAGAGTTATTGCTTTTATTGAAGATCCTGATGGTTATAAGTTTGAACTGTTGGAAAGGGGACCTACACCCGAGTCACTCTGTCAGGTCATGCTTCGTGTTGGTGATCTTGATCGTTCTATAAATAGAAATATTCATATTGGATTTGCAGTCCATTAATGCCTTTTGTTTCAGAAATTTCAATCTATGAGATTTTTTCTCGTTTTCTCTAAAAGCTTGCTATTTAAGTGAACCTTATTCTCAATTAAATCAAGTTATTCTCAATTAAATCAAGTGGTTCGCCTCTGTCTGACTTGTCTTTAAATCATGGATTTCAGGTGAAACTTTTTGTGATGTTATTGGGAGTCCATGCTATGTTGCACCAGTGGACCTGAAGCTGGTGTATGATATAATTGCCCCAGATATTCCACCTGATTCTGCTTTGTATTGCAACTGAAGCAACTCTGCCATGAACAAACTTAAGAAGGCTATGCGTGTAAAGGTTCTTGCAAATGTGTAGTAGTTCAATTTTATTATGTTATCAGCTCAATTGGAGAAACAAAGAGTACTTTTATATTACTAGATTGATTGTTAAGTGAAGTTGATTGTGTTACCTCTAAAAAAACAAAGGCTTGATAATGCTTCTCTTAATTTGCTTGCACAGCTGCTTCATTTGGAAGCACATAGCTTTCTGTTTAGTAAGTTGTCTGCTTGAATATGCATGGATAAGAAATGTTAACATTCCTTAAAATCATCATTGGGTAAAATATAGATTGACGGCAAGTCCTTTAACATCAGGTGTGCTGTATTGTATCTTGATCTCAGAAATGTAAGAACTTGATGGATGCCTTGCTTTCAGAAATTAGTTGTTAATTGTGTTTTCCTGAACATGTAGTTAGATTTAGCTTTTAGCTTTGAATTGTAATATCCATTTTGATTCTGTAGCAGTCATTTTGAAAGGAATAGAGTGTCTGTTCATTGTAATGCCTAACAGATTAGATGTAAGCCTGACAAGTAGCTCCAAGCCTTCTTCATTTTCACCCACTCTCTCACTGCTAGTTAAACATTCAAAACTCAGATGTTTTGGTTTTGGCCGTGGCTCAAATATGGCTCTGCTAACAAAAGTTTACTCAAAACTGTTTGGGTGTTAAGTAGCAAAAGCAGATCGCCAGGGGTATTCACAACTCAATAACAGATCAAGTTTTTTCTAGCTGTGTTGCTATCTTCAATGTAATACATATATAATGCCTGTTCCATTTTTCTTTGGCTTCGCCATTGTAGTGACTGGTTCCCTTAGTGATTCTTGATCATATGTCTACTGTGCAGGATTTGCTACCTTGCGGATGCATAATAGCAGGACATTGACCGACTCAATTAAAGGAGAAGTTATGCTTTTGTAATCCCATTTCCATGATTCAGAGTCTACAACAAATATCTCAAATCTTAAAGACGATCGGCGAGTGCTTTCAGTGATGGATCGCGAAAGAAGCAGAAGACTAATAGGATGAACAGTTCAGTGTAGATGGCACTGGAACTGTTCAGGAGGACAGAAAGTAGTTTTCAGTACAAGAGTTTGCTTGTGCGACTCATGCATGATTTTATATACAGAGGCACACAAGTTTCTTTGTAGACTTTGCTCTAGAAGACCAAAGACAGTTCCTCAAACTACCTGGTCTAGCTTGCTTTTGTGATCAATTTGCATAATTGGTTCTTTTCGTGGTTTTAGAACCCTAACGGTTGCTTTTCATAATTTTTACAAAAGCATTTTTCAACTATAAAAACAAATGGGAGCTTAGTGCAACGACTCTTAAGCTTCAGGCTATGCAACACTGGAGATTTAGCCATGGCATCAAACTTAATGGGCCAAACATTGATTTCTGTACTGTTCAACTTCCCAGTCACGAGAACATCCTGCAGTGTTTTTCCTATCTGTCTGATACAACTTTCTGTTATCTGTAAGCTATGAGTCACTCAAGGGAACGTTTGGGAACGCGGTTGCGGCTGCGTTCCTAAAAAATTTAAATTTTTTTTTTTACTAAAATTTAATATGGTTTGTACGTTTTGGATCGTTTTGATGTGTTGATGTCAAAAATAATTTTTAAAAAATGAAAAAACATCATTGGCATGCATTTTGACACGAAAAGTTATTTGAAAAGCACCTGCAACCACACTGTAAAACACGGCTATCAGTCTATTCAGATATTGCACAGTTACTATCTACTAACATTCTGGAACAGAGAAATTCATGCATCAGGACACTGTCGGATCTGCAAAGCACGAGATGCTTCAATTAGAAAGGAGATTATTTATGGTAAAATCACAAAATTTGGAGAACTAATAAAGCTTTGTAATGACACAAAATTAAATATGGATCACAGAACAAAAATAAACACTCAAATAATCCAGGGGAAAGAGCAAATGCTTGCTAGAAAACACTAGTGATTTTTTTGTGTCACGTGCTAGTCAGGCAACAAAAAACTATTCTTAATTCATAGTGTTATCAAACCCAACCGACCCGTTAGATTAACTCAGTGATCTGTCAATTTAGCACTTAGCAGAGCTTGGTCAGTGAAAAAACTATCTATTTTTTTTTCTTTACCAAATACTGTTGTTTTTAAAGTTTTTTTTCCCTTAAATTTCATACTTATTAACAAGTTTTTTACTTGGATTTCACCTCAGGTAAACTAGGTCGTGGGTCAAACCAAGTTTTTAATTGAAACATTTAAATTTTTTGTTTAAATTAGACTGGTTTAGATCTTGAGTTGATCTGCCGAGCCGGTTAAAATTTTATAACTAGAGTTTAGAGTCGAGATTTGATCCATAAAATATTCGTTGAATACATAATTGTGTTAGAGAATAATATAAGTCATGTCTTGGAATCTTACCTAAAAGCTTAAACTTTTGGGTTGAATTGATTTTTTAACATGGTATCAGAGTCTTGATAACTAAACGGTCACGAGTTCGAATCTCACTATCCCTATTTATTTGATAAAAATTAAGCACAAGGTAATTTATTATAAAAGAAATATTTTAAGACCTTACCTAATAATTTAAACTATTGAGTTGGGATGATTATTTGACAAACTAAAATTCTAAATTCTTTACTCTCCAAAAGAAATTTTTTTATCACACACAATTTCATAAACTATTCTTTATATACTATTTAAATTCCTAACCCATCATAACTTTTCCAAAGCCTTACCATGAAAAATTAATCTCAAGACCAGTGTTGATAAACTTGGTTCAAGCTATGTTTTTTTTAAAAAAAAATGAGAGTTGATTAGATTAAATTAGGTGATCTAATTAAAATTTGATTTAATTTTTTTTTGTTTTAATACAATATTATTATTTTTTAATTATATTATTTTAAATTGATTTGAATTAAATCGTTGAATTCATAAAACAAGTCTCGATCAAAGTTATATAACGAGCCGAGTTATCCATGCATGAAAGTTAGCGTGAGTGAACTTTAACGGGTTTTTTTTCTTATTTATAAAAAGTCTACATGTATAGAAACCGATGATAGTTTAATAACTAAATTGAAACATCATTAAACAAAAAGGACTAAATTGTAGCTACCTAAATTTCAAAACAGCAACAAAAGAAGCAGAGCCATTGAGAGAAGCAGAGAGCAATGGCTTCCATTCTCTTATCTTTAAACACACACACTCTCCTTCCTCTCCATACAAGAACAAGAACCACCAAAACCACTCTAAAAATCCTCCGCTTCTCCCACAAACTCCCCCCCTCTTCTCCCTTTTATTGCAACCATGAAACTAGACTTCACCTCCGCTGCCAAACCACCACTGGCACTCCTTCCGCTGCCGATTTCGCCGCCGCGGCCGGCCAAGACCGGCTTCGTAAGGTTCCCATTAAAAATATCAGGAATTTCTGCATAATAGCTCATATTGATCATGGGAAATCCACGTTAGCTGATAAGTTGCTGCAAATGACTGGTACTGTACAGAAGAGAGAAATGAAGGAGCAATTTTTGGATAATATGGATTTAGAGAGAGAACGAGGCATCACTATTAAGCTTCAGGTGTTTTTTTCAAAATTTCCGCATTAAATTTACGTTTTTTTATTGATATTTTTTAATGCTTGATTAATTTTTTTATTTAATTTATGTTTTTATTGATATTTTTCAATTAATTGATATTTTTTTGTGGTTTTGTGTTTGATAATGCGATATAGGCGGCAAGAATGCGGTATGTGTATGAAAATGAAGGGTATTGCTTGAATTTGATTGATACTCCTGGCCATGTTGATTTCTCTTATGAGGTATGTTTTAATGATGGATGGATATTTTATAATTTTATAATTTGTATTATCTCTGGTGGGTTCGAATCCTAGGAGATGCTGTGAGAAAGAAATTTCTTTTGGCGACCGGGGAGGGATTTAGTGTCAGTATGCAAAAGCTGGCTCGAGGATAGCTTTGTGGTTAAAAGAAAGTTAGATTGTTAGATATTTGGAAATTGTTTGCTAGAAAATGAAAATGTGTACGTGGGATGTGTTTTGAATTATTGTGTTGTTTGTGTTATTTATTTGTTGTAGGTATCTCGTTCTCTTGCTGCTTGTGAGGGTGCTCTGCTTGTTGTTGATGCTTCTCAGGTGAACTGCTTTTGTGCAATCTCTACTTTTTTTAATCTGAGCATATGATTTATTTTGCCTAGTAAAGGTTATAAATTTTCTGTTATTTTGATATGGTAGGTCTTAGTTTGAAGTTTTTCGATATAGAATCTGAAAGGAAAGCACTGTTTGCTGAATTGTTTACCTATTTGTTCAGATTTATTGTTTTTGCTCGTATTGCTGAGAATTGTCTATTATTGTTTAGGGGGTGGAAGCACAAACACTGGCTAATGTTTATTTGGCCTTGGAAAACAACCTAGAAATCATCCCTGTAAGTGGGTCATCATGTTATGTTTCACATATGAGTTTGTGTGCATACACACGTGTATCCCATCTGTGAGATTCTGTAAATATATATACTAGTATTCTCTGAATTGCTTTGAATGGTTAAATCTAATTGGTTTAAATGTAATTGATTAACATTGCAGGTTTTAAACAAAATAGATCTTCCGGGTGCAGAACCAGATCGTGTTTGCAAGGAGATTGAAGAGGTTGGTTCACCAAATGGAAGAACTCCATTTGTTTAATGGGTGTGTAATCCATATTGGTTCTAGTAGTTTGGAAACTATGTTAAGTACTTAGTGAATAATGTGACTTATCATATCATTAATTTAGCTTATTGATTAAAAAAGAAAAGAAAAGAAGACTCACTATAACAGCAAGTCTCTGCACCTTTTTCTGTGACAATAATCTGCACTGGAAGTCTGATTGTGAATTGAAAAATTCTTCCAGAGAAAAGGCAAGAAGGCCAACTTAATCCAAATCTGTATTTCTGTACACACACACACACACACACACACACAATCTGCACTGGAAGTCTGATTCACTGGAAGTCTGATTGTGAATTGAAAAATTCTTCCAGAGAAAAGGCAAGAAGGCCAACTTAATCCAAATCTGTATTTTTGTACACGCGTGCGCGCACATACACACACAATCTGCACTGGAAGTCTGATTCACTGGAAGTCTGATTGTGAATTGAAAAATTCTTCCAGAGAAAAGGCAAGAAGGCCAACTTAATCCAAATCTGTATTTCTGTGTGCGCGCGCCCACACTCTTTATCCATAGCTTACTGTGCTTGTGTTGAATCCTTGTTTGATCAATTAATTATTTTCATTTTATGTTTCAAGCTGAAAGACATGGATTTCTGTTTGCTAACAATTGCCTCAAAACTCACAGCTAAATGTCTCTCCATGTAGGTTATTGGTTTGGATTGTAGCAATGCAATACACTGCTCTGCAAAGGTTGGTTCATGACTATTTTCTTGATGCAACTCATGTTCTCCATTTCCTGCATGGTGGAAAAGGATATTTCTTCCTTATAAAGTAATCTTTGCTTGTGTTGCTATTTGTTCTACAGGAGGGAATAGGTATAACTGAAATTCTGAATGCAATCGTTGAGCGGGTACCCCCACCCCGTGATACTGCTGCAATGCCTTTGAGGGCCTTAATATTTGATAGGTACAGACTTTTCATCATCACTGGACCCATCAATATTTATGGACTCCTAGTAGAATGATACTAACAGTCTTTGTTTGTATAGTGTGTGTTTATTCATGCACCTGTTAGTATCTAACTTCCATCAAAGATAAATCTGTTGATTTAGATATTTTGACATCCAACATTATGACAATAACAAACCAGGTGGCGCATAGTTGAGATCAAATGAAACCTGAGCAGTGTGAACAAGAAAATTTATTTAAAGCGTTTTGTCATAAACATCCCTGGTTTAGCTGCTGAGATCTTTTTCCTCTTCCTCCTCTTCTTTTTAGAATATATTTTGATGGGAAGGGCAATGCTTTCCTTAGCCCATTTGCTTATCAACCAATTAAACTTCTACTGTACTGACATCTGTTTGTCCACATTGTGTTTATTTTACATTGCCTCACCAACAGTAGAAATGACATTCTTTAGCCTGTATTGTAACCTTATAAATCCTTTTGCAGCTACTATGATCCATATCGTGGTGTTATTGTGTATTTTCGAGTCATAGATGGGAATATAAAGAAAGGCGACAGAATTTATTTTATGGCCAGTGAGAAGGTAAAGTAATCTTGTTAATCAATTCTTTTGCCCCAAATAAATTATTTACTTTCTTTCAACTGCAGACTCAGCAATGTACAGCTGACATGTGTTCAAAATAACTGTTACCAGATCAGCAAATTTAGACTGTCCCTGTTGTGTTCTTCAATTATGGCTGTGGTTGCATGGGTTTGTTAAAAGAATTTGCTAATAACCTTTAGAGATGCCAGCACTTCCATTAAATAAGGATCATGATTTTTCATTACAAATACACGAGTTATCTGTTATGTTGTCAAGATTTGAGCAATGAAGCTAAAACAAAACATTCAATGAGTTTATCAAGTGTAATGGCTGTTATGTTCCAATTGACTGTTATTGGCAAGACGCTGACTGTAAATGGGTGTAAACTAATGGAACTTGAAATAAAAAATGGGACTTCAAAACCTTTCAAGTGACTGTAATGTGGTGTAAAGAACTATTTTCTGAAACCAAGGTTCTGATAAATGCTTACATATTCTTGTAGTTTTCCTAATAAATCATTCTTAAAATGACAGGATTATTATGCTGATGAAATTGGAGTTTTATCTCCCAATCAGATGCAAGTGGAAGAATTGTATTCGGGTGAGGTAAAATTTCCTTTCTGAATGACGTTGATTAGAATGGGCTTTTGTGTTGCTTGCTTGGGTTGTTTTCTAGTGTCTAAAAACATGGTATTTGGAAGAAAATTGCAAAATGGATTGATGATTCTTTTGTATTTTGATCATATAAATGATTGTTGCCTAATCACTCAATGTTTTCTGTGTAAAAGACATCATTGTCCATATTATTCTTGTTTCTTGTATCTGCAAATCTGTTATCTCCAATCATCAGCAAGATTGCTTGTGAACTTAAACACAATCAAGGTTCGTAATTAAATACATTTTGTTATCAGGACTGCGATCTCTGTGTGTTTGTATTCATGCTCATGGAAACAGAACAAACCTTCATAAACGATGCATCTTTTAGTGGTTCTAACCTGTAAACCAATTGAAGAGTGGGGATCCTTGATGGTCATTGATATATCTTCACAATTGGACAAGCTAAGGGGTACTGTACTGGTTATCTTTCAGTGTTCAGCCAATTATAGTCTCCTCTCTTTTTCTCTGCCATCACTCATACTGATTTTTTTTTTCTTTTTTCTTACCCTTTTTAGACATAATGATGAAGCTCATTCTGTTTTCCATGTTCTGTCTCTCTCTGTGTGTGTGTGTGTGTGTGAGTGTGTTTCAAACATGTTTCTGTGAACTAATTTTGGAAAACTTTTTTTTCTTTATGTATCTTGTTACTCTAATGTAGTCTTTTTTAAGATTTAGGTGTATTTGTCTTTTAACTTGTAACTACTTTTCCCTCCTCATATTGTACTTATTCAGGTAGGCTACCTTTCTGCTTCTATCAGATCAGTAGCAGATGCCAGGGTGGGTGATACCATTACTCACTACAGTAGAAAGGCGGAACAATCATTGCCTGGATATGAGGAAGCCACCCCAATGGTGTTCTGCGGCCTATTCCCGGTTGATGCAGACCAGTACTGACATCTTTTTTGCTCTTGTTAAGTTTGCTACTTTGTGCACGTCTGTAGAATTTCTCATCTTCAACTCTCTCATTGACAGGTTTTCTGAGTTGCGTGATGCTTTGGAAAAACTGCAACTAAATGATGCTGCATTGAAGGTAAATTGTTTCTTACTAGTGATTATATAAAAAAGGGTGTCTTTAGATAAAGATCAAGGTGATTGGAAATAATTTGATTAGGTTATGACAGGTGATATGAATTTGGTTTGGCTACTGGATTGCTATGTATTTTTGGTAGCTAAGTTGCTTTCCATTATCTCCTTCGGTATCATGTAGCAATTGAGGACTGGATGGGCTTATTCATTTTTATTGTTCGTCCCATTTGTTGGGTTCTCTCCATTTCTTTTTTATGATTATTTTAGATAGTAGTGAACTTGAGTTGGAACATGACATTGTTTGGATTTGTGCAAATGGCTTTGGAGTAGATGTTGTGGAAGGTCATCTTCTGATTGCTTCTGAGATTTGAAATGGATGTTGTGGATGGTATTTGTTTTTCAATTGTCTTGTGAAATCCTGCATATGGATTTGTGGATTGTAGATGGGAGCAGTTCTTTTCTAGGATAGTGACACCTTGTGCGTTCTGGGTTTGTGAGGCAAGAGTTTCAGATCCTGTGAAGCAAAGGGGCGGGGGTAGTTGAGATAACAAATTGGGGTTGTGAAAAGCTTATTCACATGGTTTTTAGAATTTCAGTGTATGACTTTGGCACCTAGTTTTGTCTGCACCTGTTTTTTCTTCATGCCCTCCTCTCATTAGAGGTCTCTTGTACGCTTTTCCACATGTTAGAGCAGTACACCCTTTATAACCATTCATTTATTAGAGGAATTGCTTATCCTTGTTTTTGGTTAAATTTTCAGTTCGAGCCTGAAACATCAAATGCCATGGGTTTTGGCTTTAGGTGTGGATTCTTAGGTCTTCTCCACATGGAAATAGTTCAGGTTTGCCTTGCTACAACTTCTCAGCTATGCTGTCAATTTATGAAAATTTAGCATTGTCTTTGAACAATTTATCTTCTTACAGGAAAGGCTGGAGAGAGAATACAATCTAAGCCTAATTACTACTGCACCAAGTGTGGTATACAGAGTGCACTGCGTGGATGATGATATTGTAATTTCTGCTTGCTCCTGGATCCAGTAGCACTTAATAACTGATGTTGATACTCGATAGATATTTGCTGCCAATCAATGATTTTGCATAACTACATGTATTTATGGAGAGATGAATTTTGTCAACTTTCCCTTTATTGTGATCTTATTGTCCTCCTGGTTTAGTCTACAAGCAAACACAAACTGTAAACCCTAACATTGACCTGTAGATGATCTTAGGCTTATTCTATTAGATAATTTACAGAGCATATATGAACTCCTTTTTCTTTTTGATAAACCAGAAATTTTTAAAGTTTGTCAACCACAATTTTTATTTGACAATTAGGTGGTATCCTTGTACAAGCTAGCTTGCATGCACCAAGACTAAGCCCACCTGCCCTTCTGGTTAAAGGCACACCATTCTGCATGGGGACTAGGGGATTCATAAGAAATTACGTTATCGTGGTTTGGCCTTGGAGTGAACCCTGGTTGCCTAGGTGGGGGGCTGCCCACTTGCCAACTAAGCCAACCCTCAAGTTTACTGTCTGCTATGTTCCATGTAATCTTAAAGTCCCCTGCCATGATGAGGTTTTCCTCAACAGTTGCAGTATAATAACTGTGTCCTTTTTAGCAACCACCTTTTAACATGCCATAAATCGTGCAGTTGATGTTTCTTGTAATGCTTGATCTAGTTTATGCATTTCTTTATGGTTAGTTGTTTATTTTAATTGTGTTATAACAGCTTAATGTGTCTAAATTTTGTGTCATGCTATATCTTACATGCAAAATGTTCATTTTGGTGAAGGTTGAGTGCTCAAATCCATCTTTACTTCCTGAACCTGGGAAAAGGCGATCAGTTGAGGAGCCATTTGTAAAGGTCTTGTTGTACGCACTGATGTTTATTATTTCATGTTATGACATCTAGCTTACTCATCATGTTTTTAGGCTTGTAACAAAAGTTGTGTTTGCTTCTTTCAAGTACACAGATCGAACTGCTTACACCGAAAGACTACATTGGCACGCTTATGGAGCTGGCTCAAGAAAGGAGAGGAGAGTTTAAAGAAATGAAATATATCACTGAGAATAGAGCATCAATCACGTATGAATTACCCCTAGCTGAGGTGACATTTTTGCTTTACTTTTGTCCTGTACTAGCACTCCTCTTCAAAGTCTCATTTCACTGAATTATTCTCTCTTTACAGTCTAATTATTCATTCTTGTCTCTTAGTTTTCTGCATGTTAACTTGACAGATGGTAGGTGATTTTTTTGACCAGCTCAAGTCCAGAAGTAAGGGATATGCTAGCATGGAGTATACAGTTGTTGGGTAAATGTATATAATGCTTTGTGAGATGGGAAAAAAATGTCTATAGATATTCTTGTGTGCTCTTGCCTGGCAGTGGTTTGCATGTCTAAATACAAGCAGGGTAGCTTTTATTCTTATTGGCATCGACATACTTAAATTCTTTTGTCGGAAGTATTGTTGTTTTCGAAACAAATGCCATGTATCATTTCATTTTCATCTTTTACATGGCATGGATTTTTAACTTCCTTGTATGTATTCCTCCAAATTACCAAAGATGATTTACTCACAGCAATTTACATTTCGTTATAAAATTTGATCGATAGGTACAAGGAAAGTGATTTGATAAGGCTTGACATTCAAATCAACGGTGATCCTGTTGAACCATTAGCAACTATTGTGCACAAGGATAAGGTAATTTTCAAGACTCATCATTTGAGTCTTTAAAGTGTAGAGAAGTGTGTGTACATATCTGGAGGACTGGTGCATGTTTATTTGAAATTCAACACTGTACAGATGAAACTTAAGGAGTTGTTTAATGGATATTATGGTTAAATTTGGTAGGAACCTTCTGCGATTTGATGACAAAAATTTAACTGCTTCTGCTACCACAAGTGTGACACATGTAAGAATGAAGTATGGAATTTCAAAAAGAGAACAATTTTTTAGAAACGAGGATGACTAGGTTTACTAATGAACACAAATAGCTAATTCTTTAGACATTTACAGGCTTGTCCTGTGATATAATG
>Ga0307516_10006111_pt1 | contig 14203 bp, 12 predicted proteins | sample 19_EM_MG_FD_203310 | JGI IMG/M metagenome (GOLD analysis project Ga0307516, IMG submission 203310) | Populus trichocarpa ectomycorrhiza microbial communities from riparian zone in the Pacific Northwest, United States - 19_EM | ecosystem: Host-associated > Plants > Roots > Unclassified | place... | reverse complement strand
CCGCTGCCCGAATGGTTGAGTCCCGCAATTTCACTGCTCATATGCGCGGTATCGTCCCGGTAATAGATAGTCCCGTTCGTGATCGCGTACTGCTGCAATTCCATTTTAAAGGGTTTGGCAGGAGCAGCGGCGGCCGTAGCCTGTGTCGTATCCGGGAGGGTGATATTATAGTTGGCATGCCCGTTCTGGTGGACGATCGCATGGATCCGGGGCTGGTCGATATGGATGGAATGGATCTTCATGACGTCGCCGGAGATGACGCTCATCAGGTTAAGCGCGATATCGATCTGCCTGGCTGAGATGAGGGTATCTTCCGAGAACTCGCCGATACCCGTTATGCGCAGGCTGTCCAGACCCACGGCCAGCCGGGGAAAATGACGGAAAAGAGAAATGTCCACATCGCCGAAATCCACTTTGGCGGCAATATTCTTATTGATCTGGGTTTTGACGAGATTCGTGATCTTGCTTTTAAAGAGAAAAGGAGCAGCAAAGGCAAAGCCGATCAGTAACAGCAGGAAGAGGCCTACCACCTTGAGGATTTTCTTGATCATGGTCAGTCAGGATATTAGACGTTAGGAATTACGCAAACCTACGTTTTTAATGTTATATATGCAACGGGGGATGAGCCTCTTTTGCGTTACTTTTGTGCCTAATATTAGTCTTTGCTATGACGCCTGAAAGAGAAGAAAGGATCATCCGGGTATTGGACCATCGGCAGGACAGCCTCACCATCGTCCTGGAAAATGTTTTTGACCCGCACAATATTTCGGCCGTGATGCGTACCTGCGATGCCATTGGCGTCCAGGAGATCTATGTATTGAACACGCGTATCCCCCCTCACAAAAAATGGGGCGCCAAGAGCAGCAGCAGCGCGGCCAATTGGCTGACGATCCACCAATACACCGATGCGGCGGCCTGTTTTACCCAACTCCGCACGAAATACCACCGGATCCTGACCACCCATCTCAGCAGCGATGCCGTCTCCCTCTATGAGATCGACCTGACGGAAAGGATCGCCCTTGTCTTTGGCAACGAACATTCCGGCGTCAGCGAAGAGATCCGGGCCCTGTCCGATGGCAACTTCATCATCCCCCAGGTCGGCATCATCAAATCCCTGAATATCTCCGTAGCCTGCGCCGTCACTTTATATGAGGCCTTCCGGCAAAAGAATGCAGCCGGCCACTATGCGCAGCGTAGTCTGGGGGAGGCCCAGGCAGATGAATTGTTGAAAAAATGGGGTAGGGGAATGCTGGACTGATGCGGTCCTTCTTTTGCCGGGCTATTGACCCCCTTATGTCTTTTTTGCAGCCGCCATTTCCGCGGCCCTTTCTTCCGCCACGGCCTTCAGGTGATGAATGCTCACATTCAGCTCATACCCGATCAGCATCACCATCGAATTAAAATAGATCAGGAGCATGAGGATCATAACGGTCCCGATCGATCCGTATATTTTATTGTAGGTCGCGAAATTATTCACCCAATAGGAAAAGCCGAACGTGGTCAGGATCGTTAGGAAGGTCGCGAGAAAAGTGCCGGGGGAAAAGAGCCGCCAGCGTTTGTGAACGGCTGGACCATATTTATAGATACAGGCGATGGCGACATAGAACAAAGGGATGATAACGACCCAGCGAAGGGTCTTGAACAGCCATCGGACCGACTTGCCCTGGATATGCAGGTATTTCAGGAGGGTGCGGAGCAGTTCGTTCTGCGTGACGAGGAGGATAAAGCTGCCCAGCACCATCAGTAACACGAGGAGCGTGAGTTTGATCGCCATCCACCGCGTTTCCAGGTCATTTCTTTTTGCGTTATAGATAAGCGATTTATTAAAGCTCCGCATGATGCCGATCATGGCATTGGAAGAATAAAAAAGGGCGAGGACAAACCCGAACGATAACAGCCCGACCCGGGGCTTGTCGAGAAAGTCTTCCAGGAATTGACTTACCAGCAGGTAGGTATTCTGATTGGGGGTGACATCCCGGGTGATAAATAATAACTGCCGTTCGATCTGTTTGGAAATGGGCAGATAGGGGATCAGCGTACAGATAAAGATCATGGCAGCGGGTATCGCCGTAAGAAAACTAAAGGAGATGGAACGGGCCCGGTCATTCAATCCTACCTTCTTCACCTGCCCGAGGAAAAATCGGATGACATCATACAAAGGCAATCCCTGGAATCCCGGCAGGACGACCTGCTTGCTCCTTGCTTCCAGCCATAGGAAGGGCCGCGTACTATAAATGATTCTTTCGATCTTGGTCATGTCAGGGTTAGTACTAGGTTGCTATTTTCATTTATCTCACCACTCACCATTCACTTCTTCACACTGTCCGCCTTTGCCCGGATGGCCATTTCTACATCCAGTGCTTCCTGGTATTCCTTCGCATATTGCAGATGCTGGGTATAGGTGGCTGCGAAATTCGAATACCCGGAGAAGTCCGCCTTGGCTACGAAATACAGGTAATCCGTCCTGGGTGCCGTCAACACCGCTTCGAGGGTTTGTTGCGAAGGGGTGCAGATAGGTCCGGGCGGCAGGCCTGCATAGCGGTACGTATTGTAGGGGGATTCGACTTTCAAATATTTATCATAGATACGCTTTAATTCAAAATTGCGCAAAGCAAATTTAACGGTGGGATCGGCGCCGAGCTTCATGCCATGGGCCATCCTGTTCAGGTAGACGCTGGCGATCTTGCCCTTATCGTCCTGCTTATTCGTTTCTTCTTCGATGATGGAGGCCAGGATATAGACTTCGATGGGAGTGAGGCCCCTGGCGCTAGCCTGTTGCCTTCTTTCGGGGGTCCACCAGGCCTTCGAGTTGCCGTACATCTTCCGGAGAATGGTCGAAGGGGTCGTATTCCAGAAATAGGTATAAGTATTGGGCATGACGATCGTCAGGATGGTATTGGTATCCACTCCCAACGCCGCCATAGAATCCTTGTTATCCATATACCGCATGACGCTGATACTATCGCATTCGAATTTTCTCCCGATGAACGAGGCCAGGGTCTCCCGGGTGCGGATCTTGGTGATGGTGAGATGGACGGGGGCCTGGCGGCCGTTGCGCAGCATCCGGACAATGTTCAGGAGGCTCATATCCTTTCGGATCTCATATTTTCCCGCTTTTACATTCTCCGTAAGGTCCATCCGCGCAGCCGTCCATTTGAAAAAACCGGGGCTTTTGAGGACGGTATCGGCTTGGAGGGTGTCTACCACCTGCTGAAAACTGCTGTTGGAATGGATATACAGGGTATACTTCTCTCCGGTGAATGCGGTGGCCGGACCGAAAAAGCGCCAACCCATAAAGGCGAAGACCAGCAATAAGAGAACGACGGCCGATAAGATGATTTTTTTCATATTGGTTTTTCCAGGGTGTTCATGGATAATGGCCTCAAAATAAATAAAAAACCCTGCCAATTTGTATAGGCAGGGTCTAAAATATTTTAACGGGGACTATTTCTGTAAAGGAGTGCTGTTGGCAGGGGTCGTCGGTTGTCCTGCGGGCGCCGAAGCATTCACTTTTTCCGGAACACGGAGGTTAGCGGTTGCTTTCGGAACAAATACGGCGGAAAACAGGCATAAAAGAGCCACGGTGACAGCCAGTACCCAAGTTCCCTTTTCCAGGACATCGGTCGTTTGTTTGACTCCCATGAGCTGGTTGCTGAACCCGCCTACATTACCAGCTAATCCGCCCCCCTTGGGGTTTTGAACGAGAATGATCAATCCGAGGAACACACAGGCCAGGATGATCAGTAACACAAATATGAACGTCATGTCAGAATTCTTTTAATTGTTCGATCTTTTTTGCAAAATAAGAGCTTTTATCGGGATTGAGCAAACTTAATTTATGATAGAGCTCCGCTGCCCGTTCCCGCATTCCCTGTTTCACAAGGACTTCCGCCATGGCTTCGGTCAGCACTTCTTTTCCTTCGATGGAATGGGCGGCGATCGCCTGTACCTGGTGTTCGGCTGCGATATCGGGTACGCTCCCGGAGCCTTGCTGGGGGATCCGTTTCATGACTTTCAGCCAGTCGGTAAAACTCTTGAGCTGCTTCCCCAATCGGTCGCTCGGATTTTCATCCAGCGTGAGCTTGATCCCCTGGGAGGCGAAATAATCGATGGTATGATAGGACTGGAACATGGGTTCCCCCGGCTGGGCGACTGGTTCTGAGGCTACTCCTACAGGTTCTGAGGCCGCTGCGACAGGCTCCGTTGACAGGACCGCGGGTTCAGCTGAGGGCGCCACCGGCTCCGAAGGTGCCGATGACCAGGATAGAAAGGATCCCAGGGTTTCCTTTTCTCCTGCTTGCTCCTCTTCAGTGAGGGGGGGCAGTTCTTCGTCGTCGTGCTGCTCCTCCATAACGGTAGGTTGTTCTTCCACGATCAGGGGGACTTCCTGAACTTCGGGCTGCTCATCCGGGATCACAGATGGCTCTTCCCCGGCAACGGCTGCCGGCTCTTCGATCACCGGCTGTTCCACAACCTGCTCAACTTCCCTCTCTTCGATCACCGGTTGTTCCACGATTGGCTCTTCGGGTTGTTCCACGATTGGCTCAATTTCCTTCTCTTCGATCACCGGTTGTTCTGCCGCCGGCTGATGCGACCGGGCAGCGGCAGGGGACAGGTCATTTTCCAGCAGCCATTGCAACCAGAAAGGATTGGTGAAGTATAAATTCGTTTTTTGCGTCTCTTCCACGAAATGGGTAGCCTCCTCCGCACGAAGCTTCCGGGAGAGCAGGTAGCGCGCCATGCCAAAGGAAGGGAACTCTTCCACCAATGCTTCCAATCGTTCGCGGGGGACTTCATCCAGGCTGTCTGCCTTGAACAGATGTTTAATAATGTGCTGCATTTGAAGGGTCATTATTAATTATAGGTTTCTGCCAATTCAAAAATAGGTCCGGGTCCTAAATTTCTACCAGTTCGAAAAAAGCTTATTGAAAATTTCATCGGTCATATTCGTAAGCACCGTCGGTAATAACTGCGATTCCGCCTGATTCAAGCTCAGCGAGGCCGAGAAGTCGAAGTTACGCGTTACATCCGCTTCGAAATCCGCCGGCGCCACCGTCTTGCCCGTGGGGTCCAGGTGATTTTTAAAAATAAGATGAACGGTCACATTGAGCCGGTTGGTCGCCGCCTGCTGGCTGGAAATACCGGAGGTCGTAACATTATAATCCGTGATGGTCCCGCTGACATCATAATCGGCGTCCGAGGTCTGGATCTGGGTGAGACGGGATGCCTGGCTGCTGATCTTTTGCCGCAGTTTATCATTCAGTTGCGGCGCCAGTTGCGGGTTGATATACCGCGCCCTGTTCTCGATATAGGCAATATGGATGCTTTTTACCTGCGAGGGGATCGATACGTCCTTGAAGGAATAGACCCTACAGCCGGCAACGAAGAAAAAGGCGGCAAATGCCAGCAGGTAAAGGAGCCTCGATCTGGATAGTTTATTCACTGATATCATATTCTTTTAATTTCCGGTACAAGGTCCTTTCGCTGATGCCCAGGTCGCTGGCGGCATCCTTACGCTTGCCTTTATGTTTCTTCAGGGCCTTGATGATCAGTTCTTTTTCCTTATCCATGATATTCAGCGACTCTTCCACTTCCTCGTGATGATGGATATCGTCGGCAGGATGGTTATTATGGATCACCACCGGCTGCGAAGAGGTGATGGAGGAGGAAGGCTGGAAGGTCGTTTCCTGCGGCTTTAGTTCCTTCAGGTCGTTGATGAACGCATTGTGCTGCGAATTCGCCAGCGAAGGGTTCTGCAGGATCTCGACAAACATTTTCTTCAGTTCCGTCACGTCCTTCTTCATATCGAAAAAGAGCTTATATAAGATCTCCCGTTCATTCGAGAACTCATGGCCATTGGCGGATGCCGAAGCGCCGGAAGGCACCACCATCGGCAGCCGGTTGCCCGAAGCCTCGGGGATAAATCGCCGGATCGCCATCGCACTCACCTGTTTGTCCTCGGACAACACGGAGATCTGTTCTGCAATATTCTTCAATTCCCGCACATTACCCGGCCAGGGATAATTAATTAACAGATTTTTCGCCTCCTCATCCAACTGCACGGGCCCCGTTTTGTACCGCTCTGCAAAATCCACCGCAAATTTCCGGAATAGCAGCGGAATATCCTCCCTGCGATCGCGGAGGGAGGGCACCCGGATAGGCACTGTGCTAAGCCGGTAGTAAAGGTCTTCCCTGAACTTGCCCTTGTCCGTTAATTCCAGCAGGTCTTTATTGCTGGCGGCGATCACCCGTACATCCGTTTTTTGCACCTTGGAGGAGCCGACGCGGATGAATTCCCCGGCTTCGAGTACCCGAAGCAGCCGCGCCTGTGTGCCCAGGGGCAGTTCCCCGATCTCATCCAGGAAAATAGTGCCCCCGTTGACGGCCTCGAAATATCCTTTCCGCGAATCGACGGCTCCCGTGAAGCTCCCTTTCTCATGACCGAATAATTCGGAGTCGATCGTGCCCTCGGGAATGGCCCCGCAATTCACCGCAATAAAGGGATTATGCTTGCGTCCCGATAACGCATGGATGATCTGGGAAAATGCTTCCTTGCCCACACCGCTCTCCCCGAAGATCAGGACGGTGAGGTCCGTATTCGCTACCTGGGTGGCTACCCCCAACGCAAAGTTCAGCGCGGGTGAATTGCCTATGATCCCAAAACGATTCTTGATTGATTGAATTTCCATGATTTTTTATGATTCATTCGTCCTCTCAAAATCCCCTTTAAGGACAGGGGCTCCTAACAAGGTCGCTCCGGTGCAGTCCGTGACATGCACCATCGCATAATCCCCTGCCTTATACGCCGTCCCCGCCTTCGGGAAGACCACTACCTTATTCTGGCTATTGCGTCCCCTCCAGTCCAGGGGGCTTTTTTTCGAATCTCCTTCGATCAATACCCTAAAGGTCTTCCCCAGGTCCCGGTCGTTACTTTCCCGGGATAATTTATTCTGCAGCCTGACGATCTCGTCCAGCCTTCTTTTCTTTACTTCTTCGGGTACATCGTCCCGGTAGCGACGGGCCGCCAGGGTGCCGGGTCGCTCACTATAAAAGTACATATAGCTCATATCATAGCGCGCCTTCCGCATGAGGCTAAGGGTCTCATCATGATCCTCTTCCGTCTCCGTGCAGAACCCCGCGATAATATCCGCGCTCAATCCGCAGCCCGGCAGGATCTCCAGGATCCGATCTATCTTGGCCAGGTACCATTCGCGGGTATAGGTCCGGTTCATGAGTTGCAGGATACGGGATGATCCGCTCTGTACGGGCAGGTGGATATATTTGCAGATATTCTCATGCCTGGTCATCGTATGCAGGACCTCATCCGTGATATCCTTCGGATGCGAAGTGGAGAACCTTACCCGGAGCAAAGGATCGATCAGGGCCACCCTTTCCAGTAAGAGGGCAAAGGTGGTGGGAGCGGCTCCTTCATTCATCCAGTAATAGCTGTCGACATTCTGCCCCAGCAACGTCACTTCCCTGAACCCCCGTTGAAAAAGGTCCTCGCATTCGCGGACGATGCTGTCCGCCTCCCGGCTTCTTTCCCTTCCCCTGGTAAAGGGGACGACACAAAAAGAACACATATTATTACAACCGCGGGTAATGCTGACAAAGGCGGTAATGCCATTGCTGTCCAGCCGTACGGGGGAAATATCCGCATAGGTCTCGTCCCGGCTTAACTGGACGTTCACGCCCTTCTGACCCGTTCCCGCCTCTTCGATCAATCCCGGCAAGCTCCGGTAGGCATCCGGTCCGATCACCAGGTCCACGAGCTTTTCTTCTTCCAGCAATTTTGATTTGAGCCGTTCGGCCATACAACCCAGGACCCCGATCAGCATGCCGGGCCGGCTCCTTTTTTCCTGCCTGAAGAGCGCCAGCCGCTGCCGGACATTTTGCTCCGCTTTTTCACGGATCGAACAGGTATTGATAAGGACGAGGTCGGCATCCTCATAAGAACGGGTAGGACCAAAGCCATTGTCCTGTAAGATAGAGGCCACGATCTCACTGTCGGCGAAATTCATCGCACAGCCATAACTTTCTATATAGAATTTCTTCCGGTATACGGAGGGATCCACGTCCAAAGCGAGATAGGCTTCTCCCTGTCGCGCTTCATTATGGACCCCGGTGACAAGTTCCGGCCCGGTACGCACGGTTGCTGGCATTCGTTCTTCTATTTTAGCGCACAAAGATAGGTAAAATCGATTTGCCGTGACAAGTTGGCAGCAGGTAGTTCCCCCAAATAAAAAGGCCGGCCCGAAGGCCAGCCCATAAAAATGCTATCCGAAAGCCGTGTACCCGGGGGCCGGCAGCTTATTTCTGTTCAAATAAATGATCCGCCAGTTGCTGGTTGAAGTGTTTGACGGGGTCGCCATTGATATTGTGATAGACCGCACTGATAAAAATGGTCTTCGCCGCGCTCATCACCACCAGGACGGTAAAGACGCCCAGTACGAAGAGGATAATGCCTACCAGGGGATGCACAAGGGCGGCCAGCGCGGCGCAGGGAACGGCCAGCACGAGGATCAGCACCAATTGCACCAGTCCGAAACTGAAGGACGCACCCAGACTTTCTCCCCATTTTTGCCGCATAAGGGAGGCCGAGCGTTTGAAGGCCGCCAGCGGTCCGAGGTTCTCATACGCGATCACCGGCACGACGAAGAACGTGGTGATGCTCCATACGATACCGATCAGGCCGGTAATGATCTTCCCGAGCCATCCCAGGTTGTCCTGGACGAGCCGCAGCAAAATACCCACGGTCGCTGCAAAAACGGCCCAGGAAAAGATGACCCCGATACGGCTCAGGCTGAACTGAAGCCCTTTGCGGATGCTCACTTCTTCCCCCTTGAAGTACAAATGCGTGCAATGCACCAGGGCGGTATTGAAAAATACGATGATAAAGTAATTGACCACATAGTACAGGAAGACGAAGAAATAATTCAGCAGCCGGTTGCTGCTATCGTCCCGGAGATTTTCGAAGTCCCATCCCGCCGAAGCCAGGAGGGCAACGACAAAAGAACTGATCACAAGCACCATGGAGATCCCCGATAAGATAGGAAAAAGGATCAGTTGCTTGTTTTCTTTAAGGACTGAAAAGCTGTTCAGGGCGATCTTCCAGCCATTGGAAAGACGGGTGAAGAAATTCATAAGAAATGATTTTGTTTGAAATAAGGGACGCCATAAATATAATCCAAAAGCTTCAAAAGGAAAAGTCCGGTTGCTGCGTTATAACTAGCGCTTATCCGCCGGATAAACACATTACTTTATTCTATATGCCCTTTTGGCCTGAAAATTGTTAAAATTAGGAGACTCGACCCGGCAAAACTGACCTTTATGAAAAAGATAGCCCTGCTAACCAATATCCTTGTGCTGTATATCATGGCACTGATCGCCTGTGGAAAGAGCGAAACCCTCAAGCCCATCAGGGATCTTTCCTCGTTTAAATTCTCGGCCAACGATTCGGCCCTCAGCTATCCCATCAATCTTGCTTATATCCAGGATGCCGGTACGATACATACGACCCTCATCACCGGTACCTATCCGGATACTTCCAGCAAACAGGGCAGTATCAGTATCCGGGTCATCAGTGACACCACCGGTCATTTCAAGGGGGACAGCATCCTCGTCACCTACACCGATCAGAAAGGGGTGATCTACTACAATACACATGACAGCAGCAATTTCGTGCAGATCGATAAGTTTACGAAGACAGCAACGGGCATCGTAAGCGGCAGCTTTTATTGCAGGGTGGCCAATCCAAAAGATACCCTGTTATTCTCAAAAGGAGTTTTCACGGCTTTCTACCAGAATTGACAATAACATATGGAAAATCCAATCACTATTGCGGGTGCACAACCCGCCGAGCCAAAAAGGACCATGCCCTTTCTTCCGGGAAGCTCCCTGGGTATTGCAGAATATACAGGGGCCTGGGATACGCCCCAGGTCGTACACCTGCTGAAACGTACCTTGTTCGGCGCCACGGTGCAGGATATCAATTATTTCAAGACAAAGACGATGTCCCAGGCAGTGGATGAATTGCTCATCCCCACGGCCGTGCCGTCTACCGCGCCCCTGAACGATTACGGCGCCGATCCCACCGGGGTAAGTCCCTGGCAGACCTGGATCAATACCGGGCTTTTATACAGCGACCCGGACCTGAATGAGAACAGACTGCATTCCCTGCAGGCCTGGTGGATCGGGCAATTGCTCAATCCCGGCCGGTCGATCCATGAAAAGATCACCCTCTTCTGGCACAACCATTTCGCCATGGATGCCACGGTGCATTATGACGATATTCCCGCACGCCTCTGGTATGATCAATATATGACCCTTCGCCAAAATGCGCTGGGGGATTTCAGGCAACTCGTACGGTCCATCGTCCTCAACCCCGCGATGTTGATCTACCTCAATGGATCCACCAATACGAAAAAAGCGCCCAACGAGAACTTCGCCAGGGAGTTGCAGGAATTGTATACAATAGGGAAGGGACCGGGTTCCCAATACACGGAGAACGATGTCCATGCGGCAGCCAGGGCCCTGACAGGTCATACGCTGGACAATAACTACAGTTATGTTTTTCAATCCGGCGATCACGACGATACGAACAAGAGCTTTTCGAATTTCTATAGCAGCCATATCATCACGGGCTATTCAGGTCCTGCCGGCGCCAATGAACTGGACGATCTCCTGGGGATGATCTTCTCAACGGACGAATCCGCCAAGTTCATCTGCCGTAAGCTCTATGGTTTCTTCGTGTACTATAAGATCGATGCCGCTACGGAGACCAATGTGATCACCCCGCTGGCCAATATACTCCGGACCAGCAATTATAATATTACTCCCGTATTATCGGCCCTCCTGAAAAGCCAGCACTTCCATGACCTGGTATATTCCGGGGCTTGTATTATCAAGAGCCCGCTGGATCTGTTGATCGGACTCGTCCGTGAATTCAACGTCCCCATTACGAACGCCGACCCGGCTAAACAATATGCAGCCTGGAAAATGCTCAATGACCGGGCTACGATCCTCCAGCAGGAGATCATGGGGGTTCCGCTCGTGGCCGGATGGGATGCCTATCGCCAGGCTCCTCAATACCAGGAACTATGGATCAATTCCGTCACCTATTCGGGTAGGAATTTTTATACCGACCTGCTGATCGGTCCCGGGGACATGATGATGGGCGCTTCTCTACAGATCAACGCCATCGCCTTTGCCAGCCAATTGTCTGCCCCGGATAATGCGGATCAACTGATCAGCGATTCCCTCGCCGTGTTGCTAAGGCCCCCCTTATCCGACAATTCGAGAGACCTGCTCAAACGGTCGATCCTGCTCACCGGTCAGGCGGATGATAAATACTGGACCAAGGCCTGGCAGGCCTATACGGTCAACCCGGCTGACATGAACGCTTTCACGGCGGTGGATACCCGCCTGAGGGCCCTCTATAAATATATTATGGACCTGCCCGAATACCAATTATCATAATCCAGTAATAGTAATGTCCTATGCGTAGAAGAGATTTTATACGAACGATCGCGCCGGCTGCCTTCCTGGGAGGCTTTCCCGCAAAGGCCTATTCCTTCCTGCCCTTTATGAAAGGTCTGGAAAGCGCCACGGATAACGATCATGTACTGGTATTGGTACAACTGGTAGGAGGGAACGATGGATTGAATACCGTGATCCCGATCGACGGCTATGGCGACTATTTTAATGTCCGCTCTAATATTGCGATCCCCCAGGGCAAAATATTAAAGCTGGCCAACAATATCAAGACAGGTCTGCATCCTGCCATGACGGGCATGCAGGAGTTGTTCGGCAACGATCAGTTGGCGATCCTCCAGGCGGTGGGCTATCCCTCCCCGGACGGGTCCCATTTCCGTTCTACGGATATCTGGCTTACGGGCGCCGATGCCAGCCAATACCTGAATACGGGATGGACAGGCCGCTTTCTCGGGAATACCTACCCGAATTTCCCGGTTGGCTACCCGAATACCACCATGCCCGACCCCCTCGCCATTCAGATCGGGTCCGTCGTATCGCCTACGTTCATGTCCGCATCCGGCTCTACCGGTATGGCCGTGCCGATAGACGCGGATTTCTACGACCTTATCAATGGGATCACCGATCCCGCACCCGATACGCCGATGGGCGATGAATTGACCTACCTGCGCAGCATTGCCCGGCAAACGGATAAATACGCCGATGCCATCGAGGCCGCTGCAAAAAAGATAACGGCCCAATCTCCCTATCCCTCCAACAACGAGCTGGCTGCCCAGTTGAAGACGGTCGCCCGCCTGATCGGGGGCGGCTTGAAGACAAGGGTCTATATGGTCACGATGGGCGGCTTCGATACCCATGGCGGACAGGTACAGGGAGGGGATACGACAACGGGATCGCATACCCACTTGCTGACACAGGTGTCCGAGGCGATCAGCGCCTTCATGAAAGATTGTAAATATCTCGGAGTGAATCAAAAAGTGCTGGGTATGACTTTCTCGGAATTCGGACGGCGCATCGTCTCCAACGGAAGCCTCGGGACGGATCATGGTACGGCTCAGCCGGTATTTGTTTTTGGTGATTATGCCAAGACGGGCGTACTCGGTAATAACACGGACCTGAAGATCGTCACGGATGCCCAGAGCAATGTCCCGATGCAATACGATTTCCGTTCGGTCTATTCCACCATCCTGCGGGACTGGTTCTGCGTAGCGCCTTCCGACGTGGAGAATATCCTGTTCAAGAACTACCAGTACCTGCCCTTTATGAAGACCACGGCCTGTAACAACACCTATGATGATCTGAATAATATCGGCAATAGCCTGATCACGAATTCCCCCAATCCTTTTACCAGCAGCACGAAGATCTCGTTCAAGACCAGTGGGGGACATACGCTCGTGCAGATCTTCGATACGGCGGGGCGGCTGGTATTGCTGCCGATCGACCAGGATTACACGCAGGGTACGTATACGATATCGATCGATACCTCCATGTTGGCGGCCGGCGTTTATTATGCCCGTTTGCAGAACGGGTCCGTGCAACAGGTAAGGACCATGCTTAAAGTGAAACAATGATGAAGTTTTTCCGGATCAGAACAAGTTTATGGTTCCTCGTGATTGGCTGGATCCTCGTGGCGGGGCTCTTACCCGCAGCTGCGCAAGCACAGGCCGCGCGGAAGGACAGTATCACCATCAGCACCACCTGCGTGAACGCCACCGCCAGCTTCGGGTCCACTATCTTTAATATTATTCCCTTTCCAAAGACCTCCATCTGGAATTTCGGCGATCCTGCCTCAGGCATCTATAATAACGCGGGCGGACAAACGCCCCGGCATATTTTTGCCAACACCGGCACCTATAATATCTCGCTCGCCGTGGTCAGGGAGCCGGGCGATACCGTATTTCTAAAAGATACGATCACCGTCTCGACGCCCATGGCTTATAATTTCGGCCCGGATGTTTATCTCTGTGACGGAAAGGATACCTTCCTGACAGCTCCGGTAGTCCCCGGCGCCGTCTATACCTGGAATGACGACAGCACGACCCATTCGGATACCCTGCGCGTAAAGGAATCCGGTCTTTATACGGTAAGCATCAACGGGTGCGGCGTTTCGGACAGCGTTGGGGTATTCACCAGCACCCTCCCCAAGATCAAGCTGGGTAAGGACCATGTGCTTTGCACGGGTGAGGACCTGGAATTGAATGCGACTACACAGAACGGACAGTATACCTGGATCCTCAATGGGTCCACCCTCCCTGAGACGAAGGGGCAGTTACCCGTGGTGGAACCCGGCGGCACCTATATTTCCATCGTTTCCGTACCAGGCTGCGGCGTTTATCGGGACACCGTAAGCATTACTTTTTCCCAGCCCAATGCACCCGCTTTCTCGCTGGGGCCCGATACCTTATTATGTCCTAAGCAGGTGATCACCCTTACGGCTGCACCCGCGGGCGCAACAGCCTATGATTGGAGCAGCGGCGCGAAGACGCCCTCCATCCAGGTGGAAAATGCAGGGATCTACTGGGCCTTCGTAACGATCAGCGGCCAGTGCGAGGTCGTCGATACGGTAGAAGTAAAATACCGGGGAGATAAGAAACTGGATTTCCATGATACGGCGATCTGTAAGGGCGGCACCCTCAGCCTCGATGCGGATTTTGGGATCGGCACCTATAAATGGGAGTCCATCCCCGCTCAGCGCGATGATCAAAATCAG
>Ga0307516_10006110_pt1 | contig 14207 bp, 15 predicted proteins | sample 19_EM_MG_FD_203310 | JGI IMG/M metagenome (GOLD analysis project Ga0307516, IMG submission 203310) | Populus trichocarpa ectomycorrhiza microbial communities from riparian zone in the Pacific Northwest, United States - 19_EM | ecosystem: Host-associated > Plants > Roots > Unclassified | place... | reverse complement strand
TATCTAGTGGTAGCCTATATACACAGAATAGGGTGATTAACGACTTGAGACGGGAAGTATGTACTGTGGGAATGAGAACTAGAGGGTCTAGAACTGGACAACACTAGTGATTATCTTTCTATACGCTACTACTGCAACATGGTTCTCAGAACCTGGATCGGGAACAACACGCTGCCAACATGAGGAGAAAACTGGTACAAAGTAACGTTCGATGAGAATGAATAAGACAGACTCGGGGCGGTAAACACGCTCCATGCGGGATATGGGGAGTAGGAGAGAAGTCGTAAACAGAAACACATGCGTGTCAGGGCCATGAGTGGAGTTGATAGCATCCGGTGCGTTGGGCCCCAAGAAGAGCGTATCTAACGCGGTACCTCTTCGCTGGCAGGGAACAGTCTCTCCCTCTCTTCGTCATCGATGGCCTCGTCTTCTGGCCCAACGACCAATTCGGCCGCCCCACCCTTGGGAAGCCTGACAAAGAGGGTGCACAGCAAGGCGAGCGCAATGGCCGAAGCCCCAACGACGAACATCGCCTGGGGGAAGGTCGCAACCGTCCTGGAGTACGTGAACCCGAAAAGCATCGGAGAGAGGATCGAGCCGCTGCAATGCCGAGTGAACAAGCGTATCTGGAGCGGATGACAAGTAGAGTATACCCTAACGCCTGTACCACGCTCAAAGCCCCAAACAGTTTTCCGGTCTCTTCTCCTCCCCTCCCGGCGTAAATCCCCAACGCCAAACTCTGGACAGAGGGCGTGAAACCAGCCGCGAGACTACCCAAGACAGTGTACGCCGTAAATAGGGTTCCGGTCTTCGCGGTCGCCATCATCGTATACGCGGTTAGCTCCATGACCAAGGATACCCGTGCCGTGTTGAGGTCCAGACGAGGGGAAGAGGGATCTTTATTCTCGTTCGCTGCCAGCGGGGTTCGCCCGCTAGCGTCGGAGGCGTTGGATCGGGCTGAGTGGTTTGTACGGGCGGAGCGGTTCGTCTGAGCGGTTGCGGTACTTTGTGAAGAGAGGACCCTGGTGATGGATTCCGGTGCTGCAGGCCCTTGGGTGGGTGAAGGTAGCATAGCTGGTTGGACTGGAGGGTCCTGGAGAACCTCCAGATCTTCGTCGACTTCAGCCACAGGAGGGAGCGGGGTGGGACGGGTTGATGGGCTGAAGAGTTGTATGGGTGGAGGCGCCTTTTTCTTGAACAAAGAGATTACGGCTGACAAACAGCTTCAGTGCCGATCATAAGGAATAAATGAATTGGGTTACCTGGGACAATGAAAGCGAGAGCGATCGCGCGAGTAAGGCTGGAAACACTCATCCAATATCCGAGCTACGAGAGGGACGTTGAGGAGGTGTTTACGAAGTAATCAGGTCTGACGCCTACCATCTCGGTACTCCAACCAAATGTCGAGGCAGCTGTGATAAGTCTGTTAGTTGAACGCCGAACGCAGTATGTCATGGCAAACAGTTACCATATTGGAATTTGAAAGAATATGCCCCCTGAGATCGAATACATAGAATTAACCCATCATAGCGCCTTCGAAGATCCCACTCACCATTAACATAATCACAAGTCCATGTGCTGTCGCCAAGAGGGTCAAATTCCAATCCTTCCTTCTCTTCAACGGGTTGTCGGCCCTCGCGACCGTGACGGGGATGAACATCTTGAGAGGGGACAGGAACGATACGAGGTTCGCCAACAGGCCGCGCACCCCTCCGCTAGCTTGGGCCTTGCTCTTATAATACGCAGCTTTGGCCCTCGAGAGCTGAGTCGGGGCGAGGGATTCAGGAACGACAAACCAGACCATGCACGCGAAGAACAGGTGGTTCGAAAAGGCGTAGTAAAAGACTGTCAGGAGATTGCCTGACTGCCGGATCAAGAGACCACCAAAGGCGGGCCCTATGGCCATGCCGATATACACCAGCCCCAGATAAAGCGAGAAAACCCTGGACCGGCGCGCGGGATCAGTGCAATCCGCGACGTAGGCGTGAATATTTGCTGAGGCGGCACTCAGGCCTGTGGTGGACTTCAGCGGGGGGCACAAAAACTACCGAAGGGACTTGACATACCTCCCAACGAACCTTCGAAGACGGGGCCGATGAGGAGGAACCAGTAGGCACCTTTGTGATCCCTCAGGAGGGAATACACGAGCAGGTACGTGAGGTCCGTGATAAGGTTGCCGAAGAGACAAATTCTCATGGTGTTAATGCGGCCCTTGCGATCGGAGCGCTGGAATCCGGCACAACCACGAACGCAGTTTCCACGTCAGGTGCTGCGGGAAATGAACTGGGAGTGGGTGAGCTTACTGATCCCCAGTACGCGGTGGTCAAGCAGCTCAGAATACCAGTCGCGGTGGTGATTACTTTCCGAGAGGGTTGGGTTCAGTCGGTTTGATAGGGTGTCTTGGGGGACGCTTACACGTAAGGAAGCCAGCAGAAGCTGCCCGCACGGCTGGATCTGCATTACAGAGTTTGGTCTCTTCATCGTCGGACGCGGAGAAGAATGGAGTGGTGGATCCCGACCCAGACCGGTCTGTATACTCTGGCCGGAGAGTCTTGCACACGAGGTGGGTGATCACCTGGATCTTAGGAGCGGCTGTCGTGGTGGAGGCCGCCAAGACGATGGGTATCATGCTCAGAAACCTACGTAAAATAGAGTGGTTATGCGTCACAAGGGAGCGCGAATTGCGTAAGGTCGTGAAGGGGTATTGAGAGCGTACCAGAGGGCCGAGGGTCGTCTCCACCAGACGCGGCTTCGCATTTCCTCGAGTTCTTTCGCAATGATGGGCGCATCGCCACCGGCATCGCCGAGTTCCTCCTCTGCCGCGAGCAGGGTCTCTTGTGAATCGGTGCGGTGGTGAGGGTGGATGAACCCGTGGATGAGTTCAGCGGCCTGCTCGCTTACGGGACTGTCGGGGTTGATGGGAACGTCGGATGGCTGGGGAAGATAAGGGGCGCGTGGGCGATTGCGTCTCGCGGTGGAATTGGGTGAGCGGGACATTTCCTGGCCGCCGTCTATGTCTGGGTCGTCGGTATCGCCAGGGGAGTTGCGAGAGGGGGAGATGGGGGTGAGGGGGATGGCTCCGAGTGGTATTGCACGCGGTCTCCTGCTGACGCTTACTCGTCCCGGCATCATGCAAATCTCGCCGCAGATCCAGAGTGGGTCAGACGAAAAGACCCGAGGTTCGTTCAATTTTTATTTTATTTCATGCAAGTAACAAGTTGACGTTGCACTTCGGCATCGATGTTGACCGTCATGCTAAACCGTGGCCCGATTGCCGTCCCGCGGGTTGCGGTCTAGCCGACAATGCTCAGTCGGACACTGTGTCAGCCCGAGCACGTGGACGCTGCCGGACAGGCCATGGGGAAACTCCTCCTAACTCCTCCTCCTCACTTCTCCCACCGGGATGTCGAATCCCGTACCCCTCCGCGCCTTGGTCGGGGGTGTTGGCATCGCCTTGGCCAGCCATAACCTCCTCCTCCTCAACGGTTCCGTCTTCGGAGTCTCTGGGTTCATTCACCACTGCTACCGTGGCACAGGAGAACCCGCCTCTTCCATCGGAGGGCTCATCCTCGCAGGTGCAGCCGTCGGCGCATTACGATCGACAGTACCCCCTTCGATCCTACCCGACGTCGATAGCTTGGCCATCGTCGCAGCCTCTGGGTTTCTGGTGGGGTTGGGAACAAAGGTTGGTCGGGCGTGACGCAAGATGTCACCAATTGTGAAATTACTGACGCGATCACCTCTTCACAGCTCTCCAACGGCTGCACCTCTGGGTGAGCACTCCCTGCTGACGGGTTCATAACTTGGAACTCACGACCCCTTCTCAGACACATGGTGTGCGGCCTGTCGCGGCTCTCCCGAAGGTAACGTTCTACATGTGGTAGACCATTTCCCATGTCAGGATCTAAGCGCCCCCTACGCAGATCCGTAGCTGCGACGCTGACCTTCACCCTCACTGGTTCGATTACGGCCGCAATCATCCATGGAGGGTCGGTATCTCCACCCGGCCCATTGGATTGGTCACTGGGTGAATTTGCCGGCCTTTTTGCTGTTGCTCAGGCTTCGTTATTCCTCACATCCTTATACCTCTACACGGCCGTGAGTGTGTCAGGCAGAACTATTCAATTGCACGAGGCTCAACGATAGATACAGACACCAAGGCCTCAAGCAAACTCCGGCGGCGAGCTCGAACGCTTACCGGCGTACAGGAGCTTTGCCTCGTTTTTGACGGCCGTACAGTTCGGACTTGGACTCCACTTGACCACCCTCACCGTTCCCAGTCGGATTGTTCAATTCCTTATCACGCCGTTCCATCGCAACTTCGACCCCACCCTTGTCTTCCTCGCGTTGGGAGCGTTGCCACTCGCCATCGTTTCCTACTACTATGGCAGGGGTGAGGAGAAGCCGCGACTGGGCGGAAAATGGAATATACCCAAGGGTGGTGTGATCGACAGACGGTTGCTTGTTGGGGCTGCGATATTTGGGGTCGGATGGGGCATTCAGGGTCTCTGTCGTACGTCTTTCGCCTTCCAGATCCCCGGTGAGATCATATTTTAACTTTTGCACGTGTAGCCGGACCCGTACTCGTGAATTTTGGAACCGCCGCCATTCAGAGACACCCAACGTTTTGGCCATTGGCCGGGTGGCTGATTTCGTTTGCCATCGGTGGTGTCTTGGCGGACAGAATCCCACTCTGACCGAATCCTTCCTGTCCCTCGCTGTATTTCTGATTTCCTTGCTTTTCTGCTTGCCCCCCACTCCTCGGTCGAAATTGTGCCAATGTGTAGCGACGGCCATCTAAATTTTTTTACTCCTCAAACGGAGGGCGGAGGTCCGTCGGAGCGTTACGTATTGGACATTGTACATTCTTCAGTTCCGCCCCCTAATGCGACGATCCCCTTCATCCGACTCTGATCTATGTAATACGAACGAATATTATTTCCATCCATACAATCCCTCATCACCGTAACTGTGTCGGACCCGTTGGTTCCGGACCGGCGGCTAACGCCCAGAGGGTCTCACGTGATCTGAGCTTACTAAGGCGATCGACCGCTTCTACCAGCTTCTGCCACAGACGGTGACACACTCGCTTCCACAACTCTCTGACCCTCGACCTCGGTCCAACATCGCAAATGCCTCCAAAATTCGACATCAACAAGGCTGGGTGGGAACAGAGCGAGTTTCCCATCCTATGCGAAACATGTACGTCGTGGTTCTCGTTCCATCCTCGAAAGAGGATTTGTTCGGGGCTGACATAACCGTTGTAGGTCTTGGAGATAACCCATTTATCCGGATGGTGCGTCTACGAACAACCTCTCACACCCAGTATACAAGTTAACCTCGCCACGCGTACAGTCTAAGCAAGAATTCGGACGCGAATGTGGGACGTGTGCTCGACCGTTCACGATCTTCCGCTGGAACCCCGGCAACGGAATGCGCTTCAAGACGACCGTGATCTGCCAAACTTGCGCAAAGATCAAGAACGTTTGTCAAACGTGTTTGCTTGACTTGGAGTACGGACTGCCTACCCAAGTGCGAGACACAGCCTTGGCGCTGCAGAACGAAGCTCCCACGAGCGACGTGAACAGGGAGTACTACGCGCAGAATATGGAGGGAAAGGTGTGTCGCGCACTGGAATTCAAGGAATTGGCGATTAACCACTCTAACCCCTCGTTGCAGCTGGAGGCCAACAGATCAGGGCTGGATTCTACACGGGCGAGCTCGGCAGCGAAAGATATGCTGAAACAGTTGGCGCGAACGGATCCGTATTACAAGCGGAATAGGCCACACATTTGCTCGTTCTTTGTCAAAGGAGAGTGCAACCGGGGAGCCCAGTGTCCGTTCAGGTGAGTGCTTTATGCTCGTCGGCGGTTGAGTGACCTGACGCGGCTATTAGGCACGAGAAACCCACAGACAGCGCTCTCGCGAAACAAAACATCCAGGACCGGTATCATGGTCATAACGATCCCGTCGCCCACAAAATTATGGCAAAGCATGCAGAAAACCAAGGGCTTAAGCCTCCTGAGGATACCTCGATTGTACGTAGCGATTCGATCGAACGTACACCAGCGCGCCAACGCATGGTACCTTAGATATCGCTGTTCCTATCATCGTTACCCGCCGAAGCCACCGAACAGTCGTTACGCACCATGGCCATCAAATCACTGCCTTCCATGAACCCAGAGAAGCTCAAGTCGGTTGTACATGTCGCAAAGTCAAAGTGAGTATTTGCAGCTTTGGAAAGGGTTGGGATACCGGGGAGCTGACAGCCTTTCAGGTGCGCGTTTGTCAATTTCAAAGATCGTGATTCAGCCGAACGCGCGGCAGAAGCTTGGGCGAACGGTATCGACATCGACGGTCAGAGAGTTACCGTTAAGTGGGGCAGGGGGAGGAACTCGGCAGCTAAGCCGGCGGCTGGTCCCATTCCCGTTGCCTCGACAAGCACATAATTCCACCCTTACGTTGATTACTTATGGACACATTTGTGTACGTTAGAGATTGTACTGTATTGCGAGATGCTCTAATCGCTCCGTACGATTCTGGGGGTTTTGGTTTATACATCACGGAACTAGAACCCTCCAACTCGTTTCTGACGCTTCTTGTGACCCGTCTTCCGGTCCCCAAACTTGCCCGGTTCGACCTGCGTGCTCACCACCATCGCGTCCTGCGAATCCCCTTGGGCTTGTAACGGATTCTCTTGAGTGAACCCACCCCCAACAGGCACCTTCTCCCTCTCCTTGACCACCGCAGACTTCGAAGGGGCGACAAGAGGGGGAACACGAGCCGCCACGACCGTTGGAGGGTTTAATTGAAAGGTCAGCTCCATCCGTTGGCTCTGAGCATTTCGGGTTGGAACCGATTCCTCCCCAGCTCTACGCTTCGGTTCCTCGTCGCCATACGGGTCCAAGTACTTGTAACCCCTGGGGTCCTCCCCAACCTTCCATTCCTCCATCAACAATCGGACCCCCAGAGGAATCAGCTCCGGTTCCCCCGTTTGAGGCGTACGGGGTCCCTCTGGTCCGACGCTCGGGCTACGATCCATAGGCCCAACAGCAATCGGTGTGAGGAACCCAAAGTGGACAGGAGGAGGTCCAGAAACGTTGATGGAAAGCGCCCCGGTAGCCAGCGACATATCCGCCACCACGTCTTCGAAAGTCTGCGCCCTGTCGAATGGCGCGGGATCCGGTTTCGAAAAGGATTTTGAAGTGTAAATGTGTGACGCCATGCCGAGATCCAATGCCAGCTGTTCACAGGCGTCGTTCTCGAGTTTCAACGATGCCTTTGTCCGGTTATCTTCAAGCAGGAGATTGTGAGACTGAAGTCTGTCCATAACCGCGTCGACATCATCAGAAAAGTCGGGTGTGGAGGACTCGAGAATCCCCGTGAGATCAAAGTTCCAGCTGGGACCGCGAGATAGACCCTCAGGGTTGATTCGACCTTGTTTCCATGCTCGGTAACCTCGTTTGCCAGAGATTGGGTTAGGCGTGAGGAAATCTGCCCTGTTGATGTCTGGCGGATCGTCGCCTAACCGACAAGCGATATCGTTTCTGGAAGAAATGCTGTCAGAGGGCGGATCGACTCGCTGTTTAAGAACTAACATCGTCATGACGTGATCTACTGGGGCATCGAGGGTTTGCCAGAAAGAGGGGAGGCGGTCCAGAGCATCGTACGTAGAGTCCGCATTCTCATCCCCTTCAGTGGTAGGGAAGAAAAGGTCTTGGGGACGTGTGAGTGAAGATCACGTCAAGCACAATGGATGATGGAGATCGACCTTGGTATGCAGGCCCGAGGTTCACTGTGGAACTCTCGCGGACGGTGAACCGATCTGAACCTGTAGCATCCAGATTGGCACTTGCCAACTCCTTCACATCGTCGTTCCATACAAAACCCTGGCTCTGGACGGGGGCGGACGGATCGGCATCGGCATCAGATTGAAGTTGAGCGTGTAAGCGGTTGATACCACCTCTGGACGAAAGATGAAGAACGTCGACATGCGAGGAGTCCATGAGAGGATGTTGGAACAAATTCCAACCTGTAAGAGGGAGATCACCATGCGGTGTGATGTATGGAAGACAATGAGACGGGGCATTCATGTGGACAAGATCGTCCTCTCCACGTGAGACATCGTAAACAGATACCAGGCCCGTTCTCCTCGAAGTTAGGAAGGTCACAGGTTGACTATCCACCTCAGCCCCATTCCGAAGCAAGGCGGTGCGAGCTTCCAAAGTCCTGTCAAAATCTCGGTAGTGCTTGATTCCGAGGACAGGTTTTCCAGGGTGTCGCTCATCGAACCAGTATATCCCTTCCGTAGTGCCAGCGTTAGAGAGCTGCCCCTTCAGAGGCAGCTCCGCAGAAGTTATTACAGTTCGTCCTGAAGTGGGCAGTGACCACAAGGGTTGAGTGGCACCGTGTGTCTAAACGTGCTGTCAGGGCAATCCCAAGAATACACCTATGGGCACGCACCCTAAGGTCCAATCGTTGAACTTGGTACGGAGACACGATGTAGCAGGTCGGGGATGCGGTTCCAATCACTAGCCTCCGGAACGTTTCTATTGTTGCCCCCTTTACCTCGGAAGGCTGGTGGATAGGATATCTATCTGCTCCCTGAGAACGGGTGATCATCCGACTGAGTACCAACTCACATTGTTTGAGTATTAGACATCACACTCGACTGAAAGACCGTCCCTTCGTCGTTGATGACGAGGGCTGCAGGGCCAGAGATTGTGCCAAATATCCGCACGTCGACGATCGGCCGTCCTCCGGTTTCCGTGTGATGGATTCTGGCGACCTCTGTGGCCGTGATGTTGGGAAGGGAGTCGAGTCCCAACCTGTATCGCAGACTAGATATTGAGGTATGGCCCATCGTCCGTGCGGCTAACAGGGATCCTAAGAAGGGCTCGGTGATTGGAACTACAATCGCCGGGGAATGGGTGCCTACCTGAAAAATCAGGATGCGCCGAACTTTTCAGCGAGTCGAGTTGCAAGATCGGAGTTGGAAACTCGCACAAGGGTTTGGATGTGGGTCTGAATATGGGGATCTCGTCTTTCTTAGAATAGGAAAACGCAGATACATCTATACCAAAACATCAAATTCCGGCGGTATGGTCGCGATGGGGAGCACTAACTCAGCTGTCGCCCAGAGTCTCCCATCGGGAATGCCAGGCATGTAAAACATCTCCTTGGGCCCAACTCACGATACAAGACCTCAAGGGCATTCCCAGCGAGAGGGTCAAATATCCGTCGCTCGTTCAGTATTTCGGTGTCTTCAGCGGTCTCCGATCCAAGGAGAGCGGCCGTGATATCTACATCGGGATACGCTTTCCGCAGAAAGTTTGCCTAGGGACAGTGAGCGCAAACGCAAGTCGCTTCACTGGCACCCTCACACTTGCTTCCGGAGATTTCACGGGCGACCTCTTCCACGGGTCGGGGCTCCTTGTGGTAGGGAATACCTGGGCACTCTTCCCTCTAGAATGCACCCGCGATCCTTGACAAAGTTGTTGTTGGATAGTTCGTACACGGATTGAAACGGACCGACCCTTATCTTGCAGTACATGTGTCCACTCAAACTTTCCGTCCTTGTTTACCAACGTAGTCGCCGTTAAAGACCCTTCTGTGACGAGCGGGTACTCCCATCGCGTCTGTTTGACTTTCTTCCTCAAGGGTTTCGAGGGTACCGGGACGTCCTCGCGTGAATCAGCTGGCCAAAAGGCCATTCCATCGAGGCTGAGGGAAAGCTGGGTGAGTGGCGGATCACTCGAGTCGATCGTTTACCCCCCACACCGGACGCGAGAGCCACTTCCACCTCCTCTGCCCTCAGGGATACTCGTCTGTTCACCACCATGCAAGAGGATCTGATAGTTGTCGATGACAACGAACCATCTGGATCTGGTCTCAATGCTGCCACGAACCCCAATTCTTTCTACGGAAACCCTCCAACGCCCGCGACTCCAATGTCTACCGTGTCTACCTCGGGGCGACCGCGCAGGGCCGCATCAATGGCCCAGACACCAGTTATTTCCGACTCCTCAGATAGGTTGCGCGCTCCACAGAAGGCCAAGATGCAGCCCAAGTTGAAGCTCAAGCTGAGTGAGAAGGCTGCTGCCCAAGCACCTGGGATGTCATTCCTAGGGCCATACGATCGCGAACTTGACTCGGACGATGACGAAGACTTGGTGTTCGAAGAACAGTTTATCTTGAGGCTTCCACCAGGGGAGGACTGTGAACGGTTGAGGAAGATTGCTTCGTCGAGAGAAGTTTCGGACGACGTCTGGTTCAAGTTCAAAGGTTCGTCTACTACACTTATGGCGTACCCCTTAATCTTGAGCTCCAACGTGGTATTAGACTCGCGTCGTGGCATCTTTCACGTCGGAGGCTCCACTTATTCATCCAAACTCGTCGACCTTCCGTGCGTGATCGAATCACAAAAGACTTTGGACAACAAGCAGCTGTTCAAAGCCGCAGATATCTGTCAGGTTTCGTGTGGTTACTCTGCGCTCACTAAGAACCTTATTGACTTGCGAGACCCTAGATGCTCGTGGTCGAAGACCGGATAGCTGATGAACACCACCAACCTGAACGAAAGTTCGAGATTGATGAGTTTCTGTGGCCACACGGTGTCACGCCCCCACTACATTGGGTTAGGAAACGACGGTTTCGTAAACGGATAAACAAAAGAGTGCGTTCGCTCGTTAGACTGGATGAGTTGCGAATAACCGGAAACGCGACCCCTCTCAGACGATCGAGAGCGTAGAGGAAGCCGTCGAACGGTTGCTAGAAGCTGATGCACAAGCCTCGGAGGTAAAGTACGGTACGTGAGCTCCACCGCGCAAAGACAACTCCGGGTGACCCCTCTCCAAAGAGATACTCGAAAACGTCAATCCAGACCTATCAGACTCGGAACTGGTAGATCGCGATCCCATGGCCAACCCGATCACTCCTGGCCCGCCTTCGGAAGTAGGCGACCACGCAACCCCAGCCGATTTGGGTGACGACGAGGGGGGTCATGGAGACAAGAGTGATGGAGAACCGGACGGTGATATCGACGAAGAGCTCGCTGCCGAGTTGGATATGGTCTTGGGTGACCAAGACCAAGAGGGAGACGACGACGATGAGGATGAGGATGACGACGAGGACGATAGTGATGAAGAGGAGGATGAGGATGATGAGACTTCTCAGTCGATGAAGCTGTTGAACGAGGAAATCCGAGACCTGACAGCAGCCGTGGCGAAGAAGGAACACGAAATCGCCAGTTCCTCGAACCCTCTCATTAAGGTATGCATACCCTCTCACTCTCTCGCCACGACTTTCTCATGGCGTTTGCAGCGCCGTTTCGAGGACGCCTTGAGAAAGCTCAAGGCCGACTTGGAGATGAAGGTGGCCCAGCGCGACGAAGCCAAGGAAAGACAACGCTTGCAAAGAGATGGCATCTCCCCAGAAGATGCTGAGAGGGGTCCAAGTGCGGACCAAGAAGACAACGAAGACGATTTATTCGGCGAAGAGGGTCAAGATGATATGATGGAAATCGGTTAAATCGCTACCTTCACCGCTTTAACTGGGAGCGCTAGGGTATCGTATATATTGTACACTATGGCCGATTGGTTAATGAAGAGACGATGACCGCTTGCCATACGATAGGCACGTAAATTATGCAGATGAACGGAGCAAAGTACCCGCCCAAAAACTCCCAATCCCACACCGCCTGGTCCATCACGTTCCACGCTGGGGTAAACCAGAAGACTGCCAGAAGCATATAGGCGAGCCTTAAAGTCACGGAAGTCAGGACACCATCCGTGGGTCCAGAAAACGACAAGGGGATTCCAAGGAGGACAGCTAGAACGGCTGCGAGGGAGAAGTTGAGGACGGATGTGGCGGATATGATGGTCGATGCGAAACAAAGGTTGAACGATCTCAAGAGCATCCAGACCGGGGCAGAGTTTCTCGTATCCGAATCGATTTTGTCGAGAAACAGTGGAACCAACAACACCGGGAAAGACAGGCAGGCAAGACCGAGCTGAGGGATTGGATTAAAGGTTGGACGGACGGAACGGAGGACATTCGTACCAATCTGGGGAGAATTGACCATGACAAAATGAAGTATAGGGGTGCGCCCCAGGCGTGCGTAGCAAGGATGATAAGCACAGCTTGCAACGGTGGGCGGCTCCTGTGTTCCCATTTCATAGTCTGACCAGTTTTACCTGGAACCGGCACCTCGACCCAGCCGGCCTGCACCCAGGACCGCAGGCCACTGAACAACATCGCGGTACTGATGACTACCGCACTTGGGAGATAATTGCCGATCTTGGTGAAGGTTCCCGGTTCCGGAAGCAAGTAGAAGAAGAAAGACGCGTGGAGTCTTTCCAACAGGTTGTTGCATGTTCGTAGTGTCGACTCGACAATCCTAGGCGAAACTGAGTAAAGTCCCGCAGGAGAGCGGGTAGATTTACCTTCCGATTGCGTGGAAACCGTGTGGGCCGGTTGCCGGAACGGCAAATATCGTGAAAGCGTCGATGTGAAATCTGAAGACAGTAAGTCAAAGGCGCTTCAAGAGAGGGCAGTTACACATACTGGTGCAGAAGCCCGTGTATGCCGCTTGGGTGGCCACGGGCCTGATAACTAACGTGGCAAAGTAGGTTCCGAGCACGATAAGTGTAGCCTTTGACCCTCTGATTGAGAGCACTGGGAAGCCATGATACCAATGGTGGGTCTTGCCAGTCACTGTCGTCGGGACCGCGGTTGTCGTATAAGAGAACCGGCACGCCGCCGGTGTTCCCTGAAATGATGTGGAACGAATTCAAAAGATCTTGGTTCGGGAGGCGTCCGTTTAGGCCCTCTGTACGAGTTTCTCAGCCAAAAGTATACCCATATTACAATAGCCCACTCACCCCAGAAAATCCCCAGATGAGAGAAAGAGTGACCAGGGTAGTCGATGTTAAGTGCCGTCCATATCACGCCTGATGTTAATTGCAAGGGTTCGGCATCCATATCTAAGTAGGAAACGTTTAGCATGGAAGGAGGACCACTGTCTTTGGCGTACTTGATTGTGAATGCGCGTGATATGCGCTGGCCCACGCTTGCATGCCCTCCATATAACCATCAGAAATCACGAATATAAGATCTTTCGACCAGAATGAATACTCTAGGAAAAAATTAGCTGAGTGTAGGAGTTTGGGGTGCTGAGACTGACGATTGAGAAATGCTGCCAGTGAAAGCACGGTGGCTACACCTCGAAGGTTGAGGGTGCCATCTCCCTCCCCCGTCCTACTCGACCACGATGCGCTAATGACGGCCGCTTCCGCTCCCGAGTACCTTGGTGAAGATAGGACGGCGTAGGCATTACTTCCGGAGATAGGCTGGCGTGAGTTGCAGACCCAGTTTTCGTGACTGAAGGAGGTAAGGACGTACGCCGCTTCTTGTGTGGAAGGTGTAGTTTTGGATAGAAGCGGGTATCCGCAGCTTTTGGAACTGGAGGCTGATGTATTCTGCACGTCTGGGGATGCTAAGCGGTCGCGGTCACCCTGAAACAGCCACCACTCACTCAGCGTTGGTTGCATTGCTGTCGCGCAACTTCTCCAGTTCGTTGAGGTATGTATCTGCCCGATGCACGTCTCCCCAATTCCAGTACGTGTGCACCTGATACGCACGCGGGTTAGAAACGACCGTGTAAGATGTGAGTTGATGAGGCGGACCCCTCCAGGTTGCAGCGCATTCTCGTCCATGTATATCCCTCTGCTCAATTCTTTCAGAGGCAGACAAAGCATCCACACATATCCGACGGCCAACAACAGTATCTTGAGTCTGGGGAAGTGCGTCCACGCTGCATTATCCAGAGCCTTGCGACGCTTCAGTTTTGAACCTCCGGCGCGGTTTCGTAGTCGACCCAGGACCTCGCGAAGATTTGGGACCATATCGTCAGCGAACAAGAGGAGCCTCAACCCTCGTCACGTTCGGCAACGTTGGTGGTCGAGGCGTTCAGGACGTGGACGTGGGAATCTGATTCAGCTCGGATTGAACTTCGGCAAGTTGACGCCGAGGGGTATCGACAACGCGGACACCTTTGCCACCAACCGCCACCCGGAGCCATGACCATGAAGCGGAAACGACGGACGGCTGCTCAGTCTAATGGGCTTGCTCCTGGCGAAACTTTGGACCGCGCTCAACTTCCTGGCAGGGAAGAACTCTGTTGGGGCTGGATCTCTTCCGTTCCAGAC
>Ga0307516_10006109_pt1 | contig 14210 bp, 11 predicted proteins | sample 19_EM_MG_FD_203310 | JGI IMG/M metagenome (GOLD analysis project Ga0307516, IMG submission 203310) | Populus trichocarpa ectomycorrhiza microbial communities from riparian zone in the Pacific Northwest, United States - 19_EM | ecosystem: Host-associated > Plants > Roots > Unclassified | place... | reverse complement strand
CTACACGATTCCATCGCTGGCGTTGCTCGCGCTGCTCGCCCCCGCGGTCGGCACCACCAGCAAGGCCTCGGTGCTCATCGCCCTGGTGCTGTACGCGTTGCTGGTGTTGGTGCGCAACTCGCTGGCCGGGCTCACCCAGGTGCCCGACGAGGTCCGCGACGCCGCAGCCGGGATGGGGTACGGCAAGTTCGGTCGTCTGCTCAGGATCGAGTTGCCGCTCGCTCTACCCGGGATCATCACCGGGTTGCGGCTGGCCACGGTGTCGACTGTGGCGCTCGTCACGGTGGGATCGCTGATCGGCAAGGGTGGGCTCGGCGACATGATCCTGGGCGGGTTCCGGAACAACTTCTACAAGGCCGAGATCCTCACCGGCGCGATTCTCTGTGTGGCGCTGGCGCTGGTCCTCGATCTGATCCTCGCCGGAATCGGGCGGCTACTGACGCCGTGGACCAAGGTGCGTACCTCGTGAACTACTTCCAACAGGGCATGCTCTGGCTCAACGACCCGCTCAACTGGACCAATCCCGGCGGCCTGCTCGAGCGTCTCGGTGAGCATCTGGTGATCAGCTTCTGGGCGGTCCTGCTCGGCTGCGTGATCGGCTGGCCGATCGGCATCTGGCTCGGCCATCGCGGCCGGGGCGGCGGCGCTGTGATCACCGTGGCGAACCTCACGCTGGCGATTCCGACCCTCGCATTGCTGACAATTCTCCCGCTCACCCCGCTCGGTTTCGGCAAGCCGCCGGTGGTCGTCGCGCTCGCCGTGTTTGCGGTGCCGCCGCTGCTGGCGAACGCGTACACCGGCTTGCGTCAGATCGATCCGGAGACCCGGGAGGCCGCCAAGGGCATGGGTCTGTCCGGCGGTCAGTTGCTCCGCCAGGTCGAGTTGCCGCTCTCGGTGCCATACCTCGCGGCCGGGTTACGAACCGCTGCGGTGCAGGTCGTGGCCACTGCGGCGCTGGCCGCGTTCGTCAACGGCGGCGGCCTCGGCGAGATCATCAGCGCCGGTTTCGGCATCGGCATGAGCAACGGTGGCGGCGGTCAGATCGTCGCCGGCGGCGTCGTCGTGGCGTTGCTCGCGCTGAGCGTCGAAGCGCTGCTCGCCATCCTCCAACGGCTGGTCACTCCGCGCCCGCTGCGGGCCGCGCGCCGCCGCCGCCGGCCGGCCGCGGCGATATCGGCTGGATAACAGACTCGCATCGTTGCGCGAAGATGTCAGACCCTGCGGGTAGGACTAGCAGTGAACTCAACGGGCATCGACCTTCGACTGCCCGTCGGACACGCGGCTCGACCGACCGGGTCGAGCCGGGACACAGAAGGCGGCGGTATGCGTCGACACCTGCTTCTGACGGCCAGCACTCTGACCGCGGCCGTCGTCATCCTCGCGGGGTGCGGAAAGTCCGGCTCATCGGGCACGGTGGCTCCGCCCAGCTCGGCCACCGGCTCCGGCTGCGCCGCGGTGGCCGGTGATTCGCTGGTGGTGCTCACCGACGACAAACACCTGCAGAACACCGACAACATCGTTCCCGCGATCAACAAGAAGGCCTCGTCGCCGCAGCTCATCGCGGCGCTCGACAAGGTCTCGGCGGCGCTGGACACCACAAAGCTGATCGCGCTCAACAAGGCGGTCGACATCGACCGCAAGTCCTCCAAGGCCGCCGCGCAGGATTTCGCCACGGCGAACACCCTGACCACCGGCATCGAGAAGGGCCCGGGCGGCAACCTCACGGTCGGCGCGGCGAATTTCAGCGAGAACGCCACGCTGGGCGAGATCTACAAGATCGTGCTCACCGCGGCCGGCTACCAGGTCAAGGTGCAGCAGATCGGCAACCGCGAGCTGTACGAGCCGGCCTTGCAGAAGGGCGACATCGACGTCGTCCCGGAGTACGCCGCATCGCTGGCCACGTTCCTGTCCGGCAAGGTCGACGGCAAGAACGCCAAGGACCCGTCCTCGTCGGACCTGAACACCACGATGACCAATCTGAAGGCGCTCGGCGACAAGACCGGCCTGGTCCTCGGCACCCCGTCGTCCGCTCAGGACCAGAACGCGTTCGCGGTGACGAAGGCGTTCGCCGACAAATACGGCGTCAGCACGCTGTCCGACCTGGCGGCGAAATGCTCCGGCGCGGCCACCGTCCTGGGTGGGCCGCCGGAATGCCCGCAGCGGCCGAAGTGCCAGGCCGGGCTGGTCACGGTGTACAACTTCCAGGCCGGCAAGTTCAGCTCGCTGGACGCCGGCGGCCCGCTCAGCAAGACCGCTCTGAAGCAGGGCACGGTCAGCGTCGCCTTGGTGTTCAGTTCGGACAGCGCGCTAGCCGCGGGCTGACCAGGCAGACGTCCCGGTTCCTGGGCATCCGGCCGGGACAGGTTTGATCGAGATGAGTTGATCAAGCGCCGGGCATCGTTTCCACGGTGTCCGGCGCCTGACCATTGTGTCGGCGGTCGAAATCGGTAACATCTGCGGCCATGTCGGACGACCGGGATCCCAAGCCGGGACAGAGCGCGCGCCTGCCTCGTGCCCTCATCTGGGCCGGCGTCGGTCTCGCTCCGGTCGCCGCCGCGGTGGCGCTGCTCGGCGGCAGCAACGGCTGGCTCCGCTTCGCCGTCGTACTGATCGCGGTCTGCGCCGTCCTGATCGGCACCTCGATCCTGATCCGCAGCGACCCGGTGTTGCTCGGCATGGAGACCGAGGACCGGGTCGCGGCGGAAACCGACGCCGTGCGCAAAGAACTGCGCGCAGAGTTCGCTGCGGCCGCTCGCGTCACGCATCACCGCGTGCAGTCGTTGCAGGAGGACTTCGGGCGCCTGCGCGGTGCACCGGCCGTAGCCGCGCCCGCCAGGCTCGCGCCGGGCGGGCATCCGGTCGCGGCCGGGCATTCCACCGGTGGGCGCGCCGTAGTGACGCCGTCGGCATCCGGTTGGCCGGACGGCGACCAGGCACCCCGCCCGCTCGGGCCCGGGCAGATCTCCGGCGGTCGTGCGGTAGTCGCCGCCAGCGCCGCGGCGCCGTCGCTCCAGCCCGCCGCGCTGCCGCATCAGCCCGCCGCGCTGCCGCATCAGCCCGCCGCGCTGCCGCATCAGCCCGCCGCGCTGCCGCATCAGCCCGCCGCGCTGCCGCTCCAGCCGGTCGCGGCGCTGCCGCATCAGCCGGTCGCGGCGCTGCCGCATCAGCCGGTCGCGGCGCCCGGGCAACTTCCGCATCAGCCGGTCGCGGCGCCCGGGCAACTTCCGCATCAGCCGGTCGCGGCGCCCGGGCAACTTCCGCACCAGCCGATCGCGGCGTCTGGGCCGATTCCGCACCAGCCGGTCGCACCGTCCGGGCCGGTTCCGCGCCAGCGCGGCGCGGTCAGCGTGCCGCCGCCGTCGATGGCTCCGGTATTCCGGCCGCCGGCGCCGCTCGTCCCGCCGGCTCAGCCGGCACAGTTCGCCCAGCGAGGCGCCGAGTACGGCGGCTCTGCCCAGCCTCATCGGGCCGCCGTCCCGCAGCCCGGCCAGTACGGCTCGCCCCGCCGCGCCGACGAGGAGCCGAGTTACGGTGGCCAGCCCGGCTGGTCGGACCACGACCCGAGCCGCCGCCCAGGCCGTGATCATGGCGAAGACCCGAGCGGTTGGCCAGACGAGGGCGACGTCGATAGGGGGCACGGCGAGGAGCACGGCGGTTGGGGGCACGGCGAGGAGCACGGCGGTTGGGGGCACGGCGAGGAGCACGCCGGTTGGGGGCACGGCGAGGAGCACGCCGGTTGGGGGCACGGCGAGGAGCAACGTCGTTGGCCAGATGACGAACCCAGCTTTGGCGGGCAACCTGCGGGCCGGCCGGCCCGCGACGGCGCGGTCTACGGGCGTGCCGAGCCACCTCGGGCGGACGTGGACCCAGGCTATGACAGCCAGCTCGATTGGTCGGCGGACGAGTTACGCGCCTTGTCTAGCGACGACGAAAGCTGGTCGAGGGAAGAGGCCAACCGGTCGAGCGCGAACGAGTCGAGTGGCGACGATCGCGGCCCGGCGGACGAGCCGGACCGTCCGCACAAGCGCCGCGCCGACGTGACCGCGATCGACCTCGGTTACACCGGCCGCCGATCCCGTCCGGGTCACGCCCGGAACGACGGTCCGGAGCGCCCCGACGACGGTCCCGAGCGCCCCGACGACGCCGCCGACCAGTACTGGCGCCAGCCGATCGAGCCGGACCGCCGGTAGGGCTACTTGTCGATGTCTCCGACCACGAAGAACATCGAACCCAGGATCGCGATCAGATCCGGCACCAGAGCGCCCGGGATGAGCGTGGCCAGCGCCTGCACGTTGGCGTACGAGGCGGTGCGCAGTTTGAGCCGCCACGGTGTCTTCTCGCCCCGGGACACCAGGTAGTAGCCGTTGATGCCGAGCGGGTTCTCGGTCCACGCGTACGTGTGGCCCTCGGGCGCCTTGACCACCTTAGGTAGTCGTACGTTGACCGGTCCGCCGATCCGGTCCACCCGATCGAGACACTCCTGGGCCAGGTCCAGCGACACGTACGCCTGATCCAGCAACACCTCGAACCGCGAATGACAGTCACCGGCCGTGCGGGTGACGACGGGCACGGTCAGTTGGTCGTACGCCAGGTAGGGCTCGTCGCGACGCAGGTCGATGTCGAGTCCGGAGGCTCGGGCGACCGGCCCGGACGCGCCATAGGCCGCGGCCTGCTCGGCGGTCAGCACGCCGACACCGACGGTCCGGGCCAGGAAGATGTCGTTCTTGCGGATCAGATTGTCCAGGTCGGGCAGTCGCCGCCGGACCTGGTCGATGGCGGATCGGGCCCGGCTCGTCCAGCCCGCGGGCACCTCTTCCTTCAGGCCACCGACCCGGTTGAACATGTAGTGCATCCGGCCGCCGGAGACCTCTTCCATGATCGCCTGGAGCGTCTCCCGCTCGCGGAACGCATAGAACATCGGCGTGATCGCGCCGATCTCCAACGGGTACGACCCGAGGAACATCAGATGGTTGAGCACCCGGTTGAGCTCGGCCAGCGCCATCCGCAGCCAGACCGCGCGCTCCGGGACCTCGATGCCCATCAGCCGCTCGACGGCCAGCACCACGCCCAACTCGTTGGCGAACGCCGACAGCCAGTCGTGCCGGTTGGCCAGCACGATGATCTGCCGGTAGTCGCGCACCTCGAACAGCTTCTCGGCGCCCCGGTGCATGTAGCCGACGATCGGCTCGCAGGTGACCACGCGCTCGCCGTCCAGCCGGAGCTTGAGCCGGAGCACGCCGTGCGTCGACGGGTGTTGCGGGCCGATGTTGAGCACCATGTCGGCCGTGTCCAGGCCGGCTCCGGTGCCGACGGTCATCTCCCGCAAGGCGTCAGTCACGCCCAAATGATCCCACGCCGTCAATGCCGACGGTGTGCAGCAACCACCAGTGTCCGCCGAGCCCGGCCGGGTCGATTAACTCGGCGCCCGCGCCGGCCGCCGCCAACGCCCGCAGGTAACCCGCCGGGTCGGTCCGGGCCAGATCCAACGGTGGCCGGGCGCCGTCGACCCCGAGCGCTTTGAGCGCCTCCCGCTGGGTGATCAGCGTGTACGGCGTTCCGACCGCTCCGGCCACCGCGTCCATCGCCACGTGAGCCGTGACGTCGCAGGTCCCGTCCGGCACCGGTTTGACCTGGCGCCCGCCGCGGAACCCGGTCAGCGTCCCGAGCGCCGGTCGCCCGGCCCGCAGATGCCCGTAGTCGACCGCGAGCGCACCCCCGCGGCGTACCGCCGCCACCGCATCGGCCCAGGCCAGGTCCCGTGGCCAGCCGATCTCCGCGCGCACCCCGGGCCGGGCGTCCGGCGGCCAGCCGAATTCCGCGCGTGCCCCGGGCTGAGCCCCCGGCGGCCAGCCGATCTCCGCGCGTGCCCAGGGCTCGGCGGGCGGCTTCGGCGGGCTGCCCATCGGCCACCATCGGGCCAGCCAGAACGCGTCGGCCGCGTCGATCTCCTCGCCCAGCGTTTCGGTCCCGGTCGACCGATCGACCCGCACTCGCCGGAGCCGCCCGCGCTCATCGACCTCAGCGAGGTCGAGTGGCACGTTGTCGAGCCACTCGGTGGCGATCAGCATCCCGGTGATCGGCTGCGGTACCTCGCGCAGCCAGCCCACGTCGCCGTCCAGTTCGGCCGGCCGAGTAGCCACTTCGACGCCGACCAGGCGGGCCCGCCCGGCCAATGCCGAACCCGGCAGCAGAGCGTGCAGCGCGGCCAGCAGTTCGCCCCGCCCGGCACCCACATCGACCACGTCGAACACGCCCGGACGCCCGAGCGCCGCGTCGACGTCCTCGAGTAGCCGGAGCACGGCGCTCGCGAACAGCGGCGAGGCGTGCACGCTGGTCCGGAAGTGCCCGGCCGGCCCGGCACCGGCGCCGGCAAAGAACCCGTTCGGCCCGTAGAGCGCAACCTCCATCGCCGTACGCCAGCCAACCGTCTCCACCCGGCAACCCTAGTCAAGCCACGCCCCCGTTCCGCTCCAGCACCCACACCCACACACGCCACCGACCGCCACTCACCGTCACCGACAAACCGCGCCCACCAGACAAACCGCCCGCACCCGCGTCGACCCGGCCCAGACCTTGGACAACTACGGCGCGCACCGAACCCCAGCTCACCGACTTTCCGCGACGCCCGCTGCGGGCGGTCACCACCGGGACAGCAACCGCCCGCCAAGCACACCAAACCTTCTGCACCCACACCCATTCAGGCGTGACCCACGCCTATCCAGACGTGGAACGCCCCGACCCCACATTCCTTCGCGCGCCACCGCCCCGACCGGATGCCCACGCTCGCCTTTCCTGGCCCACCCACGACAATGATCACCGCGACTGGAGCGCCACGGGTGGAATCCAGACCGGAAAACACCCTTACCGCGCCACTGGAGCGCTCCAGTGGAGCAGCACGGGTGTTGATCGTGGTACCCCGGCGTGCCAGCGGAGTGCGCGCGGCTCAGACAACCGTGAACGTATTCACACGTCGTTGTCACGGGGGTGTTACGTACGCGCATAATTGCCACGACCGGTACCCCTTTCGCGAGGACTGGATCTACGGATGAGCGCAGTGCTGCGCACCGGTGGGACGCCGTACCCGCTGGTGATTGGTGTGATCGGCGCGGGACGCGTCGGTGCGGTGCTCGGTGCGGCCCTGGCGGCCGCCGGGCACCGGGTGGTGGCGGCCGCGGCCGTCTCCACGGCCTCGCTGGACCGGGCCGCGCGCCTGCTCCCGAACGCCGCCATCCGGCCGGCCGACGAGGTGGCGCGAGCCGGAGCCGAACTCCTGCTGCTGGCCGTGCCGGACGACGCGCTCGGCGCGGTGGTCGCCGGCTTGGCCGCGACCGGGGCGCTGCAGGGCGACCAGATCGTCGCGCACACCTCCGGCGCGCACGGGCTGGCGGTGCTCGGTGGGATCCGGGGCTTCGCACTGCACCCGGCGATGACCTTCACCGGCACGGCGGCCGACCTCCAACGGCTGCCCGGCACGGCGTACGGGCTGACCGCGCCCGCCGACCTCAAGCCGCTGGCCGCTCGGCTGGTCACCGACCTCGGCGGGGTACCGGAGTGGGTCACCGAGGACGCCCGCCCGCTCTATCACGCGGCGCTCGCGCACGGGGCGAACCATCTGGTCACGCTGGTCAACGACGCCGCGGACCTGCTGCGCGCGGCCGGCATCGAGCACCCCGAGTTGGTGTTGTCGCCGTTGCTGCACGCCGCGCTGGACAACGCGCTGCGGCTGGGCGACGCGGCACTGACCGGACCGGTGTCCCGGGGTGACGGCGGCACCGTCGCGAAACACCTGGAGCGGATGCCGGCTGACGCCGTACCCGCGTATCTTGCTCTGGCCCGGCGCACCGCGGACCGGGCCATCGCCTCCGGGCGCCTGCGTCCGCACGACGCCGCGCTGCTGTTGGATGTGCTGTCCCGGATCAAGGCGGGTACCCGATGACCGAGTTGGTGCACGGCCGAGCGGATCTGGCGCTCGCGCGGAGTCGGATGACCGGCACGGTCGCGGTGGTGATGACCATGGGCGCGCTGCATGCGGGGCATCGGGCGCTGATGCGTGCGGCCCGCGCGCAGGCCGACCACGTGCTGGTGACGATCTTTGTGAACCCGCTGCAGTTCGGCCCGAACGAGGATTTCGACCGGTACCCGCGGACGTTGGATAGCGACCTTGACGCCTGCCGGGCCGAGCACGTCGACCTGGTTTTCGCACCGGACCGCGAACAGATGTATCCGGGTGGCTCGCCGCTGGTGCGGGTCGCGGCCGGTCCGCTCGGCGAGATCCTGGAGGGCGCGAGCCGGCCCGGCCACTTTGCCGGTGTGCTCACCGTGGTCTGCAAGCTCCTCCTGCTGACCGGCGCCGACCTGGCGTTCTTTGGCGAAAAGGACTACCAGCAGCTCACCCTGATCAAGCGGATGGCCGGCGATCTGGAGATCCCGGTCGAGGTCCGGGGGGTGCCGACCGTCCGTGAGTCGGACGGCCTCGCCTTGTCCAGCCGCAACCGCTTCCTCACCGACGATCAGCGCCGGGCCGCACTGGCGCTGTCCCGGGCGCTCCGCGAGGGTGCGGCGCGGGCCGATCCGGAGAGCGCACTGGCCGTGGCCTCCAAGATCCTTTCAGAGGGTACCGGGATAGCGGTCGACTACCTCGCCCTCACCGACCCGGCGCTCGGCCCGGCGCCCACCAACGGCCCGGCGCGGCTGCTGGTCGCCGCGCGAGTAGGCACCACCCGCCTGATCGACAACGTGCCGTTGCTGCTCGGCGGGGCGTCCTGACCGGTCCGTCCGGCTGACCTTCCGGAACGCCATCGCCGATCATGTCGATTGCCATATGATCGACAAACCGGACACCGGCGGCGCGCGGGAGGCACCTGTTCATGCGACACCGGTTGCGTACCCGGCTGATGACCCGCCTGGGCTGCGCCGCCGCCCTGGGCTCGCTCGCGCTGTTGCTGGCCGGCTGCGGTAACCCCGGCGGTGTCGACGGCGACCTCACCAACGACTGGGCGCCGATCGGCGTACCGACCGGCTTCGCGCCCACCACCGACACCTGCCACCTGGGCAACTTCGCCGCGGTCGGATCCCGGGCCACCTATGAAGAGGTGGACTGCGAGCAGAAGCATCGGACCGAGACCGTCTATGTCGGCGCGTACCCGTCGCCGGCGGCGGACGCGGACAGCCCACCGGAGGACAGTTCCGCGGCCGCCCGGGAGGCCTACCGGACCTGCGACCTCAAGACCACGGAGTACGTCGGCGGTCCGTGGCGTACCGCTCGGTTGTGGATCGGGGTGACCCGTCCGACCGCGGCGGCCTGGACCGGCGGTGCCCGCTGGTTCCGCTGCGACGTGTTGGAGATCAGCTCGATCGAGGACGACGGCGGGCTGGTGCAGCGGCTCGGCACGGTCAAGGGCGCGCTCGCCGAACCGCTCTCGCCGCTGCTGCTCACCTGTTATTCCATCAAGCTGGACCCGTCCGGCGCGATCGACACCATGCCGGCCTCCACCTGCGCGGCCAAGCACAACGCGGAGTTCGTCGGCATCTGGGACGCGGGCGGCCTCGCATACCCGAGGCAGGACGCGGAGTGGGCCAAATTCCACGACGGCTGCCGCAAGCTGATCGCCGGTTACGCGGCCGTTCCCGACGACGCGGATCTGCAGTTCCGCGCCGGGGTGGTCTCGCTGCCCGGCGGCGACGACGTGTGGTTGCTGGGCGATCACGGCGTGCGCTGTTACCTGTGGCTCGATGGCTCGGTGCTGACCACCTCGATGAAGAACAAGGGCGTCGGCGGTCTGTCGATCCAGTACAAGTAACGGGTAGCACTAATCTGCGCCCCGCCTATTTTCTGTCGTACCCGCGGGGTTGACTGGGCAGATGTCGCCACATCCGGATCTCCCGGTGCTACCGCGCCGGCTCGCCGCCGCCGAGCCAGGCTGGACCGAGACCACCGACGTCCTGGTGGTCGGTTCCGGCGTCGCGGGCCTCACCGCCGCGCTGCACCTGCGCGAGCAGGGCCTGCACGTCACCGTCGTCACCAAGGTAAACATCGATGACGGCTCGACCCGCTGGGCCCAGGGCGGCATCGCCGCGGTGCTCGACCCGCTGGACAGCCCCAAGGCGCATGCGTTCGACACCGAGATCGCCGGCGTCGGCCTGTGCGACCCGGCCGCCGTGCGGGTGCTGGTCGAGGAGGGCCCGGCGCGGGTCCGTGAGCTGATGCGACTGGGCGCCGCTTTCGACCGCAACCCGGACGGTTCGCTGATGCTGACCCGGGAGGGCGGTCACCGCGCCGACCGGATCGTGCACGCCGGCGGCGACGCGACCGGCGCCGAGGTGCAGCGCGCGCTGCACGAGGCGGTGCATCGCGACCCGTGGATCAAGTTGGTCGAGCACGCGCTGGTGCTGGACCTGCTGCGGGCGAGCGACGGCCGCGCCTGCGGCCTCACGCTGCACGTGCTCGGCGAGGGCTCGGCGGACGGCGTCGGCGCGATCCTGTCCCGCGCGGTGGTGCTGGCCACCGGCGGCCTGGGCCAGGTGTATGCGTCCACCACCAACCCGGCGGTCTCCACCGGCGACGGCGTCGCGCTCGCGCTGCGGGCCGGCGCGGCCGTCACCGACGTGGAGTTCGTCCAGTTCCACCCGACCTCGTTCGTCACCGCCACGGTCACCTCGGTGCAGCGGCCGCTGATCTCCGAGGCGCTCCGCGGCGAGGGCGCCCACCTGGTCGACGAGTCCGGCAAACGGTTCATGGTCGGCCAGCACGAGCTGGCCGAGTTGGCGCCGCGCGACGTGGTGGCCAAGGGCATCCACCGGGTGCTCCGGCAGACCGGCGCCGACCACGTCTATCTGGACGCCCGGCACCTGGGTGCCGACTTCCTCGAGCAGCGGTTCCCGACGATCGTGGCGTCCACCCGGGCGGCCGGCGTCGACCCGGCGACCGAGCTGATCCCGGTCGCCCCGGCGGCCCACTACGCGTCCGGCGGCGTCCGGACCGACCTGCACGGCCGCACCTCGATACCCGGGCTGTACGCCTGCGGCGAGGTGGCCTGCACCGGCGTGCACGGCGCCAACCGGCTGGCCAGCAACTCGCTGCTGGAAGGGCTGGTGTTCTCCCGCCGGATCGCCGACGACATCGCCCGCGACCTGCCGCCGCAGGCCGACCCGGCGTCGTCCGGCAACACACCGGCTTGGGTGGTCGATCCGGCGATCCGCGGCGACCTGCAACGGGCGATGACCCGCGGCGCCGGCGTGCTGCGCTCGGCCGACTCGCTGGCCGGCACCGCTAAGGAGCTGGCCCGACTCGGCGAGCAACAGGCCACCCCGCACAACGCCGCCTGGGAGGCGACCAACCTGCTCACCGTGGCGAGCGCGCTGGTGGCGTCCGCGACCACCCGCCGGGAGACCCGGGGATGCCACTGGCGGGAGGACTACCCGAACGCGGCGGACGAGTGGCGCGGCCACCTGGTGGACGCGATCGATCGGCACGGCGCGGTGACCCAAAACTTCCAGGAGATGGCATGACCGAGTGCACCGAGCGCAGCGAGGGCCGCGAGAGCACGCCGAGGGGGGATGGAGTGTGACGCACGCTCGGGTCGAGGGGCCGCTGCACGACGGGCTCGACATGGCTGAGGTGGAACGGGTGGTCTACACCGCGCTCGCCGAGGATCTGGGTGATCCGCCGCGCGACGTGACCAGCGAGGCGACCATCCCGGGCGATCAGGTGAACAGCGCCGAGTTGGTGGCCCGCGCGGCCGGGGTGGTGGCCGGGCTGCCGGTCGCGGCGCAGGTGTTCGCGGCCACCTCCGGCGGGGTCACCGGGTTCGAGCAGATCGTCGAGGAGGGCGCCCGGGTGGTTCGGGGCGATATTCTTGCCGTCGTCGCCGGGCCCACTCGATCGCTGCTGACCGCCGAGCGGACCGCGCTCAATCTGCTCTGCCGGATGTCCGGCGTGGCCACGCACACCCGCAAGTGGGCCGACGCGCTGGTCGGCACCAAGGCGACCGTGCTCGACACCCGCAAGACCACTCCGGGGCTGCGCGCGCTGGAGAAATACGCGGTCCGGGTCGGCGGCGGCACCAACAAGCGGATGGGCCTCTACGACGTCGCGATGATCAAGGACAACCACAAGCTGGCCGCCGGCGGCATCACCGCCGCATACCGCGCGGTCCGGCTGAAGTTCCCGGAGGTGGCGGTGCAGGTCGAGGTCACCACGGTGGCCGAGGCGCGGGAGGCGGTGGAGGCCGGCGCCGAGTTCCTGCTCTGCGACAACATGACGCCGGAACTGCTGCGGGAGGTGGTCGGGGCGGTCGGCGACCGGGCCGAACTCGAGGCGACCGGCAACCTCACCCTGCAGACCGTCGAGGCGTACGCGGCGACCGGGGTCGACTATCTGTCGGTGGGCGGGCTGACCCACTCGTCGCCGATTCTGGACATCGCGCTGGATCTGCGGCTGCGGTGAGGTTGATGGCGGTGCGGGGTGTTGCGGTTGGGGGCGGGTGTGGCCGTACCCGCGAACGGGGTTGCTGTGGGTCTTGATCCAAACGAGGAAAGATAGACGTTGTGCTGCTGTGTATTGACATCGGGAATACGAACACGGTGCTGGCCACGTTTGACGGGGACAAGCTCGTGCACAACTGGCGGATCAAGACGGATGCCCGGTCCACCGCCGACGAGCTGGGGCTGATGTTCCGCGGACTGCTGGCCGGCGACGCGGTCGAGATCACCGGGGTGGCCGCCTGCTCGACCGTGCCGGCCGCGCTGCGCTCGTTGCGCACGATGCTGGCGCGTTATTACGGCGATCTGCCCAACGTGGTCGTCGAGCCGGGTGTCAAGACCGGTGTGCAGTTGGCCATCGACAACCCCAAGGAGGTCGGTGCGGATCGGGTGGTCAACACGCTCGCGGCGCACGCGCTCTACGGCGGACCGTCGATCGTGGTCGATTTCGGCACCACCACCAACTTCGACGTGATCAGCGCCAAGGGTGAGTTCCTGGGTGGCGCGTTCGCACCGGGGATCGAGATCTCGTTCGACGCGCTCGCCGCGCGCGCCGCCCAGTTACGCAAGGTGGAGCCGGCCAAACCACGGTCGGTAATCGGCAAGAACACCGTCGAGTGTCTGCAGTCCGGCATGTATTTCGGTTTCGCCGGGCAGGTCGACCGGATCGTCGAGCGGATGATCGAGGAGCTGGGTCCGGTCCGGGCGGTGATCGCCACCGGCGGGTTGGCCTGGTTGGTCAAGGACGAGTGCCGGACGCTGACCGCACACGAGCCGATGATCACGCTGATCGGGCTGCGGATGGTGTACGAGCGAAACGTCTGACGGCTCGCGGCTTTTATGCGTTTCCGGCGCGGGTCGGCGCTGAGTAGGCTCTTGCGGACACTTGTCAGTCCCACAGAGAGTCGTGCCGTGACCGAGCAGAATCCTCCGCCCGTCGAGCCCGTCGAGGACCTTCCCGAGCAGATGCGGGTGCGCCGGTCCAAGCGCGACCGGATGCTGGCCGCGGGTGTCTCGCCCTATCCGGTCAACGTGGCGCATACGGCGTCGCTGGCCGCGCTGCGCGAGAAGTACGCCGACCTGCCCACCGACACGGCCAGTGGCGACCGGGTTTCGATCACCGGCCGGGTGATCTTCATCCGGAACGGCGGCAAGTTGTGCTTCGTGACGCTGCGCGACGGCGACGGGACCGAGTTGCAGGCCATGCTGTCCCTCGACAAGATCGGCCAGCAGGCTCTGGACGACTGGAAGCACCTGGTCGACCTCGGCGACCTGGTGGGCGTGACCGGCGAGGTGATCACCAGCCGCCGTGGCGAACTCTCCGTGCTCGCCGACTCCTGGACGATGAGCGCCAAGGCGCTGCGCCCGCTGCCGGTCGCGCACCGACCGCTCAGCGAGGAGACCCGGGTACGCCAGCGCTACGTCGACCTGATCGTCCGACCGCAGGCCCGGCAGACCGTGCGGACCAGGGCCACGGTGGTACGTAGCCTGCGGGAGTCGTTGTTCCAGCGCGATTATCTCGAAGTCGAAACGCCAATGTTGCAGTTGCTGCACGGTGGGGCGACCGCCCGGCCATTTGTGACGCACAGCAACGCGCTGGACATAGATCTCTATCTGCGGATCGCCCCGGAGCTTTTCTTGAAGCGGGCCGTGGTCGGCGGCATCGAGCGGGTCTTCGAGATCAACCGCAACTTCCGCAATGAGGGCATGGACTCGTCGCACTCGCCGGA
>Ga0307516_10006108_pt1 | contig 14211 bp, 9 predicted proteins | sample 19_EM_MG_FD_203310 | JGI IMG/M metagenome (GOLD analysis project Ga0307516, IMG submission 203310) | Populus trichocarpa ectomycorrhiza microbial communities from riparian zone in the Pacific Northwest, United States - 19_EM | ecosystem: Host-associated > Plants > Roots > Unclassified | place... | reverse complement strand
CGGCGCTCGCCCTTGCCCTTGGCGCTGGCGGGACCGGTGACGATCAGCTTGGATTCGAGCTGGTTGTCGAAGCGTTCGTCGGCGGTGAAGGCATCGACCACGGCGTGCACGGTGTTTTCGCGCATCTCGACCTGCATCGGCAGCTCTTGGCGACGCTTGACACGCATGTGCTCGCGCACGAATTGGCCCCAGAATTTGGAGAAGCCGCTCCAGCGCAGCCAATCGACGGACCAGTTGTTCTTCACGTCGCTGGTCCACGCGACGGCCCAGCCGAGGCCGGCGCGCCAACGCGCCAAGATCGGGTCGCCGCGATCGCTTTGCAGAATCAACTGCGCCGGTTGCGGCTTCAGCTGCGTGGCGACGTAGCCGTGCAAGAGCGGGGCGGCGCTGACCGCGACGCCCTTCAAGAAGTCGGCGTTGCCGACTTGCTGAACCGGAAACCACTCTTCGACGGCTGCCTGCTGCGCGATCAGCTCGGTTTCGCGAGTGAAGATTTTCGGCAGGCTGTTCGGATCTGGCACCATGTGAAAGCGACCGCCGCCCGCGTCGGCGACGGTGCGTAGCAGCTCCTGATTGACGCCTTCGCCGAGCCCGACGGTCGTGACCGTGATGGCCTCAGCCAGCATGCCGGTTGCCAGATCTTTGATGCCTTGCACCGGTGCCTGGCCGTCCGTCAGCAAAACGACGTGTTTTTTGCGCGCCTGGACGACCGACAAGTCTTGGTAAGCCATGTCCAAGCTCGAAAATATCTCGGTGCCGCCGCCAGGCTGAATACGGGCGATGTCGTTCTGGATGCGCGAGCGGTAACGCGCTGGCTGCATTTTGACGTAGCGCGCCGGCGTCGAATCGAAGGCGATGACCTCGATCAGATCGTCACCCTGCAGGGTTTCGACTGTGGCGCGGCAGGCGGCCTTTGCCATCTCCATTGGCAGGCCCGTCATCGAGCCGGAGCGATCGATGACCAGCGCCATGGCGACGCCGGGCATCTCTTTGCGACGCTCGGCGTCCATGCGCACGGGCAGCAGGCGCTCGAGCGTGCTGTGGCTCCAGCCGCCCAACCCGTAGCCGGCTTCGCCGCCAGCGAACAAGAAGCCGCCGCCCAAGTCGCGCACGTATTTTTCAATCAGGTCCTGCGAGGCGTCGCTGACGGCCTCGCGCGGCACGTCGGACAAGATCATGAAGTCGTAGCGCTCGAGCTCGCGCAGCGAGCCGGGCATGGCGCTGGCGGGCCGCAAATCGACGTCGAATTGCTGCGCTGACAGCGCGCTCACCAGGTAGCTGCCGCGCTGCGGCTGACTTTCGATGTACAAAACTTGCGGGCGGCCCGGCACATCGAGCGTGACGTCGAGCGCGTTGTTTTGAGCGAAGCGGTCGTCGAGGGCTGGAATGTCGCTCAGCTTGAGCGCGTAGGTCACCTCGCCGCCGACGCGCACGACGCTCTTGAACTTGATTTCGTTTTCGCCGGGTTTGAGCGTGACGTCGCGCACGCCTTCCAGACCGTTCAAGGTTTCGCCTTGATAGAGCCGCGCCTTGGCCGTGGTGGCGCGGCTCGCGTACACCTCGGCGGTGACGTCGAAGGGCTGACCGACGTCGACCTTGTCCGGCAGGCGCAGGGCCCGAACCGCAACCTCGCCGGGCGGCGGATCGCGGAACGGACGCGCGTACAGGCGCGCGCCGAAGCGCTTGGCGTGATTGGCCTCCGACAGCAGGCTGCCCTCGGTTTCGAGGCCGTCGGAGAAGAGCACGATGCGCTTCAAGTAGCCCGGTGGGAACAAGCCGTACGACAGCTCGAGCGCCGCTTGGATGTTGCTGCCCGCTTCGGCCGGCTTCGCGGAGGGTGCATCTTTCCAGCGCAACTCTGCGGTTTTTGGCAGCGCGAGCTTGTCGTCTTGCTCGAGCGGCACGGCGCGCGGGCGAGCCGCGAACGCGACCAGCTTGATCACGTCGTCGGCGCCCTTGGCGCGGTACAAGCGTTCGACCTCGACGCGCGCCTTGTCGAGCGTCGCGTCGGCCACGGAGTCGCTCACGTCGAGCAAGACGACAGTCGCGACGCGGTGGGTTTCGTCCGAGCGCACCAGCCGCGCCAGTCCCAGCCCGAGCAAGACCATGAAGCTGATGCGCAGCAGCGCCGACAGAGCACGCTGTTGCCACGGCAAATCGGCCAGCGATTTGCCCAGTACGTAGAGCAGAATGGGCGCAAGCAGTGCGACGCCGACCGCGCGCGGCTCGAGCAACTCGTACTTGATCCCGAGCCGCTGCCAGCGAAATGCGTCGACCGCCGCCCCGAGCACGAAGTGCTGCAGCAGAACGGCCAGCACGCCGAACAGCCCGAGCAGGCTGGCGAGCCAAAGCAGCCGCCGCGCGCGCGCGCTCATACGGTCACCCGGCGGTGGTAAGTCACCCACTCGATCAGCGAAATGCCGATCACGGCGAGCAGCAGGTAAATCCAGACCTCGCTGCGCAGGCTGACCTGCGCGACCGAGACGGCGCTGGCCTTCTTACCCGCCAAAACCAGCTCTTTTTGCGGAGCAATCCGGCTTTCGTCCAGGTCAGACAGGTTGGCGGCGAACTCGCCGAGCGGCGCGTCGTCGGCGCCGCCGCTGAGCTTGTAAAAGCCGGCCAGCTCGCCGCGAAACACCGCGCGACCGTCACTGACTGGCACGGCATGCTTGGCGCCACCCGGCTCGAGCAAAGTCACGGTGCTGAGCGAGCCCGGCACCGCGATGTGCCACACGTCACCGGTGCGGAAAGACGACACGTAGCCGGTGTCTTCTTCGACGAAGGCGTTGATGGTATTGAGCACGAACAGCGGCCAGGCGATGCGCAGCACCAGATCGCTGTCGCGCGGGTCGAAACCGAGCGCGACGAAGCGGTGACCGGCGCGCGCGCCGCCGACCAAAATCGCGCCGTGGTCGCTGGCGCCCAGCACCTTGTCGCCGTTGATCGGCTTGAAGGCGTGCCCCTTGGCAACCTGGATGTCGCCCATCGACATGAAGCGCAGCACGGGGCTCTTGCGCTCCCAGGTGTCGAAACCGAAGTCTTCGAGCGCGGCGCCGAGCGGCACTGGCGAGCCGTCGGCCGGCGGATTCAGGTACAACGCGGCGGCGATGCGCTCGCTGGGCGGCGGCGCGACGCCGTCGAAAATCGCGACGTCGAACTTGCCCTCCGGCAACGGCGCGCCTGGCGCAATTTGTGCGACGTCTAGGTACTCGTCGAGCAAGAGCGTGGCTTCGAGGTACGTATTGCCCGCCGTGACCAGCAAGATGCGCGCGCGGCGCCGCTCGGGCAAGAGCGCGTAGGCGACGTCGTCAGCCGGCAAATCGTCGCTGCCCGGCGCGGCCTTGATGCGCGCGGTCAAGGTGCGGCTCGCGCCGGCCAGGTCCTGATAATAGCGCGGCAGGCGCTCGTTCGGCCCGAGCTTGAGCCGCGTGACGTCGACGACCACGCCGTCGCCCGACAGCTCGAGCTCGACGTCGGCCGGCGTGTCGTTCAGGTTCGCGACCTCGAGCATCACCTCGTAGCGAGACTTGTCGAGCGGATAGCGCCGCACCGAAAACTCGCTGATGCTCAGATTCTTTCCGCTTTTCCCGATCGGCACGAAGCGCGGCTCGGCGCCCTCTAGGTTGACGCGCTGTGAGAGCTCGCTCAGGTGGCTCGCGTCGCCGTAAGCGCCGTCGCCGATCACCACCAGCTCGCCGTGCGGCAACCCGCGCAAGCTGTCGCGACCGAACGACAGCCCGGCTTCCAGGTCGGCGCGCGTGTCGCTCGCCGTGACTTGCGCAATTGCCTGCAAAAGCTCGGTCTGATCGGCGCTCATCGACGAGCGCGGCGTGGGCACGCTGCCCATTTGCACCACGATCGCGCGATCCGAAGCGCCCATGCTGCGCACGATTTTCGTCGCTTCGGCCTTGGCCTGTGCCAGGCGATTGGGCTTCACGTCGACCGCCTTCATCGAGGCGCTGGCGTCGACGAGCAGCACCAAGTGGCGCCCGACGCGCAGGTCTTCCTTCGGTTTCGGATCGCCCAGCGCGAGCACCATCAGCGCCAACAGCGCCAGCTGCAGCAGCAGCGACAGCACACGGCGCAGCTTCGAGAACAGCTCTGTCGCCTGCTTGTCGCGCAGCACGCTGTCCCAAATCCGCGAAAACGGCACCGGCACCGCGCGCCGCCGCAGCTTCAAAATGTAGAACACCGCCACCAGCGCCGCGGCCGCGCCAAAGATGCCGAGCAACGTGCCGAGCGGCAGCCCCGCGAAGCCCATCAGCGCAAAAACCCTCCGCGCCGAAACACGCGCAGCACCAGCTCATCGAACGGAATTCCTACGTCGGCGGCGAAATACGGCACCTGCCGCGACGTGCAAAAGCGTTCGATGCTCTTTTGATAGTCGTCGAAGGCGCGCGCCATGTCGTCGAGCAAGCTATCGGTGACGGTGACTTCGCGCTCTTCGCCGGTTTCGCAGTCGTAGAGCCGGACGTCGCCCTTCAGCTCCGGCCGCGCCTCTTTCTGGTCGACGACGTGCAGCACGAAGGGCTCGAATTTGTTGAAGCGCAGCGTGTTGATGCCGCGCTCGAAGCCGGCCGGATCGTACAGATCGCTGATCAACACCGCCAAGCCACGGCGCTTGTGCTGCGCCACGAACATCTTCATGGCGTCGCCCAGGTCGGTCGTGCCACCGGGTGCAAGCTCGCTCAAGAACTCGAAGACCTTGAAGATGCGCCCTTTGCCGCGCGTGGTGGGCATGCGCGAGATCACGGAATCGGTGGCGCCGACGATGGTGACCCGATCCAAATTGGCCAGCCCCACGTAGGCCAGCGCGGCCGCCAAGCGGCGCGCTTGGTCGAATTTCTTGCCGTCGCCGAACGTCATCGAGCTCGACGAATCGACGATGAAGTAGATGCTCAGATCTTCTTCTTCTTCGTACAGCCGCACGAGCAGCTTGCCGAAGCGCTGGTACACGCTCCAATCGACCGAACGAAAGTCGTCGCCCGGCGCGTAGTCGCGGTGGTCCGCGAATTCGACGCCGCTGCCCTTCTTCTTGCTGCGGCGCTCGGCGCGCATGCGTCCGGCAAATACACGCCGGCTCACGATCGACAGTGACTCGAGCTTCTTCTGAAAATCGTCGTCGAACAGCTGCGCACGGCGCGCCTCGGCGCGGCGCGGCGCATTTTTCGGACGAAACAGCTCTAAGAGTCCCATGCTCGGGTCTTTCGGACCGTGGACGTCGGTTTAGCCCTTCGACTCGGGAAGCTTCTTCAAGATCTCGTCGAGAATCTTGTCCTCGGCCACGCCTTCGGCTTCGCCCTCGAAGCTGCGCAAGATGCGGTGACGCAGCGCCGGCAAGGCCGAGACGCGCACGTCGTCGATCGACGCAGCGAAGCGCCCGGCAAACAACGCGCGAATCTTGGCGCCGAGCAGCACCGCTTGCACGCCGCGCGGAGAGGCGCCGGTGCGCACGAAGCGTTTGACCAGCTCAGTCGCCTCCGCATTGCCCGGATGCGTCGCCAGTACCAAGCGAATCGCGTAGTCTTGTACGTGACGCGCAACCGGCACGCGCCGCACCAGCTTTTGCATGCCGAGCACGTCGTCACGAGTCAGAACGCGGCTCACCTTTACCTCGTGATCCGTCGTCGTGCGGTCGATGATGGTGTGCAGCTCGTCGCGCGACGGAAACGGCATCATCAACTTGAAGAAGAAGCGATCGAGCTGCGCCTCGGGCAGCGGGTAGGTACCCTCCATTTCGAGCGGGTTCTGCGTGGCCAGCACGAAATAGGGCTCTTCGAGCTGATAGGTGGTGCGGCCCACGGTCACGCGATGCTCTTGCATGGCTTCGAGCAGAGCGCTCTGCGTTTTCGGCGTCGCGCGGTTCACCTCGTCGGCCAAAACGATATTGGCGAAGACCGGGCCCTTGCGAAATTCGAACTTGGCCGCGCCGCCGGTCGCCGAATCGTCGACCACGACGGTGCCGATGATGTCGGCCGGCATGAGATCAGGCGTGAACTGGATGCGCGAAAACTCGAGCGCCAAGGCCTCGGCCAAGGTGCGCACGAGCATGGTCTTACCCAGACCGGGCACGCCTTCGAGCAAGGCGTGCGAGCCCGCCAGCACGCAGGTGATGACGCCGTCGACCACCTCGCGGTTGCCGACGATGACGCGGCCGATCTCTTCGCGCAGCGTGCCGACTTGTTTTTGGAATACTTGGACTTCCTCGCGGGCTGCTTCGACGTCGCTCATGGTTTCTCCAGAGTTAGCAGTTAGCAGTTAGCAGTTAGCAGCTTCGAGCGTGTGACCGGCCAGAGCGCGGCTCAGTCGCGCGGCCGGATCAGTTGAAAGTAGCGCCTGACGTAGAAGCGGTAGCCCGGCGGGATTTCGTCTTGCTGCATGACCTGCTCGGCGACCGTCTGATAGTCGGTGAAAACCTTTTGGTAGCCCCGGCCGACGAAGCCGCGCTGCGCCGCTCCGTAAATGACCTCGGCGGAGGCGGCGCCTTGTCCGCTATCGACGCCGGCGGCCGTCACGTCTTGCGTCTTGCCGTCGAGCTTCGTCGGATCGCCGGCCAGGTGCTCGTCGTGACCTTGGCCGTAGCCCTTGCCGGTCGCGCCGGTTTGCGCGCCGTCCGACTCGCCCTCTTTACCTGGACTTGCGCCAGGAGAGGAACCGGGCATCGGCACGTCAATGCCCGGTCCATCGCCCGAGCCGTGCGTAAGACGGAGCTGGCCGGGCTGTGAGCCGTTGCCAGGCTGACCGTTCTGGCCGGGCTGCTTGCCGCCGCCGCGCGCGCGCTCACCGAAGCGCTGCATGCGGTCCATCTGTTCTTTGCCGCCTTTGCCTTGCTGACGCAGAACCTCGCGCAGCTCTTGCAGCCGCTTGAGCATCTCTTTCTTCTGCTCGTCGGTTTGCTGCTGCTTGCCCATGCGGTTGACGTCTTCGGCGGCAGACTCGAGACTTTGTCCTGCAGCCTGCGCGTCTTGCATCAGCTGGCGTGCGGCTTCTTGCAGCTGCTTGTCGAGCTCTGACAGCTGCTGCTGGCTCTTGTCGCTGCGCTGCTTGTCGCGCGAAAGCCGCTCGAGCTTGCGCCGATTTTCGGCCAATTTTTGCTCGTTCTTGGGCGAGCTATCGCCTTGCTGCTTCTTCTTCAGCAGGCTCTGCTCCTCTTCTTCGAGCTCTTTGCGACGCTGGTCGATGCCAGCTTGGTGCTCGCTGCTAGCGGCGCTGGCTTTTTGCAGCGCGCTCCGCAGCTTGTCGAGCTCTGCCTTGCTCGGCGGGCTCTGTTTCTTTTTCAAGCGCTCGGCCAGCTCGCGCAGCGCTTGCTCGGCGTCGGCCAAGCGCTTTTCGGACAGCGCCTCGGCCGCGGACTTGGTAAGTCCGCTCTTCTCTAGCTCACGCGCCAGCTCTTTCAACCCCTCGTCTTGGGCTTCGCGATCGAGCTCGCTCGATTCGGCCAGCTCGCGCTCGAGCGAGCCGAGCCGCTCGAAGACCTCTCGCCGATCCATGCGGTGCGCGGCGATGTCTTCGACCAGTTGATTGAAGCGGCGCGCGGCAGCCGAAACCTGCGGGTCATCGGCCGACTTGGCTAGGTCTTGCCCGATTTCGCGGAACAGCTCGACGTCGTCGGCGCTGAGCAGCATGGGCCGCACCTGAACGATTGGCGGAGGCACGAGGCGCAGCTGGCGCACCTCGAGCAGGCCGAGGCCGAACAAGCCGACCAGCAGCGCAGCGCTATATGCAAGCTCGCGCGGCAGGCGGATGCGCGCGGCGCGGCGCGGCTCGAGCTTCGGCGCGCGCTCGGCCGCGTCCGCGATCGCGGCTTGCATGAGCGGCGTCTGCTCAGCGACAGGCAGCTTTGAAAATGCGAGCGCGTTGGCGATGCGATCTTCGAGGCCGTGATGGCGATCGAGCGCCAACGCGCCCTCGAAAGGCGAGCGGCTCGACCAAGCGCCGCGCAGCGCCGCGGCCACCACGAACGCCGCCGGTACGAGCGTGCCCCACAACCAAGGGCGCGCCTGAGCGACCGTCAACGGCAGCACCTTAGCGAGACCAACCACCACGGCCGCGTAGCCCAGCGGCAAAGGCAGGCAGGCCGAAGCAGCCGTCAGCGCGCGCCTGAGCTTGAGCCTGCGGCCGGCGCTGCGCGCTGCGCGCTCGAGCCGGCTGATGTGGTTCGCTTGGCTCATGGTCCCTAGCAGACGGACGAGCAACGCCGGGGCTTGGGTTTGGCCTCGGAATTGCTACCTGAGTAAAGCATCTCGGAAGGCCCGGCGCATGCAGAACGACCAAGCTGCCTCAGCTGTTCCAGGCAGCGTTATTTTCGGCTCCAATCGACGAATGCGACGCCGATGCTCAGGCTCGCGCCTACATCGTTCGCGATGAGCCAGCTGGTCGAGTGCACGCTGAGCGCCTCTAGCCGGACGCGAGCGTCAAGACCGCCCCAGACACTGACGAGACCAAAGTTGTGCGCGACGCGACCGCCCAGCTCGAGCACCGGCACGACCGCAGCCTGGCCCGAGTTACCTTCGGGGTAGGCGACCATCCATTCCGCACCGAAGCGCAGCACCGCACCGAAACGCGCGTCGGGGTCGAGCGGCGCGCCGACGCCGAGCGCGCCTTCGAAGTCCATGAAAGCGACTTCACGGCCATACAACGTAAAGCGAAACGCCTCGCGCCCGCCGACCAACAGCGGACCCACGCTGTTGGCGAAGTCGAACGCCGGCCCCGTCGCGACGCCGATCGTCTTCGACGGCAGCTCGGTTTCGACGCTGGTGCAGATGCCGCCGCCGCGCGCATCGACCGCTCGCTTCGCCAACGGATCCGCTCGCCGACCCGACGCAGGCGGAGTCGGCGCCGAGCCGTTGCCGCGCACCAGCATCGGCTCGCCCGCGGCCACGGCACTGGCTTCGGCTGTTTTGGGATCCGCGTCCGTCCGGCGCTCGGCGCCGTGTAGCTCACCTTCGACGATATCGACCACCTCGTCTGCCATGGAGCCGCGCCCGACGATGTCGAAGTGCTGTCCGTCCCACTCGAGCCACGCCCGGTCGCCATCGCACACCACCGCCGGCAGCGGGCGGGCTCTGCCTTCGGTCTTGAGCAGCAAGAGCACACGCGCGTCGAGCTCTTCGTACGTCGCCGCCGAAAGTCGCGGACAACGGTTGGCAACATGCGCGCTTTCGGCGCAGACAGACCCCGGCGCAAGCAAGCCCGAGGCACTGCAGCCAATGGCGCAAACCACCGCTCTGCCTCGATTTTTCCGAGAGACCCGGAGCCAGGCCACCACGCCTCGGAGTGTGCCAGAAAGGCTCAGACTGACCGGCACAAAAAAAGAGGGCGCCCGCTCGGCTTGCGCAGGTCGGGCGACTAACGTAACTGTGAGGAGTCTCGTGTAGCGGCGAACAAGCGGATGGCTCAGTCCTTCGTACAAACCGCGCTCGAGCTGCCCGCACCCGGCGAACGGCTCGAACAAGCGCTCACGCGTGAAAGCCCAGATCAGCTCTTAGCGCTGCTCTATCGACAGATGCGCGCGCTGGCGGGGCCGCGACAGGACCTCGACGATCTGGTTCAAGCTGCCGCGGAACGTACGCTCAAGGCGCTCGAGCGCTTCGAAGGCCGCTCAGCGCTAGCCACGTTCACTTACGGCATCGTGTATCGCACGCTGCTCGACCACCAGCGCTGGTACCGCCGCTTTCAACGACGCTTCACGCTCGACTCGCGCGAAGAGCCGGACGAGCCAGTCTTTCCGCGCACTTCCGAGACTGACTTGCACGAGCTCGAGCGAGCGCGACGCCTGTACGCCGCCCTCGATCGGCTTTCGGCCGAGAAGCGCGCAACGCTCATCTTGCACGACCTCGAGGGGCTCGACGTCGCCAGCGTGGCGGCGATTTCTGGTGCCAAAGAGTTGACCGTGCGCTCTCGCTTGCGCGACGCCCACAAGCAGCTGGTCCAGCTGCTGCGCCAAGATCCGCTCTTCGAGCCGGAGGTGCCGCCGTGAACGCGGCAGATCTGGCCGTGCTGCAGCTGGCAAAGCGTGCCTACGCGGCCGTGCAGCCTAGCGAGAGCGAAGTGCAGACCGGCGTGCGGCGCGCGCGGCTGGCGCTGCGACGCGGCAAGTCGCGTCGCAACTGGTTCGGCAAGGGACTGGTGCTGGTCGTGCTCGCAGTCGGCGGCCTGGCCTACGCCAAGCCGCACGCGCTGGGCGAGCTGGTCGAAGGTCTCACGCAGGCGAGCGGGGCCGACGCGGCCAAACGCGGCGCCAAGCGCGAAGCACCGACCACGCCAGCACAGCCGCCGCGCGAAGACGCGAAGGCGATGCGCCCAGCGGCCCCAGCTGAGGTGTCTGCTAGCGCGGCGCTCGACACGACGCCGAACGACGCCGCGCTGGCGGAGGCAAAACTGCACGAGCCGCCCCACGGCGATCGCGCGGCAAAGCCCATGCGCACGTCGCAGGTCGCGGCAGCGGGTGCGGCGAGCTCGAGCCCAGAAACGCCGACAAATGCCCCCGTTTCGGACTGGGGGCGCGTCGCGCAGGCGCTCGGTCGCGGCGACGAAGCGCAAGCGCTCGCGGCCCTGAGCGAGCTGTCGGAGAGCGACGATCAGCGCACGCGCGACAAGGCCGACTTGGGTCGCGCCCAACTGTTCATCGCCCACGGCGATCATGAAAAGGGTTGCGCGCTGGCACGCTCGCTCAGCAATCGACGCGCCGGCGGCCACATCGAACGCCAAGCGCAGTTGCTGCTCAAGAGCTGCACGCCCTGAGCCGCGCGCTCGGTAGTGCGCTTCGCTCACGGAGGCGGCGGTAGCGGAAGCGTCACCGACGCTACGTCGCGCTCGCGCCGCGCTAGCCAGAATAAGACCCCCCCCCACCCGATGTAACCCCGATCGCTCTCAGGCATCCTTCCGTGTCAGTCGTCCCGACACCTCAGCCCGAGCAGTCGCCGCTACGAATTTATTGAGCGATGTTCCAGCCGCAGCCAGCGTTCACTTGCGCCTGCGTGGGGCAAGACGTTCCGCCTGGATCGAAGGCGCCCGTCGCGTGCGAATCGACCAGGCACGAGCAAGCGGTTTGGCCCTCCGAGCCAATCGCGCAAAGCCAGGTGTATTCGTGATTGTCGGTGCAGTCCGCGACGCCTTCTTCGCAAACCACGGCCGAAGACGGCGGCCCGCCACCGGAATTGGCACCGGCGGTGCCGTAGGCTGATTGGCAACTGACGACGGCGCCGCTGCCCCCGGCAGGTGCGCCACCCCCAGCAGCCGAGCTACCCCCGGCAGGCGCGCCACCCCCAGCAGCCGAGCCGGCCGTGCCCGATGGGTACGACGGATAGGCGGCCCCCGCCCCCGAGGAGTCGCCTGTGCTAGCGCCGCCCCCCGAGCCGGTGGTGGCGGGGCCGGTGGGGTCGGGTACGTCGCTGGAGGGAGCCGCAGCCGGGCAAGCTGCCTGATCAGCCGCGCTGGGCATGCATGCGTTGCCTTGGAGTGCCGAGCAACTGGCGGCGTCGATACACTTGCGCAAGTTTTCACCGACGACCGCGCACGCGTCGCCGCCCGTCGTAAATTGCTTCATCGCCTGTTCGCACTGTGCCGGGCAGTCACTGCTCGGCGAAGGGCAGTCGCAGGCGTCAGCACCGCATTGGCAGGGGCCGCCTTGGGGGCAGGCCTCGATGCGTGCACAGGCGCTCTCGCACCACGACGGCAGCGCAGCGTCGAGCTGCTGTGCTTTCGTCTTCTCGTCACCTGCCACCACGTTTTTCCCCGCACAACCCAAAGCGAGCGGCAAAAGCACACTCAATAGTCCCAAACGCATCTCACCCTCCGTGGCCAAAGCGTGGCCTGCAAGTGTCCTCGTACCGGTGTGTCCCGCGGCGACGCCGAAGCCTTCACGAAAACTTTCATGGTCCGACGTTTTCTCCGAGCAGCTGATGCACGCGCTCCGCGTAGAGACCAGCACCAGCGCCAGCGAGCAGGCCGCCCGCCAGCGAGCGCGCCTGGGCGTCGCGCCCGAGCCGATGCAGCGCCTCGATCTGAATGAGCGTGCGCTCCGAGGCCAACTGGCCACGCGGAAAGCGCTGGGCGTGCTCGACAGCGAGCGAGAGCGCAGCCGCCGGCGCCGCGCGCATTTGGCCACGCGCTTGCTCGAGCAAGGCCGCCTCGGCCGAAAGCGTCCCGGCGCCGGACGAGGCTGAAGGCATCGCCAAGAGCGGCGCGGGAGTGAGCTTCGTGCTCGCTTCGTCGCGCGCGGTTTCCGGCGACGCGAGCGGCGCGGGCGGCGACGCGAGCGGCGCGGGCGGCGACGAAACTCGCTCGGGCGCTTTGCTCGCGGCTCGGGGGCCGTGCTGCACCTGCTGCGACGGCGCCCAGTCGATGACGCCCGTCGAAATGGCGATCATGCCGGTACCGAGCACGACACCCAGGCCCGCCGCGGCCGATTTGACGAACAACCACCCGGCAGCGACCGCCGGGACCGACGCGGCCCTCGCCACGCGCGCGCGCAGTCGGCGCCGCGTCGGTTGATCGAGCGAGCGGGCGCCTGGAGCCTTGCGCAATACTTGGCGCAACGTCTCGTCGGCTTCGGGATCATCGACCCAGCGGCGCGGAGCGTTCATGGCAAATTCTCCCACTTGCCGGAGCGGCGCAAACGCGCTGCCGCTCTGGCCACCAGCTTTCGCGCCAAGTGCAGGCGCGAATACACGGTGCCGACCGGCACCGCCGTCAGCTCCGCAATCTCTTCGCACGTCATGCCTTCGAGCTCGAACAGCACGAACGTCGCCCGGCGCTCCGGGCTCAGCTTGTCGAGCAAGCACTCCAGCCGCTGGCGCGCCTCTGCTTCGGCGTAGTGCGCCTCGGGCGTTTGGGGGTCGACGCGTTCCGGCGGCTCCGCCTGCAAAAACTCGAAACGAAAATAGCCGCGACGCCGGTGCCGCTGCGCCAGGTGCAAGCAGATTCCGAACAGCCAAGTCGTGAGTCTGCTGCGACCGTCGAAGCTCGAGAGCCGCCGGTGCACGATGACGAACACCTCTTGGCCCAAGTCTTCGAGGTCGGCGTCGCGCACGCCGAGGTGCTGCAGGCTTCGCCATACGAAGTCGGCGTGCAGCTCGTAGACCTGCTCCGCGCTCAGCTCAACGGCCGGGTCGTCTGCCAGCGCGCTCAACATCAGGGGGGTTTCCGCAACCAGCTCCACACCAGCTGAGTCCCCCGACCCGGGGCGCACCTTCATGGAAACTTCGTCCCGAGCCCAACGAACCCCAGGCCCGAGAAGAGCGGCTGGCGCCAAACCGGCGCACTCTGGCCACGCACCAGGAACTCCTGGCGGCGCAGGGGTAGTAACGCAGCGCCGCCTAGCTCGTAGAAAAACCCGTTAGTTACCGCAATTTGCAGATCGGCAGCCAGCTCTCCGCCGAAAAACAAGAAGTCGCCGGGATCGGTGACCGGCGCCGGCGCGCGCACGGCGACGTGAAACACCCCGAGCGTCGGCCCGGCAGCGAGTACCAGCCGGACTAGCTCCGAGCGTGCGGCGTCGAACGTCACGAGCGCGCTGGCTCGAGTCAAGCCCACGTCGAGCGAGCCGATGCCGGAGCTCGCGGTTTGCGAAAGCGCCAACGAGGCGGCGACGGCGTAGCCAAAGCGCCTGCCGGGTCGCGCGCTGAACGAAAGCTCGAAACCAGGCGCTGTCACGGGCACGACGCCGCCCAGCACCTCGCCGCGGCCAGACAGCATGATCGGGGTTCGGGGCGGCGCGGGGCGGCGCTTTTCGGCTGGCGCCTGGGGCGGAGCGACGGGCGGCGGCGGCGGTGCTGCGACTGCAGCGGCAGGCACTGGCGCAGGCTCAGGCGGCGGCGTGTCGAATGCTGCGGCAGCCTTGGGCGGCGCTGGCGGTCGCGTCGCGGCATCCGGATCGATGACCAGCGCGATCGCCAGAGCTGTGGCGTTGACCAGCGCGCTGCACCCCGGTTCGTCGCTTTGCAGCTGCCGATGTCCGACAGCGCGTCCGCTGGCGTCGCGCACGTAAACGTCGCTGCGATAGATCGCGCCAAAGCGTGTCACCTCGACTTCGAGCGACCGCTCCGCTGTCACGTCGAACACCGCGCGACCCAGGCGACGCTCGACCTCGGCCGCCAAAGCGTGACCGTTCGGACACTCTTCGGCACCTTCGGCGCGCACCCACGAGAGGGCGTAGGTCAGCGGCGCGGCCGGGACCGTCGACTGGCTCGCCGCAGGAGAGACGCCAGC
>Ga0307516_10006107_pt1 | contig 14211 bp, 23 predicted proteins | sample 19_EM_MG_FD_203310 | JGI IMG/M metagenome (GOLD analysis project Ga0307516, IMG submission 203310) | Populus trichocarpa ectomycorrhiza microbial communities from riparian zone in the Pacific Northwest, United States - 19_EM | ecosystem: Host-associated > Plants > Roots > Unclassified | place... | reverse complement strand
TTGATAGGGCCCCGAGGATACCACAGATAACGCTCTGCGTGAACCTGTAAAATCGGATTGGACTGGCAGGAAAACAGCATGGCCCGGGACCAGCGCCAAAGCGGACGTTATGCCTTCTATATATGATGTCAGATCCTCCCAGCGGAACTACTGGATCACATGGTAGACCTCTTCCACGACGTACAATAATCACTTGGGAATTGCTGCCTGGCCTTCAAGCTTCAAATTGTAGATCCCGAAAACTCCTCCTCGCCGATATCACGTTCAATACCGTGAAGAACTTGCAATCGCGGAAGGGGATGTTTCTGGATCCTTCGACCTCTCCTGCGCGTTACCCCAAAACTCTCTTCATCGACTGCCCCCACGTTATCCCTGCAGCAGATGCGGAAGAGGGTGGTTGTATCCAAGCCTTTTCGCAAGTTGTAAGGTTGGAAGTGGAATGTGGAACAATCCGCCCTGGGGACCTGGCGGTCTCTCTCGTCGCATTCCACGCATATATTATGCATTCCCGCCATCAGAACCCTGCGTGTTGGTTTCCCCCCTTCCATCCTCGAAGGTTTTCGACCTCTTGACTGTGACCGACTATCGCGATGTGTTCATTGATAGCGACGGTTCTGACAACCACCCAGCCCTCGGCCACTAACGTTCACCAGATCTCTCAAGCTTTCGCCGAGGGGCAGAGTGAAACATCTCGCATGCCAACTGTTGTCCGTGCCAGGCGGTCTCACTTCCGGGAGCTCAATTTGGCATGGTTTCGTGAAGGAGATCTTTTTTTGGTAACGGCGTTAATGGTGGGGGGTTCTCGTACTCTTGTATCTCTTTCCATGGAACCCTTGATGATGCCCATTCGACATCGCGTCCGCACCGATAACTTATTTCCATTTCAAGCCGGGCCAGGGCCAGCTTCGACCGACCTCCCGGAGACGATGCGACTCAAAGACGCGTCTTTTCGCGTCAATCCGTGGGGCACCGACTGGATCACCACGGCACTCCGAACCATCACACCCAGGTGACCCGAGCATCTGGACCTGCGGTAAATCTTGACCCGTATCCGTCTCAGCACCGCTTCACCAATCCCATTTGTGTCAATGTGAGGTGACAAGCCATCGGATAACAACTAACTCGTTTGACCAGGAATCTTGCGAGATCATGCTGGAGAGGGCGCTGCTGAATACGTTTCTCCTCTGGGGTAATGCGTGGGACAATGTCGTTAAGTGGGTTGTCGTCGACGGTGGGCTACGTTTCAATTTCAGGGCTCCATCACACACAAAAACATCCAGTGTACTAGACTGGAAGTTCGTTCTAATTTCTAATTACATCATTGCGTCAGTTCGTTATGGTCGAGTAGGGAGGGTCTAGATGACTTACTCACCCCATTGCTCCGATCTTCACGACGTCTGCACTTGGAGGTGTTGGGGTATACCTCTGCCCGAGTAAGGTTAGGACGTGCTTAGATGGTATCGCCGACGCATCTTCCGAACAGTGTGTGTGTCCCGTGCAATTCGCAGGAGGTCAATAACGAGGAGGGGTGGCGGAACAGAGGGAGATGAAAAACTGCGAGTCGTTGGGGTTCTTGGCGCCATTGTTTGCGCAGGCGACCAGCCCTTGGTGGGGAAACCTCAGCCGCGGGTGTATCTCGTCCCCGGGCGGTCCTGCACGGACAACCCACGTGTAAACACCAATCCCCCAAATCGCACAGATTGTATGAAGCACACCTCCGTAGATGGATTCGCCACCTCCGCCCGTGCCGGTCCGATCACCGGTCTGGACAAGGAAGTTTAGGACGATCCCGTTTGACCAAACGGGAGAGGGAGAAAAAAAAGAGGATCAACTTGCGTTGTTCAAGGGCCGGGATTTTTCCGGTGGGGGGGGGGATAGCATCCACCGGCGGAGTATGCCACCGTCATCGTACCCTTGACGAAGGGATGCAATCGGCGGGGCGGAGGAACGGGGGGGAGCTGAAACTGACCCTCGAAGGCGGGCGTGATGAAGTTTGAGGACGGTTCTGGGCTTGGTTTCAGCGACGAAGAAAAGGGTTTCGGTGACAGTGTCGGCTTCGTACCCTCGACCAGAACTCAACGTCGAGCTCGCCGGCAGTTGTGTTGATGACTTGTTGGGAGAGACAGTGAAAGGCTCAACTGGACACGTGACACGTGGCCTTTGGGGGTGCTCTTGAATTTTCTTCCGATGTGCAAACTTATCTATAGAATGAAAAGCGAAATAGAACGGCTACGAAGAGAGCGGGAGGATGGGCGGACGCTGGTCTGCCAGTCGACCGACCCGGTAAGCCGAGAATCAGAATGAGGTTGGCCTGCCTTTGTCCTCTACCACCACGCTCTCGTTCCCTTCCTTCGCCTCTGGTTCCTCCCCCAAGTTCTTGTCGGAAGACGCAAACCGGCAGCCAACCTCCGCCATGTCGTCTCAACGACAACCCCAGTCACACCGCGCCCTTCCGCAGGGACGCCCCTTACCCCAGGTCCCTCCGCTTCCCACCCTTGGCCAACCCCCGGCCAATACCTCCCTCAATACACTGAATCCGAGTCCCATTGCGAGCCCTTCAAGCCCAACAACCCTTCACAAACCAAAACGCGCACTTCCAATCATCCCACCATCCCCTTGCACATTCCAAATGTCTTGTCCCCTGTACTTATCAACTTCTCCCGCAACCTCATCAGTCAGTTCGTCCGATGTCTGCTTGCAGTCACCACAATCTTCATCATCCGCAGAACATCCCTCGAAGCTTCTCACCAACCTACCCATCGACCTTTCTCCAATCATCACCACGATCCACTGCCTACCACCTCCGAGACAGCAATCACAGACTAGGGTTGCCGTGCGCCGTGTGAACGCTGAACCATCGTCTTCGAAAGTGCAGTTACCACCGCAATCGCCAGTGGCTCTGGAGGATTTGGCCCTGCCACCGCCACCGTTACGTCCAAAGCTCAAGGTTCAGACCTCACTGGTGAAAAGGGCGCTTACCGATCACTTTCACCACGAATCACTATCCAACGACCGCCCCAAGCCTCGCGCCCAGGCCCCTACCCTCGCCGAACCCAACTCTGCACCCTTTGTCCGGACGGGGTATCAGTTTCCACAACAAGTCCATCCACTTCCACGTTTACCCACTCAAACCGAACCAAATCAGTTGCCGAATTTGCCCCGCCGTTCTTCTCTGGATTCGCTTACAACGCGTTCTTCTGCATTGCTCAGCCCCGGACAGGCCCTATCTCCTTACGTTTCCAAACGGCCGAGATCGCGCAGGTTTTCGAAGAGTCCACAGCAGTACGGTTTTACCGATGAGCTCCAGATTCCCGAGGCAGCGCCAGCCGCGATTATCGGTCAAGATGATCGTGGATTGGTGGACGAGGACAATATGGAGGAGCCGATCTCTCCCATAAAGTTTACCCAAGATGATCCCGATGGAGAGCCCAACGAGGGTCCTAATTTTGGGTGGGATGGGGCAAGCCCTGGGCCTGGCAGCCGTTCCGTGGTCGAGAGTCGTGCGTATTTTTGGCGGCCACCCCTCTTGCTTCGTTTTGGCTGAGCTTTTTCTTTGTGCGCGTAGCCGCCGACCAATATCAGGGATTCTTGGTCCCGGCTAACCCCACCATATCGCACTCAACAGCCGACGAAGTTATCGACAAACGTTTGGATCGGATACGGCGACGGCACGGCGAGACCGTCATCCGCGAATTCGATGTCGACCCCCGAACGTCCCTCGATAAAGACAAAGGCAAAGGTCGCGCACAAGGAGTTGGCCGCTTCGTTCTTAGCGAGGGAGAGGAGGGCGAAACCGATGACGAAGATGACTCCTACCAACCGAGTCCGTGGCCAAGGCGTGGTGTTTTTAATGACTATCAGAATTACATCTCCGACTACGGGTATGGGTATGGCCACGAGCAGGCGCGAGACACCCAAGGGCAACCTCAGGTAGATGTTCACCTCCACTTCGTTGGGAACGCCTACGAGCACTATCGGGGGGCCAGCATTATTGGGGATGATATCGAAGATGGGGACAGCGACCCAGATACTATGGGGGACGCGGACAACAAGACCCCTGCTGCTATGTTCCCCCCAAGATCTGTGTCGATGGCATTTGAGATCGAGGACAGGATGGTTTTCGAGAAGCCTACGATCTTTGACGACGACGATGAAGGTGAATACTTGTACAGGGAGAGCCATGCAGTCACCAACACCAGTTCTGTGACGTCAAACGAGCCCGTATCTTCAGACAGCGATCTAGGGTTGAGCAGGTCCGCGGATGCGAACCGCGGCGGTAGCTCCCAGGGCACACCACCCCCTCCCTCCCACCGGAGCACAACATCCAGGAAACTCAAGAAGCACCTACCTCTTCTTTCCGGGGTCGCGCAGAGTCAGAGCACTGAGAAGTTTGGGACCATACATTCCGCCTCGTCGTCTTCCTCCTCGTTCATTACCCCTCCTCCGACCAACTTCCAGGACCAGGGATTCCAGCAGCCTCGGATCACAGGTCCCGCGCTCTCAATCAAAAAACATTTTGGGAGAAGGTGGTTCAAGGGGGAGGGCGGACAGAAGTGGGAGCAGAGGGATTACGAGGAAGTGATTGGCAGCCTAAAGGAGTCAGCCTGAGAAGACCGGCTTTTTGTTTTTGCGCTCCTCCCTCCATCGTCTGGGATCCTCGTATCCCCGCTGTTCTTTTTGTTGGAGGTACGTTCGTTTCCCCCAAGCGCCTGTCGGTGATTGACGTGGCGGTAGTTTAGGTCCTGTGTCTTCCCCTTTCGGTGGACCTCTACTGTTTTTTTGTCCTGTTCGTGGTGCCTCCGGCTGGGTTGGACGTATGCCATATCCCGCTCTGCGTCTGCTATGTGCTCTCTCAGCTTGTCTCACTACTATTTAATCGATCGTCAATTCGATCCATCCCACACACACGACTTTGGACAAGTTTGTCGTATCACTGTTGTTGTCGTATTTACCCTCTGGACCGTGCTAAGCTCTGGTCCTGATCGGGTGTTCGGGAACGCGAGCTGGCTGAAGTCGAGGGTGATAATCGCCGCGCAGTCAGCTACAAATGGCAGCCCTCGTCGCAAACTTGTTTCACATCGGTGTACATACCACAGGTTTCTCACCATTCCAATCCCCCGCTCATCACATCCAGGAAACCCAGGATCAACTCCCATTCCTCCCCCTACCACGGCACAGGGCGTTTAACCGGCAAGGTGGGTCCGATCATGCACAGCCCTCGGGAGCACCCTGTCTCCGGGTCGTCGGTAGCTGAGGGTCTGCGAAGGGTCACATCCGTCGGTACTGTATCGGCTGACATGGCTTTCATTCTCAGCTCGCGTTTGAGGTTGTACTGAGAAGCCGCGGGCGGTTAGATCTGATCTCAGGTTGTGAATATGGGGGCGGCGCGGGCCCGATTATACTGAGCACTGGATACTGATTACATTCAGTAGAGTGTTACAGCGGGAGACCCGCGGACTTGGCATGGCTCGTATTTAGTGTTATCTTTGAAAAAAGTGGGACTCTGGACGTTTAATTGTGTGTAGTGATCCAACCGGCATACCGTTGAATGGAGATGATACACGAATACAAACACGCACACACCAGAGATCAGTTGTGAAGGGTTCATTTGGACATGACCGAGCAACGCAGTGCGCACTTTACATATCCACCAACCCTGCGTGCAACGGGTAAGGAGACGCGAATCACCACTAGCACCCCGGCGGCCAGACCGAAGCCGCGACCGTCGGGTAACAGAGAATCCAGGCGCGTGAATGATCCAGAGCAACAGTGACGAGATTCAGCCACCTGTCACCACGTAGCCTCCTGGAGCAGACAGTGTCACACCGGGATTGTCAGCAATTCCCGTGATAAGATTTTCGGGACAGGCAGACGGTACGGCCTTGCACTACCCGCACGCACGGCACTGAGGGCTTTGGCCGGTTGACAGGGCATGTCCAGGGAGATGGTTTGTTCTCGCGGCCCGAACATCGCTTGTACACTCACAGTGTTCGACGAGGCGCCGGTCGGCGAGAGGGACCCCAGTTCCACGAATCCCAAGTCTGGGACGTCGTGCGTTTTGACGTTGCTGTCAAAGCTGTTTGGAGAGGTTCACTGTGTTTGTTGCGGCGGCGGGGTTGAATTAAGGCGGTGGTGGTTTGGTGGGTTGACTCTTGTACAATTACGCGAACTCACGTTGAAAACTATACTGGGGGACGGACAAAACAAATCCCCACCCCTCAACGCCAACCCCAGAAGATGGTGCCCCATCCCCCAAGCGGGTGGGTGAACGCCTGCACCTCAATAACATTGTCGTTGACGGGTCAGTCGTGAGGAACGACGAAGGAAAGCGCACAGGAGATCGTTCAAGACACCCTGGAATCGTCAGGAATTTCCTCGAGCAAGAGGAAGAACGGGATTACAACAGACGGGAGCTGGGGACGGAGTGATAATTGGAGTCGCGACGTGATGTAAAAAATAAAAAAAAGCAACCGGCCCGGCTCAGCGGGACCGACGTCAGCGCGGGAGTCATGGTCGAAACCCTCTTCCTCAGATTCGTCCATGTCGTCCTCAAAACCAAAGAGAAACAGGGCCTGCGACTCATGCAGGAGCAAGAAATGTAAGCTCCTTTCTTTCCTGACGCTCATTTGAGGCTAAAAAGAAATCCCCAGCTCGCTGTAAGCTGCGTCGACAGTGCAGATGCACCATGGACTGACGGGCTTATATCAGGTAATGGTTTCGACGTACCTGGTGGCCGCTGTGCGACCTGTATCACCCATTCGATAGAGTGCACCTACAACGAGCCTCCGCTGGCGCGCCACCCCCACCGCCCTGATCAACCACCCCCCAAGAAGCCCGCGTCCAAAACGTGAGTGCAATGGACGTATGCGCATGAGGTGGAAAGAACTGGGGTTCATGTTTTCCATAGCTACATCAAAGCTCTCGAGGCTCGGATATCCAATCTGGAACGGCTGATTCAACAGGTGCGTCTCCCCACTCAGCGACCTCCGTCGATCCCGCTCGCTGATCCCCTCAAACAGCACGAGCCCAAGGGCGCGCCTCAAACTTCATTGGCCCGGATCAGTCTCCACGTTAGCGACAGTGAGTCAGGAGACGACGGCGAATCCCATCCGAAGTTCGGTACATTCCCTCCACAGGGACACCACCAATCGCCGAACACCGCTTCTTTATCACCTTCGTTGGGAGGAGTTGACAGCGATGACGAACTCTTCACAAATTTTGAACCAGAGTCGGACAAAAAATCGGTCGTCAAGGACGAGGACAACGCCCGATTCTTTGGCAAGAGCAGTTTGTTCGCGTTCGCCCACCAAGCGTTCGAGGAGAAAGAGCATATTCATGACCCTTTGCGATCTGTACAGACTCAGAGGACGGAGTTTTGGACCCTACCTGATGTATTTCGCACCTCTATCCGCATCCTCTTCCCGGCTTACATGGGTTTTAGTGGCTCACTCCCATGCTCGAGTCCCCGACCGTACGGTTCGAGTTCCCGGAAATGAGCCTCATGCTCCACCTCGTGGATTGTTACTTCAACAACCTTGATCTCATGCTTCCCCTTCTCCACCGCCCTTCTTTCATTCGCTCCATCGAAGAGGGGTTTCACGAGCTCGACCAGAACTTCGGTGCCACGGTGCTGTTAATTTGCGCAATTGGTTGTAGGTACACAGATGACCCGAGGGTGGTCCACGAATTGTCAACTTCCACGTCCTGCACGGCTTGGAGGCTCTACAATCAAGTGAACAGAATACGGAAACCACCTTACCTTCCACACTCACTCCATGAGGTCCAGATCTACCCGGTAAGTTCACCCGTTCGTTTTAGGACCAGTATGCTGAACATCTAACAGTTGTCAGCTATGTTCCTTGATGGCTATTCTCCCCCAGAAACCCCATGGCTGATACTCGGAACGGGGCTTCGGGTCATGCAGGATAGTGGGGTCCACCGCAAGTTGTTTTCGAAAAAACGGTCACTCGAGAAAGAGTTGTGGAAGCGAGCATTCTGGTTGGCCCCTTTTCGTATGTGGATGGTCAAAAACGGACTTGACATTGTCACCCAGGGTCTCGGTCGTGCTGGACCGCGCGTTCAGCACACTGTTGGGTAGGTCATGTGCCTTGCAGGATGAGGAGTAAGTTTATCTTCATTGCTATATGATTCTTAACTTACTCTGTGCAGTTTCGATGCGGACCTCCCCCTTGCATGTGATGACGAAGACCTAGATGACTCGAGCCTTGCTTCTCCAGAGGTCAACCGGCCGACGCGGATGAGTTGTTTCGTGGCAGCCATTAAGCTTAATCAAATTTTCGCGTTTGCCATCAGGACCATTGTGCGTTAACCATCACCCCTGTCCGATATTTCAATAACCGGTTTTGCCACAGTACTCAACGAGGAAGTCGAGAGTTATTCTCGGTTATGCTGGAAAACGTTGGGAGAAGGATGTCATCGCTATCCTCGATTCGGCCCTGAACAAGTGGGCTGATGCTGTCCCTGAACATCGTGCGCTCTCTTGAATGTCTATTGGCAACATCTGGTCGATTGACTGTTTGTCTGTTGCCAGTGCGTTGGGGTCCCGCGGCCTCGAAAAAGAGTCGGGCGGATCTTATCCAGTCTGTATTCCTCTGGACACAATTCTACGAGGCGCAACTCCACATCCATCGGATGTTCGCCTTGAAAGAACCCCTAGATCCGGATCTGTCTGAGTCCTCGATGATCATCTGCATGATTGCCTCGAAACAGTGTATTACAATCATGGAGTCAGTGAAGGATGTGATGATTGTCCCTCTTCGCTCCTTTTTGCTAATCGTGAGCCTCTAATTTGGTTTTGCTGTGTGGATGCTCAACGACATTTTTCCTCGTGCCTAGAAGTCACTGTTTCTTTCAGCGATATTCCTCCTCCTAAGGTTCTGGAAGAAACGGGGGATAGATCACGATTCTCCGGAATTTCGAGCCATTGAGGCTGGGTTGGAAATGATTGAACAAACTGTGAAGATGTACGATCCCCCCAACAACGACAGTATTTATCTCTGATGACCTCTCGTAGGCGGAGATCTTCGCTGCACTTACTGTACGTTCATCCCGTCCTCACTCATGGACATCTTCTTATCGTTTGCATCAGAGACCTCGCGATGTCGCTCCGCGGAGCGATCGAGGCCGGCCAGAAACCTAGGCTTTGTGACTTTACAAAAAAGAAGTTCAAAGGGGTCCTGCTCGTCAACCAGGATGGGACTCTCACGAATAAGGGGCGAGTAGGCCGGGCAGAGCCTGGGATGGGCCACACGTACATGAACGTTCCGCGACCGCCGGTAACTGCAGGAATGGCGTGGGATGACGAGCGCAAGCCAACTGTAACCCAAAACATCGGACTTGGATTTGAGGGCGTTCCGACAGACGATCGATTCCCCACCCAGCTGATGGAGTTCTCCATGGATGACTTCTTCGCGGATCCATCCGCTCTGTTCTCTGGTCCGTCCTCTACCGGGTTTACTGGACTCGGTGACCAGGGCACCGCCGGAGATCCCATGATCCAATTTTTCAGCAGCTTATAGCCTGCGTCGATTTTTCCGTGGGGAGGAGTTTACGAGCCTCCTCTGCTGGCTACGGTCATTATGGCGGGGCAAGCGTACGATCTGGAACGCCGAGTACGGTGGGTGTTAGTGGTCCGTTGGGTGTTGTGTATCCTGGACCTGGGCGTTGTATTGGGGGTACTGTACAACTATTTGTCCGACGAGTATCGGGGCACGGGGGTGTTGTGTTTAGTAAATTACCAGAGTGCTCGAACGTAATGACACCATCCCATTTCATTCTGCCGGAGATGACCCATCCACTTCAGATGGTGCAGGGGATGGGTACCAAGCGCTTCCAAAGAGAAACAGAGGCGGGCTGGATTTCTATCGGGTGTCTTTCCCCCTCAAACCAAACCGCAGAGCCTCAAGCTCAAGCCCGGTGTCGAACAACCACGCGTTCAGATTTGTTGAACTTGAACCACGATTCTTCCGCCCGTCACAAGGACCAGTCTCACCTTCGTACCACCATGTCCGGACCCAGCTACGAAAACCGCCAGGCTATCATTCTCCCAAAGATCTACTCCCTCCTCCACTCTCTTGATCCGTCGGCGTATGATGGGGTCACACCGAAGGTCGAGTACTGGATCGAATGGGCCCTCACCGAGCATTCTACAACAGTCAACGAACTCGTAGACAAAGTCGCATCTGTGGCGTGGGAGAGTTCCAAGTCCCAGGCGAGCGTTGCACAGTTCCTCAAAGAGTTCCGTGAGCCCCACCGTTCTGAACAGGCCAAGTCTTTCGTCAACAAGCTGTGCCCGCACGTTCTTCGATGGTTCGCGGTAGCTTCAGCGGAGGGCCTTACAACAACGGAGCCAAAAGGATGGTGCAGTGACAGGAGCGCGGTTGCAATTTGTGGAGGGAGGGGTTTCATAAGGGCGGGGTCGTTCGGCGGTTTCTCACCAAGCCACTGATAACCCACCACTACACGGATCGCGAGGAGGTTCAGAAATCTGTCAGGGCCATGGCCAACTACCAGCTTTTCGTTACCGCAGGAAATACGTTGCTTCAGGGCCTCCTCGAACCTGAGGATGTCCAAGCTTGATTCAAGGCATTGGACGCCAAGATTTCGCTCGAGGGAGTAGCGGGGCCTAGCGCAGCGAAGTTAAACGTACAGTGTTCCACTCCCGCATGTCTGAGCTTACTTGCTAACTTGTGGTCAGGAACTTCGCGAGCTCCGTGCTACATGGTTGAAGCGGAAAGAGGAAGAACAGGTGGAGGCTGCGGAGGCTGAGGAACGTAAGGAGGGAGGGGGAGGGGATGCGGTGGTCGCCGAAGTCCTCGCGGATATTGGAGCACCTAACGCTTTCGTTCCTCAAAACCCCCTTGCCGCCGCGATCGATACCGACATTCCTTCCTCCATCTGGCAAGACATCAAACATCCTTCCATCTCGCGTAAGCATTCCTCCGAGTCATTCTTCAATATCCCAGCTGCCACAGTGGCCCCAACCGAACTAGGTGAGGAGATCGAAGGAAGTGAGGTTGAGCAGACGACTACTCGCCACGATACGTTTTACTTCGACGATGGAAAGTGGAGATCGTGTGCGGCAACACCGGTTCCGGATTCACTCCGCCATCGTCTCGTTCTCCTCCTCTAGGCTCCGAGACATGCTTTCCCCATATACCCCCCTCAATGCGCCGATGCCTGAAGGGCATCCTCGGATCGTGTTCGAAGATATTGCCGAAGATATTGCGGTCTTATTGAAGATGATTTACACACCAGGGTAGGTGTACCCCTCCCTGGAGTAAGTTCCGTTAACTAACTGGTTGACGGATGACCAGGTTCCCAGCAAGGAGTAACGTTCTGCAGTTCAGTGTCTTCGCCTCACTCCTCTGTATGGTGACGAAGTACGGCTTTTCTGATGTCCGCGAGCAACTCCTCGGGGACCTCAAGAGCGCGTACCCTACCAAATGGGAAGACTTTGAAGCTGCGACGGTTCTTGGAGAGGATGTCTTCGGGTCACCCGGGCCCCACCCCAACGCGGTTTTGAATCTGTTCTTGGAGCAGAGTGTCAAGTTCGCGTTACCATTCGCTGCCTATCGTGCCGGCCTAGGTGGTCCTTCCGCCCTCGTCAGCGACAAACCTGGTACAGTACTCCCACGCGCCGCCCTCGCCTCTATCATCCATGGTATGGGGACGATGCGGCGGCTGGCCATCCTCGCCACACATAGGATCATATACAGTGGGAAGCTGGGAGTGTGCGCCGAGAGGGCATGCGTCTTGAGCGTTGGTACCAACCCTGCGGAACGGAGTATGGAAGCGCTGAAGAAGGTTTTCGACGTTATGGCTGGGATGAGCGACGGCGATATGCTGTCTCCCCTCTCGTTTGGACCCCTGTCTGTACGGATTGTGGGAAACAGTTGGGCGGGATCCATTTGGAGTTCTGTAAGCAGTTTTTCTGGGCGGGACTTCCTGGTTTACTTGGTTTGGAGAGTTGGGAAGAAGCTTGATTGATAATCGGTGGTGTATAGCTACCACGCTGGAGAGCGAACTCCGCGGTGTTGCAAGTTTTGCCTTCTCGCTGTGATGGCAGACGATCTCCGCCCTTTCCGGGGTCTCCCCGAGGGTTTTACTGTGGATTCCCCGATGCGATTGAGGATTTTTGTGAACGTTGACCGTTGGATGCTCCCATACTTCAAGAAGTCTCCGACGCTATTGTGACATCTCCAGGCACCACGCATTATGTGGGCCACGTGCCCCGCCACAATCCCCACCATGCCTCTGACCTGGCACCAAGACCGGTTCTACAGAAAACAATGCGTACCAAAAGAACCTAGTTACAACAATCGCGGGGTTGCTATCGGTACGAAGATACGGAGCTTGCTCCGCGTTCTCGGACCATCTACGTACGACGAGATCTCACCAAAGATCGAATACTGGATCGAACATGCCCTCACCGAGCAGTCCGTGAATGTTGACGACCTTGTGGAGCGACTCTCACTCTTTGCGTGGGATAGTCGCAATTCCGAATTCAACGCAGCCGTTGCCAGGTTCCTCAAGGATTTCCACGATGCGCCCCACCGGTCTGAGCAAGCCAGATCTACCGTCGACAGGTTGTGCACTCGCGTTTTTCGATGGTTCGCGGCGGCTTCAGCAGAGGACCTTTCGACAACGCAGTCGAATAATCCGGACAGGGACGATAAGGTTGCCATCTCTGGAGAGGAAGGCTTCGTACGCGCGGCGTCGGTCGTCGGACACCTCATCGAGCGGGACTTGCTCAGCCACGAACTTGTGCGACGGGATCTCATCAAGCCACTGACAGCCCACCACTACACGGATCGTGGTGATGTTCACAAAGCTTGCAGGGCCGCGGCCATCTACCGACTCCTCACTGCCGCAGGAAACACTTTACTTCAGGGACTCCTCGAACCCGAAGATGTCCAGGCCTGCTTCGAGACGTTGGACTCCGAGCTCCCCCTCGGGAGGGTGGCGGGGTTGGATGCAGAGAAATTAACGGTAAGAAGGGCCACTCGTTCCTATGCCTCACATCATGATCTAATTCATTTGGTCAGAACTTTCGCGAGATCCACACCACGTGGCTAGAGAAGGAGAAGGAGGAACGGAGTGATACCGTGGTGATTCAAGAACCTGGGGGAGGAGGCGAGGATGCGGTGGCTGTCGAGGTTCCTGCAGAGGCCGAAACTCCCGTCGCTTTCCCTCCTCAAGATCTTCCCATCCCCATTGATATTGGCATCCCTTCTTCCCTCTTACACAGTTTCGAGTCTCCATCCATCCCGTATGCCGTGCAGCCTCCCTCCGACCCATTTACCGATGATCGAACCACCACCGTCTCTTCCCCCACCTTAAGTGTCTCCACCATATCCGACTTGACCCCAACCGAATTCGGCGATGACACCGGAGAGAGCAATGGTGAACGGATGGCCACTCGTCATGACACGTTCTACTTTGAAGACGGAAACGTCGAGATCGCGTGCGGATACACCGTATTCCGGGTTCACTCGTCCACAGTCTCATTTTCCTCCCAAAAACTTCGAGATATCCTTTCCCAGTCGGCACTCCTCCATGCGCCGATGCCAGAAGGATGTCCTCGGATTACCGTCACGGACACCGCCCAAGATTTCGCGGTGCTGTTGAAGATGATTTACACACCGGGGTGGGTGCCATCTCCTCCCCTCGATCCGCTCTGTTTGAACTGACCGTTCGCTGGTGAATAGATTCCCAGCATGGCGCAAGGTTCTGGAGTTTACCGTGTTCGCGTCGCTCATTCGGATGACGGCGAAGTACGGTTTCTCTGACGTCCGCGAGCAACTTGTCGACGGCATCAAGACTGCTTACCCTACCAAGTGGGAAGGTGCTGGAACCACAAGGGTTGTTGGCGAGGACATTTTCGGATTACCCAAACCCCACCCCAATGCGGTTGTTAATCTGTTCTTGGAGCAGAGCATCACGCTTGCCTTACCATTTGCCGCCTACCGAGCCGCCCTTGGCGGTCTCCCTTCCCTCACCAGCAACACACCCGGCACGGTACTCCAGCCCCTTACACTCGCTTCCACCATCTACGGCATAGATGTACTTCGGGGTGGGTTGGCTCACCTCGCACATTTGGTCGTATGCAATATGAGCCTGGAAGCGTGTCGTAACGTGGCATGCATCGTGAACGTTGGTATCAACCCTCCGAAACGGATGGAAGGACTA
>Ga0307516_10006105_pt1 | contig 14217 bp, 11 predicted proteins | sample 19_EM_MG_FD_203310 | JGI IMG/M metagenome (GOLD analysis project Ga0307516, IMG submission 203310) | Populus trichocarpa ectomycorrhiza microbial communities from riparian zone in the Pacific Northwest, United States - 19_EM | ecosystem: Host-associated > Plants > Roots > Unclassified | place... | reverse complement strand
ACCGCAGGCCCGGCCCGGCTCGCATCCCGGGAGACGCCGACCTGTGCCCGGACACCGGCCGGCGCCGGCTGTCCTACGAGCGCGCCGAGTACCTGTTCAAACGGGCCACCGGCCACACCCTGCGCCACCTCAAGCCGTAGCGCCACTCGCGATGCCGCGGGCGGTCTGATCATCGTCGGACAGCGGGACCGGCAAGCCGATGAGTCGGGCAGGCCGGCCTCCTGTGCGTGGCTACCCTGACTGACTTCTCCCATCCCCACACACGATCTACCAGCCCGAGGGTGAGCGTCCGGCCGAATCCGATTATCAGCGTGCCTGTGCCGGCGCCGAGGTCGTCGCGTCCTGAGGCGATGCCGGGGCCGCGGTTGCCTGCGGCCGGCCGCGGAGCAGGATCAGCGTCAGCACCGAGGTCAGCACGAGGATGACCGCGGCGACCGCGCTGGCGGTGTGCATCGCGGTGACGAAGGCCGCTCGTGAGGCGTCGACGACCCGCCGCCCGAGGTCGGCCGGCATTCCCTGCGCGACCGCGGAAGCTCCGGCGATGGTCTGCCGCGCCTGGGCGGCCACACCCTCCGGCAGGCCGGTGGGCAGCAGCGAGGTCGCCGAGGTCCGGTACGCGGCGGCGAGCACGCTGCCGAGGATCGCGATGCCGAACGCCCCGCCGAGCTCGCTGGACGTTTCGATGAGGCCGCCGACCGCCCCGGCCCGGTCGGCCGGCGCCACGCCCAGGACGTAGTCCGCGACGAGGGTCATGATGGACACGATGCCGGCGGCGACGAGCCCGGCCCCGACGAGCGCGACGGCCAGCGGCGCGAACCCGTGCAGCCGTACCTGGGTGAGAACCCCGAAACCGATGGCGGCGACCAGGAATCCGCCGACCATCACGCGCGGGCGGCCGAACCCGAGCGAGAGCTTCGCGGCAAGCGGAGCTGCGCCGCCGACGCCGACGGCGGGCAGGACGCTCCACAGGGCAGCGACCAGCGGATCGAGGCCGAGCACGGACTGCAGAAACTGGGTGATGACCACGGAGCTGGCCATCAGCGAGAACGTGCCGATCAGGTTGACCAGGATGGATCCGCCGACATGCCGTTCGAGCAGGGCGCGGATGTCGATGAGCGGGTGCTCGAGGCGCAGCTGCCGGGCGGTGAAGACGATGCCGACCACGATGCCGGCGGCGAGGATGGCCTCGGGACGCAGCGCCCAGCCGTTCTCGGCGAGGGTCTTCACGCCGTACGTCACCGGCAGGATGCTCGCCAGCACCAGCACGGAGCTGACCCAGTCGATCCGCGGGCGGACCGAGCTCTTCGACTCGGGAAGCAGGGTGGGCGCGACGATCAGCAGGAGAACCATCGCCGGAATGTTGATCAGGAACACCGAGCCCCAGGCGTACGTGTCGAGCAGCAGGCCGCTGATGACCGGCCCGATCGTGACGCCGCTGGCCATCACGGCGCTCCACACCGACATCGCTTTGACGCGCTGCGCGGAGTCGGGGAACATCGTCCGGATCAGGGCGAGGGTCGAGGGCATCAGGGTCGAGCCCGCGACGCCCAGGACGGCTCGGGCGAGGATCAGCACGCTCGCCGAGGGCGCGAACGCGGCGAGCAGGGAGCTCAGCGCGAATCCAACGGCGCCGATCATGAGCAGCCGCCGCCGGCCGACGCGGTCGCCGACGGCGCCCATCGTCAGGAGCAGCCCGGCCAGCACGAACCCGTAGATGTCGAAGATCCACAGCTGTTGGACCGCGCTCGGGTGCAGGTCCTCGGCGATGAACGGCGCGGCGAAGAACAGGACGGACACGTCCATGGAAACGATCATCAGCGGCAGGCAGAGCACGCTCAGCGCGACCCATTCCCGCCGGCCCGCCGTGCCGCTCGGGTGGGTGCTCGAAGCGCCCGAGACCAGTTGGTTCATCCTCTGCTCCTCATGCGGTGTGAGTCACCAGCATCTGGCGAGGCTGACGTCAGGATCAACGACGATCCCGGCAACGGATCTTTAAGTGCTAGGTTCACAATCGGGAGGGGTGATGGAGCTCCGGGACATCGAGATCTTCTTGACGCTGGCCGAGGAACTCCACTTTGGCCGGGCCGCCGAACGACTGCGCGTGACACCGGCCCGGGTCAGCCAGTCGATCAAGAAGCAGGAGCGGCGGATCGGCGCGTCATTGTTCGATCGCACCACCCGCACCGTCCAGCTGACCCCGCTCGGTGAACAGCTGCGACGCGAGCTCAGCGACAGCTACCGGCAGATCATCGCGGGCATCGACGCGGTCACGGTGGTCGCGCGCGGCGTGTCCGGAGTGCTGACCCTGGGCACGATGGGGGCGATGGCCCGCGCCATCAGCAACGTCATCGATTTGTTTCGCCGCCGCTACCCCGGGGTGGACCTACGGTTCCGGGAGATCAACCCGCCAGATCCGTTGACCCCGTTGCGGTCTGGCGAGGTTGATATCGGCGTGCTCTGGCTCCCGATCCGGGAGACGGATCTGACGGTCGGGCCGGTGCTTCGCAGCAGCCCCGTCATGATCATGGTGGCTTGTGCGCATCCGCTCGCCGCGCAGGACTCGGTGACACTGGAAGACCTCGGTGATCACGCGGTGATCGGACCCGCCGGGCCGATTCCCGCCTACGTGGAAAACAGCCTCGTCCCGTTCCGTACACCGAGCGGCCGGCCCATTCGCCGCGGGCCCCGCGTGAACACCTTCCAAGAAGTCCTCACGACCGTTGCGGCCGGGCACGCCGTCGCGCTGACCCAGGCGGAAGCCGCCGACTACTACCGATGGCCGGACATCCGGTACGTGCCGATCCGCGATGCCGAGCCCTCCAGTTGGGCATTGGTATGGCGCACCGGAGCCGAAACCCCGCTCGTCCGCGCCTTCGCACGGACGGCCGCTGATGCATCCGAATCCACACCGGCGAACGATCAGGAATAGCCCACAACGAACGAGCTGCCGCCGTCGTCAGCGCGTTCCTCGACAACACACCGGCGCCACTGCCGAACTACCCGATCCCCGCCGACATCCCCGCGTTCCTTCAGGACCACCGATGACAGCCATCGACCACGGGCCGGCCACGCACTACTTCAAGCGCGGACTGTACGGCCGCTCCGGCATGTCTGCCCGATGCGACGCAGACATCAAGGACATCCACCTGTACCGCAAGTAGCCGCCACTGCGGGCATGCATACTGGCGCATGGCTGCGAAGATCCAAGTCCTAGGGAGCGGCGGAGGGGACATGAGATTCGGGGCGTTGCTGTTTCCGTTCCACCACCCGATGGAGGATCCCACTCTGCAGCTCGAGGGGGATCTGGCGCTCGCCGAGCACTGTGACCAGTTGGGCTACGACGAGTTCTGGTTCGGCGAACACCACTCCGGCGGCTGGCAGATCATCGCCTCGCCGGAGCTGATGATCGCCGCGGCGGCACAGCGGACGCGGCGGATCCGCCTCGGAACGGGCGTGTCGACCCTCTCGTACCATCATCCGTTCCTGCTGCTCGATCGCATCGTCCAGCTGGACCATCTCACCCGCGGGCGGCTGATCTTCGGGGTCGGCTCCGGGGCTCTGACACTGGACGCGACGATGATCGGCCACGATCCGATGCAGGCGCGCCGGATGATGGAGGAGTCGCTCGAGGCCATCACGGCGATGCTGCGGTACGACGGGCCGGTGACCCGCAAGACCGACTGGTTCGAGCTGGACCAGGCCATGCTGCATCTGCGTCCCTACCAATCGCCGCTCGACATCCGGGTCGCCGCGTTCAAGTCGCCGTCCGGGCCGCGGCTGGCCGGTCGGTTCGGCGCCGGAATGGTGTCCTTCGGCGCCTCCGCCTCGATCGGTACGGGATCCGAGAACCCGCTGCGCACGGCGGCCGGTATCGCCGAGGAGGAGGCACGGCAGGCGGGGCACCGGTTCGATCGGAACCGGTGGTCGGTGTTGAGCCTGATGCACGTGGCCGAGACCGAGGCGCAGGCGCGGGCCGACGTGCGCTATGGCCTCACCCCGTACATCAAGTACATCCGCCAGGTGCTTCCGGTGAACGTGCCGGTGGATCTCGACGACCCGGACGCGGTCGTGGACGCGCTCATGACCACCGGCACCGCAGTGATCGGCACGCCCGAGCAGGCGATCCGGCACATCGAGGCGATGTGGGAGCTCAGCGGTGGCTTCGGCACGTTCCTCATCGAACAGTCCGACATCGCCGACCCATCTGCCACGCGTCGCTCGTACGAGCTCTTCGCGCGCCGGGTCATTCCCTACTTCACTGCCGCCACCTGGCCACGGCTGGCCGCGTACGAGGCTGAATTGCAGTCCAACGGCATGACCCGCCGGACGATGGCCGCCGCCCAGGCGAAGGCCGGGGTGGAGTATTCGCGCGAGGTCGCCGCGCGCCGGAGCGCGTCGTGATGGTGCACCGCGGGCGCACGGGAAGGCTCGTGTCGTGACCAGCGAGGTTCTGTCGCACGTGCTGTTGAGCCTGGCATTCGTCGTGGCGCTCGCCCGCGTCGGCGGGTTCCTCTTCGAGCGCGGCGAGGCGCGTTCGACCGGATGTCACCGCGGGCCCTGCTCGTCGCCGTGCTGGTGGCCGCGGTGCTCGCCGCCTGGTTCACCGAAAGCATCGGCCTGCACAGCATCTTCGGCCCGTTCGTCGTCGGTCTCAGCCTGCCCCGGGTGCGATCTGCCGTCGACATGGTCACCACTCGGGCGGCGGACCTGAGCAGTGGACTGCTGTTGCCGGCCTTCTTCGTGGTGGCCGGTTTGCAGGTGGACGTCACCGCCCTCGGCTGGCGTGATGCGGGCGTCCTCGTCGCGGCGCTGGCGGCCTCGACGGTCGGCAAGATCGCCGGCGCCGCCGGGCCCGCCCGCCTCACGGGCATGAGCAGCAAGGACTCGTTGACCCTCGGCGTGCTGCTCAACACCCGCGGGCTGACCGAACTCGTCGTCCTCAGCGTGGGCGCGGCCGCCGGCCTGCTCACTACCACGCTCTACACCGTTCTCGTGATCAATGCGGTGATCACCACCCTGGCAACCGGCCCGCTGCTCTCTCTCATCGAGCGCCGGAGCCGGACATCTGCGAACCGGAAGGCGGACCCATCATGGACACACGCGTCGACGTAACCGTTCTCGGCAGCGGCATCGGTGGCAGCACCGTGGCCGCCATTCTCGCCCGGCTTGGGGTCTCGGTGGCCATCGTGGACGCGGCGAGGCATCCGCGGTTCGCCCTCGGCGAGTCCACCATCGGCGAGACCTCCTTCCTGCTACGCCTGCTCGCCGCCCGTTACGACGTCCCGGAGCTGGCCCAGGTGTCCACGAGCGGTGGCATCAACGAGCACGTCAGCCGTCGTTGCGGCATCAAGACGAACTTCGGCTTCGTCTACCATCACGACGCTCAGGAGCAGAACCCGTTCGAGGTGACCCAGTGCAGCGTGTCCAAGGGACCGTTCGGCCCGGAGTCGCACCTCATGCGCGCCGACATCGACCAGTACCTGTTCGAGGCATCGGCCCGCTACGGCGCCGTGGCACGGGAGGGCGTCCGCGTCCAGTCGGTGGATATCACGCCGGAAGAGGCCACCGTCGTCCTCGGCAACGGAGAGACGCTGCACAGCGACTACATCATCGATGCCACCGGGCGTACCTCCGTGCTGGCTGACGCCTTCGGCCTGCGCGAGGATCCGTGCCGGTTCCAGACCAACTCGCGGACGATCTTCACGCACATGCGCGGCGTCGTTCCGTACGACTCGGTGCAGGAGTCGAGCGGCCAGCCCAACCTCTGGCACGAGGGCACCCTGCACCACCTCTTCGACGGAGGATGGTTGTGGGTCATCCCGTTCGACAACCGGGAGGGCGGCGAATCCGATCTGGTCAGCGTCGGCCTCAGCCTGAACACCGACCGGTTCCCCAAACGCGAGGGCGTCACGCCGGAACAGGAATGGGCCGACTTCCTCGACCGCTTCCCGGCGATCGCGCGGCAGTTCAAAGGGGCGACATCGGCGTTCCGCTGGATCTCGACCGGCCGGACCCAGTTCTCCTCCTCCCGTACCGTTGGCGACCGCTGGGTCCTGATGAGCCACGCGGCCGGCGCGATCGACGCCTTGTTCAGCCGCGGCATGGCGAACACCATGGCGGTCATCGAGGCGTTCGTGCCCCGGTTCCTCGCCGCCCGCGCCGCCCAGGACTACTCGGCCGCCCGCTTCGAATACATCGACACGTTGAACCAGAGCATCCTTGACAACAACGACAAACTGATCGCCGGCTCGTACATCGCCTTCCGCGACTTCGACCTGTGGCGAGCCTGGTCGAAGATGTGGTATCTGGCTTGGAACCTCGGCGTGATCCGGGTCGCCGGCACCTACTACCAATACCTCGAAACGGCCGAGCCGGAGGTCCTGGAGCGACTGCACCGCGGCGCCGTCCCCGGCTCGTTCTGCCCCGAGCTACCCAGCGCGCAGGAGCAGTTCGACGCGTGCTTCGAGGTCATGCAGCGGGTGGCGCGGGGCGAGCTGGCACCGACCGACGCCGTACCGGAGCTCGCCTGGATCCTCGGCGACGGCGAGGCCTCCCCATCACCGCTCAACCTGCACGACGTGCTCCGCCGGTGGCACGACGGATCCATGGAGACCCAGGCGCTCATCTACCAGTGGGGCCGAACCGCGGCGCCGCTGGCGCTGCGACCGTACTTCGACTATGACCGGGCAACCATAGCCAAGGCGGCCGAGCTCGTACGAACGGCATGACAGACGAGTCGATGCCCGTTTGCAAGCCCGTAACCGAGTGATGCTCCCCTCCGGAATCGCAGTTGCGACGCTGATCATGGAAGCGTTCGATGGACCTGCCCGTTCCGGGCGCTTCCAGCGGTAAGAAGGAAGATCCACTTGTCTCGAATCGGGTCACGTCGTGGCCTGGTGTGGGCAGTCGCGATGGCGCTCGGCGTCACCGGCCTCACCAGCACGCTCAGCAGCACCGCCGCCTATGCCGGCACCCACGTCTCTACGCCCACGCCGGTTCAGATCGGCTGGACCGATTCCGCCAAGCCGACCAAGGCGTACGACTTCGACGCGTACGGGTCGATGCCGGTCGGCACCCAGCTCGACAACCACGGCAAGCCGCACACCAGCCGGGTCTACGCGACCTTCGACCTGTCCGCCCTGACCAGCACCACACTGCTGTCGGGCACGGTGTTTCTCAACGACGCCGACCCGGCCACCTGCGCGGGCCGCGACCTGCAGCTCTGGCGCACCACCCCGATCTCCACGACGCCGACCTGGCAGAAGGCGCCCGAGGAGAAGACCCTGGTCGCGGAGAGCATCACGGCCGGGCCGTGCGGCGGCGGCATCGTGTCGTTCGACGCGCTCGCCGCCGTCAAGGACGCGCTCACGCACAACCAGAAGACCATCACCTTCGAGGTACGGGTTCCCGCGGCGCACGAGCACGACCCGGCGCACGGGCGGACGCTCACCGGCTTCTACGGCGTGCAGTTGTCCGTGGACTACAACAAGGCGCCATACGTCGACGACGCGCGCCTCTACACCAACGGCCACGCGTGCACGACGCAGGCGCCGTACCCGGTGACGAACGGCAACGAGCTTCAGGCCGTGATCGTCGACCCGGACATCGCCGACGGCTGGGGCGAGACGCTGACCACGGAGTTCGCGCTCTGGCCGGCGAGTGATCCCGGCTCCCGCACCACGTACACCCAGACATACCAGACCTCGGGCCGAGCGAGCACCGAACGGCTTCCGTCCGGCGCCCTGGCCGACGGGACGTCGTACGGCTGGCAGATGCGGGTGAACGACGGCACCGACACCTCCGACTGGTCGACGCCCTGCTACTTCGCCTACGACTCGACCGCGCCGTCCACGCCCGCGGTGACCTCGTCGAACTTTCCGCAGAACGTGACCGGCCCGGTCGGAGTGCCCGCCGAGTTCACCTTCTCCGGCAACGGCGACGCGGACGTCGCGGGCTTCCAGTATGGCTGGGACGCGCTCGGTGTGCCGGATGTCTGCAGCTACGGCACGTACGGTGAGCTCGTCTGCCCGCCGCCGTTCACCCGCTCCGGCCTGATCAAGGCGGACGCCCCGGGCGGCACGGCCACCGTCGATCTCGTGCCGCAGAACCTCGGCCTCAACCGGCTGGTGGTGCGGTCGCTCGACGAGGCGGGCAACGTCTCCTCGACCGTCAGCTACACGATCTTCGCGCCGAACAACAGCCCGAGCGTCGAGGTGGTCGGCGGCACGCCGCAGTGGAACCAGAAGGTCGAGCTGAAGTTCACCCCGGCCGCCGGCGTCACGGGCGTCACCTCGTACGCCGTGGTCTTCGCCAACGGCGACAGCCAGACGGTCCAGGCCGCGGCGGACGGCACCGCGCTCTTCGACTTCGTCGCGAGCAACGTCGACGGCATCAATTTGACCGTACGCAGTGTCAGCGCGACCTTCACCTCCCCCAAAACCAACTATCAGTACGCCTTCGACCCGTGGCCGGGTGTGACGTCGAACGTCTACGTACCGACCGACGACGGAAGCGGCGTGGGCGGCGTCGGGGTACCAGGCACGTTCACGTTCACGCCCCCGCCGGGGATGACGGACGTAAGCTCCTACCAGTACACGTTCACCTCGCCGAGCGGTGACAGCACCAACGGCACCGTCCAAGCGACGGCTGATCGCACCGCGACGCTCGACTGGACGCCGACGCAGAGCGGCTCGTGGCTGCTCGACGTCTACGCCGTGGCCTCCGACGGCTCCCCTTCCTCGTACGACAACTGGTATTTCTTCACCGTGGCGTGACCTCGTCGGCAGGAGGCTGGCGTCGTTCACCCTCCTGCCGAGCGCCTGCCTCGTAGAGGTCCTGAATGAACAAGCCGCCTGCCTGCGCCATGCCGTGGGGCTTCGCTTGCGGGGTGGTCGGCGGCGTCGATTGCCTTGGCGGCGGCGGCCGCATGCTTGGTGGCTGTCTGAGGGTGCTCGACAATCGTGTCGAGCAGCATGGGATGACCTTCCGCTGGCGGGGGTGGCCGTTTGTCGAAAAATAGCGATCGGCCGCGACGGCGGGCGGGCCAGCGCAGCGTTCCCGCTGCACGGCTGATGGATTCGGGCGTTGATGGGCTCCGGCCTCGACATACGTTAAATGCTGGTCTGCGCGGGCTCGACTCCCGCGCTATTGCGCGGTTCATCAAACTGCCGATCACAGGAATTTCCGGGCGACGAGCGCCGTCAAACAAAGACCGATCGTGGTGGCAAACGCGGCGCCGCCGGTCAACGCGGCGTCGGCGGGTCCAACTCCCGTGCTGGCCTTGAGGATGCTCGCCACCAGCGCGACGACGATGGCCAACAGGAACGCCGCAATCAGCCAGGGCAGATTCGGCGTCGGGGTAGTGCGGTTGTTCACGGCAGGCGCCTTTCCCCAGAAATCACAACGGAGGTAGTGTCCGGGTCCGGACGCAGGGTCAGAGCCCCGCTCAACAGGTGCTCCGCCAGCACGGCGCGAGTGTCAGCGGCGGCGGTGACGAGCGCCCGGTACGCCGAGACCTGCTCGTCGAGCGCGTGGAGTGCCCGGCCGATGCGCCGCTGCGTCGGCAATGGCGGCAGTACGACCTCCATCTGGCCGAAGGAACTGGCGCTGATGGACGCGATCGCGGTGGCCTCCGAGCGACCCTTGATCCACTCCTGCACATCGGGCAGAGACAGGTAGCCGCGTAGGTAGAGTGAATCGATCGAGCTGGGTTTTCGCCGGCGCAACCGCAGCAGGTTGGTGCCGAAGACCCAGCCGGTCTGTGATTTCGTGACCAGTGCCGACGACCCCATCGACCCGGAACGCGCGCAGAGGATGTCGCCTGGCTCCACCCGGAACTTGTCTAGGCGGCCGGCCAGCTCATGGGTGATCCTGATGTCCCCGGCGGCATCGATTCCGCCGTGAAGCAGGTGTTTCGGCAACACGAGGACTTCACCGTCCTCATTCGAACGGACCTCTCGTGGCAGCCGCGAGTAGGACGGCCCCGCCGTGATGTCGCACAGCTCACGCATGCGTGCCAGCCGCCAGTCGGATGGGAGGTCGTTGCCCGCAGGCCCGGGTGCGAGCAAGCGTTTCACCACCTGTTCCACTTGCGTCTCGGCTGTTCGCGCAGCGCCTTCCCGTTCGACGAGGGTCTCGATGGACGCCGAGGCAAGGGCCATAGCGGAGTTTGCCGTCGCGCGGCGGTCTCGGGAGATCTGGTGATCCAACGGGTTGAGGGAGTAGTCGGGTTCGTCGAAACGGGCGGCATCGACGGCGACACTGAGCCCGTCGGTTCCCTCATGCGACCGGCCGTCATCGCGGTCTGCCCGAAATCGCAGGTACGCCTGCGTGATGGCGGCACGGTTGGCCGCTGACAGGGTGCGCCGACCCCTGGACACCGCGCCCATCTGATGAGCATTGATCAATAGCACTTGGTCATCGGGGCGTGGCGTCTTCCGCAGAATCCACACCGACACCGCGATGGGCGTACCGGTGAACAGCTTCGGTGGGAGCGCGATGACGCACTCAACGGCCCCCTGCTCCACCAGGGCACGGCGGATGTCACGTTCCCGCTGATGCGCCGACGTGCCCGCACTGTTGGGCATGACGACAGCGGCCCGGCCACCCTCAGCCAGCGATGCGAAGACGTGCTGGAGCCAGGCGAAGTTGTCGTTTCCTGGTGGGGGTGGGGCGAACGGCCAGTCCTCCTCGGCTCTCTGCACACCCGGGGAACTCGTCCCGTTGAAGGGGGGATTCGTGATGATCAGGTCGGCAACCTGCCGCGGCCAGGTCCGGGCGTGCCACGGCGAGCCGGCGACCAGGTGAAGCTTGGCCCGCTGGCCGTGCGCGAACAGGCTCATCCCGGCGAGCCGAAGTGTGTGCGCGTGTGGGCTGTCGCCCTGCACATCGGCGAGGGCAGTGACCCGGCCGGCCGCGGCGACGAGCAGCTCACCGCCACGCGCGTACGGGTCGTACAGTCGCCGACCCGGCCCCGCACCGGTCAGCAGGATGTCGGCCATGACCTGCGCGACATCCTCGGGGGTAAAAAACTCGTTGCTTTCCAACTTGTTCTCGGCCTCGTACCGTTCGAGCAGTAGCGGGATGGCCGTGCGGCCCAACCGCCCGCAGAGGTGTACGACCTGCGCCAGGTCCTCGGTCGAGGCTGGCTGCAGGCCACCGAATGCGGCCTTCATGCCTGGCGGCAGACCGAAGTCACGCAGCCGTTTGTCGACCGTCTCGCCGATCGAGGCCAACAGTCGCGCGGCGCGGTCGGCGTCGTCGCTGCTAGGCATTGCATGCAGCAGCCGCCCCCAGGTGTCGGGCTCGGCAGCCTTTAGGAATATCAATGACGCCAGTAGTTGCAGGTAGTCCGCCGATGTGCCAGCCCCGCGGACCCTGCCCGCCAGCGGCCCCAGCAACTGATGGAGATCCTCCGGACTATGCGGCCCGGCGGAGGGGTATTCGCCCGCCGCACGCGCCGGGTCGGTCTCCGGGCCGGTCGCGGACAGCTTCTTGCGAGCACGGACCGCGTACGTCGTGCCCTGCTCTTCGTCCGGCTTCAGCGTGCCGCGCGGGATCGGTCGGCTTTCCAACCAGGCGAGAATCTCCCCGAGCCGGAAGTACACCTCCCCTCCAGCGCGAACCGGTTTCGGAAAGTCGTGATGCCGGCTCTCCCAGTTGGTGATCGCGGGTCGCCGTAGGCCGACGAGTCCAGCGATCTCGGAGCGGGTGACTAGCTGATCGCCGATGTTGGCCTGACTGTCCATGTAAGCACTCCCGAGTAACAGGTCGTCCGATCTCGACACTAGGAAGCTAGCCGGTTCGTTCCGGTCGTATCAACTGCGCACTCGCTATGCGCGAAACGGCGCTGACGCTGCGTCACAGCACTCCCCGTCCCCCAATGCTTCGATAAGCCTACGCTAACCGGTCTAAACTAGGACCAAGCAACAGGTCCCAGCGATATGATCGTCGAGTTCTCTGTTATGCCGTTAACAGTAGATCGGCACGGCATGGGCCAAGCCGACCGACTCCGTGCGTGCCGTGCGCTCGGGCGCTCAGCCGGACGCCAGGAGATCGTCGCGCAGGGAGGCCAGCGATCGCAGGCCGGTCGCGGTGTCGGCGAGCCAGTAGGACCAGCCGTTGGTGCTGCCGCCGTGCGCGACGTCGGCGGCTTGATCTGTTTCGTGCCGGCGACTTTCTCCTTGCGCAGGTAGGCGCGGGGGAAGAGGTGGTGCTTTCGATGCCCTTCTTCGCCGTGATCGCCGGGTCGAGGCAGGCCCGTACCTTGCCGGTCGACAGCAACGCATCCGCGTCGACGATGTTCAGCGCCGCGATGTAGGCGAGCAGAGCGGGCGACTTCGATACCGAACTGGCCAGCTCGTTGAGCAGGGTGATCTCCCAGAATTCCCTGGTGAGGGAGAGCGCACATCTCTCGGGCACTGACGACGACCAGCCCTCGGAAATAGCCGCAGGCCGCACGAGATCGGCCGATACCATCACGAGAATGACGGACTCGATGCGTGTCGCCCTCGCGACGTTCGGGGTGGAGGAGTTCGCTGTGCTCCACGCGGCATGCCTCGAAGCCGGTCACGTTCCCGTCGCGTACGTATATTGCCGTTCGATGAAGCCGAACAGCGGCACGGATGCGCACGCAGCCGCAGCGACCAGTCGGATCGTTGAGGCGCTGCCGCCCGGAATGGATCTGCTGCTACCGGGCGCTTCCGAGGGACTGGCGGAGGCGCTGGCCGGATACCGGTTGGACCTCTTGGTGGTATACGGCTTCAACTGGAAACTCTCGGCCTCCGTGCTCGGCGCACCCCGGTACGGCGTGGTGAACATCCACACGTCCCTGCTACCCCGCTACCGAGGTCCGGCGCCGGTGTTGTGGGCGATCCGCAATGGCGATCCGGAGATCGGCGTGACGATCCATCGGATGGATGAGCGGTTCGACACCGGCCCGATCCTCGTTCAGCGGGCTGGAATTCCACTCGACGAGGACGTCACGTCGCATCTGCTGTGGCCGCGAATCCGCCCTGTAATGCACGACCTGCTCACCACAGCCCTGGACATGGTGGTGAAACAGGTTCCCGGTACGCCGCAAGACGATTCCGGCGCGTCGTCGGCGGGGTTCATCGAGCCGGAGTTCTTGGTGGTGGACTGGTCGCGGCCGGCGCGTGAGGTACACAACCAAGTAAGGATGTTCGCGTTTATGGGTCGAGACCATGCGCCAGTGGCCCGGGTCGGCGAGCAGTGGTTGAAGGTGTTTCGCACCCGATTGGAGCCGGCGGACGGCATTCGAGTTGAGTGCGTCGACGCGCCGATCTGGATCGTGGAATCGGCGCCAGCTACCGATCGTGCAGAGCCTCGGTAAGGAGCCGACGTAGGGCTACGGCCCGGGGATCGTCGAATTCGGTGAGCAGGTCACGGGCCTGCTGCGACGAACCCGTGTCGCCGGTGGCGCGGCCGAGGTGGTGCAGCGCCTGGGCCAGGTTCCACCGGTCGTTCAGGTCGCGGTGGGCGATGGCGGCCGTGCGGTAGAAGTCTGCGGCGTCTTCGGCGCGGCCCATGTCTTCGTATGCCTGGCCCACGCCGTCGAGCGCGAAGGCTTCCCGGCTGCGGTCGCCGAGTTGCCGCTGGCTGGCGGCGGCCCGCTGATAGGACACCAGCGCGTCGGCGGGTTGTCCGGCTGCGCGTTGCACCGTGCCGAGTTCGACAAGCCAGTGGGCCTGCCACACCTGGTTTTGCTCATCCTCCGCGATGCGAAGCGCGTGGTCGATTGAGGCGCGGGCGGCCGCAGGGTCGCCGAGTTCTCGCTGTGTCCAACTGTGGTGAAACAACGCGTTGCCTTCGCTGGCTCGGTCGCCGAGTTCACGGAACACAGTCAACGTTGCGGTCAGGATGACGGCCGCGGCCTGTGGCTGTTGCACCTCGCAGAGGGTTTCGGCGAGGTTGCTGCGCATGAGTGCTTCCCAGCGCCGGTCGCCGAGGTCGCGGAAGATGGCGCCGGCCTGCTCGAAGAAGGATCGGGCGTCGTCGAGCCGGCGACGGCGCAGGCCGATCAGGCCCAGCGTGTTGAGGGAGACGGCTTCACCGAACCGGTCGCCGAGGCTTTGCCGGATGGCCAGGGCGGCGCGATGGCTGGTCTCTGCCTGGTCGAGCCGGCGGGACTGGAAGTATGCCCGACCAAGGCTTTCCAGGGCTTCGGCCTGGCCTCTGCGATCGCCGTCTTGTTCGGCG
>Ga0307516_10006104_pt1 | contig 14218 bp, 9 predicted proteins | sample 19_EM_MG_FD_203310 | JGI IMG/M metagenome (GOLD analysis project Ga0307516, IMG submission 203310) | Populus trichocarpa ectomycorrhiza microbial communities from riparian zone in the Pacific Northwest, United States - 19_EM | ecosystem: Host-associated > Plants > Roots > Unclassified | place... | reverse complement strand
CTCGACGTTGGCCTCGGTGGTGATCCGCGGGTGGGTGCCGGTCTGCACCGCATACTGCTCGGCGGGCAGGCCGAACGCGTCGAAGCCCATCGGGTGCAGCACGTTGTATCCCGCCATCCGCTTGTAGCGGGTGTAGGAATCCGTGCCGATGTAGCCCAGCGGGTGCCCGACGTGCAGGCCCGCGCCGGAGGGGTAGGGGAACATGTCCTGGATGTGCAGTTTCGGCGCCCCCGCGCGCGGGTGGCCGGGGTCGGCCAGCTCACCGGTCGGGTTCGGGGCGTGGAACGTGCCGCGGTCGGCCCAGTAGGCCTGCCAGCGGGGCTCGATCTCCGCGGCCATGGCCGCTGTGTAGCGGTACGGCGGGACGTCCGCGTTGGTCTCGGACTCGCTCATCGTCACCATCTCGTTCTTTCGAAGTCAGTCGACAGGATCACCTACTTCAGGGCATAAAAAAGCCCCTCTCGCAGGAGGGGGCGCCGCGCTGTTCTCTGCTAAGAGATCAACACGGCTTGCTAAGAAGCAGGAAGGACCGAGCCATGACTGCATGATACCGGGCGTCCGGTTCTCGCGGCGAGCGGTATCAACCATGCCGATTCGTAATCCATCCGATATGCGTGTCCAGTTGACCACAAGCCGTTACTAGGACTAAGGCGCGCTCGGCAGGTTGCTGTGACCGGGCTAACCTGTGGGGGAACGGGCGGCGAGCGCCGGAGGCCCACGGACCGCCGGCCGCCCGCGAACCTTCGGTTCCTTTTCTACGTAGGCATGTAGGAAGGGGCTTGAACGACATGGAGGAGGCCCGTGACAACGCCAACCTGGGACCAGCCCGGCGGTCCCATGCCGAGTGATGAGTTCCTCGCCGCAAGCGGGGCCATCATGGCCAACATCGAGCAGGTCATCGAGGGCAAGAGCGCGACGGTCCGGCTGGCACTCGCCGTGCTGCTCGCCGAAGGCCATCTGCTGATCGAAGACGTGCCCGGCGTCGGCAAGACCAAGCTCGCCAAGGCGCTCGCCCGCTCGATCGACTGCTCGGTCCGGCGCATCCAGTTCACCCCCGACCTGCTGCCCAGCGACGTGACCGGGGTCAGTGTCTACAACCAGGAGACGCGCGACTTCGAGTTCAAGCCGGGCGCCGTGTTCGCCAACCTGGTGGTCGGCGACGAGATCAACCGGGCCTCCCCCAAGACCCAGTCCGCCCTGCTGGAGTGCATGGAGGAGCGGCAGGTCACCGTCGACGGCACCACCTACGAGCTGCAGGCGCCGTTCATGGTCATCGCGACCCAGAACCCGATCGAGATGGAGGGCACCTACCCCCTCCCCGAGGCGCAGCGCGACCGCTTCACCGCCCGCATCGCGATGGGCTACCCGGACCCGCGCGCCGAGATGGCGATGCTCAACAGCCACGGTGCCCACGACCCGCTCAACGACCTGCGCGCCGTCTCGGACGCCGCCCTGGTCCGCCGGCTGATCGCCACCGCCCGCGACGTGCACGCGTCCGAAGCCGTCCAGCAGTACGCGATCGCGCTGGTCACGGCCACCCGGGAGGCGCCGGAGATCCGCCTCGGCGCGTCGCCGCGGTGCACCCTGCAGCTCATCCGTACGGCCAAGGCCGTCGCGGCCCTGGAGGGCCGCGACTACGTCCTGCCGGACGACCTGCAGACCCTGGCGGTGCCGGTGCTGGCCCACCGCATCATCCCGACGGCCGACGCCCAGCTGAACAGGCGCACCACCGACGCCATCGTCGCCGAGATCGTGCACCGGCTCCCCCTGCCGCACGACCGCAGCCGCTCGCCGTACGACACGCGTGCGGTCGGCGACACCCGCGGGCAGTACGAGTCCCGGGGGCGCTGACATGCGGGAGGCTATGCGGGGGCTGACCACCCGCGGCCGTTCCTTCCTGGCCGCCGGCTCGGCAGCCGCCGTCTCCGCGTTCATCCTCGGAGAGAAGGATCTGCTGCGCGTGGCCATCCTGCTGGCCATGCTGCCGCTGCTGGCCGCGGCGTACGTGGGCCGCAGCCGCTACAAGCTGGCGTGCACCCGCTCGCTGGAGCCCGGCCGCGCGCCGGTCGGCTCCAGCGCGCGGGTCATCCTGCGCCTGCAGAACATGTCCCGGCTGCCCACCGGCACGCTGCTGCTGGAGGACAGGCTGCCGTACGCCCTGGGCAGCCGGCCCCGGGTGGTGCTGGAACGGCTCGGCGCGCACCAGGCCAGCTCGGTGGCTTACACCGTCCGCGCCGACGTGCGCGGCCGCTACCCGGTCGGCCCGCTGGTGATCCGGCTCACCGACCCGTTCGGGCTGTGCGAGTTGACCCGCTCGTTCCCCAGCGTCGACCGGCTCACCGTCATCCCGCAGGTCGTCCCGCTGCCGGCGGTACGGCTCGCCGGCGAATATGCGGGCACCGGCGACAGCCGCGCCCGCTCGGTGGCCGTGCACGGCGAGGACGACGCGGCGACCCGGGAGTACAGGCGCGGCGACGACCTGCGCCGGGTGCACTGGCGCTCCACTGCCCGTACCGGTGAGCTCATGGTGCGCCGCGAGGAGCAGCCCTGGGAGAGCCGGGCCACCGTGGTGCTGGACACCCGCGCGGCCGCGCACCGCGGCGAGGGCCCGACGGCGAGCTTCGAATGGGCCGTCTCGGCGGCCGCCAGCATCGCCATGCACCTGCGCCAGGCCGGCTACAAGCTGCGCCTGGTGACCGGCGCCGGGGTGGACGTCGACGCCAACGAGATCGGCGGCGAGGGCGCGATCCTGGACACCCTCGCCGACGTCAAGCTGACCCAGGCCGGCGACATCTCGGTGCTGGTCGACCAGGTCCGCCGGCGTTCCGACGGCGGCCTGGTGATCGGCCTGTTCGGCACGCTCAGCGTGGCCGAGGCCGAGGTGCTGACCGGGCTGCGTGGCAACGGCGCGACCTGCATCGGGTTCGCGATCGACAGTTCGACCTGGGTGAACATGACGCCCGCGGACCGCACCGAGGGCGACCGGGCGCACGGCGCCACGTCCCTGGCGCTGGTCCGCAGCGGCTGGCGCTCGGTGCCGGTCGCGCACGGCGACTCGCTCGCCGCGCTCTGGCCGGCGGCCGGCCGCGGCTCGCAGGGGTTCGCATACCGGGCGGCCATGGCGGAGACGGTCGGGCGATGAGGGGAGTTCTACGGTGACCGGGCGACGACGACTGGGGCTCGTGGCGGCGGCCGCGACCCTGCTGGCGGCGGCACCGCTGTCGGCGATCTTCGACACCTGGACCTGGCTGCTGCAGTGCATCCTGGCGGTCGGCCTGGTGGCCGGCGCGGCGGTGCTGACCCGTACGCTGCGGTTCCCCACCTGGGCGCAGGCGCTCGGCATGGTGGTGGTGCTGCTGCTGACCCTGACCTGGATGTTCCCCAGCGGCGACGAGTTGCTGTCGCTGATCCCGGCACCGGCGACGTTCGAGCACTTCGGCGCGCTGTTCAGCGACGCCGGCAACGACACCCGCTCGTACGGTGTCCCGGTCCCGGACCGCGAGGGCCTGCTCTTCGTCGCGGTCCTCGGCATCGGCGCGGTCGCCATCGCGGTCGACCTGCTCGCCGTCGTGGCCCGCCGGCCGGCCCTGGCCGGCCTGCCGATGCTGGCCATCTACTCGGTCCCGGTCGCCGTCTACGTCGACAGCGTTCCGGTGTTCCCGTTCATCGTCGGCGCGACCGGCTTCCTCTGGCTGCTGGTCGCCGACAACGTGGACCGGGTTCGCCGCTTCGGCCGCCGCTTCACCGGCGACGGCCGCGACGTCGACGTGTGGGAGCCCTCGCCGCTGGCCGCGGCCGGGCGCCGGCTCGCCGTGATCGGCGTCGCCACCGCGGTGCTGCTGCCGCTGATCGTGCCGGGCCTCAACACCGGCCTGCTCAACTCGCTCACCCAGGTCGGCTCCGGCACCGGTACGGGCGGCGCGGGCAACGGCGGCACCGGGCGGATCAACCTGTTCGCGTCGCTGAGCGGCCAGCTCAACCAGACCCAGGTCACCAACTACGTCCGGGTCAAGACCAACGAGCCGGACCCGTTCTACCTGCGCTTCGGCGTCGGCGACGTGCTGACCGCCGACGGCGTCGGCAACCGCGCGCCGAACGGCCGGCCGCTCTCCCGCGGCCTGGACGACCCCCGGCAGAGCGGCAACGAGGCGGGCGGGCAGTTCAAGCAGTACCGCGCCGAGGTCGAGATCACCAACGACTTCGGCCAGACCCTGGCGCCGGTCTACTCGACGCCGATCGAGACCGACGGCCTCGACGGCGCCTGGTCCTACGACCCGAACACCCAGGTGGTCTACTCCAACCGCACGACCACCAAGGGCAAGAAGTATTCGTTCGACTACGTCCGGGCCAAGTTCACGCCCGCCGAGCTGCGCACGGCCCAGGCGCTCCCGCGCGACAACGCCCTGCGCTCCCAGTTCACGACCGCGCCGGAGGACCCCAAGGTCAAGGAGCTGGTGGCCAGCCTGATCAAGGGCAAGGACACCGAGTACGACAAGGTCATGGCGATCTACCGGTACTTCTCCCGGGACAACGGCTTCACGTACAGCCTGCAGACCGCGGACCCGAAGGCCGGCGCGTCGGCGATCGCGGCGTTCCTGCAGGGCAAGGCGGGCTACTGCCAGCAGTATTCGGCGGCGATGACGTGGATGGCCCGCGTGGCGGGCATCCCGGCCCGGGTCGCGTTCGGCTTCACCCGCGGCAGCACCCGCGACGGCGACGCGTACGTCCTGACCAACCGCAACGCCCACGCCTGGACCGAGGTCTACCTGGACGGCTTCGGCTGGGTGCCGTTCGACGCGACCCCGGCGGCCGCGGTGGTCGGCTCGACCCGCTCGGACTGGGCCCCGGACACGGACGCGGTGCAGGCCCCATCGGCGACGTCGACGGCCGAGGCCGCACCGGGCGCCGACCCCTCGTCGTCGGCCGGCGCGGCCAACCGCCCCGACCGCGACCTCGACGCGGGCGGCCTCGACGCGGCGGATTCGACCGGCCCGTCGGGCATCTCCACGACGGTCCTGCTGACGGTGGCGATCATCGCGCTGCTGCTGGCGCTGCTGGCGGTGCCGGCCCTGCGCCGAGTCCTGGTCCGCAAGCGCCGGCACGCGGCGACGGTCCCCAAGGCAGCGGCGGTGGCGGCGACCGGCCCGGCCCCGCCGGGCACCAGCGAGGTCGTGGTGACCACCGAGGCGGTCCGCGCCCGCGAGGACGCACACGCGGCGTGGGACGAATTGGTGGACACGATGGTCGACTACCGCGTGCCCGTGGACCCGACGGAGACGCCGCGCCACACGGCCCAGCGCCTGGTCCGCGAGGCGGCCCTGACGGAAACCCCGGCGGAGTCGGCGACGCTGCTGGGCCGGGCGGAGGAGCGAGCCCGGTACGCCCGCCAGCCCCTGCAGGGTGGCGAGCTGACGGCGGCGCTGAACCAGGTCCGCAGGGGCCTGGCGAAGACGGCGACCAGGCGCACCCGGCTGACCGCGATCGTGTTGCCGCCGTCGGTGCTGCTCCGGTGGCGGATGGGCATGGGTGACGTGTCGGCCCGCTGGGTGGAGGGCTTCAGCCGGGGCCGGGACCTGCTGGTTCGCTTCAGCCCCCGGCGCTTCCTGACGAACAGGGCCCGCTGACCCTACCGACGCCGCCCTGCTGGAACTCGATCCGGCAGGGCGGCATCGTCTCCGATGCGACCAACTGTTGACCCCGCCCTCCGCACCCGCGCGCAACAACGTCGATCCGGGGCGACACGGCGAGGATCTGGCCGTGATCAGGGAAAGCGTCAGTTCCACACCGCCACCGCACACCATCGCGACCCAGCCCTGAGCGAGCACGGCCCATCAGGGATCTTGTGGGCGGCACGGTCCGCTCCGCACCCGCGCGCAACAACGTCGATCCAGGGTCGGCGATCCGGCAGGGATCTTGTGGCGGCATGGGCGCCACGGCACGCCATCGGCCAAAGTCGGAGCATCCCGCCCGAAATACCCGACATAACGCCCACGAGTCGATCACTCGACAGCGGACATTGACGCGTCGGCGGAGGTTTCACGATCGCCCGCCGCACGATTCCAGGTGCCACCGCAAGAAGATCTTCTAGCCTCCACCCCCGCAGAGCGGGAGGGCAGGGCGGTTCATGCGCAGGCAGGTCTCGACCGACCGGCGGTGATCTTGAGTCGCCTGGGCGAGCTCAGAGTCTTGGACGAAGGACAGCACCAGGCAGCCGGCGGCGTGTGCACCAAAGACCGAGGTCAGGGCCGAAGCGAAAGACCGGCCGTGGGCAATGAGCACGCCCTGGCCCAGGCGTAGCAATGAGCGGCGTCCCTCGGCGGGACGCCGCTGCGGTTTGCGGCTCATCGTCAACGATGAGCGTGCGGATACGGCGATGGCGGCCGGATGGCCGCCATTCGTCGCCGCTGGTTGTCGGGGTTAGCGATGACCCTCGGGACGCTGACGCCAGCGATCCTCGAGTCGTTCGATGAAGCCCGACTTCCGGGTCTGCCGGGTGCGGCGGGTCGCGGTGCCACCGACGGCGTGCAGGTCAGGCGCCTGCCCCTTCCGGCGGCTCTGCATCCCGAACGCTGCCGCGGCCAGCATGACCACGAACCCCGCCACGCCGAGCAGCGTGTTACTGCTCACCGTGCCGTAGACAACCAGCGCAAGACCAGCGACGATCACGAACGCGGCGACGACCAGTCGACGGCGGGCGTGGAAACGCGGGTCGCTGGCCCGCACAGCCGAGGCGAATTTGGGGTCCTCGGCAAGCGACTGCTCGATTTGATCGAACAGTCGCTGCTCGTGCTCCGAGAGCGGCACGGCATTCCTCCCCGGGCGCATGTCCGGCCCCCCGGCGTTGGTGCAGGCGGGCCGATGGTGCGAGACAGCCGACCGGCTGCCTTACCGCAAGTCTACGAGGGCGTTGGCGGGTCGGAAAGCGGGACGACCGTCGAGTGCGGGTGATTTTCGGTTCTGCGTTGATCGGTTTGTCCCAAAAGACTGGCCGGTCCGACGATGGAGCGGCCGAATCGGGCAGCCAGGGCGTCCGTCGCGGCCTCCGCCTCACGCCACCCGCGCTCCGGCTCACCCAGTGTGAGCTGCCGTGATGCGGACGCCGCGGCGGCGAGCCCCTCGACCCGGACGCCGACGAGACGGATCGGCTCGCTCGCGCGCAGCGCCTCGAACAGCGCCCACGAAGTCGCGAAAATCTCCCGCGCCACATCGGTGTTCGTCGGCATCGTGCGGGACCGGTTGACCGTCCGGAAGTCCGCCAGCCGGACCTTGATCGTGACCGTGCGGCCCACGTGGCCGCCGGCGCGCAGCCGGCCGCCGACCTTGTCGGCCAGCGCCAGCAGGCTGCGCCGGATCGTCGCCGGGTCGGTGACGTCGGTGTCGTAGGTCATTTCGGCGCCGACCGACTTCTCGACGTGCTCGGAGACGACCCGGCGCGAGTCACGCCCCCAGGCGAGCTCGTGCAGGTGCGCCGCGGACGCCTCGCCGAGCGCGCCACGCAGCATGCCCAGCGGCGCGGCAGCCAGATCCCCCACCGTCATCAGGCCCAGCCGGCGCAGCGTCTCGGCGGCCCGCTCGCCCACGCCCCAGAGCGCGTCCACCGGCAGCGGGTGCAGGAAGTCGAGCACTTGACCGGCCGGGACGACGATGACGCCGTCGGGTTTGGCCCGGGTCGAGCCCAGCTTGGCCACGAACTTGCTCGCCGCGACCCCGACCGAGCAGGTCAGCCGCTGCTCCTCGGTGATCCGGGCGCGGATGTCGCGGGCGATGAGCGCGGGGCGGCCGAGCAGGCGCTGGGCGCCGGCCACGTCGAGGAAGGCCTCGTCCAGCGAGAGGGGCTCGACCAGCGGCGTGACGTCGCGGAAGATCCGCATGACGGCGGCCGAGGCGGCCGAATATTCGGTGAAGTCGGGGGGCAGGAACACCGCCTGCGGGCACAGGGCGCGGGCCCGCATGGCCGGCATCGCGCTGCGGATGCCGTAGCGGCGGGCCTCGTAGCTGGCCGAACTGACCACGCCGCGGGGGCCGAGCCCACCCACGACGACCGGCTTGCCGCGCAGCTCAGGGCGGCGACGGACCTCGACGGCGGCGAAGAACGCATCCATGTCGACGTGCAGGATCGTGCAACCCGCGTCGTCGGCCCCCGGCCCGAACCGCGGATCACGACCCCGGCCGACGACCTGACTCCGTCCCACGACAAGCAACCTATCCCCGGGGTACGACAAAAACACGACCAGCAACCGATCCCCAGGACACGACAAACACGACCAGCAACCCAGCCCCACGGCACGACAAACACGACCAGCAACCGATCCCAGCGCACGACAAACACGACCAGCAAACCAGCCCACGGCACGACAAACACGACGGCGGCAGCGGCGAAGAGCCGATCAGCGGACGATCAGCAGCGGAACGGTCATCTCGGCCGCGGTCACCGACCCGTGGTACCCGACCAGCCGCCCGGCCGCCGGCGGCTCCCATCCGCTGGCGACAACCACCGCCCGCCCCTGGCAGATCACCACCACGTCGCCGAGCCGGCTCAGGTGCGCCGGCGGCACCGGCCCGTACCAGCCGCCCGCGATCGCCTCCTCGCGCGTCAGCACCCAGGCCGCGGATCCCAGCACCCCGCGCCACGCGGCGATTACGTCGTCGCGCGCGCCGTCCTCGACGTACAGGTAGCGGACCCGGGGTTCGCCCGAGACCGCGACGATCCCGGCCGCCAGGACCGGGTCCGAGCCGAGATCGAAACGCCCCTCAACAGGCACGTTGAGCTGCCCGTGGTCGGCGGTGATCAGCAGCGCGGCACCGGCCGGCAGGCCCTCGACCAGCCGCTCGACCAGGCTGCCGACCTCGGCCGCGGCCTCCTGCCAGGGCAGCGAGCCGACCCCGGCCACGTGCCCCTGGTGATCGAGGTCCGGGTGGTAGCCGTAGACCAGGCCGGGCCGGGCCAGCGCCGCCAGCATCCGGGCGGACAGCGCGAGCGGGTCGCCGCCGCCGGAGAACGCGGCGCCCCGGTTCGCGGCCACGGTCAGGCCCGTACCCTCGAACTCCGGCCGGGTCACCTGGGTGACGTTCACCCCCGCGGCGGTCGCCGTCTCGAAGCGGGTGGGCAGCGGCTGCCAGTCGGCCGGGTCGGGATCGTCCTTCCACTGGATGTGGTTGAGGATGCCGCCGTCAGGCTTGCGCAGGGTGAAGCCCAGGACGCCGTGCGCGCCGGGCAGCGCGCCGGTGCCGAGAGTGACCAGGCTGACCGGGGTCGTGGAGGGAAAACCCGAGGTCAGGCTCCGGGTGGGCAGCTCGCGCAGGATCGGGGCTTGCGCCGCGGCGACCGGGATCTGGTACGTCCCCAGCCCGTCGACCAGCAGCACCGCGATCCGGTCGACGCCCGCCAGCTGGGCGCCGAGGCCCAGCACGTCCGTGGCGCCGGGCACCCCGAGCACCGCGCTGACGCTGGGCATCAGGTCGGCCAGGCTGGCGCTCCCGTACGCGGGCCGCACCGGGGTGAGCGCCTCCGGCGGCAGCTGATCGGTCACGGGCGCCGCGCGAAGAGGTGCAGCTGGGAGGCGATGTCGCGGAACGGCGGCCGGGCGGAGAGCGCCAGTTCCAGCTCGAGCATCGCCTGCGGGTCGGCCTCCACCACGGCGGCCGGCACCAGGTCGGCGAGCACGCGTACCCCGTGGATCTCCTCGACGGTGAGCCCCGCCGCGGTCAGCAGCGCCGACGCGGTCTCCGCGTCGTATCGCCGGCGCAGGGTGTCCCGGACGCCCGCGCGGCCCTCGTCGTCGCCGCGCAGCGCGGCCGCCGCCGCCCCGAGGTTGCCGTTGACCGCCCGGCCGAGCACGGCCGCGGCCCGGCCGGCGACCAGCAGGCTGACGGCACCGCCGGGGCGCAGCGCGGCGCTGATCGCGGCGACCACCTCGGCCGGGTCGTCGACGACCTCCAGCACGGCGTGGCAGAGGATCAGGTCGGCGCTGCCCGGCGGGACCAGCCCGGCGAGCGCGTCGCCGTCGCCCTGGACCGCGCGGACCCGGTCGGCCACGCCCGCGTCGGCGGCGCGGCGGGTCAGCGCGGCGAGCGCGTCGGGGCTGGCGTCCACGACGGTGACGGTGTGTCCGGCCTCGGCGAGCGGCACGGCGAAACCACCCGTGCCGCCGCCGACGTCCAGCACGGTCAGCTCACGCCCGGCGCTGCGATCGAGCTCGCGGCGCAGCACGGCCCAGACGGCAGCGGTACGCACGGTGATGGGCGGGCGGGGGGTTCGCGTCGATGCGGTGTCCACCTGCGCAGCGTATCGGCCGGGCGCTGCTCAGAAGGCCGTGAGGACCCCGGTCGTCCGGTTCATGTCGCAGCGGTTGCCGAATTGGTGCGACCAGTCCACCCTGCGGCCCTGCCAGGTGCCCTTGACCTGGGCGGTGATCGGCGCGTACTCCATCGTGCACATCATCGCGGCGGGCCTGAGGCGGGCCGGGTCGCCGCCGACCCTGGCCAGCGACCGGCAGGCCTGGGCCTTCCTCGGGTGGGCGCCGCCGGCCGGATCGCAGCGCAGCTTCACCGCGGCCGCGTAGCCGGCGTCCGCCAGGTAGCTGACCGTGAGGTCGGTCTTCTTCGCCGCGGCCGCGGCGGCCGGGTTCGCCGCCAGCAGGAGGACGGCGGCGGCCGTGGCGGCGATGGTACGGATCATGACGGGCTCCCCGATGACACATTTCGGTGCGCATCCGGTCTACGCCAGAAAAGGTGCAGGACGCGCAGAACGGAAATATAGCGTCCGTTCAGCGGAAGTCGCGGGAAGCCGGGCTGATCGGCGGAGTGACGGCCTCCAGCCGGTCCGCCACCAGGTTGAGCACTCCCTCCGACTTCTCCAGGCGCCCCCGCACGATCAGCGCGGCGCTGCTGCGGGCCACCCGCCGGTACCGCTGCCACAGCCCCGGCGAACAGGTCACGTTGAGCATCCCGGTCTCGTCCTCCAGGTTGATGAAGGTGACCCCGCCCGCCGTCGCCGGCCGCTGCCGGTGGGTCACGATGCCGCCGACCCGGATCCGGGTGCCGGCCTCGACCCGGCCCAGCCGCGCGATCGGCAGCGCGCCGGCGCGCTCCAGCTCGGCCCGGATGAACTGGGCGGGATGCGCGTCCGGGGACAGACCGGTCGCCCAGACGTCCGCGACGAGCTTGTCCACATCGGCCATGCCGGGCAGCGTCGGCGCGGTCATGCCGGTGACCGTACCCGGCAAGCGGTCCGGTTTGTCCTGGGCGGCGGCCCCCGCCGCCCAGAGTGCCTCGCGCCGCGAAAGGCCGAAACCCGCGAAGGCGTCGGCGGTCGCGAGGGCCTCCAGGTGGGCGGTCGAGCATCCGGCCCGGCGCGCGAGATCCGCGAGATCCCGGTACGGCCCGTGCGCGCGCCGCTCGTCCTCGATGGCCTCGGCCAGGTCGTCGCCGATGGTACGGACGCTGCTCAGCCCCATCCGCACGGCCGGGCCGCCGAGCCCCCAGGCGTGCGGCGGCTCGTCACGTTCGCTGCCCCACCGGGTCTGCGGAGTCGACTCCAGCACCGCGGCGGCGTCGCTGCGGTTGATGTCCGGGCGGCGCACCTCGACGCCGTGCCGGCGGGCGTCGTCGACCAGCGACTGCGGCGAGTAGAAGCCCATCGGCTGGGCGTTGAGCAGGGCCGCGCAGAACGCCGCCGGGTGGTAGCGCTTGAGCCAGGAACTGGCGTAGACCAGGTACGCGAAGCTCATCGCATGGCTCTCCGGGAAGCCGTAGCTGGCGAACGCGGACAGCTTCACGAACAGGTCGTCGGCGAGCTCCCCGGTGATCCCGCGCTCGGCCATGCCCTGGTAGAGCCGGGTCTTGATCCGTTCCATCTTCTCCACGGACCGCTTGGAGCCCATCGCCCGGCGCAGCTGGTCGGCCTCGGCGGGGTCGAAGCCCGCGACGTCGATGGCCAGCTGCATCAGCTGCTCCTGGAACAGCGGCACACCGAGGGTCTTCTCCAGCGCGTTGCGCATCAGCGGATGCGGATAGCTCACCTCCTCCAGGCCGTTCTTGCGCCTGATGAAGGGGTGCACCGAGCCGCCCTGGATGGGGCCCGGCCTGATCAACGCGACCTCGACGACCAGGTCGTAGAACTCTCGCGGCTTGAGGCGGGGCAGCGTCGCCATCTGCGCGCGGCTCTCCACCTGGAAGACCCCGACCGAATCGGCCCGGCACAGCATCGCGTAGACCTCGGAATCGTCCAGCCGCATGGTGCCGATGTCCAGGTCGGACTCGATCATGTCGTACGCGTAGTGCAGCGCCGACAGCATGCCCAGCCCCAGCAGGTCGAACTTGACCAGATCGATCGCCGCGCAGTCGTCCTTGTCCCACTGCAACACCGTGCGCCCCGGCATCCGGCCCCACTCCACCGGGCACACCTCGATGATCGGCCGGTCGCAGATGACCATGCCGCCGGAGTGGATGCCCAGGTGCCGGGGGAAGTTCTGCACCTCGTTGGCGAACGCCACGACCTGGGCGGGCACATCCTCGTTGTCGACCGCCGCGACGCTGCCCCAGCGGTCGATCTGCTTGCTCCACGCATCCTGCTGCCCGGGCGAGAAGCCGAAAGCCTTAGCCATATCCCGTACGGCGGAGCGCGGCCGATACGAGATCACGTTGGCCACCTGCGCCGTGTGCTCCCGGCCGTACCGGCGGTAGACGTACTGGATGACCTCCTCGCGGCGGTCGGACTCGATGTCGACGTCGATGTCCGGCGGCCCGTCCCGCTCCGGGGCCAGGAACCGCTCGAACAGCAGGTCGTACCCGACCGCGTCCACGTTGGTGATGCGCAGGGCGTAGCAGACCGCCGAGTTGGCGGCCGAGCCCCGGCCCTGGCAGTAGATGTCCTCGTCCCGGCAGAACTTCACGATGTCGTAGACCACCAGGAAGTACCCGGGGAAGTTCAGCTCCTCGATCATCTTCAGCTCGTGCTCGATCTGCGTGTACGCCTTCGGATGCGCCTGCGGCGGCCCGTACCGCTCCCGCGCACCCCGCATGGTCAGCTCCCGCAGCCAGCTCATCTCCGTGTGCCCGGCCGGAATGTCGAAGTCGGGCAGCTTCGGCGCGACCAGGTGAAGATCGAAGGCGAGGTCATCACCGAACATCGCGGCGTTCTCCACCGCACCCGGGTACGCGGCGAACCGCCGGCGCATCTCGGTGCCACTGCGCAGATGGGCGGTGCCGGCGGCGGGCAGCCAGCCGTCCATGTCGTCGAGGCTGCGCCGCGCCCGCACGGCGGCCAGCGCGGTGGCCAGCTTGCGCCGCGCGGGGGTCGCATAGTGCACGTTGTTGGTCGCGACGACCTCGACCCGGCGGCCGCCGGCCAGCTCGTACAGGGCGTCGTTGCGGTCGTCATCGTAGGGATCGCCGTGCGCGCTCAGCTCCACCGCGACGTTACTGCGGCCGAACAGAGCGACCAGCCGGTCCAGCTCGTACGCGGCGGCGGGCACCCCGCCCCGCGCCAGCGCCCGGGGCACACTGCCCTTGCGGCAACCGGTCAGGACCAGCACGTGGTCACGCAGGACCGCGGCGACGTCCTCGATGTCGCCGTACGCCGGTTTGCCCTTCTCCTCGCCGTCGAGCTGACCGCGGGAGATGGTGCGGGCCAGCCGGGCGTACCCCTCGGGCCCGTGCGCGAGGGCGAGCAGATGCCGGCCCTCGGGATCGGCCTCGCCGTTCTGCGGCCTGGTGAGATCCAGCGACAACTCGGCGCCGAAGATGGTGGGCAGCCCCAGCTCACGGGCGGCCTGCGAAAACCGCACCACCCCGTAGAACCCGTCATGATCGGTGACGGCGAGCCCGGTGAGCCCCAGGCGGGCGGCCTCCTCGGCGAGTTCCTCGGGATGACTGGCACCGTCCAGGAAGCTGAAGTTGGTGTGACAGTGCAGCTCGGCGTACCGGTCGCGGCTGGGCGCCCGAGACAGAACCGGCGCCTGATAGGGCTGCCGCTTGCGGCTCCAGGCGGGGGAATCCCCGCCGTCCCCGTCGACGGCGAGCGGATCGACGACGTGCAGGTGCCGCTTGCCGGAGAGCCTGCCCTCCAGCGTGGACCACGGCATCCGCGGATTGTGAAAACTCACTGTCTCGCCCCAAGGGGTGTCTGGCGGATCATGGCGTCGCCTGCGGCGAGATCCAGGTTTCGCGTCGCAAGTGGGGCGGAAGGTCGGATACCGGTGTTGTATCCGGCCTTCCG
>Ga0307516_10006103_pt1 | contig 14220 bp, 13 predicted proteins | sample 19_EM_MG_FD_203310 | JGI IMG/M metagenome (GOLD analysis project Ga0307516, IMG submission 203310) | Populus trichocarpa ectomycorrhiza microbial communities from riparian zone in the Pacific Northwest, United States - 19_EM | ecosystem: Host-associated > Plants > Roots > Unclassified | place... | reverse complement strand
TCTCAAGGCGGGCGAACGGGATCTGCACACAGCCGAGGATGGGACGGAACCATTCAGGCTGCCGACTGCTCCCGTCCAGTCCTGGCATCCGTTCTGTTCCATGTAATGTATGCACTTATTCCTGCGAATGCGACCTGCGCCCCATGCGTGTTCGGGGCGGACGGCTGCCCCAAGGCATCAGCCCGAGCAGAATCGCACAAGGTCACACTTGCTTGCGCGCGCACATACAGTAACGAGCACAAACACTTCACTTTCTTCATGTGTTGGAACGCCATCATGTGACCGCACCTCTGCCACACACAAACACACTCATGACCAGCTGGGGCCCATCGTACATATAGATACTCGTAGTCGCGCCGAAGACGGAGGGGGTTCCCCCCACGATGTGCTCGTACCCCGGAGCACACATCAGGCCTGTGCGCATCCCGACACACGCGCATCCATCACTAATCAATCGCCGCACGGTTGTGAATGTATTACTGGCGATATTTCGGTGATCCGTTACCGGCGGTAGATAGAGAGTTACATACCGGGGCTGGAGCCAGCAACGCCCGGCGCGTCCGGTCAGCAACCCGGAGTTCTGAATGGATGGAGGCAGCTGGGGCTGCTTAGCTGGATGATGGAATCATCTACCTAGAAGCCCCGTGAAACGCATGATTCAACTGAGCAACCGACCTGTGGTCGTCTAGGATACATACATCTTTTTCTCGCAAAAGAGATAATCAAGGAAAAAAAACCACCGGATCCTAACGGACAAACGCCCGGTCATGCGGCAACGCTCCCGTGTCGCCACTGCACTTTTTTTTCTTCTTCTTCTCTTTCTGTGCTTGGGGAAATGTGTACACGGTACTTGTGTGCCGGATACGCCAGTGCATTGCGCGGGACGACGTTGATCGAAGTACCGAAGGGTCCTGTGTATTTGCTGTATTATTGTGCTTCAGAAACAACGCATGGAGGGCGGGCTTCAGGCCACGTTTTGCCGCCGCCGGCCAGACAATCCAGATGTCAACGAACATATGGCAGCGCTCACCGAGTCGGGCTATCGGTGTGGACCGCGGCCCTGAGGGCCAGGGCGGACCGTGTCCAGTCGGTTCCGATGAGCGTGGGCATGAATGAGCACAAGCATGGGGGGGGGGAGGGATGGCACTCAGCTACTGGCGAGGGAGAAAGTGGTGAAGACCGGCGGACATGATTTGCCGGGCGTTTCGGTTTGCGTGAGAGGCTTCCCAGAGAGAGAAATCCGCTCTGCAGGGCTCGTAGGAATGGATATCTACATAATGTATCCGAAACGTCGAGTGAACCACCAGCAACTATCCATCCCGCCAACCAACTCCTATCCACATTCGTGCGTGCCCGCGCTGGAATAGATACCAACCAAGCCAGCCCACCCCCCCCCCCCCCGGGACATGTAACTGCACTTCCGGTTGGCGGGCCGGGCTTGAACTGTGCGCACAGCTGGTTCGGTCTGTCCGTCGTCTCCGTCGGTGCTCGGTCGGTGCTCGGTCGGTCGGTCGGTCGGTCGGTCGGTCGGTCGGCCGACGTGGGCAAGGAAAAAAAAAAAAAAAAGCGCGTCGGCGCGGATCGACACCGGCCTGGTTTTGTTGGGCAAAGCAACGCAAGCAGAAAAAGAAATCGAACCAACCTGTTTGCCCGCTGCTTCGAGAAGAGTGGGCTGATCCCCCTCCCCCAAAGTTTGCGGCCTGCCGGTCGGATGTGGTCAAAACTGCATGTTTGCACGGGGCTCGGGATCGCATCTCTCTCTACCTATGGGGTGCATTCCGCATATCCGGCCGCCGGTATCCCTCCTGTGTATGGATATTCGCGGTTTCATTTGCTCGTATGTAACAGTTTGCGCGGACTTGCACAGCCAGTCATGCATCGTGGGGCGTCTCCGTTAGGGGGGAACACAACCTTAATCCTTCCGTCCGCAGGCCTGCTACATATGTACTTATGTAGTTGTGTATGTGCGAACTCTACCTAACTACATATCTAGAATGTACATAAGTATGTGGAGAGTATGTATATTGTAAGTGCAGCAGACAAGGCCGACCACGTCCAGCCGGCCAGCCCTACGCCCAGCCTCTCTCCTCCAAATCCGAGCCCCTTCCTACATACGTCAAGGTGCGACTTGTGCCTCTAAACCGCCCTGCAACCCGGCACACACCGGCCAATCGACACTGCCGTGAGCGGTGGTTGAGCTGCTCCCCCCCCCGCCGTGCCGTGCCAGCGAACAAGGTCCGGCTGGGGCACCCACCCGCCCCCAACAGCCGCTATTTTATCTACATAGATACCCAGCTCTCTCACCTCCCACCCCCGCGCCCTCTTGCCCTCTCACTCACTCACTCATCACCGCCTCCGTATAAGGCGAAGCATCGCGCCGTTCTTGTGTGGTGACCCACGTGATCTCCCCCCCCCCCCCACAAACGCTGGGGAACGGCATTCACTGCCAGAAACGGTACATGCATACATAGAACACATACACACATCGATTGTAAGACACTATCTAGTGTTTTGATTGGTTCTGTACGTATGCATGCAGTATCTACCAATTTCTCCAAGTACCCCTTCACACACCAAAGGCATTCTACGGAACCCAGGTTGCAACTCCGTGGGGTGCGGAAGTGGGTGACTGTTCCGGGCCTTTAATGGAGCCGGAGTTATCGTGAGGTGCGGTTTGCATAACCACGTCCATTTCCCCCGCCTCACCCTCCTCCTCTGCGCTATGCACTGTACCCTACGTTCTACGTATGTACTTTGCCAACCCAAGTTTTTTGAGGGTGAAGAATACTACCTACACTAGCTGATAGACATATGTCAATATCGTCACAAATCCCAACTAGATGTTATCGACGTCCACCCAGCCAGACGCATCGATCATATGTGTGTATTAAGGTCATTGATCCCCATCACTTCGTCCCATCCCATCCCATCCCATCCCACATCCATCTCATCCCATTCCCATCCCGTCCACCGTTCCATCCTTAGAAGTAAAAAAAAAAAAAAAACACCAAGCCCAAATAAACCCCCCTACAAACCTGACCCAGCTAAACGAATGGAGACAATGTGGAAAAGCAAAAAAACACGCCCAAGAGGCAAATATTAGGTAAGGCATACGTTTCTGTCGAGGGTATCAAAGTAACAAGGGAGAAAGAAGAATATACAGACGAAACTGAAATGCGGAGAAAGAAACCCAGTTCCATGTTGTGAGAAAAGTAGAAGAAGAGGGAGCACTGTTTTTTTTTTTTTAAAAAAAAAAAAAAGAATGAAATGACAAATGACAGGCAAATCCTAACTGAGTAGCAATGAAGGCCGATCTATGATCTATCCCACAATCCCAATGGCCTGTACTTGCATTATTCCCGCGGTGGACTTTCCGTCCTGCGAGACATTCGGCTGTTCGAACATCGAATGATCGATCACCGCTTCATCATCCGCCTCGATTCCATCGGCGACGGAGGTGTTGGTGGTCGAGGTGGTGACGGTATCTCCCTTGCCCTCCGACCCCTCGGGGATGCTCTTGATGCTCGTTCCGCCAGCCTCCTCATCCTCCACATCCGCCTCCTCGCCGATATCCGTAACGGAGATGCCCAACGAACCCAACTCAATGCCCAATCCCTCGTCCCTGCCTGCCAGACCCGGGGGTCTGGCTCGCAACGCACGGGCTTTGCTGAGAGAGATCGTCTTGGCGTTGTAGCTGGTGATGACTGGCTTCGTTTCGTCGCGATCAATGGTAGCCTTCATCATTGCCGCCATCCACTTCTTGCCCTCATGACGCGTGTCAGTGGCGAAGTAGTGCAGGCGGGGCTGGGTAAACGTGACGCCTTTGGCAGCACCGGGAGCAGGCGGCACAAGTTTGAACGTGAACCAGCCCTGGTCCTTTTCCTTCTTCCTGGTGAGAGAGAGGTCATCCTTCGCTGGAGTTCCAGACGTGTCTGAAGCGCTGGTGCTATGCGAGAAGGGTGAGGCACCAGTAGGGCGCGGACTTGTGACAGGACTCGCGACAGCAGCGATGGCAGCGTGAAGACCAACTAGGCGGTCATCGGTAGCCGACAGCACCTTGTGCGAAGTGATGTCGATCAATCCTTGCTCCACCGTATCGCTGAGCGAGTAGAAGTACGAGAGGCGACGTCCATTGAGAACAAAGAAGCGCGACTTCCACGCTCCTACTCCACTAGATCCACGCTTCTTCATCCATCCACTATAATCGCCGTTCTTTGCTGCCTCGGCTGGCGTTATCTCGCGCAATCCCTTTTGGAAGGCGGTCGTCTGCTTCTTCGATTTATTTCGAAGTTCCGAACCCGAGGAGACAGTGCGGATCTTCTTTTCCTTGGCCTTCTTGGACATCTGGCGCTCGGCCTTTGCTGGTAGATCCGGGGCCGCATCGCCTTCCAACGTAACGGGCAGGGAAGGAGCTGAACCGTCGGCAGTACTTGTGCTCGTTCCTCCCGGAGAGAGGGGGGGAGTTGTGTTTCCCACGATAGGAGATTTAACTTTGACGGCGTTCGTCAGAGAGCGGCCAACGTACGGCACAGCAGCGAATGTTGCAGGCGACACCGCTCGGCTGATCGTGTTTCCGCCTTCAATCTCGTAGTCCGAAAGTCCCACGTCACCACTGAATGACCTGCTCTTCCTCTTCCTCTCTTTTCCACTCTTATAGGACAGAGCCGACAGCGTCGATGCGGAAGTCCTCCGTATTGCCTCAGCACCGGCACTAGCGATCCTCGAGTGTCGACGGGTGGCCGTATTTCCCTTCGCCGGCTGGCTTTGTCCCTCAGCAGAGCTGCCGGTATTCTTCTTGCGAAAGACCTTCCCTTCTTTTGTCGCTTCACCGCTCGAAAAGTAGCTTCGCTCGGTCGCTACAGCCACTGGCGATTCCGTCAATTCTATGCTACTGTCGCCCACAGTGGGACTGTCTCCTGTTGCAACGCCCGAGGCGATCTTGCTCTTCTTCTGCTCACGCATGCCCGTAGCTGTGGCTGGCCGCGGCGGTCCGTTTACCAAATTTCCCAACCAACTCTTATCGAATGACGACTCTCGCCGGTGGGATTGGCTGTCGACCCCACCGGCGGAGAGTACGGCGGCGCTTGTTGACAATGCGACGTTCAGTCCTGTAGACGGTGACGTTTGGGCCGAGAGTCGTTTCTGCGAAGGAGAGTGAGAGGGGGTAATGATGCTGATGCTGTTCATCTTCGCTGCCTTTGGGGGGGAAAGAGGCGGTGACCGCGGTTTCTCCCAAATCCCCGAGGTTGGTGAGGCGGGGGAGGAGAGCTCGGAAGAAATGGTGGCAGAGGAAGTAACCGGCGTTTTCAAGGACGAGGCACCGGATCCGTAAGTGTTGGCTTCTTGGACGTTTATCTGGTACTGGTGCTGCTGCTGCCGAGACAGCGGGCGATTGTGTTGACTGTGAATGCGGGGTAGCACAGTCGTCCCGACCGTGCTGCTGCGCTGCCGGGTGTGTCCCGTAAAGCTAGCTGTGGACAGGCGAGCCGCAGCATCACTTCCGCTTCGGGGCTTTGTGTCTGGCTGTTTGAGATTTTTGACCAGATTTTCAATTTCCTTCCACACTTCGAACCGTTTGCCAAAACTACCCAGGTTCAGTTCGTCTTTGAGATGAGACATTTCCAATTGCAGTAGAATTGTGCCCGTCACTTCTTCCTCCTCAAATTTTCTGCACGAAGCCGGAGGGATTTGCCGACTCTGCAGATATTGGGAAACATCGGCAGGTGACCACTTCATGACGTCTGCTCTCGTGTATGTGATCCCGTCCGCAACTCCGAAGTGCAGATCCGGCCGCTCATCATTTTCGTCGCCTGAGCTAAAGACGTCCGCAGATGGGTCGTGGTTTGAGTATTCGGAAGATGAATCAGCTGCCATTTCTGGAGCGACAGGATGGCGCGTTTCAAGGCCCGGCGGAGGCATGCTTGCGCTGTGTCGACGATTGTGGTCTTGCATCGCCTTGTTCGCACGACGCCGACGGCTCTGGGTGATTTCCGAAAGCGCCTCTTCGATGTCGCTCAAAGTGTCCTCGACTACAGGACTCCGTAGCCCCTGGGGAAAATTCGTCGCGTTCTCCTCAGAACTCTTGCCGTTGAGCCCAGCCGTTGACGCTCTCCTCGGCGATGGCGTAGACCGTCCTTTTTCGACAGTCAATGGCGGGGTAGGGGTTTCGCTAGTAGGCGCACCATCGGCGGAATGTGCTGGAGTTGAGGGATGCGAGTCGCGGGAAGAAGAAGGGTAGAACTCTTGGACTTCGGAAAGGGCAGAATCGAGTGGTTGCGGTGCGGCAGGGGTAACGGCCGATGGAGAAGTTGGCTGCACTTCGATGGTATTGGATGATGGGGGCCCCGACGACGACGACGTGGAAATTGCCGGAGAGGCTTGCATGACGGCGGTATCGGGGTTTGTTGTCGGCGTGGTGTAGACTGAGTAGACACGATCCCGCCACAGTTAGCATCAAGGGCCAATTGCGTGGGAGCTCCCTTCTCTCCCCTCCTTGTTTGTCTCCTATGTCTCTCCGATTCCTGCCCCCCTTCTTCCCACTGGGGTCGAGAGAGTGCGAGAACGGAGCGCTTATCTGAATGAGGTGGAGAAGGGTGTTGTAGAGTAGCGTCGTCGCTCACCTTGAGGAAACAGCCCCGTCTCGTTGGTTACGAGTGATCGACCCTGCACCGACCAAACTCCAAGTTAACGACGCTGCACCCTTGGAATAAATAACTATACATTCTATGCACTTTCCGAGAATCTGCAAGCAGCGAATCAAGTGGCAGACCGCAGCAGTTCCATGGCTTGCGGTTCGTCCGTGCCGCCGCCGCTGTTGGCTACCGCCACAAGAGCACAAAGCTCAAGAGCGAGCTGTTACCGGTATCTGGCGGCATGCGACATCGAAGGGAAATTCCGCCACCACCGCCACCAGCAGTGCTGCCACGCCGAAGCAAAAAAGACAAAACTAGTGGGGGGGAAAAATACTGACCATGTACCAGCCGTCATTAAATTCCTCTGTGAGCCGCGGAGCTACCGTTAGTCGTCCGACCAGCCGTACGTTCCGAAGAGGCCGCCGCAGCTGCTTCTGGATCACCTACCGTCTCGCTCGATTATCTCGATCTGCTCGCCTTTGCGAAGCGTCAACTCGTCCGGCGACCGAGCCTCGAAGTCATGCATCGCGACCAAGATTGCCGCATCGATCACGATGGATGGGCGCGTCGGTGCATCTTTCGGTGGTGGAGACGGTGCGATCCACGGTGCCGGGCTCGAAGGGTTTCCGGTGGCCGAGAACAGAGTCGAAGGGGCGCCTTTGCCACCGCCATGGCCATGGGTTGTTGCGACCATGTTTTTTGCCCTTTCCGTGGCGGCGGTAACAGTCCGACGGGTGTGTGGAGTGCGGGCGGGTTACGAGAGCGGCGTTGGGCGGGGCAACTGCGCGAATGCGGTCTGTAGTTAGCCTGCTGACCGCCGCTCCGTCGCAGTGACACTGTCGCTTCTCGGCTTTTTCTCTCCGTTGCCCGTCTTCTTTCGGCTCCGCCGCCCACGCACAGAATGGCAGGACGGATGAACTGCTGGTGTGGCTTTGCACGCGATGTCTCCTCCTTTATCTCTTTCTTTCTCTCTGCTCGTTCCTTGGGGGGGGGGGGGGGGGGGGTATGGATATCGATGACGAGAGCGGTGGAATGAAAGCGCCTCCCTCACTCCAGGTATGTACTCCCACTCACCTCTTATGTGAACTTTAGTTATCTGCAAGCGTGCGCAGACGACTGATCGACAAGGTGGTATGCAAGGTGAACACAAGTAGAGTGGGCGCTTTCACTCCACTCTATGTAGACTAGATGGTGCTCCACTCCGGCTGTGCGGCTGCACAACGTAGCGCAACGCAAGAAGCAGCTGCCTGCGAGACGTGCCGGCTGGCAGTGACAATGGGCTGACTGCGGAGTGCGGCCTCTCTCTCGGCGGGGCCTGGCTAGACTGGTGGGACAGACGGCGCTGCCAGAAGCGAGAGATCTAGTTCGCGGCGGAGAGAGTGGGATCCCGCAGCGCTAGTTCGGGTGAGTATTTGGGTGAAGACAAAGCAAACCGTACGGCACTGAAGACGGATGTTGGTGGTGCCGTCGTCGTCGTCGGATGACGACCCAAGCATCAGACGGAGAGCGGAAGAAGCAACGTTCGAGAAGAAGAGTATCAAGGAGGGAAAGAAAGTGGCGACCAGAAGTGCGACCAGGAGTGCGAGCGAGGGCGAGAGCGACGGTGACAGCGAGCGAGGGTGACAGCGAAAGCCGAGGATGAGCAGAGACCGAAGAGAAGAACGGACAGACGAGCGAACGGCGTCTGGTTGTTTTTTTTTCGTCACAACATCTGCGCCTCACTGTCTGCGGCCAGCATCATCGCTGTCTATTTAACTGGATGCCATGTAGGTATGGAGAGATGGCCGTATGGGGATGCCTCGACCGGCTCCGAAGAACATATTCCATGCACTGCCTATAACTGGCCATCCATCCATCCATCCATCACCATTCTCCGATCTCGGCGTGCAGAGACCAGACGTCCAGAACGCCGCCGGGCCCTAATTGGCCGGGCCACGCACACCGGATACATAAATCGAGGAAAGCTTGAGCCCGGATGACGGAAAGCAGACAGGCCAGCGAAGGCCAGGCGGTTGGGGGGTGCGGGGGGGCCGAATGCTGCGTGGCAGCCAGCACAGCACTCGCCACATATACATAAGCAGAATGGTGTGGCTTCGCATGCCATTGTCTGCGTGTGACAGGTAGACTGTACAATGGATGTGACTATCTAGTTATCTCTTGTACACTACCACACACCCTCTTGCATGCGGGTTTCCCCGGATCCGGAAACACACCCGCCAATGACAGGCTGTACGAGTGACATGCACGTCAGGAGTTATCTATGTACAGCATCTATTGAGCGTTGCACGGGTCTCTCGGCTTCTTGCTCGGCTTCTCACTCGGCAAGCATCTGGGCTGGGCCAAGAGATCCTGAAAGACAACACAGCCCATGCAGCCTGCCTGTTCGGGTTGTCCGGAATACACGCTGCCACATGTAGCACAAAAACACTCAGTGATCAGCACTTGCACACGCAAAGTGGTGATGCATTGTGCTCCGCTCCGATTGCCCTTTGCCCCTCTGTCCCATGCATACCCCATGTGTCGGGCTGGGAATGCCCGAACTGCACCGTAGCCAGCCCGTTTCCAGGCCCATGGCCCATCCCAGGCCGCTGCGGAGCCGACCGTGCTCGCGGAGCCGACTATATTTCTGACGGAGCCGGTTTCCGGTGAAACAGAACCGTACATACATAGTCGGCTGAGCCGTCAACGTCAAGCGGGCAAACTCAGTCCGGTACTTCTAGCTAGACACCCTCATTATCGTTGGCCAGCGCAGCCTTGTCTCCTTCGTCTCCTCCCCCTCCACCCCTTCTGCTCCTGCTTCTATTCCTTCTTCTCCTTCTCCTTCCCCTTCTCCTTCCCTTTCCCCTTCTCCTTCTCCCTCCTCCTCCCCTCTCCACTGAGGAGGGGAAATCCATGGACCATGTGAGCCCGAAAACAAAGCGAGAGAAAACTCCATATTGAGCTACCGACACCCTCCTGGCCGTCCACTCGAAGCTCTGTGGCCAGCTCAACTTGAGTCGATATGACTCTACATAGCCCGCGTTAGAATACTTTCTGCTACAGATGTATAGTGCTGTTTTTTTTTGCTTTTTTTTGTTTGGTTAAGTACATACTTACTTATGTAGTGCTGGTGGTGGCGGAGTACAGTAACCCCTCGTTCCCCCCGCTTTGCTTCGTTCATTTTCCTTCATATTGCCTCTATCCCCTCACTTCCCCCTGTGCTCCTCTCTTGCTGTCTCCAAGTCTAGATCCTATCTATGTACATAGCTAGCCAAAAGCTCAGTCTTATGCACCCGCAAGTATCCCTGCAGGGTAGATCAATCAAAGATCCATTATTGTAACGAAGAAAGAAGGAAAGTCCCACCGTGCTCGGCAAACCTTCCACTCCGTTTGTGCCGCGCCCGAAAAGAAAACCCCACATGCTACGAGAGCTTACCAACGGACTGAACATCGTGCCGAGTGAAGTCTCTGCTTTCCAGAACAACCACTCTCGACCGGCCAACACGCCACTTGAAAGCTACCGTCTTCCGCGGTGATTCTGTACCCTTAATTCCAACCTGAGTACTTATACGCCATCATTCTCCCGTTCGCTCACCCCAGTCAGATCGGACCGGTACATACCTCTCCTTCTTGCGTGGTAATTCGCCACGTTGATCCATACATTGAGTCCGCGAATCCGCGCATCGAGCTCGTTAACGAACGTGATAGAGAGGCGCGTAACAAGATCGTCTCGGCCCCTCTTTACTTCAGCTGCTCGGCTCCTCCACCGCGTCGAACCGCTGACCACTGCGGAAGTGTCACAATAATTCCCACGACCACCGCGATCCCAGGATGACGTCTCAGCAGCAACAAAACGATTCCGCCACTTGGACACCTCCTGCTCCTCCCGACGGGCAATCGGGTGTGCCCGCTAGATTGGGAGGCAATGCCGCAGCACCTACAGTTTCGTGCGTTTGTTCTGCCCCTGAGAAGCAATCCCATCCCATCTCTCGAACAGCAATTGCTAACAATGTGCTTTGCAGGCAAGCGCACCACGAGGTCAGGATGGCGAATAATACTTTGAACACATTCGTCGGCGGCAAACCGAAACCATGGATGTTGGGCGAGCACGTATTACAAGTTTCGGGAGGGGATACCGTACCCCCGACTATGCGGCAACAGTCCGGGCCGCCACCCCCCCACAAACCCCCAAGGGGCCCGCCGACTCCTACACAGAATGATCAGGGTCCAATACAGTCGCCGAGCATGCTCCGTCGGCTTCCTTCTCTGGAGACCGAGAGAGCGGGGGCCGGTGCTGCTGAAGGAGCGTACCAGATGAACGCGCCATTCGATAGCACTGAGGTATCACCACGACCCGCAGCCGACAAAGATGCAAATTCCGGGTCGACCAGGCAAGGGGGTTCCCGAGATCAACCCGTGGACCTACACACCGAAAGTGCAAATGGTGTAGGGGACGGGCATACGCTGCCATCGCCAGCGCCCAGCAACTCTTCACCAGGGCCAGAACACCAACAACCACTGGGCAGGGCGGGCGAGAAGAGGCCGTGTGGCGACCTTGACTCCCAAGATACAAGGTTTTCAAAGCGGCAACTGTCAACGTCCGAAGCTGCCGCTGATCAACAACCCCGAAGGTTTTCGCGAACTGTGCATGGCGTAACCGGCAATAACACCATTGGTCGTGGCGTTGGCGATAACGGTAATGAATTGATCGAGACCATGTTCGGCCCGCGTACAGTCTTCACACCCGCTTCGTCTCCACTGCCATCACCTTCGCATCCAACACCTGTCGCGACGGCGTCCAATCAGGTGCCAGTCGGCCACGATCGGAGCCCAGCTGCTAAGTTAATAGCCACACATAACATTAGGATGAGAATCCAAAACTTTGAGAGGCAACTAGCTGCCAATAATGCACTCCACAATGTATGCGACACTACACGCGCCCATCTTCTCAAGTTGGCCATTTTCAAAGACGACCTGGTGTATCTCCTCGTCCACCAAATTTGCTGTCTCGTGGCACTTTCATTGGAGGAGGCTTACCAACATGCCAATATCGCCGCGATGCACAGGAAGGGAGTGGGTATTGTGCAGGGCTACTTTCCAAACCCTGGTCTACCCGTAAGCCAGGCGGGCCTCCGGTTCTTCGCGGAGTTTCCATGGAAATATGGATCCCAAGAGATGCAGAATCCACTGGTAACGGGTGCTTTGAGAGTTGCTCGACATTTCCTCTCGGAGGGACATCAGGTATGTTGAATCCTTCGATTTTCCCCTTCCGGCAGAATCGAACACTCAAGTGGATGGGAGACGCAAGGAAGGCGAGTTACTGGTTGAGCGCCAATCTGCGGTTGAAGCGAATGATTTCAAAGCCGCGACTTTGCGTTTGGTGCCAACCATGCATCCGCTGGTAGTTTATTCTTGGGGAGTCTCTGTCTAACTTCAGCCACAGGCCATAGGCAGGATCCAGGACTTCAGTTGCCAGAGTCAGTACTACCCTACGTCCGCAGCAGTACAGTATACTCTCGGATTTAGATCAGAGATACTGGGAATGCTCATCGCCTCCACCTCCCGCGACGTGGTTACGCGATACATGAATGCCCTACACGGAGGTGCCCCGCAGAATCGGGCTGTCACCGAAACTGTAGAAGCGCAAGCTACAGCCAAGTGGAGCACTGCTTCCAATACCCTATATCAGACACCAGTTCTCGGCAGCAATTCATCTCTCCCGCCTACTCCGTTGTCCGCCATGTTCCCGATCGCGAATGAAACACGGCCGCCCGGGGGGGGGTACTCTCAGGGATTACACGGACCGCAACCTCGAGTTGTCAACCAAGCCTCACCATCCCAAACTCCGTCGGTAAGTGCCCTCCACAAGCCCTATTTCCTTCTACACGAGTATTGACACGTGATCAGCAATACTTCCAGCGTGCTCAAATGCTGCCGCATCAACCCCCACAACAGGTGCTGCTACACCAGCAGCAGCGGTTACAGCAGCATGTGTACCAGCAGCAGCAGCAGCAGCAGCAGCAGCAGACTCCACAGATGCAGAACCAGGTGCGGCAGCAATGGCGGTTGCAGCAGCAGCCACAAGCTCCTGCGCAACAGGGTCAACCACACCGACAGCATGCATCGAGTCCATTCTACCCCCCACAACAGCAGCAGCGCCAACCTATGCAGGTACCACAGTCAGGCTTTCCCCATGCAATCCCGAATCGGCGTGAGGCTTATCCTCGCCGGTCACAGCAACCGATAGAACTCGTGATGTATCCATCGGCTGGACTGCATCAGGAGCAAGAAGACCCACATCAACAGCTACCACATTGTCAGCCACGAATTGACAGTACGATGCTTCCAACGCCCATGTATGATGAGAATCTGTATTGGCATGCCCTTTTCGGTTCTCCTCCAGATGGTCAATCACAACCCCCACCTTCGCCACCCTCGGTGCCAGCGGTTCAGGAGAACTTATTACAGTTGCATCTGCAGAGCCCAAAGATAGTGTTGAATCAAGAAGTCGACGCGTCGGATCCACTGCATTTCACTATTGCCGACGTACCAGTCAAGCTCATGGCGCTAACTTCGTCGATTGAAACGCGCGACTGGGAGATACCGATTGGCGCCGATTGTCACTTGGCTAAGATGCTTGACGCAACCAACCCCATTGAGCAACCTCTTCGGAATGATATCAAACCTGGTTCCCGGATATACGAATTGCGTTGCATTGAGGTTAAGACGAAATCCGGGGAGCCCATACCGACGACTGATGCGGATTGGGTCCGTAAAGAATCGATATGGCCTCGAAACATCTTCATCGAGATCAACGGAGAACGGCTAGAGATTCGACGAAAAGAAGCTTGGGGAAAGGACTACCCCGCCGACATCACCAATGGTGTGAAACCCGGGGTGAACACCGTCAGCATCGTATATCTCGGTGGTTCGGCCGAGTCCACTTTCTACGCCGGCGTGGAGGCTTACGTATGCACTCGCGAGAGCAAAATAAAATCCCTGTTAATAGAAAACTGTGACCCCATCAAATCGAAGACAGAGATCACACGACGTCTTTCGTCCGGGCCCGTCAACGACAATAACGACGTGATTATCAGTTCCAACACGGTGACAATCAGTGTCCGCTGTCCATTGTCGCTCCAGCTCATCAACACGCCTGTCAGGGGACCAGCCTGTGCACATATCGAGTGTTTCGACTTCGACGCTTTCATGAAGAGCTGCATCCGGGCGAAGCCTGTCCTTCCACCAAGGGGCGATTCGTACAAGTGCCCCCATTGCAAAAAATTAGCGAGGCCCGAAGATCTGATCATCGATGGGTTCATTGACGGGGTGTTGAAGGAATTGCGCGAAGACCGGGCATTGTGCGAGGAGGTTGCGAGTATCATCGTCGATCAAAACGGGGACTGGCAGGTGAAAAGAAAGTCGGAAGATGTGTCGACTCCGATCGCTCGCCAAGACCCGGCCGGAAGTGCCCCCGAAGCTTCGACGGTCATGAGGGATCCCGCCGTGACGGCGGTGAGAAACCAAGTGGAGGTAATTACCATCGAAGACGACGATTGAATTTGGGGGGGGGGGGGGGGGGGGGGGGGGGGGGTGTGTATTTTTTTTA
>Ga0307516_10006102_pt1 | contig 14225 bp, 17 predicted proteins | sample 19_EM_MG_FD_203310 | JGI IMG/M metagenome (GOLD analysis project Ga0307516, IMG submission 203310) | Populus trichocarpa ectomycorrhiza microbial communities from riparian zone in the Pacific Northwest, United States - 19_EM | ecosystem: Host-associated > Plants > Roots > Unclassified | place... | reverse complement strand
GGTAGGGTTTGCAAAATCTGACCGCTCAGATTTTTCGCGATGCAGGGCATCTGGCAGCTTAAATCCGACAGGATGTGGAAAGAATGATATATTGATATAACCAAAAGGCAGAATGATTGAAGCTACCAGTAAGTCTCAACATTTATAAAGGGACAATAGGGTTTGTGAAATCTGGCTGCTCAGATGTTTCGCGATCGTCGAATATCTTGCAGGTTGGGTGCGACGATCTTTGCAAGAACTCTGAGTGCAGGCAATGGAGCCCCAGAATGCGTGATTAGGATAATTACCAAAAGGGTTGGTAGAGATGGCAAACTCACATCTGGAGGACTTTTTGCGATCGCCATTTGCAAGAACTGTGAGTGCAGGCCACGGAGTCCCAAGATGTGTGATTAGGATAATTACTAAAAGGGCATGCTAGAGAGGGCCAACTCACATAACACAGAGTTTTCGTGATTGCTTGATGACTGACAGCTTGAATGGGATAATTTTTGCAAGAATTCCAAGTGCAGGCAATGGAGTGCCAGATTTGCTTGGTTTGTATAATTAATGAAAGGCCACGGCAGAGGTGGCAAAATCACATCAGATCGTCAGGCGCTGACCAGAAATTATAATACCTATCAGTCTGGCGAAAATAGACCATCTGCATAAGAACAACGTACCATGTAGAAGGACAGTCAGAATGTCCCTGCAAGTCAAATATTTATAATATCTGGCAACAAGGATGCATTTTGCCAATAAGGACCCAGCAAGATAACACTCAATCATTCCATACCAAAAACATCACGGTTTGACTGCCGAACAACGGAATTCCGTCACATTCTCTGTTGTAAAAGATTTGGTGGAGGTTGTGGGAGATCTTAAGCATGGTACTTGATATTCATTCTGGCAAAACATTATGAATAGTAAGTACTGAATTATGCCCCTCAATTCCGTTCCCTCAGTGCCGCCCTCTTCTCCTTCAGCTTGGCCAGTGCGCTCATCTTTGTGACAGCGTGTTCATGTCATGGGACGTACGTTCTCCTCCGCTACATTTCTTTCCTCTCTTCATCCATACCCGGCATACCACACATCAACCGCCACTTACATATGCAATCCACGGATCCCCTCTATTTCATATTTCCATTTGGTCCTGTTTAGCATTCCGTCGTTATATAGTCTAGTGACGACACCCCCTGTTCCCCAGCTTCAATATTTTCTTCTGCTGGTGAACAGGGGGTGTCCTCATTGTACCCTACCTGTTACACATCTAATATACTTTCTTCTGCTGATGAACAGCCTGTCGCGTGCCTATTGAGACTAGTCCCTCAGGCCTCGCGGTTATCCCTGTCTCGCTCCTGACATAATATTGAAGCTAGAACCACTGCCTATCTCGTTTACAAGCGCAACCTCATGATGGTCGAATCGCTGGTTGATCCTGCGGGACCGTCAACATCTCACACCGTTGAGTCGGATCTCACCCCCATCCCCTGAACCCCTGTCATTTCTCTCCACTCTCCGCCCAATCTGGGGAATCGTCCTCTCCCCACACCCCCACAGCTCTCACCTGTCCCATACCCTCCATTACGCCCCCTGTCAAACACGTCGGCCCACGAGTTTGTAGAAGACTTCCATTTTGTCCTGTCCCACGAACCTGTCAACCCCATTGGTGGTAATCACCTCACAATCCCTGACAATATCCGTGCCCTGTGGACGCAGATGGAACGCGCTCAACAGGCCATAGAGGACTGAGACCGCCAAATCCATAACTTGAGCGTCCAATTGAATGGAGTGTTGTAAGCACTCGTGGACTTACAAAGCAGCCATCAAAACTTCCAGGACACAGTTTGGCGAGACACCCAGGAGATAGACGAAGGATTTAATGCCTTACACTCCCAACTCGACTCCCTCCACGAATGAGCCCCAATTTGGTTATCCCCCATCCCATCTCTTGCCACAATCCCGAACCCTGAGAGCCGATCCCCAGAAGCCCATCATTCCACACCCACACCCCAGGCTACAGTAACATCCACCGAACCCAATCTCAAACCTGCCAAACCTGAGGCCTGGGACAGCACTGAACGTGATGCCAAGCCTTTCCGGAACTGGGTTCTCAATTACCTGGGTTCGTTTGCAGGCGCGGCGTTCTCCAAACAGATAGTCTTTGTCCTCAGCCTCACCATGCACGCCAAATCTCAATCGTGGACCAACACCCGCCAGGACTGGCTTGCAAACACCCCAGCCCGCCTTCCTCAATCCATTGCCACCTTACTGGATGACTTTGTCCAGGAGTTCGGGGACAGAAACGCAGCAATCAGTGCCCAACATTGGATCGACACCACCTTCCAAGGCCGATGATCTGTCGCACAGTTTAACAATGACTGGTTGGCAAAGGTGGAGGAAGCGGGATATACGGACACCCTGCCGTTGGTGAGTCGTTACCTTGGACATGTCAACAAGACGGTCCAGGAGGCAATCCTGGCCTTGGACGCGATGCCAGTAGGGCTAGAGGCAACAATGTTGGCAGCTTTCGACCGCGAGGCCCATCTCATCCAGAAGGCAGGACTCGTCCCGGTCATGCACAGTTTCCAGGGGACCCTACTGAGCCAACAAAGCAATCCCTCATCCCCGACAACCCCCTCTCTCTCCACGACCACCTCTACGGCAAACACGTCACCACGGTTCATAACTCTGACACCGCCGAAGCTCCCCAAGGAGGTAATGGATCTGGAGCTCATCGCAGCCATGATCAAACCCTTCACGTCAACTAAGGGAAACGACGTCTTATATTCCAAGATGCTAGCTCACAAGATCTGTCTACTCTGCCGATGGTATAAGAGCCATGCCACGGGATGCCCACAAGGGACGGAACACGCACGGGCAACTGACATGACGTTGCCACCATCATCCATAATCGAGGAGGTGAAAGAGAGGGAGAACTCGGATTTTCTCCACGGGGGTCTGTAGGCACGACAGGGCCCCCACCGTGCCACGTTTGTCTATGTACAATGTCCAACTGTATGAAGTCAGAAATTTCATACCCTTCTGCTACATGCGAGACGACAACGGAGTGCCTCGGTCCCATGCCTTGGATCCTTGGGACCAGCGAGAAACAACTGGATCTACATACTACCATCTCTATACCCCGTAATGACTCCTTTTCCTTGAAGATGCTAGTCGACAGCAGCTCCTCTGGTTCCCTTATCGACAAGCACCTAGTGAACAAACTAGGTATACCCAAAATCAAGCTTCCACACCCCAAACTCCTCGTCAACGCCGATCACTCCTTGAATGAACGAATCACTCATGTCGTGCAGCTCGACATCCGTATTGGACCAGTGAGAGATTCGGTATGCTTCGCCATTGCTAATCTTGGAAAGTCGGGGGCTTTCCTAGGTTTTGATTGGCTAGAACGCCTTAACCCGATCATAGACTGGAGGAAATGGCGAGCGACTTTTCCTACTGAACCTCCACCTTGCGATGAACTGTTGGAAGATGGAGATAGGGTGCTTTGGGTAGATCTCAAAGCTTGTGCTGCCTGGTCGACAGCCTGGACTACCGTCGAACCACAAACTTCACCATTAAGCCTAGTTCCTCAACACCTCCATGAATTCTCGGACGTCTTCCTCAAAGAGGGCTTTGATGAGCTGCCACCTCATTGTGAATGGGACCATGCAATTGAGCTTATACCAGGTGTCAAACTCCAAGACTGCAAAGTCTACCCCCTATCACCCGGCCAACAACACGAACTCAACACTTTTATCGAGGAGAACTTGGCATCCCACAGAATCCAACTGTCTAAGTCTCCCCTGGCCTCACTGTTCTTTTTCATTCAAAAGAAGGACAGTTCACTCCATCCGGTACAAGATTACCGATACCTGAACTCAATAACGATTAAGAATAAGTACCCACTACCCCTCATTTCCAACCTCATCGACAAGCTAAAGAATGCGACCATCTTCACAAAGTTTGACATTCGGTGGGGCTACAACAATGTCCGCATTCGCCCCGGGGATGAGTGGAAGGCTGCCTTCAAGACGAATCATGGTCTCTTCGAACTACGGGTGATGTTCTTCGGCCTCATCAACTCGCCAGCCATGTTCCAGGCAATGATGAACAAAATCTTTGCTGAGGAAATCAGAGAAGGACACGTTGCCATTTACCTGGACGATATCCTAATCTTTTCTAATAACATAGATGACCATCGCACCCTAGTAGCACGCGTCCTATCCAAATTACGCCAACACAAACTATACCTGAAGCCGGAGAAGTGCGAGTTCGAGAAAGAGATGGTGGGTTACCTGGGAATGGTGGTCAGTGGAGGAGAGGTGAGGATGGAAGAGAAGAAGGTAGAGGCTGTCAGGAATTGGGCAACCCCTTCACGGAAGAAGGACCTACAATGCTTCTTGGGCTTCGTCAACTTCTACCGCAAATTCATCAAAGATTTCTCGAAGATCGCATGCCCTCTACACGAGCTCACAGGTAACATGCCCTGGGAATGGTTAACATATCACCAGTTGGCTTTCGACACACTGAAGGGTGCTATCTCCGACGTGACGATCCTCCATACCCCACGCAACACTGGGATGTTCAAAATCGAAGCTGACAGCTCAGACTTTGCTATTGGCGGTACCCTATCCCAACACCAAGAGGGCCTTTGGCGACCAATCGCATTCCTATCGAAGTCGCTCTCATCTGCCGAACACAACTATGAAATCTATGACAAAGAGCTACTAGCAATCATGACCTGCTTGGAGGAATGGAGACATTATGTCCTCGGCACTCCAGATAGGTTCGAGGTTTGGAGTGATCACAAAAACCTCGAGTATTTCAGACAGCCCCAGAAGATCAATCGCAGAAAAGCACGCTGGGTCTCCATGCTCGCGGACTACGACTTTTCCCTCCATCACCTCCCTGGCTCCCAGAACTCAGCTGCAGATGCCCTATCCCGCCTACCAAACCACAATGATGGCTCTGAGGATAATGTGGAAGTTGTGGTGCTCAAGGGTGCTTACTTCGAGATGAGGGCAACAGGAGACACGGCCCCCCTGGAAGCACATGTACGAGCAGCCCAGGACAAACTCGACCCATTGGTTGTGAAGGCCTTAGCAAGCTCACCAGAACAGTGGCAGTTGGACGATGTGTTAAAACCAATCAAGCTAATGCACTACTAGTGACACACTAGTCAAATACACTCTCAAGAGAGGTTTGCAGTTCACCAATATCACACTGTTTGTTAATAGTAGTGTGTGCTCAAATATGCAACTCAAACATGTATTGTCAAGTGTTTCACTCTCTGATATATTAGGAATACTGGTCTGTTTGGTACTGTTATGACCAGAAATGCATAAGGCGTGATACAAGATGTCTACTATATCGCGTTTCTACATATTTAGTGTATATACAAGTATATAAGTATGTACAATCATTGGGGGTGTGTATTTATATGTTAAAACGCATTTTTCAATGTTTAGCATGTATGTAACAGTGATATAAATCATTCCAAAAGTGTTTTATCACTATTACAATCCAACACGATGAAGGGACAGTCTGGGTAAAAGGACAACTCTATGTACCAAAGGATGCTACACTCCGAGGCGAAGTCCTACAAGCCCACCATGACTCCCCTCTAGCTGGACACCCAGGATGCCATGGGACTCAAAACCTCATCGAGCGTACCTTCTTTTGGCCAGGCCTATCCCGCGATGTACACAAGTATGTCAACGGTTGCTCTGCATGCCAAGAGAACAAGACCTCGTGTCTCCCTGCTTCCACAGCCCTACACTCACATTCTCCTCCCAGTCAGCCCTGGGAGGTAATCTCAGTCGATCTTGTTGGCCCCTTATCTGCCTCAAAAGGTCACGACGCGATCCTGAACATCGTAGACCACTTCTCAAAGATGGTCATTGCAATCCCCACTTCCGTAACCCTTACATCCCCCCAATTTGTAGACTTGTACAAGGAGAAAGTATTCCCCTTCTTCGGCATCCCAAAGAAGATCGTCTCGGACTGTGGACCCTAGTTTGTGAGCAAATTCATGCGGGATATCTGTCGTCTACTTGGCATCGAATGAAACTTATCCACAGCCTATTACCCCGAGACAAATGCCCAGGTCGAACGTATGAACCACGAAGTAGCCCAATACTTGAGGATGTACGTGAACTACCATCAGGATGACTGGGTCAACTGGCTCCCCCTGGCCCAGTTCGCGCTGAACAACAGAGCGAGCAGTACAACAGGCGAGTCACCATTCTATCTCAATCATGGGAGACACCCACACATGCCGCACGTCCACAACTTCAAGGTGAAGAAGAAGGGGGCTGCCCAGTTCGGGGAGAGGTTGAGGAAGACTATGCGAGAAGCTGAGGAGGCGATGAAGCGAGCACTCCATGTCTCAGGAGAGTCCTTCAATAGACATGTGCGTCCCACGATTTGTTTCAAACTGAACGATCTCATGTACATCGAAGGGACGAACATTAAAACGACACGACCCTTGAACAAGTTGGCTCAATGGTGCTACGGGCCTTTTGAAGTCTTATGACAGGTCAATGAGACATCCTACGAGTTGAAGTTGCCGAACTCCTGGTGCCTCAAACATCCCGTATTCCACCGAAATCTCCTGTCCCTTCACCACAGCAACTCGCCACACCTCGTAACCCACCCCCTTCACTTGATGACTCTGGTGACGAGGTATATGATGTCAAAACCATCGCGAACTCCAGGAAAGCGAACAAGTCCAAGAGCGGAGTCGAGTACCTAGTGAAGTGGTTGGATTACGGTGAAGAAGAGAACACTTGGGAGCCTGGTTCGAACCTTGACAACGCACATGTCCAGGACCTCATAGCGGCGTTCCATGCGTCCCATCCGAAGGCATTCCATCCTGGAAGGGGAGTTGGTCAATGAGGACATTGACCCTAAAGGAGGGGGTGATGTCATGGGACATACGTTCTCCTCCGCTACATTTCTTTCCTCTCTTCATCCATACCTGGCATACTACACATCAACCGCCGCTTACATACGCAATCTGCAGATCCCCTCTATTTCATATTCCCGTTTGGTCCTGTTTAGCATTCCGTCATTATATAGTCTAGCGACGACACCCCCTGTTCCCCAGCTTCAATATTTTCTTCTGCTGGTAAACAGGTGGGTGTCCTCATTGTACCCTATCCGTTACACATCTAATATACTTTCTTCTGCTGGTGAACAGCCTGTCGCGTGCCTATCGAGACTAGTCCCTCGGGCCTCGCGGTTATCCCTGTCTCGCCCCTGACAGTTCATGAACGATGTAGCTAGGAAAAACCTGGCTATCCAAAGATAGAAGCATTAGCTTGGAAATGAAATTCTAAACCTGACAGCGCACTTACCAATTCCACCAGTCCAGCAGTTCACAAACATCATCTTTCTCATCTGGATCGTTCAAGAAGTCAAGAACGCTCTTGTAGAATCATTCGGAGTCCGTAGTAGTGTCAGTTCTGCAGAAGACCGAGGAAGATGACAATGCGAAGCGGAGCTGCCAGATGATCAGTGGTGTAACGACGGAATCTCAACGCTAAACGCACTTGTGTCGCTACGTATGCTAGGGAAGCTGTGGTGACTCCCTTCATGTCATGTATCCGAGCATTGCCAGATCTGGTTGCTTTCACTTCCTTCTCCACGGAGCTGGATGAGGTGAAGATGTGCTTGTATGCCTGTCCAATTAGAACTAGTAATACATAGGTCGCACATGAATGGACAGAACTCACCCAAATGAGAAGCTGGCTTTTGAAAAGGCCATTCCAAGGATCTTCAGAGTTGTACTCTTGGTTTGCGTAGACCAGCATCGGCCATTGATTGCCACAAACAATTAATTCCCCACTGGCAAGCTTCGTATGCACACTAAATCAAACGTGAGCATCAAAAAACAAAAAGCCAGAAGAGCTCACTCCATGTTCTTCCAATCTAAACCAGCGGGGCAGAGAAGGGCCCTGGTAACAGGATGATGAAAGCCTCTGTTCGTCTTGACATTTCGGGAGAGGTGCGGCACCAAGGGTGTGTCTCTCGAGGTTATCCAGTCCAGAACCACACCTTTTAAACTCTTGATATCATCGGACCTCACACTAGATATACCCTTCTGAATCTTCGATGGATGAGGGAAAGGTTTAAAGCTCATGTGGGCGATGGACGTACTAAATCGGCTATCACCATGGGCTCTTCATCGGACGCTTCCATGAGGCGATCAGTTAGATGGGGCACCATCCACAAAAGTTTTTGAAACACTTGATAATCCTTCCTGGCCCTGTATTTGAGAGGGATACATCAGCCCAGAGATAGATGAGTTAGAAAAGAATGGAACGAACTCGAAAGTAAGTGTCTCTTCTGCAACCTCCCCATCCTCAGCCATACAGAGAATACCATTCACAACCAATGCTTGCATATTGCACATGGCATGCACTGTTCTACCGAAATGTTGTCCATGGTGAATTAATGGATCTCCTGCACGGCTGAGCCACAACAATTCGGTCCCTTGAATTTGGATGACAGGACTACGGACTTATGGTGTTTTCCTCTTTGCAAGCTTGAGGGCGTTGACTGGGGTATTATTATTGCCCATGGACAGAGAGCTTTCATCGGATATTGAGGAAACAAGAGATGGAGGAGCACACTAGAATGTGAACGCGACGGGGTCTGGCATATGGTCAGAATACCGCTGCTGCCAGCATATTGTGCATGACTTGGGAGAATGAACACAATAGAAGGCAGACAAGACGGGGTGGCTAGGCTTTTCTAACCCCTGTGGCATGCAAGTCACTTTTGAGTCAGAGGGAAGAACCAGGGGCACTAAAGGTGAGTCTTTATGACTCGTGTGGCGTGGGTGTTGGAAAACCTCCTTATTTTTAATCGGCGAGGTCAGCGTTGATTTTGAACATTGGAAGACGCCCACACCTTCACTACCACTCGAGCTTACAATCAACTGTGGCCATGCAAGGAAGTCCCCAACCGCTGACATTTACGACCTTCCCAACATACCAGCAAAAGTTGCTCCGTGACATCCAGCGGTCAACCCGCTGTGTCATGTCCTTTGATACAGCTACAATGGATTTAGTCCTGCATTACTGGTATGTAACCATAGCTCGTATGATGGATTGATCTTGCATTGTTTCCACAGGCCCATCTACGAGGGTGCACACATGTCACCAGCGGGATTGCACAAATATTGTGAAATTTGTCAGTACCTTGGACCAGGATGCCTATGTCCACTATTGGAACCGTTCAGTGAAGAACCCATATTCACTGAGGCAGCAATATACTTAACTACATTCGGGCACTATGAGGGAGAGTACGTTGCCGAATGTGCAAGGAGTCACTGTGGGTATTTAGGTCAGTCTCCGTTTTCCCTATTAAAAAGGTAAGCACTTACCCTCTGGTATTGCAGTACTGTTGGAGAGAATATATTCGAAGTATGGAGTTCCAGTAGGGGGTCTTTCCTCCTCGAGGTTAGTTGCCAAGTTCCCATGGCGTCAATGTCAGCCACTTATTATGAATCTGAATGCAAGACGCCAGTATACTCTGTCCTCCACAAGTCTTGCATGAGCGAGAGATTAGGCCCAGGACCTACAGGCCATTGAAGAGGACGTACACCCAAGCCGGTATGTGAGGATATTTCTGGAAAGATGGATTGATCACGATGAAATGCGAGAGTAGATCTACTGGCCCCACCCTCCCCTGCTCTTGTATTTGACGGTGTGGATTTAAGTCGTCGCACTGACTGGCGGAAGTTTGTGAAGCTCGACTGCATGGACAGGCCTGGGTTAACTGAAGACAAATTCCTCAGCTTGTTCATCAAGTGTGATGCGTGTGCCCTCATCACCATGCATCTGATGTTTCACCGTCATCACTGGAACCCAGATGACTTGGATCTGACTGACCAAGAGTAAGGGGAGGAAGGGTGGTTTTTTTGAATCCTCCGTCATTGTGGTCGTGTGAGTGCAGTGACCAAGTAGACTTCTTAGATTAGGATTACATCTCAAATGTTCGAATCTAGTACCAGCATATTTCTTGCATTGAAAATATGGCCTTTGCTTCCCGGAATGAAATCGGCTAATGGTGAAGATGAGATTGAATAAAAAGAGCAAGGACAAAAGCCATACCCATGTTGTAAGTCCGAACCATCTCCATTTCAATTTGGATTTGCTTCTCAAAGGGGCCTAGGAAACATAATACAGGAGGCGGTGGCTTTAGGTTCCCCTCGTCAGTAGTAACAACATCACTAGAAAGGTATGCAGAAGCAGCACTGTCAGTAATAAAAAAAGCTGGTTCGTCAGAATGATGAGAGATGCGGTGGATCATGCAGACCTCTTATCCAAGATTTCCCAGCTACGTTTCACAGAGAGGCTTCCGTACACTCTGGGTTGACGGTATGCATCGTTATCCATGGCGTCAACCCCCTCCACAGCCTCTTTATACCACCCTCTCTCTTCTACCATCTTCTATAGAGGTCCCCATCCTACATTAAAGCCCCACAACTTATTGACGTGGTCAGTAACTTGGGAGTTTTGGGTGAAGTTGTTGGTCATCATTATTTTCGGCGGCTTGAATAATGATGGGGGCGATTCAAGGCGTTCGACACGTCCGGTACACGTGTTCAAGGGCATAGCTCTGTGGCTATGGTGCACACTTGGCATTGGAAGAACATACATCTGGTGTTTAGAAGCACAAGAAAGGCTGGGTTTTGTCGCGCCTTGTTTCATTCAGGATCGGGGAAAGACATTGCTGGATGGTTTTTATGTACCTTTAGCAACAACTTTGACCTTTCTCGTAGGAGGAGTCTTGTCTATGGCTTTTGGAGGAGGTTGGGTATTGGATTCCGGACCCTCGTCTTCATCGTCCGTTGCTTCAAGTATAACTCCATACAAGTTCAACTCAAGGAGAAAGTATATTCTCCAAAGCTCAGATATAACAAACTACCATATATACGGTATGCCGTTGTAGCGAGGCCCAAGGGAGGTGATTAAGAATATATCCCATCATCATCTTCTGAGTCGTTATCGCTGTCATTGGCACCATCTTCTGAAGTCTCACTTTCAACATCCTCTCATCCTTACTGGAAGGCCCAGCAAAGGCAGTCCTGTCCACGATACCATAGAGCTCAGAGCGAGATTCAGCTTCTTGCTGAAGCCCTGCTTGAAGACGAGGCAGTAGGTGATCTCATAACTTTGAGTAAAAATTCTATGCCAGAGGATGAGAGAGCACATGTGAAGGTGAAAGAACCACTCACCCTAATAGCAGGATCACCAGCATTCCGCTGCAAAAAGATGGGAATATGCACGGAAAACTTCTGTGAGATACCCATATTGTAACGGACCCCGGGATCAGCAGCCATGTCCTCTGGCTCTATTTGATGGGGAGAGCCGTTCGCATTCAGCTTTCCCCGGATTGCATGGATGCGGCGTTGGCATTGTCCAATCTTTGAGAGTTGTTGAGGTATTGATCGGCCACTTGTCTGAAGGAACCACCCTTTTGAAGTTTTATGTTCTCGTTCACTCTGAAAAACTATTAATACCCTGGAGCTCAAGTGCGATGTCAGGAAAGTCTCACTGGTTGAGTGGTGTATGAATCGGTGGTGCCAAACCACCGAATAGTAAGGTGGTAGTCACCAAGTGAATGGAACATGTACATCCTTAGATTCAGCTGCTTCGGCTGTCTCGCACTGCTGCTGTGTTTTTGAGCCTTCAAATTGGAGGTTCCTGACTTGACAGCAGCCAAACCTGGAGCCTGACACCATAAACGAGCAGCTCGCTCATGTTCTAATTCCCGTGCTGGAAACGCCGGACATGTTTTTCCCTGAAATGAGCGAAGTTTGTCGCCGAGAGACTTAGTGACCTGTGATAAATATCCAAGAGTAACATCCGTGTGCAATCGGAGCTTGACAAGACCATGCCAATGAGCTAGGTCAAATAAAACCTTGAGAATGCGTGTGTTGTGTGGTTCAGGTAAGAGACCATCAAAAACAGGAATTGCGCACTAAATGGACAGTATAATGTCAGCCAAGTTCAGATTAACTGAGCCATCATCAACCCCACTTGCAACATATCCTCATAATCATGTGCTGTCATCTTTTTAAGTTCTGAACAGTTTGTCGTTATTCTCCTTACACCATCAATTCCAAATGGTGGGATATCTCGAAAACTAGCCAAGGGTTAGTATCAAGTCTCTAGATATTGAACTGATGCCCACCGACAATTCAATTCATGTTTCAAAGTTTCATTTTTACAGTCCAGAAGACGTAGTAAATGGATAAAGACCGCCTTCCAAACACCCAGCTCAACTTCATGCATTAGGTCTACCACAAGCATGTCAAACATATTGAAGTCAAATGATGAAAGTTTGTCTGAGAACGCATTCTGAAACAAGAATAATCAATATTACATGGCATCATAAAGGAAACCACCCACTGCAGTCGGGACCAAAGATTCCTCTTTTAGGAGATTCTCCACAGCCGCGCTGTCTATTGTATTGTTCTCTGAATATATGGCCTCACGTGCAGCCCCAACACGACTATGCCGCTTCACATCATCAATATGAGCAAGAGATATGCGTTGCATTATGTCACGATGCATTCCCATATTATGCGCACGGTCCAATGTTATCAAACACCGAGGACATGGGCAGTGGCCAAGATTGCGAATGGTGGCCAAAAGTATTCTAAAACATATTGAGCTTTCATTTTATGATGGTGTGACAGAAACTTACTTTTCCTTGTAATCCGCAGAGTATGTGAATATACGGGGGTAAAAACAGTGCAAGATGCCATTGCAACATTTGACTACCATTCTATGCTTATATACTTCCAGGAATTCGTTGTCAAGAATGATTGACCATTGAGCATGGTACATTTCTTGATGACAATGGGATAGAAACATAGAATTAGGTCCTTTGCCGCCGATATTCTCTGCCACAAAGGCCTTAAAGGCATCGGGAAGCTAATAGTCAACAGAATCAGGGTTCAGATAGCATCGGTGTAAAAGATCTCATGCACCGTTTCCAGGTAAGCGACATGTTCAAATGCATGACAGGACGACTTTGACCTCCGATCTTTCAATTCATTTCCTATCATAAGATAAATGGGCCACAACTTTGCGGTACTGAAAGATGTCAACTGCGTCCCATTGGAGGCAAACATCAAACCAAGTACAAATCTTGGAAGGAGACATTCTGGTTCCTGAGGAGAATCTTGGAGATCACAATGAGCCTCGATGAATGCCTCCGACGTATAGAGCTTGCTGTGAACTCGGACCAGCTCAATATCGTCCTGTTGTTGCCAAAAGAGTTTGTAGGGTTCGAAATGGAGATGGGGGTGGATGGAGGGTTGGGTAATCTTCTCCCTGATCATGGACATCAACTTGCGATGATGAAGGATGCCTGCATCAAATTCTTTTTGCCCCGGGTGCAAAGTTCATTTATGAAAAGGGACTTTGATTTTGATTGGAGTTTTGATCCAGCCTCCCAATGCGCCATCCCGTTCATCTTTCCAGCTGTCCTTGTTGATGCCCTCACAGCCCTCCCCACCCACCTCCCCACCCAGTTGAGCATCTATAAGCCGCCAATTCTTGCCTGCGACATCCTCCAGATGAAATTCCGGATGTCCAACTATCTTGAGAAGATTCTGGAAGCTCGACCATGATTTCCTTTCACCATCATTCCAGTACTATTCCCCCAGCAAAAATGACGATTGATTCGGATATGGGTAGTAGTTGTGAGCCGGAGAAGTGAATGACGGGTCCGGGGGAGCATCTATTAAGTCATTATGTGTGATATTTTCGCCAGGATCGTGATCTGGGAAGCGAGTGGCATAGTATTGCCAGAATAGCCCAAATGCGTTGTGTGGGGATTTAAGGATTCTTCTGACCAGCGATGCATGTGTTGGGCACCGCTTGGGTGGAGACCGACTTGGAGGTAAATCTGGCTCCATTTGCGTGCACTCCAATGCGACCTGTGAAGATGGTGGGGGAAGTGCTGCTGGAGGTTCAGGTGCTATGTCCCGATAGCGCCTTGGCATTATACATTCACTGTTAGGGCAACCACTTAACTATCTTCTCAAAGCATAATCCAAAGACTATGCCGAGAATCAAGCATTGTGGGCTCAACATAGATAAGCTTAGAGAGAGAGAGAGGATGGTGGAGGAAAGTGCCAGTTTATATTGACTTTAGATATCACCACAGTCAAGTGGGAATCCTAAGAGAATAAGACTAGAGTTACAGGCTTTGTGCTA
>Ga0307516_10006101_pt1 | contig 14226 bp, 19 predicted proteins | sample 19_EM_MG_FD_203310 | JGI IMG/M metagenome (GOLD analysis project Ga0307516, IMG submission 203310) | Populus trichocarpa ectomycorrhiza microbial communities from riparian zone in the Pacific Northwest, United States - 19_EM | ecosystem: Host-associated > Plants > Roots > Unclassified | place... | reverse complement strand
CATCAAACGCTGGACTGATGGCTTCTTCTGGAGTCCCAGCAGAATCCTAGGCAATTTCCTTCTCTACAGAGAAACAGAAAAACGTGGGGCCACCCTCCGCTCTAAATCTGGTGACCACCCGGCAGATCCAAACCCCGGAGATGGCCATCCGGAGCCTACTCGAAATGAATCCACCTCCCTCAGCCGCCCCAAGGGTGAAAGCGTGGGGCTCGACAGGGCAAGGGAAAGATGCCTCGTCGGTAGCTTGACCAACTCGTACAAGTTCAAACCAGGTGGTATGGTCAAAAAGGTACCCGCTTTCTCCCTTTTTTCGAACCGTCCGCCCCCTTGACCCACACTCTCCCAGACGTTTTCTCTCACCATCGATGGCGTCACCCAACATCTGATTTCGTACTACAAAGTTGAAGACGTTGAAGAGGGCCGCCTCAGATCGCCGTCATCTCTTCCGGAGATTGCCTCTCTCGATATCAGTCCGGAATACCTCGACAAACAACACTTTCGCATAGCGCCCAAGATCGAGATGTGTTTTGACGGCAAGCCCAGATATCGGGGAGAGGCGGACGAGATCGATCATTCCGTCGACGGGATATTGGGTTCCCCTCTATCTACTGCCATCCCCCTAATCACGGACGGTCGTAATGCGTCTGATTCAGACTCCCGGAAACGTGGAAAACGTTACGATCCGTACGGTAGCCCTGGGAAACGAGGCAGGAAAACCAAACGGAGCAATTCAACCATTACGGAACAGCAGTCCCCTCCAGAATCCCACTCGAAACCAACGCTCACCGTGTCGGTCCCACATTCAGCAGGATCCCCTTCTCAACAATCACCCCAGCAGTTCCAATCTCCCACAACTTTCCCTCCCTCCCACGCCCAGTCACCTCAACTCCCAACTCCGTTTACCTCCAGCTCGCCGGGATATCACCAGGACGCTCCAAGTACCGTAGGGCAGTATCCGTCGATGGGCATTCCACCGGCGTACCCAGTTGTGCACGGCTACCACGTTGCAACCTATTCTGGTACTCACCCGTATTCTGCTCTCGGTCCGCCGCAATCAACAGCTGGATCACCGGTAGCGACACAAACACCACCCACACAGGCTCCCACACAATCGCAGTTATCCTACCCTCATTACGTTCCTGATTCCTCCCAACCGCCGATGTATTATTACCCCGCATGGAACGGTTATGGCGGATGGCATTACCCGGGAGGATATCAGAATGGGAGTGGACCCGCTCCGAACACATCCCCCATGGATGGGATCAACAACTGTTCTGGCCAACCCCCTCCCACAGGGAACTCCGAGGAAGGGACAGATTCAACGACCATCCCAACATGAGGCCCCCTTCTCTTTGCATTTTCGTAGCGCCCTTTTTTGTATTTTGAGTGCGGATGTCGGCTCACTCTGTATCATAGCTGCCGTAGACTTCGTTCATGATATGCGCTCCTTCCTTTCGCTTCCTGTGGCATTCTTACTTTTCTTCATTTTGTACAACCCCCGCGTTTACGGGTAGATAGATGATGACGAGCGTCTGACACGTATTGATCCGTTGTTTTTGGGGGTATTTCGGCCTTCGGGGAAGTCCACCCCTCGCGAGAGCCGCAAGGGTGCTTTTACTCACCCGTGAAGACTTTCCCGCTCTCTGTCAAACTCGTTACCCTGCTATGAGACCGGAGGCTTTGCTGGTATCGTGACCACCGTTCGTGGGAGGATCAAGGGATCTGGAGTGCCAAATCCCGGGAAGGCGACGACGCATCAGTCCGTAACCAGATTTCTTCCCGCTCCCCCATCACCACCTCACTCATTGTACCAACGCTCCTTACAGTTTTATCCCCCTCACCCCATGTCCTACTCCTCTTTCTTCTCTTCCGGCCTCTCCGCCATCCAGCACCTCACGCCTCCCTCTTCCCCAACCCAACCTGTTCGACCCGACTCGCCCGTTGTCCCCCCAACTCCCATCCGTGAGGCAGCGGACATCAGCAACGAAGACCAAACTCCCACCCCAACGAACCCTTTCCAGGCATTTGGGACCGAGAGGCCCAAACTCCGCAAGAGGCGGAGCAGTTTGACCGTGAATACCTCGCCGTTGGTTCAATTCAAAGGATCTTATCGTGGTGCCACTGCCGCCGTTCAAAGGCAGAACCGCAGCCGAAGCGGGAGCGTGAATGATTTCTCCCAGTCTCGTTCCACCGGATTTGCGACTGAAGAGACCAATATCATCGGTCGCCTGAGGAGCGGTAGCATCGGCAATTCCCTTAGGTGCAGCTCACCCGTTTTATACCTGGTACTGCAGCATGTTAACTTGGGGACACACAGATCTCGTCGCATCATCCGTGGAGCCAGGCCACCCCCTTCTACTCCTCTGCCACCTTTACCGACCCTCGTCCCTTCCTCTGCCCCGCATCTTGGAAGTTTCGATTTGGGAGCGGGCACCGCACAGCGTCGTCCCCTTATGTCTAGGGTATCAACCATGGAGAACGTTGAGCAAGCGATTCCGAACTCACCCGCCGTTTTCCACGAGTTAAACGCTCGGGTCCCATTCAAACCCATGGTGAATGGCCCCGACGACGTTTTTATGAAAGAGATTTGATGACCCCTTCCTATGAGTGCGTTTCCCTTGTGCCCTGACAGCCCAGATCTGACCTGACCCTCTAGGATTCTGTATACAACCGTTTCATTTTACCCCTTGCTAATTTTATCCCGCGCTCGCGATTAATTTGACCCCTGTGTTGGATGCTGTTTCCCCCGGCGGAACGCCCCGGCACTTGTGGTTGCTGATTATCGATTATCATTGTTCCTTACACGGTTACGACAAGCTAGTTTACAGGTCTGGTACCCACACCCTCCTATTTGCTCTTGAAATATTATATGTTGCTTTCCACTTGGGTCTTGTCCTTTCCTCAAACTTATTCCATTACAGGGTACACACGGTTACGAACGATCGAAGTGCGGGTCGATCCTCGTCCGAGTCTAACCAGGAGTGGGATGAGCCGTGGCCTGGCACCACAACCGAAACCAAGGCGTACGAGATCTCAACGGCGCGGTCATCCGCGTTCCTTACGAACAAGGCACAGGGAGCGGAGCGCTGTGGTCGCACAACGTCAATGACGGGTCGGTTCCTATGTACATAAAGATCCTGAATGAAGGAAGATTGACAGGCTTCATATACAGGAACGAAACCGGCTCGGTTTGGCACACGGAGCTGCCGTACTGGATCCGTCATCCGCTCAGCGACCGCACGAATACGAGAGAGCACTTCCATCGGACTGTTCAGCTCAGCGATATCATTGGCCGTCTCGCCCGTTTTGACAGCCGCGGGCCCTGAACGTTTGAACGTTGAACCATTTGAGCGCTCGTCCATCACGCCCACCATCGCTATGTCGAGTTCCTTCCCCTTTAGGACCATCACATCGCCAAGCGTTGGGTTTATTCCAGCAGCTGTGGGAATGATTTCTTTTTATATTACCCTTTCGCCACACGGCCGGTGTCGGAATTTCGCCAAGTTACTGTTTCCAATCTGCGGTGATGGGTGCCAAAACGAGGCAAGGGAATCCAGTCCTCACCGCTGGGTCGACCGGGTCGCCCGGGCCAACGAGAGACGGCGTGAAATTTGGAACCATACTCCGTTTGCCCCATCTCCTTCCGGCGTGCACCTCAAACGGCCAGGATGGGCGACAAGTTCCAAGAAACAGTGGCATATCCTCTCCTTTCACGATGTCTAGTTACTCCAAGCTTCCCCCCTTATATAGCATTGATGGTGTAATGGTAACATCGTACCTTCCCAAGGTATGGCCCCGGGTTCGATTCCCGGTCAATGCATTTTTCTTCCTTTCGAAGATGCTAACCAACATTCGTATAACCAGGGTGGTACAGAAGAAATAGATGAGCATGAAGTACTGAAAAAGTATAGTATTCATTCAATCTTCAAATGCGATGAGTGGCTCATGAATCGGAGGACTGGGAGGTCGAATCCATGGTTCTGGTTCGGCTGGCACCCCCCTCCGTGGAGACGGCTGCCTCTGAGCGTCTCTGGACGGGGAATCGAGAGCCCTCCGGCGGGGTGCTTCACCTTCGAACTTCCCTTCTCCGCTTCCTCCTCGCTCGTGGATTAACTCGCGCTTGGGTATGTTCACGGTTGGGACTTTGGGCGTCTGGATCGGGGTAACCGAGGCCGGAATTGGTTGTTGGGTAACCGAAGGCGACATGGGAATTATAGGGGTTAATCCGAAAGTCCTCCTTGTGGGTATCACCTTGCCTGTACTACTGGTAAGCAAAGGCCCTCGAAAACAGAACCAGAAGGGACGTGACCTGTTCCCTTGAGAAGGTCGTACGCTTTCAGTCGGGTTTTGTCCCAAGCAGGGTCAACTAGGGGTGACGTTTATCTGAGCAGGTGGATATCCAAAATGGATTGGGCGTACCTGTTGAACCATCCTCGACCGCCACATAGTCGATCTTGAAACGTTTGAGGTATTCTTCGTCCGGCGCCCAAGGTGCGTCCGGAACGACCTCGTCGACCCACCGACAGTGGCGGACTGTCTCGCAGCGCTCCAGGTGTGGGCGCAGAGGTAGGAGGTTATGCTGGCCACGCTCAGCGTCTGAGAACACACCAACGATAAGATGCGTTTGTGGGAAGGACAGCTTGGCTTGTCTGAGCTGGAGACTTTGACTGCATACACAAAATGTGGGGTGAAAACCGGGTGGCTGCTGACGAAAGGAAAGCACTCACGCGACGTTGAGTCCATCGAATGACCCGTCCACATAGACCCGGATGGTACCCATCTTTTCGACGAGAACTTGACCATGTCCGTAGATCGAGGGGAGGGAACGAGACTCCTCCAGGGACTTTCTGACGTAGTCCTGTATCTGGTCCGCAGTGAGCCTTACGGTTTCGAACCTATCCTTGGCGGACTGTAAAGGTTCTGGTTCCCAGTTGCTGCGCCTGGGTGAGACCCTGAAGTTGAGGAAGTTCGAATCTGGGTCCCGTTCTTTGCATCGGAGGGTATTGCGAGCGGTAGATGCGGCGGTGTGAGAGCCACCGTTGCTCGAGTTGGGAGTGTGGGGGTTGGAAGGGAACTCGAGCTCTTCGGAGGGGTCGTACACGTTGAGATCGGCTATGCTGGATTCCAATGATCTGCTACCGCCCTCTGAAATGACGTCGTAATCGGCCAGGTCATCACTGAAAGTTTGGGAGGTGTTCAAGCTGCTCATAGGGGAACGGAGGAGATATTTGGATCCGAGGATGGCGAGATGCGGTCGCTCCTTCACTCGTATATATAATAAGTGTATGTACTACTAGGACCGTCATCATTTTTCTTACGTGTACGAGGATAAGATCAAAAACCTCGGTGGTTTATTTATCTAATCTTCCTTTTGGAACAGGTGCAACTTCAACGGCCAGGGTGCCCCCATCCAACTCGCCAGAGCCGAGTGGTCTTTGAGGACGTCGCCAGTGTTCGGGTGGACGAGAACGCTGGGGGGTTTCAGTCGATTGACCGTTTTGGCGGGACAATGGGGGGTTGCTCACGATAGAGGTCCACGATTCACAGCCAACCAGGTAAACAAGGTACCGGTCTCGTGTGGGGTGAAGGTATCGACTTCAAACATAGCCACAGGATGGGGACCAACTGGTTCCTCTCGGAGGCGAGAGATCATGAGCTGTGAGTCGGAATGAGGGGGGTCTTTTAGGATTCGACGGTGGGGCGAAAGTACCTCTGGGAACTCCCTTCGAAGTCTTTCATGGAGCTCTCGCGCGAACTGAGTTTCTTTCTCATCGCTTCGGTTGAAATATACTATGGGCGGATGGATGAGCGAGGGGCCAGAGTGAGGGTCGAGGTGACGGTTACCGTGAAAGTCGAAGTTGGGGCTATTGGGACGAAAGGGTTGTGGGGCGTGGTCCCAAACAGAGGACCTTGGAGCGGGGGAGTTTTTCAATGACCTACCATCGGGGTTAAACCCGGTGGGGAGAGGGTCGCGGGGGCCCTGGTAACCCTGGAGTGGAGATGGCCAGTTTTTTGGCATGGCAGTGTGGGAGAGAGGAGGGGCGAGATGAGACTGGCAGACCAGCAGTGGGGATCCGAGAGGATCGTGTGCTCATCATCACTCTCCCATGATGTCGTCAGCGCGGGAGTCGGAGCATATCATCTCTGCAAGGGAGACGTTGGACAGTGAGTGGGTTCTGCCAAGATAGCTCCCTGAATCCAGCTGAGGACCCACAGCGCTGTACGATATCTCACAGCTCTTGAACACCAAGCTGGATAAGGAGACGCTCGCCACCTGCATCCAGATGATAGAGAGCGGCGTGAACCCGCAGGCACTCGCGGTAAGGAACTGATTGCTGTCTGTTCCTTCCCCATATTTACCCGAACCCAGGCGGTAATCCAAGAGTTGAGGAGAGAGAGCGCCGCCCTCCAGCTCCAGTCGTCGTAGTCGTTCTGCACGTGTTGTGTTGTACGCCAGGAAATAGAAAGATGCCTTGGAGCTCTTAGCCACGCCCCCACCGTCTAACCGTTCCCATCCCACCAGATATAATGGTTCCTCCTCCCACAACCCTCTGTCGCCAACGCCCACAAGGGGTACACCATGGCTATCTCCCCCATCCTCCTTCTCTCCTTATCCCTCCTTTTGGCCCGCGTCCTCGCCGACCTCACCGATGCCCAGGCCGCGATCGTCAAACAGCGTCTCGCCCAAGGTTCACAGCAGAGGTAGTACACGCACCGCACCCACTCAGATACATTCTCAATCTCACTTCACACCCGATAGCTGGGAGCTCGGCACAAGAGCACAGACGCTTCTTGAGCTTGATAGCCCTCGATACTCGGTCACCACCCCCGGAGCCAAACTACCGCCGGGCAGGTCCAATCCGCCATCCTCGCTCAATGATGTTTTCACCATCGCGCGGGATATCGTTTCCAAACGAAACCCTACCAAAAACACCCCAGAGCCGTTCATCGAAGATGGTACCGCCGGAGATCCACCAAGTATCGGAGTTGCCATCATTCTTGCAGACTGGACGAACAAACAAGCCACTGACGGTCAGAACTATGCGCAAGCCATCCAGAACCAGTTCAACTATCTCTATACCGTTCCAAGGACGAGCGACGGCGCAATATCCCATCGCGTCGGTCAGCTCCAGCTCTGGTAATAGAACAAAGTCGCTCCACTCGCCCCACCAGTTCACACCCTCTCTAGGTCCGACTCCGTCTACATGGTTCCCCCTTTCCTGGCATATTATGGCGTCATGACCAGGAACAAATCCGCAGTGGCTGAAAGTTACAACCAGATCCGCCTCTACCGTAACTACTTGCGCGACCGAAGCTCCAATAACCTCTGGAGGCACATGGCCTTTGGTGACAGCCAAGATAAAGGTCACTGGGCGACAGGTCAGCTTTGGGCCATCCCGCTGTCAGTTCATTTACTCATCATCAGGTTTCCAGGCAACGCCTGGGCGGCTGCAGGTATGCTTCGCGTTCTCGGCACGATCAAGAATTCGGAGTACGCTGGTGATTTCAAGAGCGAACGGGCCGATCTCATCAACTGGGTCCTTGAGATTCAGGATGGCATGTACAACTACCTCGTATGTTCCATGCAACCATAAAGCCGCGTCTCGTCGACCCACCCACACCTGACAACCGCCCCCTTACCACCCAGCGATCGACCAGTTGTTTCGGAAATTACCCCGACGACGATAGTTCATTTGACGATGCTGCGTCTGCCGCGTTTCTCGCCGCCACCGCCTACCGTTTGTCCACCTTGGCTGGGAAGCACAAACACGTCCACCTGGCAGAGAGAACGAGGATTGCGCTCACGGCCCGTTCTAACCTCGGAGGGGGACCAAGCAACGGGACGTTTGCATCCATGGTGCATTTTGATGCCGATGGGTGGCTATCACCGGTCGTGAACCCGGGGTCGTTTGGAGAAGTCGGATCGAAAAGTCCCGAGGCTCAGGCGTTTGTGCTGATGATGCAGGCTGGGTATCGGGATTGGGCCCAAGCCGGTTACAACGGTGTGAACGGTGGCACCCAGAATTCAGCCACTCTCTCGCTGGCCACGTCTCTCGGGGTCGGCGTCGCACTGGCCCTTGTTTTATTGAGATAATTAATTGTTGGCTGTATTTCACGCTGTATGAACGGACAATTTCGCACGATGGACAGTGTACGGCGATTACCGACAGTTTCTCCACTTTCCGTTGTGCGAGTCGCATACTACTGTGTACTACCGTAGACTCGCTGTGCGGTCTCCTTCTCTCCCCCCTCGCGCCTCAACCAATCCTTTCTTCTTTTCTTTCTCCTTCAAATGCCCTCGCTCTTCTCCAGGGCGAGGACGACCTCGACCTCCAAGCAGCTCCAGACCGCCAACGGCACAGACGAGTTCGGCAGAGCTCCCACTCCCCTCCGTTCCAAATCTTCCTTCACCACTCCCACCAAAAAGGACAAGAAGGACAAGTCTGCGAGATCCCGGACACTAAGCACCCCCGACCCCGACAGCCAGGAATACTCCCCCGAGATCCCAGATGGCAGCTTCCTCCCTCTCAGCCTAAACCCACCTCGGTTCGACTCCCAGGGACGTGAAATCACCCAGGATTATGGATACCTCTCTTACAAGCGTCAGGTCGTCCTCGGCCTCGAAGATATCGGTCGTCTCGTCGACGTTGCCTCCCAAGAGATCTGCGCCCGCGGCCTCACAACCCCGTTTATCTTCTCTGCACTCGCTCTCGACGTCTCCGCCTCTGCAACCATGAGACTTATCGAGGCCTTCCTCCAGACGTGCAGCTCGAGACATCCTTCGGTTGACCAGAAATGGCGGGAAGAAGCTCAGTTCGCCAGCCCTCACGAACTCGGTATGTGCCTCCGCTGGGGACTCGCCCGTGCGGTCAGGATCGTCGGTGGGCTGGAAGTTCGTGGTTTACTCAACTACGAATCTTACATCGAGTGGAGAGACTGCGAATCATGTACGCCCGTCTTTTTACCTTGAACTGAACACACTGATCCGTCGATCGCTCACATGTGTCCTCTCCAGCAATGAATTACCCTCCAGCCATCTTCGCCAGCTTTTTGGACTCACTTGACCCAATACTCCAATCCCTCTTAATCACTCTTCTTACCCTCCTCAGCCGTTTGAGTGCCCATTCAGCATCCTCTGGCCACACTCCCCCCACCCTATCCCCCTTGTTCGGCCCGCTCCTCTTCGGTCTCGGCGCTTCATCCCTTTCATTTCACCATGCGTACCACAAGTATCTCCGAGCCACCAATGCCACCGAACATCTCATTCTCGCCTTCGTACGATGGCAGGATACAACCAGCACCAGCGGTCTCGGTGTTCCCGCTCGGCTCAAGGATTGGATTCGCGGTTACCCATCTATGCTACCATCTCTACCCACCCAGAAGCAGGAGCGATCGTTACCCAGGAAAGGTGCCAAAACGATCCGTATCGCCACAGTTCGGAGGAACGTGAGAATGTATTCCCCGGATTTAGTCAAGACCGCAGCCAGCTGGGCGAGCAGACCCAAGAGCCCGAGCGAGGCCAATTCCCTGACGACCTCTATGGAGTGGGAGAGGATCGCCCCTCCAACACTGAAATTGCCCCCAAGGTATTCGGACACATATAGGAAGAGAATGAACCTTCCCCCCTCTTTTCACCCTGATACCGGTTTTGGGGATCCATCCCTCCAATCCTCATTATCGAATACCTCGTCCGCTGCCTCCACCGAAAACGGCCCACTGTTAAACAGACCCGGAGAAGACCGTTTCAGGAGCTTGACGGATCTCAAATGGGGAGAGTTTGAGGCGAGTGGGTTCGGGGATGTTCTTGCAGACGAAAAGAAGCTTCAGTTTGATCTAACGGAGGGTGCCCGAGAGGCGCGCCGTGCAAAGCGTCAGACCTTGACATGGAACGACTTCTCCCAGGCAGGATTTACTCGGATGGATGACCCTTTTAACACCACCCTCCAATTCAGCACACCGGTGGCTGCGACTATCAATCAGTGGCCAACCCAGAACGCCGAAATCTCGAGAAAATTGAAGAAGACTCAGAAGTCGCTGCCACCCTTTGGTTGGGACACTGAGCCCGTGATGGCCTCGGAGGAAGTCATCGAGGAAGCATTCGTTGGCGTATTCTGCGATCTTGTGTATGGTGGAGGCTGGATGGATATCGAGCGAGGGGAGGAGGTTGATCGGGAGTGTAATTGGGCTCTTGTGCGTATTATGGTCCCCACACCCCTTCGATCCTATTGATAATTCACACCGCGGGAACATTCAGGTCGAGTACAAATCCCTCCCCGTCTCCAGATCTAACACTGTCTCCGGCGTTGGAGACCCCCGCACATCTACGACCCTCATCCTATATGAAGAGTTCGTCCCACTGGAATACCGACAACAACTAGCCGCGTCCGGGAATAACAGGAAGAAGTTGCCCTCTCTCTTCTCCTCCTCCAAGTCAAAGCAATGGAAGCCGGCTGCAACCCTCAATGGGAAACCATACACCCTAGGATCCGTCCCCGCTAGCCCCTCATATCGTGAAGTTGAATTTGAGGGTATCCTACGCGCAGGAAATACCACACGGGTCATCAAAGTGGACTCCAAGAACAATAAACCAGTCGCCTCCCCGCTGAGCAAGTCCATCTCAAGCCCCGACCAGTCCCTCAAGGTCGGGCCGGTGTCTGGCCCGCTGTTCACCACCAAGAGTGACTCTCCCGCCCACCAGTCCGAGCCCATCCAGACTCCCACCCCTATTCAGACGCCGACGATCCCCTTCAACTCTCCCACCGAGTCGGGTGAAGAGACCCCGACCAAACAACGGTCGAGGTTCCGGATCCCTGGTGGTTTACCGGTTGGTGGGCCCGCCTCGACGCGTCGAAGGTCTGGACTGCCTCCGGCCGAGTATGACACCATTGACTTCGAGACTAGGTTGGCAAGTTACAGCGACGACGAGTTGAACAGTGGGCTTGGGAGGCCGATGACCAAACAGGAGAAGAGACAGTCGAAGGATGACGCCTGGGTGGATATTTTGGTCTCAGGAAACAGCAGGAGGCTTGGGGGTCAGGATGCAGTCTTAAGGCCTGGAAGGTCCGACCCAGATCTGGCGAAACAAGAGATTGCACAGGTGTTGGCTGCTGTCAAGGGCCACCCACCTTCGGACGACGAACAGGACGAGGTCATCATGGAGCCCATCGACGATCCAACGCGATTCTCGATCGAAAACCCACCTAGCAGCAGCGATCACGGGCCATTCGGAGTGAGCACGACCGAAGAAATGGATGGGGACACCCCCTCCGCAAACCAAACCCCACGGAAACCCGGTTACTTCGACTTACACCCGGAACGGAGGCGGGGAGTTGTCTCTACTGCCGAGGACGATCCCCGCTCACGCCTGGCCTACGATGACAGTGACAGTGAAGTTGATTACGCTCGAAAGGAGTCGCTGGATTGGGGCCGACAATCTGGGGACAACGACCATGAACCACGCGCTCCGGCTCCCGTCCAGACTGTTACTCCCCCCAGAGCGCTACCCCCGAAACCTGACGCCAAGTTATTGTCGCCTCATACCAACGGCGAAAGTCTATTGCCATCACCTGCGATTACCCAACCCCAGCCACAGTCCTCGAAAAGCAAAACGACATCCTTGATCGAGATGTATCGAGAGAAAGAGAGAGTGGCCGCCCAACCTGCACCTCAGCCAACTCAACGGTTGTCTCCTCAACCTTCCGTGTCCCCCCAACCAGCGCCTCAGCAGCCGATTCGACCTCTCCCATCACCAGGCTCCAAGCTAGTACCTTCTAACACACCGCCAGCGCCACCAAGAACTCCCTCTCCGAATCCCCCCGATGAAGCACTTGTCGCGACGGTTGGCCAAAGTCCGGACGGGCCTGGAAGATACATTCATGGCGCTCCCCTTCATAACGTGATAGAGGAAGAGGAGGAATGAACGGGAGCGAATGGTGTCGGTGATGTAGCCTTTCTTTATATCTTCATTTGTTCAAATCATCCCGTCCGCCTGGTCTTTGAATCCCATCCCCTATTCTCGACTTTCCCCCCCTTCTTGGTCGCCTCCGACCACCTACAAGGTGCTCCTTCCTGCTCATAGTCTCGGGTTGAACCGGTCGTTTATATAATCTTTAAATTGCTCATGTAGCGAGTTTCATCCGTTCATTCATTTTCCCATTGTTCCCCCCTTCTCTCAAACCCGTAATCTCCTCCCTCTCTCGTCTCGCTCACAAGTTCCTCCTGCCCCTCTGACACTGCGTGATACCCGAAGGTGGGGTATTGCATTTCCACCGATGTCCCTTCTTTTCTTTTTCCTCTTCATACCATTGGCCTAGCCGATCGCGTTTTGTGCCATTGCATTGACAATCCAGACCCAGTTGAAGTGCGTTGTTTGACCAAATTACCGATGAATTCATGATAAGTATCTGGGGCTGGGAGTCTGATGACCCCGCCCTCGACTGTTGATTCACCGTTTCACAACTTCCGCCCTACAGCCACGCCAATACAACAAGATTATATCAAAGCTCTTTGGACCCCGGGACCATGTGCGAGGGACCTGGCTCCGGTATTCGGTATCGGGCGCCTTGCAAGGGTGGCCGGGCCCCAAACATAGGCCGTGTCTTGTGGAATATTGAAGCGCGAATTGTCGAAACGTAGAGGGTCTTTGTGCTTGGTCTTAAATAATATAGATTGGATTGGATGGGGAAAGATGGGAGGCGCGGAAGTAAAGAATATGCGGCGCGTGGCACTCAGGGCCCTCCGAGCCCGCCCTTCGGGTGTGGTAAGGGGTGCCCAAGGAACCATCATCGCACACCGAATCTTTTCTCATGTTCTATATTCGCGTTCACTCTCTTTTGTGCGTTCGTCAGCCAATCTATATTCGCTTACAACCAGGAAAGTCCATATCAATATGCCGATACCGCATGTCAAGAAAACGAGAGTGTGGGGAAGGGGAGCCCGTGTGTTTGAAGGGAGCGTGGGGTTCACAAAGAACCATGAGGGGTGAGAAGAAGAAACATATCGAGCGTCCATGACCATAAAACCGCAACTCCGAAAGAATAACTACAAATAGTCCGCCGAAGTAATTACTGAGAGAAAGACCCAATGTAAACTGTAACAGATTGCTAGATTGCCATACATCATGAAGGACCGCGTCTAAAGTGGCGGAAGGATTAGTAAGAGAAGATCATCAGCCACGGGTTCAGCACGATCTAAAGGGAGGAAACGTATTAGTGGGAGAGACCAATCGGCGATAATGACCGATCGCTCACGGGGTAGAGGAGGTGGCTTCCTGCACTGATGCTAGAAATGGGCCGAGAGGGTTAGCTTGTGCCTAATCGTCGTAGAGGGCAAGGACACGTACACGAGGGGGAGGATAAGGGACCAAGAACTCTTCTCGATTCGCCATTCGGAGGGCACCAGGCCAGTGGCAAAGATGATAACGGTGATGACACACAGAGCCGAAATCACGAGCGAGAGCCAGAACCGTTTGAGGATCTTGGGGACTTCCATCCAGAAATTAGAACGTTCGACCTCCTTCTTTGTCGCACCCCATGTGATATTGTACGAGAAGAGGTGGGCGAGAATGGCCTGGGAAATGTGAATGGACAAGCCACCGAAGAAGATGAAGCTGGCGTGTCATGTCAGTATCAAGTCTCAGGCAGTGGGGGTCGGAACGCACAAGAAGGGGACCCAAGTGAAATTTTCGAAGAAAGCGTCCAGAAGGTTACGGTGCCCGAGCCGGTACTCCAATAGGGAGAACGCAACGTTACCAGAGGCGGGGAACACAACCATACAAGCGAGCCAAATTTCGAAACTGTGGAAATACCACCCGTCGACATCGACAGCGAATCCGAGCAAGAAGTAGTTGAGCAAGGAAAGCGTTGCGCCGGCAGCGATACCGTCTGTTAAGATGACATCAGCGGGGAGCAGAGGTGTACGTCCGATTACGAGACATACAGTACGAGAACATGTCTAAAAGGGCGATTAGACATGGAATGGGAACGAACAAAGCGATCGCGACTCACAAGACATCATGCTAACTTTGTAGTGCACTGGGGCCTCGGACCACAGGAAAACCCGCAGCTGCTTCGAGATGGGGCCCAGTCTCCACCAGCTAACCATGGGGTTGAAGATCAATTCGTTGCAACCTGCAAAGGAGTTAGGGAACAACGCGGCTGATAGTTTAGGAGGTTACACACCGTATGCGTACTTCTGCCACCTGTTCAATTCGTCGTCACAGGTCAA
>Ga0307516_10006100_pt1 | contig 14227 bp, 12 predicted proteins | sample 19_EM_MG_FD_203310 | JGI IMG/M metagenome (GOLD analysis project Ga0307516, IMG submission 203310) | Populus trichocarpa ectomycorrhiza microbial communities from riparian zone in the Pacific Northwest, United States - 19_EM | ecosystem: Host-associated > Plants > Roots > Unclassified | place... | reverse complement strand
GCCAGCTGCACGGCGGTGCGCGTGACGGCGAGCGCCATCTGCTCTTCCGCCCCGCTCCACTGGTCGTCGAGGTTGGCCAGCAGCGCGCCGAACTGGGCCGCCATCTGGCGGGCGAAGGATTCCTTGAACGCCTCGAGGGCGACCTGGCCGTCGCGATAGCCGTCCTGGTAGCCGACGTCGCGCGCATGCTGCACCTCGGCCAGCCATTCGGCCTCGGTGGGCGGCGGCGGCGGCGGTGGCGGTGCGGCGTGCACCTTGTTCTCGGGGCGGTCGGCCGGATGCGGCATCGGCGCCGCGGCACCGCCGAACGAGCCGGGGCGCCACGCGGCGAAGCCTTCCAGCTCCTCGCGCGGGATGAAGCGCGACTGCGGCGCGCCGCGTGGGGGTACCGGCGCGGGCTTGTCGTAGTTCGGGTCGTGCAGGCGCTGATTGAAGGGCGCTTTAGAGGAAGTCATCCGCGCCTCCACTGGCCAGCACGATCTGGCCTTCGTCGACCAGGCGGCGCACGATCTTCAGCATTTCCTTCTGCTCGGACTCGACCTCGGAGACGCGCACCGGACCGCGCGAATCGAGATCCTCGCGCAGCGTCTCGGCGGCGCGGCTGGACATGTTCTTGAAGACCTTCTCGCGCAGCTCCGGCGCCGCGCCCTTGAGCGCGATGACCAGCGATTCGCTCTGCACTTCCTTGAGCAGCGACTGGAAGCCCTTGTCGTCGAGCTTGTTCAGGTCGTCGAACGTGAACATGTTGTCCATGATCTTCTGGGCCAGCTCGTTGTCCGCCTCGCGGATGTAGTCGAGCGCCGAGGTCTCCACCGACGACCCCATCAGGTTGATGATTTCCGCGGCGGTCTTGACGCCGCCCAGCGACGCCTTCTTCAGCTTCTCGCCGCCGGCGAGCACCTTGCTCATCACCTCGTTGAGATCCTTCAGGGCGGACGGCTGGATGCCGTCCAGCGTGGCGATGCGGATCAGCACTTCGTTGCGCTGGCGTTCGGTGAACGACTTGAGCACCGACGACGACTGGTCGAAGTCCAGGTGCACCAGGATCGCCGCGACGATCTGCGGATGTTCGTTGCGCAGCAGCTCGGCCACCGAGCTGGCGTCCATCCACTTCAGGCTCTCGATGCCGGTGACATCGCTGCCTTGCAGGATGCGGTCGATCAGCAGGTTGGCCTTGTCGTCGCCGAGCGCCTTGCGCAGCACCGCCTTGACGTACTCGTCGGTGTCCTGCACCAGCACGTGCTGCGATTGCGCTACCGTGCCGAACCTGTCGAGCACACCGTCCATGCGCTCGCGCGTGATGGACTTCATGCGTGCGATGGTCTCGCCCAGCTTCTGGACTTCCTTGGGCGCCAGGTGCTTGAAGACGGCGGCGGCCTCTTCCTCGCCAAGCGACATCAGCAGGATCGCGGCGTCTTCGACGCCTTGGTCGTCTTTGTTGGATGCCATGATCAGGCGGCTGCCTCGCCGTTGACCCAGTCGCGCACGATGTTGGCGACGGCGGTGGGGTTGTCCTTGGCGAGCTGGCGGGCGCTCTCCAGCTTCCTGGTCATCTGCGGCGCCTCGAGAAGCTCGGGCAGCGCGTCCATCGACAGCTCCTGGGTGTCGTCGACGACGGCGTTCAGGCCTTCATTCTTCGCCTCGATGACCGGCGGTGCGAGCGCGGCCATCACGGCGGGGCGCACGAGGCCGAACAGCACGGCGAGCGCGACCAGCGTCAGACCGGCGGGCACGCCGCCGGCGCGCAGCAGGTCGACCAGCCACTGCTGCTTCCAGATCGGCACTTCCTCGGCCTTCATCATCGCCTCGGCCTTGAACGGCGCGTTGATGACCTTGACCGAATCGCCGCGCGTCTTGTCGAAGCCGATGGCCTCTTCCACCAGCGCCGTGAGCTTGTCCATCTCTTCCTGCGTCAGCGGCGTGCTGGTGGTCTTGCCCTTGGCGTCGGTGTTGACGCGCTGGTTGACGACCACGGCGGCGTTGAGGTGGCGCACCAGGCCGGTGGCGTTGCGCGTGACGCGCACGGTGCGATCGACCTCGAAGTTGGTGACGGTCTCGCGATGGCCGTTCGCGCCGACGCTGCCGCCCTGCGCCGCCTGCAGCGGGGCTGCGGTGCCGTTGATCGGCGCGGTGGCGCCTGCCGGCGGCTGGTTGCTGCTCGCGCCCGGGACGCCGGACGGCACGTTGGCGGAATTGCCGCCGGTGTCGTTGAGCTGCTGGCTGCGGATCGTGGCGTCGGACGGGTTCTGGTTCGGCTTGAACTGCTCGGAGGTGGCCTCGCTCTGCGAGAAGTCGATGTCGGCCGTGACCGAGGCGCGCAGGTTCTCGCGGCCCACCACCGGCTCCAGCAGTTCCTGGATGCGCTTGGTGTAGCCCGACTCCATCTGGTTGACGTACTGCAGCTGGCTCGCGTCGAGGCCCTGCACGTTGCGGTCGCTGTTCTCGGTGAGCAAGGCACCGGTCTGGTCGAGCACGCTGACGTCCTTGGTCCGCAGCTCGGGCACGCTTGAAGCGACCAGGTGGACGATGCCGGCCAGTTGCGAGCGGTCCAGCGTGCGGCCACCGCGCAGCATCAGCACGACAGAGGCACTGGGCTTCTGCTGTTCGCGGAAGAAGCCGTTCTGGTTGGGCAGCGCCAGGTGGACGCGGGCGGATTCGACGGCGTCGATCGAGCCGATCGTGCGGGTGAGCTCGCCTTCGAGCGCGCGCTGCAGGTTCACGCGTTCCTGCGTCTGGGTCTGCCCGAACTTGGCGTTGTCCATCAGCTCGAAGCCGATGACGCTGGACTTGGGCAGCCCGGCGGAGGCCAGCTTCAGGCGCACTTCGTTGACCTTTTCGGCCGGCACCAGGATCGCGGTGCCGCCTTCGGCGAACTTGTAGGGTACCTGCATCGTGGCCAGCTGGGCGACGACCGCGCCGCCTTCCTTGTCGGGCAGGTTCGCGAACAGCACGCGGTAGTCGCCCTGCGAGCTCCACAGCCCGATCGCGACGATCACGGCCACCAGGCCCGCCAGGCCGACACCCAGCTTCATCTTGGCGCTGGCGGGCATGGCCACCAGGCGATCGAGCGGGCCGGAGGCGACGGCAAGGGGAACGGCAGTGGCGAGAGCTTGTTCCATGGAGGTTCGAGGGATTCCGGTGTTGTTCGTTGTGGCGCTTGCGCTGGACAGGACGAGGCCCAGCCTCGGCGCAATGAATGCATTCTTTAGCCTCGGGGTGCTCGACGAAGCCACGAGAAGGGTGTCGTTTGTCCAGCAGATCTCTTCTTCTGTTACAGGGCCGGTCGCTAAAGTTCAGACCATGCCAGCCGAACCCATCCTCCGTCCTGCAAGCGACACCGCCGCCCCCGCCGCGGCCAGCCGCCGCCCGGGTACGCGGGTGACGAGGAGTACCCGATGACGATGGACGTCCGCCTGAAGCCGTTCGACTTCGCCGCCGCGGTGGCGCGGGCCGGATTGCGCACCGACGGAACTCCGATCGCGGGCGGGTCTTCCCCGGCGGCGTCCGGGACGACCGGCGTCGGGAAGGCCGGATTCGGTTCCGCGTTGAGCGAGGCCCTGAAGGGCGTCAGCGACATGCAGAACCAGGCCACCACCATGCAGAACGAACTGCAGATGGACAACCCGACCGTCAGCCTGGAACAGACGATGGTCCAGATGCAGAAGGCCCAGATCGGATTCCAGGCCGCGGTCTCGGTTCGCAACCGGCTGGTGCAGTCCTATACGGACATCATGAACATGCAGGTTTGAGGCGCTGCGCCGGGCGACTTCTTGCGATGGGCGCCTTCGGGCGCCCATTTCGTTCCCGGGCCCGGCCATGCGGCGCTGCGCAGTGGGCCAGCTGCAAGACTCAAGACCGGTGCGGTGCGGGTGAGATCGGGTGGCACTGTCGTTCGGCTGCGTGCTACAACCCGGCCATGCGCAAGCTCTACACCGTGGCCTTCCCCTCGCTGAGCGAGACGGATGCGCGTTTCATCGCCGAGATTCGCGCACGGCACGACCGCCAGGTGAGCGTGCTGGGGCCGCATTTCACGCTGCTGTACGGGTGCGACCGCGTCGACGAGGCGAGCTACGTCGATCATGTGCGGGCGGTCGCGGGGTCGACGATGGCGTTCCAGTTCGCCTGCCTCGAAACGGAGCCCGACGAGGACGACGGGCGTGGCTATGCGTACCTGGTGCCCGAGCTGGGCCGCATGGACCTCGTCACGCTTCACGACAGTCTCTACACCGGGCCGATGGCGCCGCATTTGCGCAAGGACAAGCGCTTCTTCGCGCACATGACCATCGGCCATGCGGCCAATCTCGACGCGGCGGCCAGCCTGTGCGACGAACTCAACGCCGAAGGCGTGGACATCGCCGGCTCCATCGACGCGCTGGTGGTCGGCTGCGTGGAGCACGGGCGCTTCGTCGAGCTGGCGCGCATCGCGCTGCGCCATTGAGGCCACCGATTGCGCAAACCGGTGGCCCGGTTTGCGCAATCCGCTCGTCACGATCACTTGATCGTGTAGCTGTCCCCGTACGTCTTCCACTTCAGCGGCGTGTTCAGGTTCAGGTTGCCGTTGTTGAGGAACACGCGCTGCTCCGTGTCGATGCGGCTCGTGTCCGAGTGCGCCTCCTCCTTCTTCATGACGACCTTGCGGGCGTCGAGGAAGGCGTTGAGGTAGGTCGTCTCGTTGCCGCCCTGGGCCGGCGTCTTCGCCTTCTTCATCGCGGCCTTGCGGATGCCGCCGAAGCTGTCGGAGTCGTTGCCGGGGCCGTGCATCACGATCGCGTCGTAGTAGATGAACTGGCCCAGCGCGTGCAGGCCGTCGGACTTTGCCTGCGACACCGACGGGTTGAAGTAGGTGTCGTCGCGGCCGGTGTCCTGCGCCTGCTGGAACACGACGTCGGCCGCCGCCTTGTGCCAGGCGGAGACGAAGCTCGATCCGAGACCGCTGTGCGAGTCGGTGCCGTTGACCTTCTTCAGCGCGGAGACGTACTTGGCCAGCGGGTTGCCCGGCTCGCGTTGCGTGTAGTCCTCGACGACGGCGAGCATGTCGCCGGTGCCCGAGCAGAAGCCGATGATGCCGCCCGTGTAGCCGCGGCCGTCGCCGATGTCCTCGATGTAGGTGTACTGCGCCTTCCAGTCGAGCGACGAGTTCTCGGCGCTGGAGACGAGCTCCATCGCGATCTCCTTCTTCTTCGCGTCGAACAGGTCGACCGGCGACGATTGCGACACCGCGAGCGCCATCGCGCGGCCGTCGGCGTCGTCGGCCTGGGCGGCGGCGACGTCGTCCGCGTCGGTGCCGCCGCCGCAGCCGGCGAGCACGAAGGACGCCGCCAGTGCCAAGGGGAGCACGGTGAATGAACTGCGGCGCACGCTGGCGCCCGACCGATGTGAAGTCATGCTGGATCTCCTGGTGGGTGGGCGCGGGACGACATGCCCCGCGCCGGTGGGTGGCTTACTGCTTCGTGAAGCGCCAAGCCTGGTTGACGTTGCCGGAGCAGCTCCATTGCTGGATCTTTCCGCTGTCGTTGGTGCTCCAGTCGGCCACGTCGAGGCATTTGCCGCTGCCTTCGTTGGTGATCACGAAGGTGGTCGCGTCCGAGCCCACCTTGATCGAGAAGCGCTGCGCCGTGGTGGCGTTGTCGGTGTACTGCTGCACCTTGGCGCCGTCGGCGGTGGAGGCCGCCGCGATGTCGATCGCCTTGCCGCTGTTGGTGTTGATCAGCCGATACCAGCCCTGGCCCTGGTTCGTGACCGCGAACTTCTGTGCGCCCGTGCCGTTGCATTGGTACTGCTGCACCTGCGCCGAGTTGGCCGTGGAGGCGGAAGCGATGTCGACGCACTTGCCGCTGAACGCCGACGTGATCGTGTAGGTGCCGTCGGCCAGCGCACCCGGCTGAGTCGCCTTGACCGCGGCCATGATCTTGTAGAACTCGTAGGCCTTGGTGTTGACCAGGCTGAACTCGTTGAAGTCGCTGCCACCGGGCATGTCACGCTGCAGCGCCCAGTACGAGAGCAGGCCCAGGCCCTTTTGCTGCGCGAACGTGGTCAGCTGGGTGGCGTCGGCCTGGCGAAAGACCTCGCTCTGGGTGTCGTTGACGCCGATCATCGGGGTCACGCCGATCATCGCCCACAGTTGCGCGTCGGTCTTGCCCGTGAAGATGGGCTTGATCTGATTGAACGTGGCGGTGGCCGCCGAGATCGCGCGAGCGCCCATGGCGTTGGAGGCGTCGCCGTAGTCCATCGCCATGATGTTGACCATCGACACGTTCACGCCCGCCGAGTTCGCGCTGCGGACCACGGTCACCGCCTCGGACGGCAGTCCGGTCGGATCGACAGGCAGTGTGTATGAGACATACAGCCCCGGGTAGGCTGCCTGCAGGCGCTTGACGACGTTGTTGCGGCGCGTATTGAGCGCGCCGTTGCTGATCTGGCCGCCCTCCACGTCGAAGTCGATCGCGCGCGCCCCGGTGGTGTCGAGCACGCTCTTGATCAGGTTGTACATGCCGTCGTCGGAGCACGCGCTCTCGAGATAGGTGCCCGAGGCGCCGCCGAACGACAGGATCACGCGTCCGCCCGCGGCCTGGAAGTTGACGATGTCGGTCTTGCCGGCACCGCTCATGTTGGCCTCGAGGCCGCCGCCCAGGGAGCAGCCGCCGCCCGAGACGCCGAACGCCATCGTGGCGCCCATCACGCCGCCGGCCGACTTGGCCTGCATCAGCGTCGAGGGCGTGAGACCGCTGCCGTAGGCCCAGGTCTCGAAATACGGAGCCACGTCGGTGGCCTGCGCCAGCGGTGTGAGCGCTACCGCAGCCAGGGCAACCGCGGTGTGGAGCGCGCCAAAGGCGCGCAAGGGAAGCTTCTTCATGGGATTCCTCGGATGGGATGGAAACGGGAATGGCCGCGGACCCCTCCACCACGCCGCGTCTGTTTCTGGAGTCCGTTATCCGGCGTAGCCGGGGTCGGTCTTCGAGTTCGCCGGATGGCCGCCGGATCATCCGGTAGCTTCTCAAGTCATTAAGTCAAATTACTTTAATAACTTGCAAGAAGCGTAAGGCCGAGTCAAATTGGTTATAACCGGGTTAGTACCAATCAATACCGCATTCAGGGGATGCCGTAACCCGTAGAGGTATTTCAAGGTGTTGCGAAGACGTCCGCTCCCGCGGCGCCTCCATGCTCCTCAGGCGATTTCCGGCGCTCCGGCTGCCCGCTGGTACGTCCGCACCGTCCCGCGCCCTGCCCGCTTCGCCTCGTAGCACGCCTCGTCGGCAGCCTTCAGCACCTCGTTGACGGTGGTGAACGTGGAGTCGATCGCCACGATGCCGATGCTGGCGCCCACCGACAGTCCTTGCGCCTGCACGCCGCTGCCCCACTCGCGTCGATGCGCGGCCACGCGGGTGCAGATGCTCGCGGCGATGCGCTCGGCAGCGCGCGGGTCGCATCCGCGCAGCAGCACGGCGAACTCGTCCCCGCCGATGCGGGCGACGGTGTCGTGCGCACGGGCCCGGCCCATCAGGATCGCGGCGATGTCCTTCAGCAGGACGTCGCCGGCGGCGTGTCCGCTGCTGTCGTTGACCGCCTTGAAGCGGTCGAGGTCGATGAACAGCGCGGCCGCCGGCTCGGCGTCGGCGCGCTCGCCGATCTCCTCGCCCAGGCGCAGTTCGAACTCGCGGCGGTTCACGAGACCGGTGAGTTCGTCGTGCGAGGCCGACCACGAGAGCTGCTCGCGATGGCGGCGACTTTCGGTGATGTCGGTGAAGATCCAGATCGTGCCGGCGTCGGAATCGCCCGCGCGCACCGGCGCGCCCTGCAGCCGGACCCAGAACCGGCTCGAGTCGGCGCGCACCAGTTCGCGCTCCGTGTCGCAGGTGCCGCCGGCCGCGAAGGTCTCGGTGGCCATCCGGATGAACGAGCGGTGCACCTCGTCGGACGGGCAGATCACGTGCGTCTGCAGGCCCTGCACCTGCGTGCTGTCGTAGCCGAACAGCCGCGCGAACTGGTCGCTCACCAGCTCGAAGCGGCCGAGCCGCGTGAATGCGATGCCCACCGGCGCGTTGGCCATCACCGCACGCATCTTCACCAGCAGCTCGTCGCTGGACTTGCGCATCGCGGCCTTCTGCCCCAGCACGTGCTGGAACACGCGCGCCAGCTCGCCCAGCTCGCCGCTCGTCTGCGGCCATGGCTCCTGGGCCGTGAAGCCTTCGCTGATGAGCCGCAGCGCGCGGCGCTCCAGCTGGCGCAGCGGACGCAGCAGCGCCAGCATCGCGAGCAGGATGATCAGGCCGCCGGCCACGGCCACCACGGAGCCGATCAGGATCGCCTGGCGGCGCCCGGCGGTCGGGCCGCCCAGCAGCAGTTCGGCGGGGGCGCTGCGAAACACCACCCAGTCGGCATCGGGCACGCCGGCCACCGCGACGATGTCGTCGCCGAGCCGGCGCGCGGACGCTTGCGGCTCGATCGGCGCCCCCTCGGACTTCCATTGCGCCACCACGGCGGCGAAGTGCGGATCCGACGCCGCCGTGCGCATCACCCACGCCGTGTCCTTGTGCGAGACGATGGTGCCCTCGGAATCGGTGACGATCGTCGAGACCGGGTCGTGATCGTCCATCGTCGTGCGCGTCAGGTCGTTGAGCAGCGCGTTGGTGGACAGCTTCATGCCGCCGATCAGGATGGCGGAAATCTTGCCGTCGCGACCGAACAGCGGCATCGTCATCGCGAACATCGGGGTGCCGCTGGTGCGGCTGATGCCCGGCTGCGAGATGACCGGGCGGCGATCGTGGACGGTGCGCCGGATGTAGGCGCGATCCGAGGCGTCGATGTCGGTGGTGCGCACGTCGCCGTTCTCGGCGACCGCGATGATGTGCAGGTCGGCATCGGCCACGAAGACGCTGTCGAACAGGCTGCGCAGCACGTTCTGGTCGTCGAGGAAGGCTTTCACCGCCGCGGGCCTGGACAGGCGATCGACGGGCAGCTGGCCCGAGGCCGCGCGCAACGCCTTCTGCAGCGACACGATCTTGGCCGACAGCACCACGCCGATGCGCTCGGCGTTGGCGACCTCGGAATCGAGCACCGCGCGTTGGCTGCGCTGTTCCATCGCCTGCAGCACGAGCACGACGGTGAGCGCGACGCTGGCGGCAATGAGCACCACGCTCGCCAGCGCGAGACGCACCTTGAGCGAGTCGCTGAGGTAATGCAGGCGCCGGATCACTGGGGGCTCGGGCAAGGTCGAGTGAGGCGTCGCGTCGCGCGCCCGGGAGGGGCGCGCACGGGCTTCGCGCGGATGCGAAGCCCCGCGGCCAGGCTACTCGTGGGACATCATGCGCCGACGCTTCTGCGTCTGGTCGATGTAGAGCTGCAGCGCGCGTTGCGCCGTCGGGCTCATGCCGACGATCTCGCACCCGAGCCGCACCGAGCCGTTCTCGGCGCCGGTGGACGTGACGTGGTGCAGCATCAGGCCGGCGTCGATCTGCGTCTCGGCGTCGAGCGACAGCCGCACGCCCTTGATGACGGCGCCCGGCTGCAGGTTGGGCACGTTGGACGGCTGCAGCAGCGCGCAACCGCCGATGCTCACGTCGAGCACGCGCAGCGCGAGGCTCATGTCGGGGATGCCCGGGTGGCGGAACGACGCCGTCGCCGACGTGCGCTCGATGGTGCGCACGCGGAAGGTGTTGCGGCGCTGGAACCGAAACATCTCGCGCGGCAGCCGGGCCTGCAGCACGCTGGCCTTGTGGCCCTGCACCAGCACCAGGTCGCTGACGTCGAACTGCACCTTGACGCGATCGAGGTAGGCGACGGCGGCACACTCGTCGGCCTCGACGATGTCGTGCACCGCGTGGGCCGCCATGTCGGCCGTGAACGAGATGCGGCCTGCGGCCGGATCCACCGTCCACAGCGTGGTCGTATAGGCGCTGCCGTCCGATGCGCTCAGGTTCAACGGCACCACTTCGTCCATCAGCTGCTTGAGAAGCGCGCGGATCTCCCCGGTTTCGGTGACGCGGAACTCGGCGAGGAAATCGTCGTGTCCCATCGCATCGAGCGGAGCGGGGCGGGTGTCTTCGAACATGGCGAGTGTGTGCGTTAGGGTCTTCGCGAAGCGACTGATCGGTTCAAGCTCTCGGGAAGCGAGGGTCACGCCCCGAGCCGATCCGAGCTCCCCCTCGGGGGGCAGCGACCAGCGGGAGCGTGGGGGCTCAATGAAGCATTGCGGGGCGGCCGCCCAACATGTGATCCAGGTCTTCGAGCCAGGGCTCGGCGAGGTGGCGGATCTCGGCGTCGTTCAAGAGGATGCGTTGCATGATGCGCGACTTCTCCTTGGCCTCGTTCTGCATGAGATGGCTCGAATGTGCGGCGTTCTTCAGCTGGGCGATCAGCACGGCGCAGGCGCCTTCGAGCTTGACCACTTCGTCCCAGTTGCCCGAGCGTGCGGCGGCGAGCATTTCGGCGCTCGCCTTCTCGATGGCCTCATAGTAATTGAGCAGCTTGGTACTCATGATCTTCTTTTGGGTGTAAGTGCTCGAGGTATTCACAGATTTCCCGCTTCGACTTGGGGGCCGATGGCGACCCAGGCGTCCCGCAGCGGACCGATGAGGCGAACGCATTCGTCCAGCGCGTCCTCGTCGTTGCGCAGGTTGGCAGCCAGCAGCCGCAGCGCGACGTAGGCGTACAGCGCATTCAGGTCCTCGGCCAACCGACCGCCGGCCTCCAGGTTCAGGCCGGCCTTCAGGCCTTCCTCGACGATGCGGGCGGCGCGGCTGATGGCCTTGCCCTTGGCCTCGATCTGCTTGGCGCGCATGGCACCTCGCGCAAGCGCGATCGCGTCCATGAAGCCGTTGAAAAGCAGTTCGATCAGCTTGTGCGAAGAGGCGGAGTTGACGCTGGTCTCGACGCCGACGCGCGCGTACGCGTTGGCGAAACCTTGGGAGCGTCCGAATGCGGAGGTAGGTGCGGTGAACATGGTGGCGTAGTCGGAATCCGAGTCCGTAATGTGTTCGTCTTGAGTTGTTATCGGATGTCTCGGAGAAGGTCTTGAAGCCGAACTGTCCGGATTGGGATGCTTTGTCGTCGCAATCCAGCCGAAAGCCGAGGAATCGAGGGGTTCTCCTCAATGCCGGGGCCCCGGAGCTTCGATGCTGCGGCTTACGCCTTCTCCATCAGCGCGACCTGCTGCGTGACGTAGCTCGACAAGGCGCTCATCTTGGACATCGTCGTATCGAGCGCCTGGTACTGCGCGGTCAGGCGCGCCTGCGTCGCGTCCAGGTGGGTCTGCATGTCGTCCTGCTGCTTCTGGTTGCGCGAGAGCTCGCCCTTGAGTCCGTCGTTGCGGCTGAACAGCGCACCGTCGACGTGGATCGCCTTGTCGGCCAAGGCCGCGAAGCGCACCGCGATGCCCGTGCTCTCGTTGGTGGTGCCGTAGGTCGTGAACAGCTTGGACAACTCGTCCGGATGCGCCAGGGCCGCCGTCATCTTCGTGGTGTTGGCCATGGACAGCGTGCCGTCCTTCTGCACGGCGATGCCGAGGTCCGACAAGCGAGAGAACATCGACGACGTCGTCGAGGTCGTGGTGACGATGGAGCGCAGCTGGTTCTGGAAGCCGATGATCGACGGGTCGCCCTGGAGCGGGCTGTCGTGGCGCGCCGTGCCCGCCGCCACCGCGGTGCTCGAGTCGTACTTGGTCTGCAGGGAGATGTAGGACTGCAGCGCCGAATAGGCCGACACGAAATCGGTGATCGCCTTCTGCATCGACGCCGTGTCCGCGGAGACGCTGACGTCCACCGGCGTGTCGGTCTTCTTCAGCAGCGTCAGGCTCAGGCCGTCGGAGACGTTGCTGAGCTTGTTGGTGGACGACTCGATCGAGATGCCGTTGACGATCGCCTTCGCGTTCAGCGCGGACTGGTTGAGCGCCAGCTGGGAGCCGACGGCGCCGGTGCTGCCGTCGAAATTGAGCGCGGACAGGCCGACGGCGGGATCGCCGTCGTCGGTGGCCTCGGTGGCCGTGATCTTGAAGCCGTTGACGGCGCCGGTGACGGTCGAACGCAGCGACAGCCGCGAGCCGTTCGCATCGGTGATGATCGAGGCGGAGACGCCCGAGTTGGCGGCATTGATCTTGTCGCGGATCGCAGACAGCGACGTGTCGCCGGCGCCGATCGTGATCGTCATCGCGCTGGAGCCCGGGGCATTGGCGAACGTGGTGGTCGGCGTCGCGGCGCCGTCGCTCGTGTAGGTGCCCAGCTGGATGGTCAGCGTGCCCTGGGTCAGGGTCGAACCCGCCGCGAGCGACGAGGTGACGGTCTGGCCTTGCGCGAGCTGCTGCACGCTCACCAGGTAGTCGCCGGCGGCGGCCGTGCCGTCGGACGTCTCGGCCGTCACGGCGGTCGGGTCGGCCGAGCTGGAAGTCGTCTGCGTCCACAACGAGGTGGACGAGAGCGCGTGTGCCTTGTCGCTCATCGTCGACGTAAGGCTCTGGATCTGCCCGACCGCGGAAATCTCGGTCGAGACCGTGGTGGCCTTGTTCTGCAACAAGGTGAGCGGCTGCGACTCGACGGCCATCAACGACGAGATGATGCCCTTCACATCGAGCCCGCTGCCGATGCCGGCGGAGCTGATGGAGCCGGTCGTACTGCTCGTGGTGGTGGTCATTGATTTCCTTGGCGGTTCTATAGCGAACTATCGGCCGTTTCCCGCGCGACTTGAGAACTGAACTCTTCCCCGAAACCATTTCAACGAACGGAAAACGCCCGTTTTTCGTTCGATCGGATCCGGCCGGTCCAAAGGAAAGGCGCGCCGCGCAAACCCCGGGAATCGTCCTCGGGGCATGCGGGGCGCGCCTGGGCCGGGCGCCAGGCGAGGCCGGAAAAAGCCTTCGCGTCGCGCCAGCGCTTCGGGCGGGATCAGCCTTGCAGCAGCTTGAGCACCTGGTTGGGCAACTGGTTGGCTTGCGCCACCATCGCGGTGCCGGCCTGCTGCAGCACCTGGGCGCGGCTCATGTTGGCGGTTTCCGATGCGAAGTCGGCGTCCATGATCCGGCTGCGGGCGGCCGACTGGTTTTCAACGCCCGTCTGCAGGTTGGTGATGATGGCGTCGAAGCGGCTCTGCGTGGCGCCGAAGGTGGCGCGCGTGTCGTTGACGTTGTCCAGTGCCTTGTCGATGTTGTCGATCACCGTGCCGATCGCGCCGGAGGTGGCCGACGCGTCGATCAGGGCGGTCGTGGTGTCTGTCACGGCGGTGATCGTGGCGTCCATGGCCATGTTGGACGTCGAGATCGTGATCGTGTCGTCGGCGGTGGTGTTCGCGCCGATCTGGAACGTCAGCGACGTCGCGTCGGCGCCGAGGATGTGCTTGCCGTTGAAGGTCGTGCCGCCGAGGACGCGGCCGATTTCCATCTGGAGCTGGGCGAATTCCTTGTTCAGCGAGTCCTTGTCCGACGAGCTGTTCGTGGAGTTGCGCGCCTGGATCGCCAGTTCACGCATGCGCTGCAGCGCGTTGCCGACCTGCGACAGCGCGCCTTCGGCCGTCTGCGACATCGAGATGCCGTCGTTGGCGTTGCGCACGGCGACGTTCATGCCGCGCACCTGGGCGTTCATGCGTTCGGCGATGGCGAGGCCGGCGGCGTCGTCCTTGGCGGAATTCACGCGCAGGCCGGAAGACAGGCGCTGCATGGAGGTCGCGAGCGAGCCCTGCGACATGTTGAGGTTGCGCTGCGCATTCAGCGAAGCAATGTTCGTATTGATCGTCAATGGCATGTGAATACTCCAGGACTCAGGCACAACCGGCGAAAGTGCCGGAACTCAGTTCGATGCGTGGCTGTCAGGCAGGCTTTGCGAGCCTCGCACCTCCAAGCCCGGTACTTGGTCACCCCGACTTCGCTCGCGACCGCCGGGTTTTCCCGTCGTCGCGCACTTCATCGTCAGTGCTTCCGGACCGCGCTCCCCGTTTCTTGTGGATCGAGGGAGACGTTGGATTGGATTGTGCGAATACTTGAGTGCGGGCAAATCACCGATATGAGGCCTCAAGTCCACCCTTTTTCTGCCCGCAACCCCGGATCGGGCCGGCCCCGGAACATGCCGCTCCATAGGTAAAAAGCCCCGCCGGCTTGCGCCAGGCGGGGCTTTCCTGTCAGTTCGGGGCGGGAGCATCGCTCCCGCCGCGCTGGCGGCGATCAGCGCAGCAGCGTCAGAACCTGCTGGGGTTGCTGGTTGGCCTGGGCGATCATCGCCGTGCCGGCTTGCTGCAGCACGTTGGCGCG
>Ga0307516_10006099_pt1 | contig 14227 bp, 5 predicted proteins | sample 19_EM_MG_FD_203310 | JGI IMG/M metagenome (GOLD analysis project Ga0307516, IMG submission 203310) | Populus trichocarpa ectomycorrhiza microbial communities from riparian zone in the Pacific Northwest, United States - 19_EM | ecosystem: Host-associated > Plants > Roots > Unclassified | place... | reverse complement strand
AACCCCTAACATTCAATTTAATTCATCAATTAAACTCAAAACACAAATTTCATAACCCTAACATTTATCAAAACCGAAATTAAAGCTAAAGAAAACATATTATACACATTAAAGCATAATCTTACCCTTTTTTACTTATTTCCTCCAACTCCTTTCCTTTTTCCCTTATTTCCCCCTCTTTTCTCTTCTTCTTCTTTCTCACTTCACTCCTGCGGTTCTCTCTAAATTTCAGATCTCTCTCTCTCTTTTTTTTTTACTTCCTATTTATATTTATCAAGTTTTGTTGAATTACCACTATACCCCTTATTCATTTATTCTAACTTTTAAGCCTTCAAGGGCTTTATAGCCTTTTCCTATCTCTTTATATTCAAAACATTACAGGTCACCTCTTGACTTAGTGACAACCATTATCTTCTTGTATGAACAAAACATCATCGCTAATATCAGCATTTGAAAAAAATAGTCTTCATAAAAGTTCTGGGCATTTATCGCAGCTTTCTAACAAAATAAGAATGAGCTCATTTGGACTTCTAAAACTCGCGATATGGGCTGAACACTAAATCGTGTCTGGGCTGCATGATAGATTCCGACTTCTCTTTTTTTGCTACAATTTGAACTTGAAAATGACCGTTTTGAATCTTGGACTCTTCATGAAAGTTTTAGGCCTATGTCTTAGCTTTCCATCCATATAAACCAGACTTAAATCTATGTTCTACAGCTCCAGTTATGATCCAATAACCGAATGATGTTCCAATTTGAATTGAACTAGCATCTCTTCTTTAAGCTTAGCCCTCTCTTTGTCTTTTCACTTTTAATAGTTAAACACATCAATCAATCCTTTAAATTGTGAGATATGCATGAATTCAAAATGAGCATTTACCATAAATTAAAGATATCTTATGTTATCATACTTGTTATTATAAAACATGCTTAAGTTAGGGAATTTAATGATACTTTAAGTGTAATATGGTTATATAAAACCTTGATAAAAATGCACTTTTAAGTACTAATCAATAACCAAGATGAGAGGTGTAACGTCCTCATTTGCAGGACCAACACATCAATCATAAAAAGGGAAAAACATGGTTAAATGTTTTTTTTGTTGAATTCATACAAGGTTCATTGAAATTTCAGCAGAGTTTTCCCTATGCCAGGAAGTCCCAAGTTATCGACAAACAACATATACACATCTATTATTCATTGTTCAATCACATCCCAAACATTCTAAGTCTCAAACATCATAATATTCGGAGGTACAACCATAATATCTCAAACATCCACATTTTAAAGTCGGATATAGATTAATACTTAGATAATAGAAACAACATACATTAAGATTATTCATTTATAGAATAGTACATAGAGTGTGTGGCATGTAGTTTTATTTGTTGAAAAAAAAGGAGAGAAAAAAAAGAGAAAAAAAAAAGGAGAAAAAAAAAGAGAGAGATAAGTTGGTTGGTTGCTAGGCAAGTTGGCCAACCCGGTCTTGCTATCCAATGGGCGACCAGCAAGGTTGTCTGGGCAGGGCATAGAACATTTCAAAGGTTTTTTTTTTTTTAATTAGTTTATTATTTTTTTTACCATCAGTTCCATACTTTTACTACAAAATTAAATTCATATTAGGTATGTAGCTAAAAAGAAAATGTCCATGCTGGGTAAAGCCAAGACTTAGATTCATCTTATTCAATAAACATCTTAAGCTATTACAATACTTTAAATCGACACTCCAAATCATTAGTTGAAAATTCGTTTATATATACATATATAATGCTGTCCAACGCACACGAGATCTCCCATTAAAATAATAAAAATTATTAAAGTACTGTATTCTTGGATTTTAACATAAGAGTTTGAAACTTTTGAATTGATTGGTTAAATCACCGGAAGGTATAAGATGTAGAATCTCATGCCACTGTGCATCATGTTCATTAAACCATGGATTTTCCCACCTGCACAGTGTATATGAGTTATATATTCAAGTTAAGAATTTCCTTTGAGTTATATATTCAAGTTAAGAATTTCCTTTGAGTTATATATTCAAGTTAAGAATTTCCTTCGAGTTAAGAATTTCCTTTGAGTTATATATTCAAGTTAAGAATTTTCCTAACAACAATCATCTTTTTTGAGTTAGGGGACATATTTTCCCCTTTTCCTTTTCAAGATGCTGCTTTAACCATAGCCAAGACTGCTCTCTCTCTCTTGCTATGTCCTGGATTCCAGAACAAATGCGTGAAGTATTTGAGTAATCAAAGTATATATCCTTGCAAATAAAACAAAAGTAAGATTCACATTACTTCAGATTCCATTGACATGCAGTCTGGCACTCTGGCCTATTTAAATTAGAAGTCCTGCTGTCTGATATGTATAGCTGATTCAGGTAAAATAATATTTTCTTTCGCTATGTCTAGCGTAGCAATAAACATAGTTGAAAACTCGACAAATACAAAGATAGATAGTAAGTTATATGAGTGTGTGAAGCAGGACAATATTGAGGAATTTAAAAGCCGCGTCCAGCAACATTTAGCAGAGAAGCTAGTGACTCCCTGTGGGAACTCATTACTTCATGTAGCCATAAGGTATAAAAGTAATAATATTACTGCTTACCTGGCTAAAGAGATCCCTTCTCTAATCACCAGCCGAAACGACCAGCAAGACACAATCCTTCATGTTGCTGCCAGAGAGGGAAGTGTTAGTCATACAATTCGAAACCTTGTCAATTCGAATGCTTTCTTGCTGAGGATGACAAATAGAGAAGGAAACACTCCTTTGCATGTTGCAGTGATAAATGGTAACAAAGAAGTTGCCAAATTCCTCATTTCCAGAGATCGAGAAGTGGCCTATTACAAAAACAAGACTGGCAGGTCTCCTTTATATCTGGCTGTTGAAAATCGCAATATGAACGGGATTCTTGATGATCTCTTGAATGAGGAAGCTTCGATCCCTACAGAACGAGAAGATGGAGATTCACTTGGCATGCTACCACAAGGAAAGTCCCCTGTTCATGCTGCCGTCGAGAACCGTATCATAGGTGATCACAATGTCTCCTCTCATCAGAAAAATGATATACATACAAACCAATCTTGCAAACCTATCATCTTTATATTCATTCAAAACAATTTATTTTTATTTTCAGGTATATTGCAGAAAATCGAAGAAGCAAAGCCAGAGTTATTACGTGTCCATTACAAAGAGTTTGGAAATCCACTCCATTATTCATCATCTCAAGGCTATGTGGAAGGAGTTCAATTCCTATTACAAAAGTATCGTGCCGGTGCTGATGAAACTGACCAAGAGGGCAACTATCCTATTCATCTTGCATGCAAGGGAGGCTCGGTTGCTTTGTTAGAGGAATTCCTGAAAGTTATCCCCTATCCAAACGAATTCATAAATAAAAAAGGGCAGAACATTCTTCATGTAGCGGCCCAAAATGAACATGGCTTTTTGATTATGTACATACTCGAACAGGATAAGAAGATCGTAGAAACACTGCTAAATGCGATGGATGAGGATGGAAATACACCTTTGCATTTGGCAACACAGCACGGCCGACCCACATCTGTATTTCTTCTTGTGCGTGACATCGGCTTTCATCGTCATATTGTTAACAATGACGGTTTGACACCATATGAACTTGGTAGAAAACAATCCAAAATAGCGGTACAGCAATATGAAGGAAGAGATGAAACGGTATGAAGAGCTACAAGAGTACAATTTTTAGTATTATAATTGCGTTAATAATTTGGTAACTATGCTTCCTCTTTGTTTCCAGTTTGCTAAGGAGCGACAGCACTCTGATTCAAATAACAGGGTGGAAGGGACCGAGGTATTAGAGATCTGTTGATACTTGCTCTGCTTGCATTTTAAATATTTTGATTAAAGATATACATTCCATATACAGAAACGATATGAAAAGATTTGAAAATAACAGCAGTAAAGATGAATATTGCAAAAAAATAAAAACAAGAAAAACACACAGATTTAACATGCTTCGTAATTTATCTACATCTATAAAAATTACAAGTTATATTGCATTATTTATCAAATTAAAGTTATATAATTAATGTGTATTTATAATAAACCCTAGCTATTCAAGAGTTATATTTCACTATCCAATCAGTAGGATTCGCTCCGCTACGCTCTAACATCTGCATGCTTTATCTGTACACTTGCTCCACTCAATATAAGCCACATTCTCTAACAAAACCTTTCAACCAATTGAACCTACTTATAAAATCAATTGAGAGAAAGGGAGAAGATGTTGAGGGGTGGCTCAACCGGATAAGCAAGGTTATCGTATTAAAATGTTCTACTGTAGAAAATCCTACAGGTTTTGACATAAGAAAAGTGGCGAGCCTAAAAAAGTTCGTCAGCTTAATTATTTAATCTAGCTCTAAGAATATTTTAGCTGCTCACAAGTTTGAGTGGCTTATATTATTGTCTAGCCATAATAAATAAATAAATAAAAAGTAACACATGTTAACGTTTTTCTCGAGACAGGACAAACCAGCTGATCAAAACAAGCAAGACAAGAAAAAGGCATCACTAAAAGATTACGAACTGCTAGATTTTTATGGAGCGGTATGACTTCTTTTCTTCTTTCTTCTTTTGTTCTTTTTATCCTTTATCATTTTAGTTGTGGTCTTTTGGTTTCCAGAAGAGCTTAAGACAAGATAGAATTTAAGAAAGAAAAAAGGATGGCTTCTTGATCAGGGTCTTGGTTTAAAATGCAAAGACAATACCTTTGCAAGAAGCGGTGTTGATCAACTACATGCATGTTTTTGAACTAGTTCTACGCCGATTAGTTTAACTTCTATATTATAATATTCAAAATTCCGAAACCATTCCAGAATCTTGCTATCTTGTTACGAAAAAGGAATTTCAAGGGATGCCAACGCTTTTTAATGATCTTCAAAGGCAATAGGGAAAATTCCAATAATAGAATTGCCATAACCACATTAAAACCATCAAGTCTTTTTCCCTTGATGTGCAGATGATGACATTATCGATCCTATACTTCCATGCTTTCCCTTGGAAAAAATCCTTCCTTGACCATTTCCCTGGTACTCGACCCATGCAACCAAGGAAAATGGAAACAAAAACAAGGATAGGGAATCTTCTTGTGGTAGCAGTGCTTGTGGCTGGTGCGACCTTCGCTGGTGCTATTCAATTGCCACAATTAAGGGGTAATATTAACTCAAGTGAACATCATCATGAATTTCACAGCAGTACTATTACTGCCTCCCATACTGGTTATGAGAGGCTTCTGAATGATTATTTATCTTGGGATGTTTGGGCTTTATCTCTCTCTCTGGTGGCATCTCTAATCCTTCTTAGGGCAAACTTTACTGATGCCAATTTTGAAATCATTGCGGTTGGACTTTCAGTCAGCATGGTTGGTTTGGCTATTCTCTTCATGTTCGCGGCATTCATTGATGCTGTGACTATACCATCACTAGGATCCCATGATAAGTGGTTAAAAACCACCATTACAGTGGTGACCTTTGCGGGTTTATATGCTCTGGAATTGATTGTGAGTCTTCCGTTCGGAGGCTTCCCAAATCTTCGAGGAATGCTCTTGCGTTATTTCTACTACATATATTTTTTTTTTCGTTTCTACACTTACGAGTGGCTGGCTTATAAAATTTACAAGAGAAAGCACAAATAACTATCCAGGATGATCTTCACCAGCAGAGAGGTCAGGATTTGTTGGGATTTCCCACCTTAAAAAGGTTCTGGGATCGCTTGTGTCTGTCGATTGTAATAATTATTTGAATTTGAAATAACTTTCGAGTTTCCAATTGAATGTATGCGCATTTCTAAAGTTTTTTTTTTTTTTTAAAGCATGCATTTATTACACTCCTTTTGTTGTACAAATATTAAAAATACAAATTATGCTGATGTCACATGAAGACATTTAGGCTTTATAGCACTTATTTTTGTTGAAAAAAGAAAGAAAGAAAGAAAGAGCTTATATGGAAATGATAGTAAAACGACAACACTTTACAAGAAATGTCATGCTGGAATATTTGCTTTTGACAAAACATCTGTCCACATGTGAATTGATAATATCATGTCAAATGTGAAAGCTATGAAATAATAAAAAATAATATATCAATAAACTTTATGGAGAGAGAAAATAAGAAATAAAATTAATTAGAAAACTTCAGAGACGGGTCTTTTTTCTTTTTCTTTTTTTAATTTTTCTTTTGGGTTTTCCTATTTATGTATTTTGACTTGCGCACAAAGTCTTAATATACTTTGATTGGATTATAGAATTTAGGGAAGGATATTTAGATATTCAAAATTGGTTTGACTAAAAAAAAAGTATGGATAAAAATACTCAATCCTCACTCAAATATATTTTTTTATTTTTTTCTCCTTTCTTGATTTGTACTCTCACTTTCTTTTGTTCTTATTTTTTTTACTATAATCATTTTCTCCTTTTCTTTTTTTTTTCAATTTTTTAAATTCTTCTCTCTCGATTGCTCCAAGCGCTAAGAATATTAAAAAACCAACAAAATATCCCAAACAGGTCAAAATTTTGTTTAATTAAGTTCTTGAATTTAATTAATTTTTTTAATTTTAATTAAATTGACTTTTAAACTAAGTTTTGCTTTAAATAAATTCTTAATTAAGTCAATTAAACTCATTAAAAATTTAATTAAGTCTTTAGACTTAACTAATTATTGTAATTTTGGTCAATTAGGATTTCAAACTTAAATTTTGCTTCAAATCAAGTTTTTTCTTAAACTATTTTGTTAAAATATCTCAATTTAACTATTCTTCCAACTTCTTGATCTTTTACAGTTTAAAGCTTATTTCTTTGTGTTTCAAAAATATTTTTTTGAATTTAAATTTTTGAATTTTTTGTTTTTAAATAAATAAATAAAACACACAAATAATCTCGGGGGTCCAAAAATGGGTTATAAGATATTGCGGTGGCACTTCAATGGTAGCCTTTTCCACCTGAAACCAATAGAGGTTTTGAAGTCGTTATTCCACATTACATCTATTTAACTTCATTTTTATTGTGCCTTTCCCTGGAAGTGGTTGCTTGACAAGAAGAAGTTCATGCAGCGAGCTAGAATCAGTATATGTGATTAATATTTCTTCCTAAATCTTCTCAAGGTAATTAGATCAATAAGACAGCCTAGACCAGTGGTTAAAATTAATAATAAATTAACTTTGAATTTGGGTTTTGCATGTACACAGAAGATTATGATTAGTCCAGATAGTTTCATATTATCAAATATGAATTGACGAGATGTGTTTTTTTTTATACTAACCTTGAGGCTATAATTCTTTTAAATTTATCAATCTAAATTAATATAGGTGGCAACTTATTCTGGTATAAAGATATATTTAAAAGCTAAAATACAAACAATAAAAATAAAATTGAGGTCCTTTTATGGTTTAATGATGTGATATATAGTACAAATATCCTTATGAATTTTTTTTCTTTGAAGAACCAATTATATATATGTTTTCCCATCCAAACTAATCTCTTTTGTTTAAATAATAAAAAAAATCAAATGTAAAGTTAAATGATGATATAGACAGAAACATCACAAGAAAAACATTAAACATAAACAATTAATAAAAAATTATGTCAATATAAAAATTTTAATTCAATAATTTTATTAATTAATATTCTCTTTTAAATAATATGATGAAATACAGGCCCAACAATCATATTTATAATAGTCTTAAATCTATCTTGAAGAAGAAAAAAGAAAACAAATCATAATAAATTATTTTAGAAATTTATAAATTAAATAGAAAAGATAAAATTATTGAACACATTATTTGATTTCTTAAAGAAAAATACCATTAAAAAATATTTTTCTAAACTTAATATATAAAAATAAAAATAACTAAAAACACCCTAAAAATCTTGCTGCATCAAATAATTAATTATGATTAAGGATTTCGAAGTGTTCAATCATGATACCGGCCTATTTGAAATAAGAGGGTTGGTAACTGCTTGAATCTACATATATCACTTGCATTGATATATATATAACAACAATTATTTTGGTAAATTGCAAAGTAATTTATCGAAGAAATATGTTTTTATTGAAGAAATATGTTCTTGCTATATTCCTCGGCATGCACTGACAGAACTTTTCCATCATTATACACCGATAAAATTATAGTAGGAAAATAAGTAATAAAAAAATATAATAAAATAAAAAATAACTTGTCATTGTTACAGACAGTATTGCTGATGAAATAAACTCGTTGCTAATATCTGTCGGTAAATCATGTTTGGTCTAATTATTTCATCTATCATATCTAGTTTTTATTCTTTTGAATGCTATTTTTTTTTACTTTTGTCTTTATTTTTTTTTAATATCATCCCTCACCGTTTTATTTCATTTAATTTTTATACTAGATTAGGTTTTCATCTTCTTGATTGATTGATTTATTTATTTAATTTTCTCATTGTTTTATTTCATTTAATTTTTATACCAGATTTGGTCCTCATTCTTTTGATTTTTATTTCTTTTTGTTTTTTTTTTTTATTTTGGATGATTGGAAATTTTTCTTTAGGATTTGTTTTTGGTTTGTATTATTGGGGTAACCCGATCTCGTGACCCAGGTCATGGGTTTCGAAAATTAGCTCAATTTGACTTTAATTTTTTTAGGGTTTTTTTAAAAAAAAAACGGATTTTTTTTTTCAATTTTATCATTCGACATTAGGTTATCGAGTCTTCAGCTTCGTGATTTTTATCATTTTTTTTCTATGGGTTATCCAAATCTCATATCTTGAGTCACAAGTTAGTCGAGTTAACTCAGGTTTACTTGGATTTTTCTTGACATTTTTTATTGATTATGTTCAATTTCATCTTTTATTATATAGTTTGTTTGAGAATTAACTTGTTTTATTCAAATTTTTTTTGTATGGAGTTATTTTGACCTCACAAGCCAAGTATGAGTTTGTCATACTAACTAGAGTCATAATTTTTATCTTTTTTTTAAAACTGATTTTTCATAATTTGTCCTTCAGCATTTGATTTGTTAGTAATTGAGCTTTATTTTTTCTTTATTTTTCATACAAGGTTATTTCATTCTCAGTTGATTTTTATTTTTGTTATCAAATAAGATTATTAAAACTTTTTAGGAATATTTAGATAGTTTTTTCATAATATTGGCAACTATTAATTTTATTATTGTTTTTTGTATTTTTGGTTTTCTTATTGTTGTTAACTTTTTTTATAATGATATCATTAAATTAACTAAGTTTATTTAATCTATTCAAATCAATGACTCTGATCTTAAATTTTTTTAAAAATTTTAAAAATATTATCATTGCTTGAACTTTATTTTTTGTAGGTAAGAAAAAATTTGACCATACATGTAATGGAGCAGGCCACCTATCCGATACATACTACCTGCTATAATATCCACATTTTTATTTAAAGCATTGTTATTAAATTTGGCAATATCGAGCATGTTAATCTAGTGGCCTATTGATCAGAGATCTGATTTGTGCTAGGTTTTAAATTATACGAGTATTTTAAGTTAAAACCGAGACAAAAATTTGTCCCAGCGGAACCCAAGAGCAAAATATCACCTGAGCATGGGGAGTGAGGTCATAGTGGAGCTCCAAAGAAACTCAACCAACTGGGCCAACGTCGTGGGAGAGATTGTGAAGATAGAAAGAAAGATCTTCCCGAAACATGAATCACTTGCTAGATCATTTGATGAAGAGCTTAGAAAGAAGAATTCAGGGCTTCTATATACAGAACTAAATGGAGAAGTTGCTGGCTATGCCATGTATTCCTGGCCCTCTTCTTTGTGTGCTTCTATCACAAAACTTGCAGGTTTCAATACCCATTACTTATTTCTTCCTCTCTCCTCATTGTTTTCGGGTTGTATATTTCTCTTTTCGCTGTTTAACAAACCCATAACTTGTTTGATGAAAGTACTCAAAGAGGCATGGTTTCCTTTTCTCTGAATAGAGTGATTGAATAGGCAAAACCAACTAAAATCCATTTAGTATAATTTCTTTTTCTTGTTATCTGATTGGCCAGGACTTGATTTCTTACATGGGTGTTTTTCTTTGTAAATGGCAAGTATAAAACAGTGAAGGAGAACTATAGAAGGCAAGGCCATGGAGAGGCATTGCTTAAAGCAGCAATTGAGAAATGCAAAAAGAGAAAGGTTCAACGTATATCACTACACGTTGATCCCCTGAGGAGTGCAGCTATGACTCTATACAAGAAACTTGGTTTTCAAGTTGATAGTTTGGTAGAAGGTTATTACTCTTCAGACAGAAATGCTTATAGAATGTACTTGGATTCTGAATCTGACTAGTTTGTATTACAGCTTGAAATTGACACCAATATCACTATATCAGTAATTTCTCCTTCCAGTACAAGTAGGAGAGGTCGAGCATGTTGTAGCCCAATGAATAATAGGGTTTCAGTTTTCCTGCTCTTTTATTTAGCTTTAGCTTGAATGCTTAGATGTCTCGGGTGCTTATTTGTGTGATTCTGTGGGCTGAGCACCTGCTTCCCAAATGATTTTTCCCTCCTTTCAATAATGAAATTTTTTGTGATTAAAATTTTTTTGACCCCGAAACAATTTTTTTACTGTTTATGCTTATTTTAATGTGTCATTTTAATTTTTTGAATTAATGTATTCACTATCTACTCTAGTAACTCTACTAAAAGAACTTTCTTTATGTAAATATAAATATTCTTCATGTAAATATCAATAGAGAAGGAGATATTTTTTTTATTTCTATCTTTTGATTAATTTTTTTTATCTTTTTTTTAATTTAATTTTATCCTTTAATATTATATTAATTTTGAATCGAAGTTAATAATTTATTTTAATTTTTTTTATAAAATTATTACAGTTTCAAACAAACATCTTGATATTTAGTTGGTGTTTAACTTTGTGAATGTCTATTTTTATTATTATATCATTATGTAAAAAAAAATAATTGAAAGAAAAAACAAAGTTGCTAAACCCAATGAAATCTATAATTTAGGTTGCAGGTTTGACGGGTTAAGTCGTGAAACCCGAGTTAATCCAATATATCATTGTCTCGATATTAAAACAAATATCTTCTTAAAAATAATTTAGGTCTTGTTTGGCTAGTTTTGTTTTAAATCTTAATGCCCTCATGTGTTCTTCCATGGTTGTTTTCTCTAATCAATCAGGTCAATTTTCATTTCCAAGATTTCTTTTTGTTTTATTTTTGTTCGTTCTAATGCTTATTTGGTACCTCCGTTAAATCCATTCTATGAGTACTTAGATTGCTTTTCTGCTAAAATTTCAACTGGGGTTTACATGATTGAACTCACTAATACACATCAGTGGAAGGAAGAGCCTGTCATCGACTACATTCATCGGTGGAGAAACCTTAGCATCAACTGTAAAGATTGGCTCACCAAAACTTTTGCTCTAGACATGTATATTCAAGAGATGCATTGGGGAGTACGCTATATTTTATAAGGCATCAAACCAAAGTTTTTTAAAGAATTGGCTACTCAAGCACACGACATGGAACTTAGTATCACGACAACTGAAAGCTCATGATTACCTATGCAAGAACCCAAAAGAAATAAGCCTCAAGGTCATAGATTTGGAAAGAGCACTCTAAAGGTCGAGGGAAAGCAGTCTTTAGTAGTTAACTCTGCTGCCGTAAAGGTACCAATTAGAGTTAAAAGAAATGATTGTGCAACACCAGCTACTTTTTAAAAGGGTGAAAAAAAAGCCATCATCCCTGAAATAGCAATAAAAAAAAGTGTATCCATTCCCTAAATTAGACATATCTAGGATGATGGATGTTTTCTTGAGGAAAATCTCATCGAGTTGTCAGAGCTAAAGCATCCCGAAGAAGCTAACTAAGTGGAGAATCCGAACTATTGCAAATACCATCGCTTGAGGGATTAGTGAAGATTTGTGTAAGGCTTGAACTTTATTCTTTTTTAGGTTAGCAAAAATTTGACCATACATGTAATGGAGCAGGCCACCTATCCGATACATACTACCTGCTATAATATCCACATTTTTATTTAAAGCATTGTTATTAAATTTGGCAATATCGAGCATGTTAATCTAGTGGCCTATTGATCAGAGATCTGATTTGTGCTAGGTTTTAAATTATACGAGTATTTTAAGTTAAAACCGAGACAAAAATTTGTCCCAGCGGAACCCAAGAGCAAAATATCACCTGAGCATGGGGAGTGAGGTCATAGTGGAGCTCCAAAGAAACTCAACCAACTGGGCCAACGTCGTGGGAGAGATTGTGAAGATAGAAAGAAAGATCTTCCCGAAACATGAATCACTTGCTAGATCATTTGATGAAGAGCTTAGAAAGAAGAATTCAGGGCTTCTATATACAGAACTAAATGGAGAAGTTGCTGGCTATGCCATGTATTCCTGGCCCTCTTCTTTGTGTGCTTCTATCACAAAACTTGCAGGTTTCAATACCCATTACTTATTTCTTCCTCTCTCCTCATTGTTTTCGGGTTGTATATTTCTCTTTTCGCTGTTTAACAAACCCATAACTTGTTTGATGAAAGTACTCAAAGAGGCATGGTTTCCTTTTCTCTGAATAGAGTGATTGAATAGGCAAAACCAACTAAAATCCATTTAGTATAATTTCTTTTTCTTGTTATCTGATTGGCCAGGACTTGATTTCTTACATGGGTGTTTTTCTTTGTAAATGGCAAGTATAAAACAGTGAAGGAGAACTATAGAAGGCAAGGCCATGGAGAGGCATTGCTTAAAGCAGCAATTGAGAAATGCAAAAAGAGAAAGGTTCAACGTATATCACTACACGTTGATCCCCTGAGGAGTGCAGCTATGACTCTATACAAGAAACTTGGTTTTCAAGTTGATAGTTTGGTAGAAGGTTATTACTCTTCAGACAGAAATGCTTATAGAATGTACTTGGATTCTGAATCTGACTAGTTTGTATTACAGCTTGAAATTGACACCAATATCACTATATCAGTAATTTCTCCTTCCAGTACAAGTAGGAGAGGTCGAGCATGTTGTAGCCCGATGAATAATAATAGGGTTTCAGTTTTCCTGCTTTTTTATTTAGGTTTAGCTTGAATGCTTAGATGTCTCGGGTGCTTCTTTGTGTGATTCTATGGGCTGAGCACCTGCTTCCCAAATGGTTTCTCCCTCCTTTCAATAATGAAATTTTTTGTGATTAAAATTGTTTTGACCCCGAAACAATATTTTTACTGTTTATGCTTATTTTAATGTGTCATTTTAAATTTTTTAATTAATGTATTCACTATCTACTCTACTAACTCTACTAAAAGAACTTTCTTTATGTAAATATAAATATTGTTCATATAAATAGTGATAAATAGTGAAGGAGATATTTTTTATTTCTATCTTTTGATTAAATTCTTTTTAGTTTTTTTTATTTAATTTTATCCTTTAATATTATATTAATTTTGAATTGATCTTAATAATTTATTTCAGTTTTTTTGTAAGGTTATTATAGTCTCAAACAAACATTTTGATATTTGGTTAGTGCTTAATTTTGTAAATATTTATTTTTATTATCATATCATTAAATAAAAAAATAGTCGCAAAAAAAAATATTGTTAAATCCAATGGAATTCATGATTCAGGTTGCAGGTTTGACAAGTCAAGTTGTGAAACCCAAGTTGATTTAATATGTCAGTATCTCAATATTAAAAAATATATTTCTTAAAAAAATTAAAATTAAACTATATTTTTTACAAGTTGTTTGAATTATTTTTGGACCTGTCATATCATGACAAGACAATTCCTATGCGTATGCTGATTATTTTAAACTAAATTAAGCATAAAAATAATATGGATTAAATTCGGCAACACAAATCAAACTCTTACAAACCTCTAATTTTAACAAAATTAAGTGAAAGACACAAAAGAAAATAAGAAATTGCGGATTAAATTCTGCAATACAAATCAAACTCTTACAAACCCCTCATTTTGACAAAATAAGAAAGTCTTGTGGTATACATGGCTTTATAATTTAACCCTGTCACTTGTATTTTTTACCTAAATTTTTCAAGCCTACGCCACAAAAAATTAGATTATGTAGAGGAAAACATTATAAACTGTTGCTGCCCAGGATCGAACTGGGGACCTTTAGTGTGTAAGACTAACGTGATAACCACTACACCACAGCAACTTTGCGATCACAACTGTAAGATGTGTTTATATATTCGTAATACATTGTGAGATTTTTAGCAAACGA
>Ga0307516_10006098_pt1 | contig 14228 bp, 24 predicted proteins | sample 19_EM_MG_FD_203310 | JGI IMG/M metagenome (GOLD analysis project Ga0307516, IMG submission 203310) | Populus trichocarpa ectomycorrhiza microbial communities from riparian zone in the Pacific Northwest, United States - 19_EM | ecosystem: Host-associated > Plants > Roots > Unclassified | place... | reverse complement strand
CTTGTCACTTGGCAATGGGCGAACGAATAATTCCACAAAAGAAGAGGGCGATTCCGATCACGACAATGGCCCTGAGAGCCCCAACAAAGAGAGCGAAAATCGATTAAAAATCGATTATAATCGGATTATAATCCATTTCAATCCGAAAAAATGAACAAAAAATAGGATTTTTATCATTTTGGCCCTCGCTTCAATTATAATCCACCTGGGAAATTTGCGACATATTTTTGATGAGCAGGGAGATCGGGGGGCAGATATCGAGGAGTGTAATGGTGGGGACGGTCTCGCTGGGAGGAGGTTCCTGGACAGGTGAGACGAAGGGGGTTTCGCCTTGGTGGAGGGCGGCGAGTTTGAGGAGGATTGCGTGGAGGAGAACCGTCTGAGATCGACGGTCGAGATAATCGGTCCTGAGCTTCGAACGGACAATGAGGGCAAAGGCCATACTGCTGACGGAGAAAACGGCCGCCTAGTAACAGTCAAAGTGAGGTGAGTTTCGAGAGCCAAGGCCAAGGGAAAGGGGCGCACGACGGTGAAGACGTCGAGGATGTATTTATCATACACCTTGACAGTGGCTTTCATATACTTGGCCGCGGCCTCCCTCTCCTCCACCGTGCGGATATCATCGGTCTCAGTGGGTTGGAAGCCGGATGTTATGGCGTCGTCGTCGGAACTATGATCGTTTTAGCGGCCAGCAACCAAGGCGAGCCGAGGTAACGTCGAACACACCACTTTGGTTCAGATAACAGCTGTGGGGAGACATCTTTGCACATGTCGGCCATGGGGAATCGATGTTGGTACTACGGCGATGGGGGGGGGAGATCGAGGAGGGATGAGCCATCCACCGGGCACGAGATTTTCAACCCTCGCAAGTGTCGAGAAGCCACAGTCGATGCACGATTCGTTCCAGAAATTGGCCAAGATAGAGCCCGTCGTTCCAGAATTCTATTTAGCTCCCGAGTGTTCAAGGGAAGCGGTCGTACTTGTGGACCCGCCTACTCGCACAGGCATCGAAGTGGTCGAGCAGTCGTCCCTATATTCATTGATGCTGGAAGAAAGTCTTCGGGATGTTCTGCACGCGAGCGGTGTCAGGATCAGGACCGGAATACTCGGCTTGGGAGGGGTCCGATCGCCACTCCCAGCAGGCCCGGCGCGGGGAAGGAGATCTTAGCACCGGCTCTTATCATCCATCCAAACCAGCAACGAGAAGGGATTGTTGGATGACCTCTCCCCGCTATGGAAGAATCGTGGAGCACGGAGCAAAGCCAGGCCAATATCTCTTCCTCCAACCCTACAGAATCCGGAACCCAGCTGTGCACAAACTGCTTCGCTTCCAACGACTGGTCGAGTCCAAACTAAAAGCCGAGCCAAATTTTTCATGAGATCCTTGAATTGTACCATTGGCACGACTGCAGCGCGTTCAGACGTGTCCTTCTCCCTCAAATCTGCAGCTCAAAGTCTCTCCGCCATCCTTGAGCACTGCGATGTACGTTAATACGCGCTGCACCACCCACACATGGCGTTGGCCAAGGAGGGAGAGAGGAGAGCGATCCTCAAACGGTAACTTCGTACCGTCCAAGCTCACGGGACCAGCCTGACAGATGTGGATCATTAGGAAACTTGCCAATATTCTCCCGGATCTCTCCCCGCTGGAGAGTCAAAGAAGGGGCACGGAAGTCCTGAACGGCACCACTGGTGTGGATAGGCTCAGTTACTTGGTCGAAGGAATCCGTGCCGCCATGGAAGTTTATCGGGTTCGCCCTTAAGTTGGAATTCCCACATCCGCCACCCCTAACCTTCTGTCAGGCGTCGTCACAACAAGAGATCTACGACAAGGGCTGTCGACTCATCATGAGCCTCACTTCCTTGGTACCTGAACACGCATGATAACCTGCAAATAGGGGGATGCGGACCGATCCCCCCTGAACGGGATGCACGACACCGTTAGGGCCAAGCACCATTCCAGGGAGTACGGGAAGGGAAGATAGCGTGATGTCCTCCAACACCTCGAAGATTGGTTGCATGACGAGCAAGGCGAACGCATCCTCTGGCTCCACGGTGGCGGGGAGACTGGAAAGTCAGCCGTCGCCCAGACGTTCGCAGAAATTTGCTTCGCAGATGGCATTCTTGGCGCGAGTTTCTTTTGCTCAGAAGAATCCATCAACAGGAGGGATATTCAACTCATCCTCCCTAGACTTGCGTTCCAGCTCGCTAACCGGTATCCACGGTTCCGAGAGGAGTTACGAGGACAAATCCTGACCTCGGACAGGAATCCCTCTATCCACAGATGGAAAATTTGATCGTTGGTCCGTTGGGGGTGACACAGATCCAGAACCTCGTCATCATCGACGGCCTGGATAAGTGCAACAATGCCCATATCTTCCTATCATCGCTCACCGAACACATGGATGGGATCCCCAACGTCAAGTTCCTCATCACTGGTCGCCCTGTGTATGCCATTGCGTCTTGGCTCAGCGGCCCTGTCGCAAAAGTGTTCAGACTTTGGGACGTCGAACGTTCCTCGATGGATGACGTTATCAAGACGTTTATAAGGGCTTGGTTACAACGCCACGCCGAAGAGACCCACCACACTAACCCCCTAGAAGACTGGCCAAGTTCGGACCATATGGATGAAACCTTCGATCTGGCCAGAGGAAGTCTCACCGCCGCCCAGGTGATTGCCTATCAAGTTGGCTACACCATGCCACCGTCGTTGGACTTGAAGGCGGTCATCCAGAATACCCCATGGCTTGTGGTTGTAGTGAGCGCGTGGTCTGGATGCTGGCCCGACAACGGATCATCGCTCGTTCTTATCCTCCAGCCGGCGTCGTTCCACCTATGCTTTCACCCTATCGTCGTTGAAGGATCCTAGCACGGTCGTTGTCAGTGGCTCAGGTTCTGGAATGTGGTTCGGTACCTGGAGTCGTGGCGGTACCTGTGTTTCGGTGGATGATCGGGACTGGCGGCCGGTATTTGCCGTTCCGTCCCGCTGTGTAACGCAATGAGGCTGCATTGTTGACTTCCTCCCCAACGCTGCTGCCGGGACGTTCGCCTCCAATCTCTTAATGAACCGCGACCAAGACGCAATGCCTCGACCAGCCCCCGCAAATGGGGAAGAACCCGCACCTCAATGTCACGAACAAGCATCACAGTCGACGTAAGTTGGGCGCACCTGGTGTACACCGCAACCTAACGCGGTCCGAAAACAGGCTGAACGGTGAAACCAACACCGAATCCATACGGATTTTGGAGGAGCAGATCAGGGAGCGCGAGAGGACAGTGGCTAACCTCAAACTCGCCTTGACCCCGTCGTTGGGCGATTCTACGGGCTCACCACAGGCAACGTAAGCAAACCCCTCTACAGTACCGTGTCACCATGTAACCCGTTAGAAAATAGACCGAGTGGCGAGGTCACCACCGAATCCGTACCGGCCCCGGAGGATCAGATCAAAGAGCAGGAGAGGGCTATCATCAAACTCAAACGGACTCGAAACTCGTTGCTGAACGTATCCAAACTCCCACCCGAAGTACTTGGCAATATATTCCGTTGGAACGTCATCCCCATGGATAACCTTTGGGGGTGGGAAGTCAGGTCCCACAGCTTCCTCCTCGTTTGCCATCACTGGTTCGAGGTCGCCACGTGCACTCCAGAGCTTTGGAGCTTCTGGGGAACCACCCCAAATGAATGGAAGCAATGTTATCGCCATTCGAAGACTGCTCCGCTTGATCTGGTGCTGGATGTCGACAACGACGATGGCTCTTTCGACGCCGCTCTACGTGATGTACTCCAGGGCCGTGCTGCCCGGAACACTATCCGGCGGATTCACGTCAGCGCCGAAGACGCGAGGCTTCTCAACTCCATAATCTCCTCATTAACCATCAACCGCGAGGGGTTTCAACCCAGTAACCTGAAGTCATTCGTTTTTCTTAACCCCAGTGACACGATCGTGAATCTCTCAAAATTCTTTGCACGCGACGACTTCCCGAAACTCCAGTACCTCAAACTCACCAACTACACAATCACATGCTGGGACCACCTAACATCGCGAACTGGAGCACTTACGATCATGATTCTCGATCCCACATCTCCCATGCCCACATCCCATTTACTCTCGATACTCGCCTCCAACCCCGCTCTTCAGCAAGTCTCGACTTCCGTGTACCCAGGCCCAGATCTCGGTAGCGACGGGCCTTCTTTCCGAGTGCCGCTCCACCACTTGAGGGATCTTGATTTGACTGGAGATGTGCAGGACGTGTTCAGGGTCCTCCACCGGTTGGACTATACCGGAAAAGTGGACCTAGGTCTCAAGCTACAGGAGTGTGCGGTCGGGGATATCTCACAGGTCATCGGACCGTACCTTCGAGACTATTTTGGACGTCGTGGCGGGTCCCAAAACGGAGTGGGACTTTTCGTCTCCCAGAGTTGGAATGTGATTGACCACAGCGTTGGTTACGTGGGAGACCTTGACCCCGCTACTCCGGCAGGGGATCAGGTGAGGTGGTTTGCAACCATTGAGATCAGTCTCAGCGAAATACCACCCGATGATCTACTGGAGGGACTGGTCCTCGATCTTCTCGCACACACTCCAAAGGAAGACGTCGTCTACTTCCGGGTATCCGAAGTGGCCACGGAAGCCATATCCACTCACTTTCCAAACCTGAGAGCGGCACACTTCGACGAGACGCCTTTATCCACCCTAACAAACCTCGGTGGAGATGGGAAGTCCCTCCCTTCTTTGCGACACGTCTGTTTGGACGAGGTGGTGGTGGACGATGGCGACTGGAGCCCACTCATAACCTTCTTGGCCAGTCGCGTGTCCTCTGGAAACCAACTCGATGGGCTCGAGGTATTTTATGCCCCTCATATGTGTGCAAACGTGATGGAGGAGATCAGGAGTGTGGTTCGGCATTTTCGGACTGAAGAACTAGAGAAGCTGTGTCCTTTCAACGCCTGTCCGGAACCACAACTACTCATACCCTCCGCAGAATATGCCGAATTATTGCCCCATTTCTAGAACCCTCATATCTTTTTTCTTCACGTCCACCGATAAAACCAGTCCATGCTATTCTCCGGATACCCATTTCCCGAGCTCTTTACAACTGTGGCACGGCCTTGAGGCTACTTCACTGAATTTGGTAACTAATCCTTCTACGAGTGCCGAGCCGGTATCTCTCTAGTCTAGTCGCACAAGCCTTTGAGAAGGAGATTAAAGAGTAATTCCGGGAGCGAGTTGCGAGTCTCTATGACGTCACCACGGCAACGGCTGCAAGGGTTTACTATCGCTTAGCGATGGGCGAACAAATAATTCCACAAAACGAGAGGGCGATGGCGGTCGCTACAATGTCCCCGAGAACCTCAACAAAGAGACCGAATCTTGAGCCTGTCGAATTCGCGTTGACCGACGATGGGTCCTTGGAGTCGTGGTGCTCCTTTGGTGATACCCGTGTTTTGGTGGATGGTGTGGCTGTCGTGTGTATTTCTCCAAACATAATTGAAACAACCGGACGTACATTCTTCCCGTAGTCTTTCTGGCCAACTCCAAAGGTCTGAATGATGATCGAGACCGGCGTTTCCCGTTCCGTTCCGCCACTCCCCAAGCTGCTGCTCTGGCGAAGCCAAGCACCAACCTCTCCATGAACCGCAAACAAGACGCAATGCCTCGACCAGCTCCCGCGGGTGGTGAAGAACTCGCGCCTCAAGGTCACGAACCAGCGTTGCAGTCGATGTAAGTTGAACGTATCGGGTGTACGCCGCGACCTAACACGACCTGAGAACAGAATGAACGGCGAAACCAACATTGAATCCGTCCGGACCTTGGAGGAGCAGATCAGAGAGCGCGAGAGGGCCGTAACCGCCCTCAAACTCGCATTGGCCCCGTCGTTGGGCGATTCTACGGTCTCGCCACAGTCGACGTAAGCAAATCTTTCTAAGATATCATGTCACCGCGTAACCTGTTAGAAAATAGACCGAGCGGTGAGGCCACTACCAAATCCGTACAGACCCTGGAGGATCAGACTGGAGAGCACGAGCGCGCTATCATCAAGCTCAAACGGACTCGAAACTCGTTGTTGAAAGTTTTCAAACTCCCGCCTGAAGTACTCGGCAATATCTTCCGTTGGAATGTCATCCCCATGGATAACCTTTGGGGGTGGGAAGTCAGGTCTCACACCTTCCTCCTCGTTTGCCATCATTGGTTTGAGGTTGCCTCGCGCACTCCAGAGCTTTGGAGTTTCTGGGGAACCACCCCGGAGGAGTGGAAGCGATGTTATCGTCATTCGAGGACCACTCCGCTCGACCTGGTGCTGAATGTCAACGCCGACGACGGCTCTTTCGATGCCGCACTGCATGACGCACTCCAGGATCGTGCCACCCGGAACACTATCCGACGGGTTCATATCAAGACCAAAGACGCAAAGCTTCTCAACTCCGTAATCTCCTCATTAACCGTCAACCCCGAGGGGTTTCGATCCAGCAACCTGGAGTCGTGCTTTCTCTATAACCACAGTAACACGACCGTGAATCTCTCGAATTTCTTCGCCCACGACCACTTCCCGAAACTCCAGTACCTTGAACTCAACGACTGCGTAACCGCAGGGTGGGACTACCTATCGTCACGGACTGGAGCTCTCAAAACCCTAACTCTCGACCCATGCCCCCCATCCATCCCAACAACATCCCATTTGCTCTCAATACTAGCCTCCAACCCCGCCCTTGTGCAGTTCTCAACTCCCGTGCGCGCAGCTACAGACCGTAGTGGTGACAGGTCTTCTTTCCGAGTGCCGCTCCACCACCTGAAGGATTTCGATTTGGCTGGAGATGTGCGGGACGCCTTTGGGGTCCTCCACTGGTTGGACTATCCCGGAAAAGTGTTCCTAGATCTCGACCTACGGGAGTGTACGGTTGGGGACTTCTCACAGGTTATCGGGCCGTACCTCCGAGGCTATTTTGGGCGTCGTGGCAGGTCCCAAACCGGGCTGGGACTCTACATCTGCCAGAGCGGGGATGCGATCGAGCACAGTTTCGGTGATGTGGGCAACCTGGACCTCGGTACTCCGGCAGACGACCGGGTGGGGTGGTTTGCGTCCATTGGGACCACTCTCGATGAGACGCTACCTAAAGATCTACTGGAGAGAGGGACCCTCGACATTCTCGCGCAAATTCCACAGGAAGATGTCGTTTCCTTCGAGGTATCCGAAGAGCCCATAGCCATACTGGAAGCTGTATGCACTTGGTTTCCGAACCTAAGAGTACTACAGCTTAGCAAGACACCTTTATCCGGGCTATCAAACCTCAGTGGAGATAAGGAGGTTTTCCCTTCTTTGCAACGCGTCTTTTTGGACCAGATGGTACTACACCATCACGATTGGAGTCCGCTCATAACCTTCCTGGCCTGTCGCGCGTCCTCTGGAAACCAACTTGATGGGATCGAGATATCTGATTCCCCTCATATGTGTACGGAGGTGGTGGAGGGCATCAGGTGTTTGGTTCGACACTTTCTGATTGAAGACCCACAGATGCAGCAACCGTGTCATTTCAATACCTGTCCGGAACCACAGCCACTTGCATCCCCACTGAGTCTGGCGTAGTATAGCATATCCCCTTTGCCGCGTGGCCGGAGGAAGTTTCATCTGCGCCTCGGAGTTCGGCAAACCCCTCACACCCCAACACGATCTTACTATCGAGGCGCTCACCTGGTGTACGATGGAAAGCTGCAATGCTCTACAACCACAGTGGACGGCGTCGCGCGTAGAAATTGTAGACGTGTTGTCCTACCGTTCATAGAACTTGCTGTTGGCTATTTTGGTTCGCCCGAGCTGGGAATCTCGTGTGCACGGTCGAAACGCCCGCCAACTATCCATGAATCCCAACCTCGAACATCCCCACGCTGAGGTAGCCGATGTCGGTGAGCGCCGAGCGGCAGGCGCTCGCTGCAAATCTCTGTTGCCCCATCACGACCCGACGCGACCCTCCGACCAACTCCTGCCAAAAGCGACGCGTCCGGTTTCTAAAAACGCCCCAAAAATGCTGCAGTCGGTTAAGTCAATTGGATCCTGGACCTTTTGCAACTCCTGGCGCGGGTGGAGGGCGGTGGGCTGCGGGATCATCGACTCAATCCCATACGGGGTTTGGAGGAACAGCAAGGAACACGAGAGGGCTACGGTTCTTTGGGGAGGTGTCAACGAAGCCCTCATATCGCATGCGTGGAGTGAGGCGACCAAAAAGACATGAGTCGGTGAATACATAAAGGTGAGTCGTGCGTACAACGGTCTCATTCCAAGGTGCTTATTTCACAAATAGGGGGGACTCCGCGTGTTTGTCGAGATGAGGGCCTATCTTCCACATAGGACACGCTTGCCGACAGCGCAACGGAAGTCCAAACGCACTCGGAACCCGTTGTTGAACGTTTCCCAGCTCCCGTCTGATTGGAGTTGGCGGACTGCGGACGAACCTGGAACCTAGAGACCTCGATGGTTCACGGAAGTTCCTCGCGTACTTCCTTACTGGCATGACCTTGACAGCACACGGTGCGTAGGACTGCAGGTCGCGGGCCGTTTTGAGGAACAACGCTGATGCTTCCGTCTCCAGAGCCGATCGGATTCAAGACTCCGGGTGGGTCGCGGATAGAGGATACCGCAAGATGTTGGTCGTGAACGAGGGTGTGAAGAAACCAAGTGAGTTGTTTGTACTGTGTGGAGTGTCGAGCTCACTTTGAAGACCCAGACGCAATCACCTTGGTTCACCTCCCGAACGGACCAATCGCGCACTCCGAGCTAACACCGATTCAAAACGCGTACCCGTAAGGCCGTCAAAGCCGTCATTCGGTGGGGTCGATCGCCGGCACTGCTAAATCGCAGGGTCACACTCGGTCGACGGCTCACTTCCACGAACTGGTGCTGAACAGCGTTGTGGAGAGGTTGGGGCACACCTGGGAGTATTTCCAGGGTCGGTGGCATAATCAGCGGGACTTCCTGTTTTTCACCCGTCGTAGGTTGGTTCCATCCATATCCTCGTATTCTTGCAACAGTGCTGACCCGGGGGTGTTCAGGTTATCTTCTTATCGACACAAGGGGCGGCATTGCAAGAGATAGGGTCTCTACTCACCTTGAAGTTGGACTCGTTGGGAACGGGATCCGTCGTGAAAGAACACGGGGGATCCTCACCACGGCTGGATTCGACGAGCTTGACGATAGGGTGGTGGACGGGGGACAGGCTGAGGGCAAACGCTCAGACGGGCCACCCCGCAGGGAAACTCGACAGAGACGGAGGAGGTGGTGATGACGAGGAGCGTAGGGATTCATATTCAGAATCCAAGCTGGGGAAGAAACCCAATTATCGGTTAATAGTAGCAGTCGCAATGGAATCTGAACAACCCCCGCGTCTCGTGTTGCCATTCCGTCTTTCTACGGGCCTCGAGGAATGATCGGGATCGGGATTTACCGTTCCGTCTGACTGTGCCTGCTCCCCAACGTTGCTACTTCGACGAAGCCAGGCAAGACTTGTATGAATACCCGTCTCCAACCTCTCCACGAACCACGACCAAGGTCCAATGCGTCGACTGGCTCCTACCGATTGTGAAGAACTCGCACCTCAAGGTCACGAACAAGCATTGGAGTCGACGTAAGTTGGGCGCATCAGGTGTACATCGCAACCTGACGCGGTCCGAGAACAGGCTGAACGGTGAAACCAATATCGAATCTATCCGGGTTTTAGAGGGGCAGATCAGAGAGCGCGAGAGGACCGTGACTATTCTCAAACTCGCCTTGACCCCTTTGACGGGCGTTCCTACAGTCTCACCACAATCAACGTAAGCAAACCTGTCTACGGTACCATGTAGCCATGTAACCGGTTTGAATAGACCAAGCAGTGGGATCGCCACCGAATCGGTAGAGGCTTTGGAGGAACAAACCAGAGAGCATGAGAGAGCGATCATCAAGCTCAAACGCACTCGGAACTCGTTGCTGAACATTTCCAAACTTCCGCCCGAAGTACTTGGCAATATTTTCTATTGGAACGTCATCCCAAGGAGCCACCTTTGGGGGTGGGAGGACAGGTCCCACACTTTCCTCCTCGTCTGCCACCACTGGTTCGAGGTCGCATCACACACTCCAGAACTTTGGAGTTTCTGGGGAATTACCCCGGCGGAATGGAAGCGATGCTACCACCATTCGAGGACTACTCCCCTCGATCTGGTGTTGGATGTCGATGCCGACGACGGGTCTTTCGACATTCCCCTACGTGATGCGCTCCAAGATCGTGCCGCCCGAGACACTATCCGACGGGTCCACATCTGTGCCGAAGACGCAAAGCTTCTCAGCTCCATCGTCTCCTTGTTAACCACCAACTGCCAGGAGTTTCGATCCAGCACCCTGGTGTCGTTCATTTTCCTTAACCATGGTGACACGTCCGTGGATCTCTCGGAATTCTTCGCCTGCTACCGTTTCCCCAAACTCCAGTACCTCGAACTCACCAACTACACGATCACATGTTTGGACCACCTGACATCACGAACCGGGGCACTCAAGATCCTGAGCCTCGACTCCGCACCCCCCTCACCCATTCCAACCACATCCCAATTACTCTCAATACTCGTCTCCAACCCAACCCTTCAGCAAGTCTCAACTTCCGTGCGTGCATCCCCGGGCGGCGGCGATAGCCCTTCGTTCCGAGTACCGCTCCACCACATAACGAATCTCAATTTGGCTGGGGATGTGCGAAATGTCTTTGAGGTCCTCCGCTGGTTGGACCATCCCGAAGATGTGGACCTATCTTTTGGTCTACAGGAATGCGTGGTTGGGGACATCTCACAAGTCATCAGGCCGTACCTTCGAGACTATATTGGGTGTCATGGCAGGCCCCAGAACGGGCTGGGACTTTTTGTCTCTCAGTGTAGGGATACGTTCGAGCACAGCCTTGGTAATGTGGACAACCTGGATCCCGCTACTCCGGTGGGGTATCCGGTGGACTGGTTCGCGTCCTTTGAGATCGATCTCAAGGAAACACTGCCTAAGGATCTACTGGAGAGAGAGATCCTCGATCTTCTTGCACAAACTCCACAGGAAGACGTCGTTTCCTTCGAGGTATTCGAAGAACCCACAGCCATAGTGGAAGCTATATCCACTCGGTTTCAGAACCTCAGAGCGCTACACCTCGGTAGGACACCTCTATCCACCCTAACAAATCTCGGCGGAGTTGAGAAGTCCTTCCCTGCTTTGCGACACGTCTGCTTGGACCAGGTGGCGGTAGACAATTATGATTGGGGTCCGCTCACGACCTTCCTGGCCTGTCGCATGTCCTCTGGAAACCAACTCGATGGACTCAAGATATCTGGTTCCCCTCATATGTGTACGGAGGTGGTGGGGGGTATCAGGCGTTTGGTTCGGCATTTTCTGATTGAAGACCCAGAGGCACACCAACCATGTCCTTTCAATACCTGTCCGGAAACGCAGTCACTCGCATCCCCAACCTAGTATGGCGTAGTAAGCACCTACCCTTTGCCGCGCGGCCGGAGGAAGTTTCATCTGCGCCCCAGGGTCCGTCAAACTCTTCGCGCCCCAACACGATAGTACTATCAAGACGCTCACCTGATGGATGAGGCAAATCTACAATACTCTAGGACCACGATGGATGGCGTCGCGTGTATAAATCGTAGCAATGTTGTCCTGCCGTTCACAGAACTCGTTGGTGGCCATTAATTTGGTAACCTCGTCCGAACTCCGAATCCCATGCGCACGGTCAAAACATCCCTATCGATCCGTAAATCCCAAACTTCTCACTTGTTATAACTCTTTTAACTACACGGACAAGGTCAACCCTAAGGGACATGAAATCGACGCAATATCCTCCGTCAATGTGCCCCAGTAAATTAGCCATGAGCCTCCACGCCCCCTGGCTTGCTGGGATGACGGTCGTTATCGCCTTCGTAGGCTACCACCATACGGTCTAAGGGAACCACGTGAGGTGGGCCCGCAGAAAGAGTGAACAGTGTGGCAGGAGACCGCCTTAAGTGTCGATGAGCGACAAGCGCTCGCAGCAAATCTCTGCGCGTCACCACGACTCAACGCGATCCTCCGACCAACTCCTGCCAACGGCGACGCGTCGGGACGTGCAAGTTGCAAGGTTCCGGGGGTCGATCCCATTCGCCTGCATTCGTGTTGCTCTTGGCCTAAGACTGAGCCCCCTCCCGTGCATACGGCGGAGAGCGACCCAAAGAAGGGACGCATCGGCCAGGATGTCGAGACTTCATCCCCACGCAAGACGTCTCGTTGGTCGTTTGACAAACCAACCACACCGTCTGTCCCTCTACCGGTGCGTCGAATGCGGAGGACCAGACAAGATACACGGTTCGCCAATCAAAGATACCGGTGAATGGGATAAGCGTTTCCCCTTCGAGGTCGAACAAGGCAACCACCCCTGCCGTTTCTTCTCCGCTCGGCCCAGATGACATCCAATCCACCCAATTCCTCTCCCGTCTCCACGCCCAAGCCACCCAGGGCTACTGCCTTCATCACCGAACTCGTTCGTGAGGCGATCCCTGTTAAAAAGCTCGACATCGTCAACCCCCTGCAAGGAAGTCCGCTTGCAAGCCCATGGCGGTGTCTAAGCACCTTCCTATGGAAGAGAAGAAAAAACGAGCCGGGGTGTCAGCGCAGGCCATTGTGGCCGCGCTGCCTGGGGTGTGTTGGAGACAGACAAGTGAGCAGATGGTCGTGATATCTTGCTTGATGGTCACGTTAATCCAACCCGTTAGGTCCCAAATACTCTCGCGGTCCCCCGCCAAAGTAACTGTCGTTCCCTCCTTTCAGAATGGATTGCCCACTACCCCTAACGGGTCCACAGTCATCACCGTCGGAGCAATTGAGGACGAAGAAGAGCTATCGGCACCGAAGAAGAGTCCAGTTCCTGTTGGTCCCATGATCGTCGAGATCGATGACTCTCCGCCGCCTTCACGGCCCGACCCGTTCCTTCGTCCCTTGGAAGTCGTCGAACCCGGCAAAGCGCCTCAGTTACAAACCACCGGTCTCAATTGCGCCTCGTCGACGTCGCCCTGACGATATCTCCACCGGTGGGAGGTTTTTCGCTAGCCTCAAGTTACCTGTTCCCATGGAACCAACAAAGTTGCAGTTCAGCACCAAGGTTGATAGGGATGGGGTTACTTCCTCTGCGTCCCCGGCATTCCCTACGGCTGTTGTCTCCCCCGGGGGCGTCAATGCTACAGTTGTCCTTGGACTCTCCGGCGAAACCTTTCACACTTCCCGGGATGGCGATTGAGGAGGGAAAGAGTTGATGGGAGTTGATTCGTTGGGTGGGGACAGCGGTGTTGCTGAGCATTCCTGCGCCCCCGACAAAGGCGATACTTGCCGCGTTTCGCTATCAAGCAGCTATTCGCACAACTCGTCCAAGCCTTGTCACTCCTTAAGCCATCACCATTTGACTCGATCTTGCCCCTCGGGGTCACCCTCTTCTGAGCGTTTGCGCTCTCGATCAGTGTTCTTCCGATCGTTCCGATAGACCTATTCGTCAGGAGTCTTCCAATCATTTCCCCAGATAACCCTCCTTCTCCTCACCTGTTGTGGTGCATGTGGTTTATAAGCGAGATCCTCAGGGTGGATATGTCGGGTGTGGTGTGGGTAGTTCAGCATGTGAGATTGCTGGTGTCCGCTGTCTGTTTGGACGACGGTGTTTCCCGGGTCGGCTGTGCAACCGGGTATACCAGGGATCCGAGCCTTCTCTCGCCGAACAGTTTGGGGTGTTGCTTTGTAGTGTTATTCTTACCGTACGCGTCTTACCTTACTTTACGTCTGTTTACTTATGTTTGTACTTGTTGACTCTTGGACCGTATATAGTCCGATCGCTTTACTTTCACACGCTCCTCAGTTCTTTGTTCTTATCTTCCATCTGAGGAGTAAGTTACAACTTCAGTTCCCCCTTCGTGCCTTGCTAACAACCATGTGTAGTCTAGTCTCATGCGTGTTCGTCCAGGTTCAATATAGTTCTTTGTTCTTATCTTCCATCTGAGGATCTAGTCTCACACATGTTCGTCCAGCCCTCCGACATGGGGATGGGAGACCTCGTTTGATGGTGTATTGCCATTGAGGCCGCTTGCCACGCAACCACTTAGGGGGTGTCTATGGTGGGTCTCCACGGAGTTGTGAGTTTCATTCAGTTTCCGTTCCCCGTTCCTCCCGGTCTCACATCGCCTGTCAAGTTTGGCGTGTATGAATGAATGGTG